>Ga0172375_10002159_pt1 | contig 31024 bp, 28 predicted proteins | sample LakKiv1m_FD_114537 | JGI IMG/M metagenome (GOLD analysis project Ga0172375, IMG submission 114537) | Freshwater microbial communities from Kabuno Bay, South-Kivu, Congo - kab_092012_11.1m | ecosystem: Environmental > Aquatic > Freshwater > Lake | place: Democratic Republic of the Congo... | reverse complement strand
TAGTGGTAATCGTTTTGCCTAGTGTTGAAGACTCAAAGTTTATATTCCCTGCAAAAGGAATTGTCATATTATATATAAACGTCAACGAGCCATATATCTTTAATATATTCGTGGATACGCCTGCCATTGCCGGATTGTATAAGGCACCGGTCCAATCCATGTTATTACAAACGACGGGGTTAGCATTTATAGTTATTGATTGACCAATTCCTGTAAAAGAATTTGCATCAAAAAAAACATCATCTAAAGCCGTAGGAATTTGGGTGTGTAATGTAGAGCCACCAGATGTAGTGGCCCAATGAGCTAAGTCATCCCAATTACCTGTCCCACCTATCCAATAATAATTTGATGCTTGTGTAAATAAAGAATAAACTAAAAAAAATAAAAGTAAAATATACTTTTGTTTCATTAACACTGAATTAATAGAGCTACAAATATACGAAACTAAAATATAATTTGCAAGGTATTTTCCCTTAAAAAGAAAATACTTATAAACACCTAAATGGAAACAGTAAAGGATGTTTCGTAAGTTTTATAATTTACTGCCTTACAGATTTACCTTTTATCAGCAACACTCATAACAGACATTGTCAAACGACTTGTACAAACTAATTTATTTGCCTCATTCGTAATATCAATTCTCCATATATGCGTTTTTTTCCCAAGATGCACAGGTTTTGCTTCAGCATGAATAAAGCCACCAGTTACTGGTCTGATGTGACTTGCATTAATATCAAGACCCAAACAAAAGAATTTTTCAGGATCAACAATTAAATTGGAAGCAATGCTTCCAAGGGTTTCGCAAAGTGCTGCTGAAGCACCGCCGTGGAGTATTCCCATGGATTGTTTTGTGATATCATTAACTTCCATACTGCATTTTAACGAATTTGGAGTAATTTCAGTGAGATGGATGCCTATTGTCTCAGCTAGCGTATTAGTAATATTTCCGTGCAATTCATCAAGTTTATAATCCCTAAACCAAATACTCATATTAATGTGATTTTAAAAAAGTGATAAATAATGATTCCTTGCAAAATTACTATATATTCATAGTTTTTAAATATTTTTTTCAATATTGTTATAAGTTTAAAATTGCTTTGAATAATTTTTCATTGAATAAAAAACAAAAATCAAAAGCCCTGCAATAGCAATAAAAGTAGATGCTAAAAACGAATTAGAAATAGTAATGGCATCTGACAAAAATCCCATCAAAACCATTCCTCCCCCAATTCCAAGATCAACGGCTGTAAAAAGAGTAGAATTGGCTAATCCTCGTCTTTCTGGTGTTGCCAAATTATTTACCATTGCCTGGAAGATAGGAAAAATAACGCCAAGTCCACAACCTAATAAAAATGCAGCAAACAAAAAACCATAACTATTCGGAAGCAATGCTAAAATTGGGAAGCCGATGATTAAAGAAATGATTCCAATAATTGAAATTGTTTTGGGCCCTTTTTTGTCAAAAATTTTCCCAGAAATTATTCTTACAAAACCTAAGGCTACAGCATAAACTATAAAAAACAACCCTGAATTTTCGATACCAATTTCCTTTCCATAAATTGAAATAAATGAAATAATACCTCCATATGAAAGCATGATAACAAGCATATTTATAGATATAGGGAAAGAAGTTTTTTCGAATAAATTATCAAAACTCCGTTTACCAGAATGTACGTTTTCAAAAGGAGGATATTTTACAAATAATATTAGCACAAAACCGATGATGCATAGTATAGCTGCGATAAAAAACATGGTGATAAAATCCCAATGCTCTTCTATATAAACTCCAATTATAGGACCTAACGACATAGCCAACGTCATACTCATGCCAAAATAACCTATGCCCTCACCGCGTTTTGCAAAAGGAAGTATATCGACTATTAATGCCGCAAAAGTTGTTGTAAGCACTCCCCAAGCAAGCCCATGGAGAAAACGTAAAATAAGCATTAGTTGAACTGACGTAGCATATCCATAAAATGCAAACAAAATTGAAAATACTAAAAAGGAATAAATAAATATTTTTTTTCTTCCATATTTATCAATTGCATTTCCTGTAAATGGACGAACTATTAATGCAGCAATTGTATAAATGGCTAATACTATCCCTATTGTATGGTGTTCTGCTTTTGCTGAGGTTTCAATAAAGATAGGCAATACAGGAATCAAAAAATAAAAAGCCAAAGACATGGTTAAATTTCCTGAACACAAAAGAAAAAAGTTTTTAGTCCAAATGGTAGTTGGTTTCTGCGGCATCAGGTGTGAAATAATAGTATGATTAAAGGATTATAGGAACTTCCATAAGCAAAAACTCGACCTCACTAATAGCTTCGATAGTCAAATACTCCACATCACAAACGCCGTATCCATCGCGAGTACCGAGCTTTTGGTTTCCGATACGAACATCTCCATTAATGATAAAAATATACAAGCCATTTGCCTTGCATTTAAATTTATATTTTACAGAAATTCCTTTGTCAAATTTTCCTAAATGGAACCAAGCATCTTGGTGTATCCAAACTCCGGCATCTTTTTCATAAGGAGAAAGTATTTGCTGTAATTTATTATGCCTGTCGGACAAATTTAAACTGATTTGATCATAACGTGGAATTACATTTTGCTTATTAGGAAACACCCAAATTTGTAATAATGACAAAGGATAATTTTCACTTGCATTGAATTCGCTGTGATAAATACCCGAGCCAGCACTCATAACCTGGATATCACCATGGCTTATAATACCACTATTGTTCATGCTATCTATATGTTCCAAATCACCTTCAAGTGGAATTGTAATGATTTCCATATTATCATGAGGATGCATTTCGAAGCCCGTTCCTCCATCAATAGTATCATCATTCAAAACACGTAGTGCCCCAAAATTCATTCGTTCAGCATCATAATAATCAGCAAAACTGAAAGTGTGCTTTGTGTTCAACCAACCATAGTTTGCCCCACCTCTTGTACTTGCTTTATGGAATATTGAATTCATAATACTAATTTTTACAACTTAAATCGCCATCTACTGAAAGTAAATAAAAATGGAAGTACTAGTGAGAAATAAGAATATTTTATCAGTCGAGTGAATTAATCCTTTACACATCTTACAGCAAATCCATACTCTTTTGGTTGTTCAAAACGAGCAACATTTTCGGCATTGAAATACATGAAACGAGTCCAACCCTTAGCCGTATTTTTTTCTGTTGCAGACCACCAGCTACCAAAACAATTATACCCATTTTTAGCAACATCAAATCGACCTTTTTCCATGCTCCTATCTCCATTTGGCTTAGCTGTAAATCCATACTCATCGGTAGCTCCGGTGTTAGGACTAATCCAATTTTTTATTCCTTTTTCTTTTAACTTTCCACCTGCCTGATAATCGCCACCAACATTTTCCAATAACTCAATCCAATCATCTTCATTGGCAACATGCCAACCAATAGGACAGAGCTTGTTGGTGTTTATGGCATACCAATTATACAATGCACCATAATTGTTTTTATATTTTACTTCATTATTGTCAAACCAGCAAAAGCCGGGTGTCTTCAATGTAATCCATTGTGCATTATCCGTAATATTGGGAATAGAAGTTTCGTCATTCAGCTTAGTAGTTTTCAAATTTTCAGTCATCCAAACCTGAGTTTCAATTTTTGTAGTTTTATATTCATTACCATCGACATCTTTAACAATATCCTGTGCAATAACATTGATGAAGTTAAGAATTTGTATGCTTACAATTAAGAAAGAAATAAAGTTTTTCATTCAAATTTTAATTAATTAAATAGTTAAATGCAAAAATACAAAATTTTAGATGGTTTTGTAATTCATCTTAAAATTAACAAAAGCAATAGTTTGTCGGCGTTTGCGTGAAAAGCAAATTTATTTATAAAAAAAATGTAGGTTTGCAGTATAAAATTCATATTTGTTAATGGACATAACAGTCATCATCGTTAATTATAATGTTAAATATTTTTTGGAGCAATGCTTGCAATCGGTTCAGAAAGCATTGCAAGGAATTAGTTCTGAGATTATAGTTGTTGATAATAATTCTGTTGATGGTTCTGTAAAAATGATTAAAGAAAAATTTCCTGATATTGAGTTGATTGCAAATAATGCCAATACTGGATTTTCTAAAGCAAATAACCAAGCCATTCATATTGCAAAAGGCAACTATATCTTATTACTGAACCCTGATACAGTAGTTGAAGACGACACCTTCAGCAAAATTATTGCATTTATGAATGAGCATCCAGAGGCAGGCGGTTTAGGTGTCAAAATGTTAGATGGTAAAGGAAATTTTTTACCTGAATCAAAACGTGGCCTACCAACGCCAGCTGCAGCTTTTTACAAAATATTTGGGTTAGCGAAATTATTTCCTAAATCAAGAAAATTCGGAAAATATCATCTTGGTTTTTTGGATAAAGACAAAATACATGAAGTAGAAATTCTATCTGGTGCTTTTTTCTTAATTCGTAAAGAAGTGATCGAAAAAACAGGGACACTTGATGAAGCATTTTTTATGTATGGTGAAGATATCGATCTTTCCTATAGAATTATTAAAGCCGGATATAAAAACTATTATTTTCCTGAGACAAGAATAATCCATTATAAAGGTGAGAGCACAAGGAAAAGCAGCATAAACTATGTAGTAGTTTTTTACAACGCAATGTTAATATTTGCAAAGAAACATTTTTCGAAAGAGAATGCCCGTTCGTTTTCAACACTTATTCATTTTGCCATATATTTACGAGCTTTTGTAGCTTTGCTTGCACGTTTTTTTAAACAAATAATTGTTCCTTTATTAGATGTCGTTGTGACTTTTGCAGGAATTTTTGTTATAAAAAATTATTGGGAACAAAATGTTATTTTTCATGATGGCGGCAGTTATCCGCCTGAATTTATCAGTATAGCTGTACCTATTTATATTTTTATCTGGTTAATAACGGTTTATTTTGCTGGCGGATATGACAAACCAATACGACTTTCCAGAATTGCAGTTGGAATATTTTTCGGTTCATTAATTACGCTTACATTTTATGGTTTACTCAGCGAATCCTATCGATTTTCCAGAGCCCTTATTTTATTGGGGGCTGCTTGGTCACTCATTTCCATGCTGAGTATTCGATTTACATTTCATTTAATGAAAATCAGAGGTTTTCAGTTAGTTTCTTCTATCAGCAAACGTTTTGCAATCATTGGAAGTCAAGAGGAAACTGACCGTGTTTCTTCATTGCTTAAACAAACAATTATAAATCCTTCTTACATTGCTACCGTTTCATTAAATGCAGAAAATAATTCAATTGCTACAGATTTTGTTGGAACTCTTAATCAAATAAAAGAAATTATTTCAATCTATAAAATTAACGAAGTAGTTTTTTGTGCCAAAAATATGAGTGCACAGGAAATTATTTCGCAAATGACCGAACTGCAAAGCTTACAGGTTGACTTTAAAATTGCTCCTCCTGAAAGCATGTATATCATCGGAAGTAATTCTATCAACACAGCCGGAGATCTTTATATTATCAATGTAAATTCAATCAGTAAATATTCTAATAAACGAAATAAAAGGGTACTAGACATTATCCTGGCAATAATCCTTCTTTGTATTTTCCCTATAACATTCTTTTTTGCACGAAATCCAATTCAATATTTTGCAAACATTTTTAGCGTTTTAATTGGCTTTCAATCATGGATTGGATATCATGATGTTGAATCGATTCAAACATTGCCTAAAATCCGTAAAGGAATTCTCTTCCCTTCCGACGCTATCAAAAATAAAATCGTCAATACTGATTTAATAAAAAAAATGGATATGTTGTATGCTCGAGAATACAAACCTTTCAATGATATAAATATTATATTGAAGGGGTTTAGAAACATAGGCCGAAAGTAATTGAACGACTCATTAGCTTTCAAAAGGATTCTCTTTTTGAAAATTCGGCAAATAATATTCTGCACTACCTAACTCTTGAACCCATCCATTTTCAAATCCCAATCGACCCATCTCTTCTATGACTTCATCATATTCGTCTTGAGTCACCCTTCTACTCAATAAAGGATGATTCATAACAGCAGGTGTCGGAAAATATTGCGACATTAATGATACATTAATATCTGTTGATAATTCGCTTGCTATAAAACGTAGTACATTTTTACTGTTTTCAATTTGACCGGGTAATATTAAATGTCGAATAATTAATCCATTTATTGCGTTTCCATTTTTATCCAAAACTAGTTCGCTACCCTTCTGACTAAACATTTCTTTTATCGATTGCTGAGCAATTTTGACATAGTTACTAACTCCCGAATATTCCTGTGCTAGATTGGTATCCATGTATTTAAAATCCGGAAGATAAACATCAACATGGCTTTCCAGTTTTTTCAAGGACTCAATTTTATCATACGCATTTGTATTATATACTATCGTTGGATAGTTGCCGGCTATTTTAATTTGTTCAATCATTTCAATCACTTGCTGAATACGATGTGATGGAGAAACAAAACCAATAGCATTTACTCCTTGATGTATTTTTTCAATTATTGAATCAACAGCACTCTTTAATGTATACCCAGCATCTATCACTTTTCCCGAAAGACGACTAATTTGGAAATTCTGACAATAAACACATTGCAAATTACAGCGATTAAAAAATATATTACAAATTCCATTTTTTCCACTAATCGGAGGTTCTTCGCCTTTGTGCACGCAAATTGATGATATTTGTAACTTATTATCGCTTGCACAAAAACCTGTAGATAATGATGTTTTATCAACCCCGCATTCATGAGGACAATCAAAACATAAATTCATTTTATTTTTTGTTTAAAATTACGCTTGCAATATAAAGTTTTTTTAATTTTCCAAAAGCCAAACAGCTTGGATATAATGTATCATGGCTTATTGAGAATGGTGAACCAACAACATTTGTCAGTATATCATTTCTAGAGAAAGTGTCAAAATCATAAACCGTAAAAGTGACATTATCTTTTTCCGAAATATAAAATGATGGCGTGTTATACGGATAAATAAATTTAAGACTATTATGTGATACCGGTGATGAATAAATCGATTTTACACCAATATCTAGTTGCCAAAACAAATCAGGATAACCGGGTCCAAAAAGGTGTGTATCCATATTACTTGGATTATAAAGAGTTGTATCGGTTTCGAAACTTTTAACTAATACCTGCATTTTATATACTTGCGGCAAAAGAAAATACTGCTTGACAATAACTTTACTATCGGGTGTTGATTTCAATCGTTTTACATTTTGAATTTCATTAGGAGTATTTTCTTTATAATTTATTTTAACCGGAAAAGTTTCAATATTGAACAGTAGTGCTTGTCTTCCAGCATTTGTACTCATATCACGAAAAGGAATAAAAAATTCGCAATCGCCTTTAAGCGATGTAAAAATATTATTGTATTCGCAAACATCGCGCTTCAATGAATCCAAACTATCGCGATTACAGGGTATCGCTTTACATTGTTCATTGCAAAGTTTTAGATTAATTTCATAACCATTGCATTGACTACCAAAACTACGTAATTCTTCATTACTACGCGTGTCCAGTGAGAACATTATTTTAACTCCCATGAGTTGACCTGAACAAGCATTCGTATCAATTTTAATATTTTTTAATAGAACACAAGAATGATACGTTTCTTCAACTAATTCATAACTTTTCTTTTTTGCGCTAGTAAAATCACAAGCATAAAATAGAGTACTTAGAGAAACAGCAAGTATTAAAAGATTATTAGTTACTTTCATATTGTAATTATCAGCAATGAAATTATCAGGCAAACTTAGTAATTTGAATGTTAATTTCGTATAATGTCATAAAATTGTTACTATTTTTGTAAAACAATTTGTAATGGAATTCATTCATCAGCCAGACACAAAAACCTTCCTTAGTTGAAATTAAAATACAAAATACTAATTGCCGTCTGTATCCTGTTTGCAGTAATTATTGTTTGTTTTTTTTCATTCAGAAACGCAGTTCTACATTATTATGTCAATAAAAAAATAAATAGTTTTAATCAACGGTACCCGGCTGAATTAAAAATCGGAGATAGCTATTTTTATGGTCTGCTTGGTATCACTTTAAAAGATATTAAAATAATTCCGACTAATAATGACACCTTGCTTAAAGTAAACTCGATGAGTTCAAAACTTTTACTATTTCCATTAATTACCGGAAATATGAAACTGAGCAATCTTGAATTGGATGATTCCTATATATCGCTCGTAAAGCAGGATAGTATTGACAATTATTCGTTCCTCTTAAAGCGAAAGAAGAAAAGCGAAGAAAATATCGATCCAACAAAAAGTTATGCAGAACAACTAAATGCAATTTTAGATGCGGCTTTTGACAAAATTCCTGCTTCAATAACGATGCATAACTTCAACATTTCAGCACGTTCAAATTCAAAGTATATACTATTTAACATGCACAACTTTGATATTACTGATCATAAATTTATTACAATGGTCAGTGTTGATGAAGATACTTTGCACTCAAATTTAACAATTGAAGGGAACATAAATTCCTCCGAAAGAACTGCGGGACTTAAGATATACTCTGCAGAAAAAAATAAAAAGGTTATCGTACCGTACATAAAATCAAAATTTGATTTTAAAGTTTTGTTTGATACTGCTCAAATACAACTTGCCGAAAATTCATTTAACGACACAACACTTTCTGTACAGGGCTCTGCATCTATCAACGGGCTAATGGTTAATAATAGAAGAATTGCAAAAACGGATGTTCAACTTGACAAGGGTTCAATCAATTATAAATTGATTATTGGATCTAATTATTTTGAACTTGATAGTAGTACATCTGTATCCTATAACAAACTTACTTTCCACCCCTATGCTCGTTTTCGTCCAAAGCCCACTAAGCAATTGACTATTAAAATTAATAAAGAAAATTTCAGTGCGCAGGATTTTTTCAATTCACTTCCCAACGGATTATTCACAAATCTTGATGGCATAAAAGTTGAAGGAACCCTCTCTTATCATTTAAATTTTTTTATAGATACAAAAGAACCGGATTCGCTAGATTTCTCTTCAGACCTAATTCCTACAGATTTTAAAATCTCAAAATTCGGTGCAACAGATTTACGTATGATTAATGGACCATTTCAATACACTGTTTACGAAAACGATAATCCCATTAGCAGTTTTATTGTAGGACCAGAAAATAATGACTTTGTTCCTTTGGAAAATATTCCTAAAATACTGCGGTCGTGTATAATGATTTCCGAAGACTTAGGATTTTATTATCATCGTGGGTTTTATCCCGAAGCATTCAAATTAGCCATTGCACAAAACATCAAAGAGAAACGTTTTGTCCGTGGTGCAAGCACACTGAGTATGCAATTAGTTAAAAATGTTTTTTTAAGTCGCAATAAAACAATCGTTCGGAAATTGGAAGAAATATTAATTACATGGTTAATTGAATACAACAATTTATCCAGTAAAGACCGTATGTTCGAAGTGTATTTGAATATCATCGAATGGGGACCGGGCATCTGGGGTATCAATCAGGCATCGCGTTTTTACTTTAACAAAAAACCTACCCAGCTAAGTGTATCCGAATGTATTTTTCTTACCAGTATTATTCCTCATCCCAAATGGTTTGTTTCGTCTTTTGATGAAGACGGACATTTGTTGCAGGATTATTTATTCGATTACTACAAAATAGTTTCTGAAAAGTTATTAACGGATGGAATAATTACACAAAAAGAATTTGACAACACTGTCCCTGATGTAGAATTAAAAGGACGTGCAAAACTTTTGCTTCAAAAAAGAAACGAGAACCTGAATGTGGATTCCTTAATGCAGAATTTGAATATAAATTTGAATTAAGTTATTTCTTTCAAATTGACTAATCGTAATTTATCTGCATCAATAAATTCCTTACTCAAAAATCAATTTTATAAGAGAACAAAGGCAAAAATCCTAATTGGTACTCCTCGTGAATAGGGATTCCGTTTGGTTCCTGAGGATTCGGAGCGTAAATGAGTCCTAATACATTTTTAGTATTAAATAAATTTACTAAATCAAGTGCAAATTCATGAGTAAGTTTTTTACTGTTTATTTTAAAACCCAGTTTAATATCAAAACGAAAGTAATTGCGCATGTGTAAAGTATTTCGTAACGAATCTATTTCTACTAACTCTCCTGCAAGTTTCGAAGCAGGAATGTCAGCTGGTGTATACCATTTCCCTCCTGCAGTTGTCATTTTAAATCCTGTTATCAAAACGGATTTTGCACCCATTTTAAATTCTTTGCCAAATAGTGTATTCACAGCAAACAGTCCGTTAAAGTCTGTGTTGCGCTCAATACCATCACTTCCTTTGTATTTCGATTCATAAACCGAACCGCTTATCATAAAATAATAAAAGCTACTAAAACTCTTTTCTATAGTAAGTTCTAATCCATAGTTATATGAAGTGCCTTTGTTAGTAAGTGAATCAGGAAAAAAACGAGTGAATGATGAACCCTGATTTACAAGTGAGAAAGATGAAGGATGGACGTCAATAGGTATTTTGCTTAAGAGTTGGTAATAGGTCTCTGCTTTAATTCGAATGCTTTTCCCAATTAAATTTTCATAACCCAGAATAAAATGTTGCGAATTTGTAAAGCCCAAATTTTTATTGAACAAGGTGTAATTATTTTGTGCGTTCTTTTTTTGTTCAAAATAAACATAGGTTGGTTGCATCTGGCTATGCATACCATAACCAAAGCTCAGCGTTTGGTTTTTTGAAAAATTCCAACGTACACCGGCACGTGGTTCAATTGCATTACTATTATTGAGAGTAAGGAATTGTCCATGTATTCCAAAACTAAATATAAGTTTGTCGGTTTGTTTGTATTTGAATTGCACATACGGTTGTATCAAAAAAGTAGTACCCGTATACATCCAGCGTACATCCCATGAATTAGTCGTTTCAACTAAATTACTATCAGCAAAATTGAAGTACATTTGTTCAGCAACAACACCAGCTTTCATAGATATGCGAGTGTTGAATTTTTTACTGATTGCAGAGTTCAACGATATCTTTTGTGTGAAATAATTATAATCCATTTTTTTAAATATAGTATCCACTAAATAATTAATAGTGTCACGATAAAATAGCTGGTGATTAGCCCAAGCTTGTGAACCATATAAAGCAATGGTTGTACGAATAAATGTTTTTGGATTAATTGTTTTGGAGTGCGTTATTCCTGTAACTCCCATAGATGTTCCGAATAATTCATCGCGGTTATTATCACCATACAAATCCAAATCATCCACTGCTTTATCACTCATTATTATTTTAATTTTGCTTGTGCCTCCAACACCAAAAAACGATAGATTGCCCGCATGCTTCAAAGGAAAATTAATTTTAAATGAAGCATCCTGATAGGAAGGAACAGCATCTGTACCAATTTTAATATTCATTAAACCAAATAACTGTAGCGTAGAATAACGATATGTGAAGAGATAGGACGATCCTTTCTTTTTGCTTATCGGACCTTCCCCTGCAATTTCAGTTCCAAGAAATCCAAACTGCCCGGTAAATTCATGTTTTTCATTATTTCCATTTCTAAACCGAATATCAAATACTCCGGCATTCGCATTGCCATATTCAGCAGGAAAAGCTCCCGTAAAAAAATCTGAACTTCCAAATATTTTACTGTTCAAAATATTCACAGCACCCCCTGTTGTTCCAGGTACTGCAAAATGATTAGGGTTGGGAATATCAATACTTTCAAAGCGATACAATAAACCCATTGGTGAATTTCCTCGAATAACAATGTCATTCCTTGAATCATCAGCACCCTGAACACCTGCAAAGTTAGACGCCATGCGAGCAGCATCACTACGACTTCCTGAATACCGATCTGTTTCATCAATAGAAAAAGATTTTGCACTAACGGTTGCCATCTCGTTTGTAACCTCAGTTGCTTTTGTGCCAACTATTTCAGTAGATTTCAAACTGTATACTTTTTCTTCCATTGTGATATTCAGAACAACTTCTTTACCAACATTCGCCATTATATTCTCCAGCTTTACTTCACTATAACCAAGTAATTTTACAATGATTGTATGCCTTCCAATGGGAACTTTTTCAATTCTAAAAACGCCATTCACGTCAGTAGTTGCCATTAATGGATTCGTTGAATTGTCTTCTACCATCACCAGCACACCAGGTAGCGAACTTTCGCTTTGAACATCCATTACTTTACCACGAATGGTTTGGACAGAGTTTTGGCTTAACAGAATTTGATTAAAGAAAATGAAAAAGATTAAAAACAATAATAATTTTCTTTGTATCATACTAAATTGATTTTTAATTGTTGTTGAATTTGATCACATGCAATAAGCTATGAAATCATTTACTTTAAGCAAAACTAAATGAAATTTATTAAGTTTTAATTTTTATATCGAGAAAAAAAATTGGTCAAATAAAAAAAATCTATAATTTTGCACCGTCAATTTCCTAACAAAAAGGTTTTTGATTTATAAAGAAGAGGCGAGAGAACAGGCTTAACGACCCTCTGGCAACCATCATCGACAGAAGAAAGGTGCCAATACCTGACCAGTTGGTAATTATAAATTAAAAGAAAATGAAATATTCAAAATTCGATTACAAACCATGGTGCAAACGCTGACGCATTTAGCTTGATTTCTGTTGCTAAGCCGCGTCAACTCTCCATTATCCTGATTCTCCAATAATAATATTGAGAACATCATTTATTTAATAAAAATCAATTCTTAAAATAGTATGCCATTAAATATTCCGGATCATCTGCCTTCTATAAAAATACTTGAAGAAGAAAATATCTTTTTGATGAAAGAGTCTATTGCGAATTCGCAGGATATTCGACCGTTGCGTATTGCAATTTTAAACATTATGCCAACCAAAATAATTACTGAAACTCAATTATTGCGATTACTTTCAAACACTCCATTGCAGATTGAAATTGATTTATTGCATACTTCAACTCATACGTCTCGCAACACGCCTGAAAAACATTTGAATTCATTTTACAAAACATTTGAAAATGTTTCACAAAAAAAATATGACGGAATGATTATTACTGGTGCACCTGTTGAACATTTGAAATTTGAAAAAGTTGCCTACTGGAATGAAATTTCACAAATATTTAATTGGGCTGAAACACAGGTTACTTCTACGTTATTTATTTGCTGGGCAGCTCAGGCAGCGCTTTATCATTATTATGGAATCCAAAAATATAATACAAAAAATAAAATATTTGGCGTTTTTGATCATAATGTAATTAACAGAAAGTATCCTATTGTTCGGGGTTTTGATGATGTGTTTCAGGTCCCGCATTCAAGAAATTCTGATGTGACGAAAAAAGATATTTTAAATGAAAAAAAATTGGAAATTCTTGCTGAATCTAGCGAGTCTGGTGTTTTCCTAATCACTTCAACTGATAATCGCAAATTATTTGCCACCGGTCATCTCGAATATGATGCAGAAACACTAAACAATGAATATTTGCGCGATTTCAAACATAATGCGATTGTTGAGCTTCCAAAAAATTATTTTCCTAACAATAATTACCAAGCAAAACCAATTGTAAGATGGAGAAGTCATGCAAATTTACTATTTTCGAATTGGCTTAATTATTATGTATATCAACAAACTCCTTACAAACTCGATGATGCTAAAATTAAAAGTCAATATTTAAATTAATTTTTATCACAAGAATATGAATAGCAAAACAGTAATTAAATATGGGGGTTCTAATCTTAAAGAACCCGGTAGCATCAATCGGCTAAAAGAAATAATCTCCAATTATGACGTGGCACCTGTAATCGTTGTATCTGCATTTTTTGGAGTTACAGATTTACTGGTAAGAAAACTTCCTGAAATTATAAACAATAAATGTGCAATCACTGATATCCTTGAGCATTTAAGGAAAGAAAATCTTAAGCAATTAGAATCACAAATTAATTCTTCTGAAAAACAAAACGCCATCATTGATCTAGCCGAGGAACGTTTAAAAGAATTAGAAAATTATTTGAATGGAATATTTTTAATTGGTGAGTTACCAGCTTTTCTCGAAGATACGGTGGTTTCGTTTGGCGAAAAAATGAGCTCATTAATTATAACAGGTATTTTAAAAGCTTCAGAAATAGATTGCGAGGAAATTTTACCCGAAAACATCCCACTCATTACCAATGGAGAGTTTGGGCATGCTCAGGTGGACATATCCAAATCAAAATGGAAAGTATATGCAAAATTAAGTGATCAAAAAGTGCTTATTGTTCCCGGATTTTATGGCGTTTCTGAAGCCGGTAAAATAACCTTGTTAGGGCGTGGTGGCTCCGATTATTCAGCCGCATGCATTGCCGCATGTATTGGAGCAAAGTCGCTTGATATCTGGAAAGATGTTGAAGGATATTTAAGTGCTGACCCACGCTTTGTTGAAAACACTAGCAATATAGAACAACTTACGTATGATGAAGCTGCTGAGTTAAGTTATTTCGGTTCAAAAATTTTGCACCCCCAAACTGTTGATCCTCTTAGACAAGAAAAAATTCCAATCAATATTTTTAATATAAAAAAAGAAATAAAAAATGCACGACCATTAACAGTGATTGATGAATCTGGCAGTCAGGGTGAACAGGTTATTAAAAGTATATCATTTCGTGATGACCTTTCAATATTGCGAATTAAAGGTGCTGGCATTGGAAGTCAACCTGGTATTCTTTCAAAACTAAGTGGAAAACTAAATGACTTTGGAATAAATATTAACTCGGTGATAACTTCACAAATAACTATTAATTTTTTACTTGAATCTAAAAATATTGACGTTGCTCACGATATCATCGAAGCCATGAAAATTAACGTTATTAAAGAAATAAATAAAATTGATAATATAAGTGTGATTGCCGTTGTTGGCAGAGGAATGCTTGAGCAATTCGGAATTGCATCCCGTATATTTCAGTCACTGGCAAAAAACGAAATCAACGTAAAGTTAAGCAGCATGGGGGCTTCAGAGTTTGTTACTTACCTTGCCGTTGATAAAGAGAATAGAAGTAAAGCAATTAATTTGATTCATGATGAATTTTTTACAAATAATTAAAAAAATATAACAATGAAATTAGCATTAGTCGGAGCCACTGGACTTGTTGGCCGTGAAATGATTAAAGTTCTTGAAGAACGAAAAATTAAAATCTCAGAATTTATTCCTGTTGCCTCAGAAAAATCAGTTGGTAAAAAAATAACATTTAATGGAAATGAATACGATGTAAAAACAGTTCAACAAGCCATTGAAGAAAAACCCAACATTGCCTTGTTTTCAGCGGGAGCCGGTACTTCTGAAAAATATGCACCACTTTTTGCAGCAACAGGATGTTTTGTCATTGATAATTCTTCTGCATGGAGGATGAATCCTAAAATAAAATTAGTGGTCCCTGAAATTAATGCTGAATGTCTTACTATCAATGATAAAATAATTGCCAATCCAAACTGTTCAACTATACAATTAGTCGTTGCCATAAACCCATTGCATAAAAAATACACAATAAAAAGAATGATAGTTTCAACCTATCAAGCCATCACAGGAACTGGTATTAAAGCGGTAAGACAAATGGAAGCCGAAAGAAAAGGATGTAATGTTGATAAAATATACCCCTATCAAATTGATAAAAATTGTATTCCACAATGCGATGTATTTATTGAAAATGGCTATACAAAAGAAGAAATGAAGGTAATTAACGAAACACAAAAGATACTTAATGATTATTCCATAGCAATCACTTCAACTGCCGTGAGAGTGCCGGTAACTGGTGGGCATAGTGAGTCAGTCAATTTAGAATTTGAACATGAATTTGAAATAAAGGATGTTCTTGCTCTTTTACAAAATGCACCGGGTATAATGGTTGAAGATGATCCGACAAACCTAATCTACCCTATGGCTATTCATGCTCAAGGAAAAGACGAAGTGTTTGTGGGGCGCATACGCCGCGATTATTCTCAACCTAAATCTTTAAATTTATGGGTTGTAGCTGATAATTTAAGAAAAGGTGCCGCCACAAATGCTGTTCAAATAGCTGAATATATTGTAAAAAATTTTATTATTATGCACTAATCTTTAATACAACGGCAATAAAATCCATAGTTTAAAAAGGATGATTTAAGTGTAACTTCATCCGAATCATAATTATAACAACGATTTGGTTTACCAAACATGCTCGATTTATCCGACGCCCAGAAACAACAATACTTTCCGACATTTGTAAAGGTTGCTTCAAAATTATTTTCCGCATAACCACCATTCAATTCCCCGCCGGGTAAGGCACTAAACTTCGAACTGTTAGTTGATTTTTTACCCTTACTCCACCCTTTTTCACTCTTCATATATTTAGCTGCTATTTTGTTACCTCCTAAAAAATCAATCGTTCTTTTCCATTCTGCATCGGAAGGAATATGCCAGCCGGCGGGAGCTAAAATACGTTTATCAATTACGGCATAGTAATTATAAATTTTACCATAAATAATCCCATTCTTGGATTCATTCTCATAGTAACACCAACAAGGATTTCCGTTATTACATGCTAAAATAAATTCATCTATGGTTTTTGCCTCCGGAATGGTGTCGCCATTTCTAAAATTTGTAAGATTCAAATTTTCTGACATCCAAACCTGATTCCCTATTTTAATACTTTTTATGGTATCCAATGCTAACTCTGAACTAGGTATGTTTTGTGACTTTGATGAATGGCTAAGGATGAGTATCATTAAACTTACACCAATTTTAAAAAATAATAAAGTTTTTTTTCTCATAAAAAAAAATTAAACATGATCAATTAAAAACGAAATTAAACATTTTTATTTATAGAATTCATAATGATAAAATTCCACCCTCATGGGTTGTTGAATATCATTATAAATGTATTTTTTGATCAACAAATCATAGCTATCGTAAACATACGTTTCTTTATATATGAATAACTTTTCAGAGTCATAAATAGTTTCTTGCAAAAGGTGTCCATGCTGGTCATATACAAATTTCCAAAGACTAAATAATTTATTTTTTTCATCATCAAACTCTAACTCTATAGTGTTTCCTTGTGTATCGTATTTAAATTTTGCAGAGTAGGGAGCACTATATTCTAACAAGCCATCAGTACTATATTCAATTAATTGACTGTTATTGTCATAAACCCATTCACATCCCCCAATCAAGGAATCTTTGCTATTGAATACATGTTGTTTCTTTAGTACGTCATTCTCTTTAACAAAACGTATATAATTTCTCAGACTATGGTCTTCATTGAAAATATACTTTGTTTTGCCTTCTTTATCATATTGAAAGTAGGTTGTAGAGCTTGACCCTGAGGGATCATGATAGGTAGAACTAGCAAGTTTTTTATCAGCATTATAAGTATAGGTTTCTTTATAGGTGCTTTCCTCCTGATCAATTCCAAACACCTCAATACTTTCTCCATTCTTATTCTTTCGGTTTGCTGGTGGCGATTTAAATGCGCTTTGATATCGGAGCATAGAAGTCATATGGCCATCATCATCATAGGTAAATGTTTGTTTTTTATCAATTTGCTTACTGCTGATAAAGCTGAAATGTTCAATCACTTGTCCATTTTTATTGTATTGGGTTGAATCTAAAACCCTCTTGAAACCATCAGGATACAAAGCACTATCGTAGATTACACAACGTTTTATATCAAATTTCATTATCATTTTATCAAAACTACATTCTGGTGGTTTTTTAAATGAAAAATGATCATAAGGTGTCTGTTGAGCAATAGCAATATAAAAACCAAATAAAAACAGAATTAAAAAAAATAATTTCTTAGTCATATACGTTTTAAGCAAGCATTCAACAAATATACCAAAAAATGTCATTACGAGTTTAAAAACACATTATCCTTTGCATAAGCAATAAATAAAATCTTTTGTACTTTTATAAAAAATTTATGAAAAGCACATGGCAGGTCTGAAGAACTATTTTCTCTTTCTTTTTGCACTTTTTTTTGCATCCTTTTCCTACTCTCAGGATGAAGATTGGAATAATAATTTGATTTACGCTGCTGATAAAGGTAATTTGGATGCAGTGTTAAATGCCTTGAATAACGGGGCAAACGTTGATGCAAGAACGGAAGAAGGTATTACACCTCTTATGTATGCCGCTCAAAATGGTCATTTGGATGTTTGTCGTGTGCTCATCTTCAACCAGGCAGATATTAATCATAAAGATATTTATGGATCATCTCCTTTGATGTGTGCCGTAAAACTGTTTCACGATGATATTGTTGATACGCTAATCAGGAATGGGGCAAATGTCAATTTAAAAGATAATGATAGTGCCTCTTGCCTTCATTATGCTGTTGGCTATGGATATTATATCATTTCAGATATGTTGCTTTTCTATGGTGCCGATGTAAATGCACAATCCAAAGATGGTTCAACACCATTAATGATTTCTTCATTAATTGGGGATACTGCTATCATGAAATTACTTATCAGCAAAGCTGCTGATGTCAATCTAAAAGATGAAAAGTCCTACACGGCATTAATGTGTGCAGTGCAAGAAAACAAACTCGATGCCATCAAACTATTGATTGATAGTAAAGCGGAAATAAACGCATCTAACAAAAACGGATTTTCTGCGCTGGCTTCAGCTATTCAAAGAAACTATATAGATGCAGTAAAAATCCTCATTTCAAATGGAGCCGATGTAAATCAAAAAATTGAAGGAAACCTCTCACCTCTTAAACTAAGTTATGGCTCATTAAATAACAGAAAAATGATTTCATTACTTAAAAAAAATGCCGCAAAAGATAATGCCCTTCCTTATTTCAACCGCTATGCTTCGGGAATGGATTGCCAATTTATTCTTTCGGATTTCATGCCCGGTATTCATTTTGGAATTCTTGATGCAAAATATAACACTTCAATAAACCTTGGGTATGCTGCTCGCATTGGAGGAAAAAGAGTTTTATTGGAAAAAACACAGGGATATTTTTTACAGTACTGGGAAAAACGTACTATTTTTTCTTTAAACATCGAAAAACATTTTACGCTATACGCTAATGATTTCAATCAGTTTGGTGGGCACATGGGTGTTAAAGAAATCTACACATTCGGAAGATACATTGCCTCCTCAAAAAAACCCGATAATATTTTTGTTACCATTCCTCAACTTGGTTTTTATTTTAGGAATGATGCTATCATTATTAAATTGTTTTACGAATATGCTGATTTAAAAATCCCCGATTACTCCAAACATCAGGTCTCACTCAGCTTATCTTTGCTCCTCGACAAAAAACCAATCACATGGAACTCCAATAAAAAAATTAGTTGGCTCTAAATAATTGTATGATGAAACCAATTTTCAATATCTTACTATGCACATTTTTGTTGTACTCCTGCAATAACCCCTCAAACGATTGCACTGATGTAGATTACTCTAACTGCAACACAAACGAACCCGAAGTAGGTAACATGAATATTAAATTAACCATTAACAATGAAAATACCGAAGTACCAATCTCAGTGTACAAAGGAAAATACGAAGATGGCGTTCTCGTAACCAGCGACACCGCTACATCATCCAAATTTGTTTTATCTTTACCCGTTAACGAATACTATTCCGTAACTGCAAGATACAAATCAGGTGATAAAATAATATTTGCTTTAGATGGCGATAAAATAAAGAAAAAGAAAAATATTTTATGCGATTCAACTTGCTGGAGCGTAATAGATGGAAATGTAAATTTAAAACTTAGCAAGTAAATATTTGTATATTTTTGCAATCAATAATTTAAGCTTTCATGAAACTCTTTGATAAAATTAAAAATGGTCTGCAAGGAATGGGTAGGTTGAAACTTGTTTTTTACATTCTGTTTGGAGTTTTCATAATTTATATAGTATGGGACTTATTCTTTAAAATAGAACGATATACTAACCTCGAACCACCAAAAAACGAAAGCAATCCTTCTTATCTCGACTCCTTAAATAAAGCTGAGTTGGCTGAAAGCTCTAATGCAAATAATCAAAAGCAAGCCGACAATAAAAAAAGCAAGCCTAAAAGTCTGGATGAAACGGATGTTGATTTAGATACCGTTTACCTGGTTTATACAGTAAAAAAAACCGATAATTTTGCAAAAATAGCCCACCGATTCAATGTTAAACGCTCTGCTTTAAAACGAATTAATAATTTCGAATACGAAGACATAAAAGAAAAGCAAAACATTAAAATACCATTAAAAGCAAAATATGTTGTCGGTAAAGGAGAAACCGTAAACAGAATAGCGCAAAAGTTTAGCGTTAGCAAGGAAATTATAATGCGTGCCAATAAACTTAAAAACGAAAAAGATTTGAAATCAGGTCGAAAAATCTTTATTCCATTCCCATAATTTTTGTGCAATGAAAAACATTATTTACTTTTCAATTTTTCTTTCTTTATTAACTCTTTCGTTTATTGCTTGCTCCTCTAAATCAGCAAAAGAAGACAAAACAAAAACAGATACTCTTAATTCAAAAAAAGTTTCTGATAAGAAATCAATAAGCTTAAATCACGATACTACATTAGTAATTGCAGGCATTCCCGTTGATATTGCAATGCCTGTTAATGAAGCCACTGGTTCAATACTTATATTAAATGGATGGAATTTTAGCAGAGATAATTGTTGCAAAAATTCTTCGTTTTGCAAACAAGCAAAAGAACGAAATTATTGCTTAATCATGCCGGAAATGGGAAAGAGTGTTTATTCAAAAGAAATTTATCCTGAAACCCGCTCTGACTGGCGTAAATACCCTACACGTACTTGGCTTATTGATTCTATGATTCCAGCACTCCAAAGAAAATTTAATCTGTTGGTTGCAGGAAATAAAAATTATGTCTTTGGAATTTCAACAGGCGCTCGTGGTGTGGCCTTGACGGTGTTACACACCAAAAATATTTTCCTTGCAGGTGCTGCGCTTTCGGGTGATTATGAACAAACACAAATGACTACTGATAATTTAATGATTGGTTTTTATGGTTCGTATCAAGCATTTCCTGATCGCTGGAAGGGAGATGAAAACCCTTTGATGAGTGCTTCAAAATACAATACTCCTTTGTATATCGGGCATGGTTTGAAAGATCATGTGGTACCTTATGTTCAGAGCAAGCTTTTTTATCAGGAACTTAAAAAGCAAAAACCCAATTTAGATGTGGTGTTTCACACCGATTCTACTGCTGATCATAATTACAAATACTGGGATAGTGAAACACAGAATGTGCTTAACTTTTTCGATAAGCATAAAAACTAAAAGATAATTTTATTTTTTTCTTAGATGGTGGTTGATAATAACCTCAAAACGGGCTGTATCTAAAAAGCACTGAAAACCAAACGGATTGTATTTTATCTTTCCATCGGGCGATGTAAAAACATCAAAATTATAACAGTGCTTTAAACAAAGGGATAATAGCTCAGCGCAATATATTTGCGAAGTGTCTTTTAAATTAAATTCATTATCAAATGGAACCCTCTTATTCAAATAATATTTTGCCCTTTCACCCAAACAACTTTGATCTACCTCGTCTGGTTTTTTTTTGTATCGAACGACCATCACAGAATTAACCTGACTATCGTTAACAAAAGGATTCAATGGTTGAGTTTGTACCCCATCAAATTCGGACAAGGACTGGGAAACAGAATGAACAACAACAAATTTATTATCTATTTTAGTAATAATTGCACAATGCGAAATGTCAATGTCATTATTATAGCTTTCTACAATAACATCACTGGCAAAGCCAAACCCATGACGTAGAATAATATCTCCATCATGGATTAATTTTAATTCTTCGGGCGAAAGGTAATAGGTAGAAATAGAATGTTCCTGTTCTCTATATTGATTATAGGCGAACAGGAACATTTTAAGAGATCCGTAAACAACAAGTAAAGAATAAATAAATATTATTAAAAACTTCTTCACTGTGGTAGTCGGTAATAAAATAACCTAGGTTAAATTATTTTGTAGTGTCAGCTGGAGGAGTTGAAGTTGTGTCAGCTGGAGGAGTTGTTGATGATTCTTTTTTGAAATCAACTAACCATTTGCCATCTTTTTTTACTAAATCAATTTTTCCATCTGTACCGTCTTTTTTGTATGTACAGTTTGATTTATCACCTTCTGTTTTGCAAGTCATACCTTCAATTTTAGCTTCTTTGGTTGGTTTTGCACCTAAGTCAAAGCTTCCAACTTGGTCAATAACGGTAGCTGATTCGTCAGTTGCTAATTTTTTAGCATCTGCATATTCTTTCTTGTCCATGTGTTTCAAGAATTTTTCAGCAACTTGTTCTGGTTTGTCACCACTTTTACATGCGTTAATTGCAAAAAGTACAACTAATGCAATCGCTAATTTTGATAAATGTTTCATGAGTTTGTGTTTTTGTTAGTAATTATTTATTTATTAATTTCGCTGCAAAAGTAATAATTTTTTTTATTAATCAAACATTCATTAATTAATTTTTGTTTTTTTCTGTACAACAGAGTTTATTGTAATTTAGTAACTTAGCCATTAAATGTTAATAACTTTCTGAAATTTAGTCTTTTATCTTTAATTGGGATACTCAATGTTTAAAAAAAAAATGCTCTTATTGGAAGAGAGATTGCGCAATCCTTTGCCGGGCATGGCTGCTCAAATAAAAATGGCATCTTACCAAAGATTGAATGATCTTTCTTACAAAAAGATTCCCATAAATCCATTAAAAAGCAGTGTTCTCATCTTTCTTTATTATACTGAAAACGAATGTAAGTTTATTTTAATTGAAAGAACAACCAATAAAAGCATGCATAGTGGCCAGATTGCGTTGCCAGGTGGTAAATTTGAGCAAATAGACTACGTTCTAAAACAAACCGCGTTGCGAGAAGCCCATGAAGAAATTGGTATTGATATTTCCGGAACAACAATTATTGGAAACTTAACGGAACTCTACATACCACCCAGTAATTTTATTGTTCATCCATTTATTGGATTTTCAGAAACTAAACAGAATTTTAAAAGGCAAGTTCAAGAAGTGGAAAAAATAATAGAAGTAAAGGTAAATGAATTATTAAATCCTAATATCATTCAAAAAACTGATATCAAAGTCAGAGATTTTATTATTCGCGACACTCCTATTTTTAAAATTTGTGATTATCAAATTTGGGGAGCAACTGCAATGATATTAAGTGAATTTATTCAAGTGTGGAATGAATCTGCTGATTAATCAATTATTGTCCGTTAATTACAATTGAATAAGTAACGGCTGCACCCTTCTTAAGCTGCTCACTTACTCCACAATATTTTTCCTGCGAAAGCTCAATGGCTTTCTTTACCTTTTCTCTATCAATATTTTCGCCTGTAAACTGATATACAATCGTTATTTTTTTATAATATTTAGGATGTTCTTCGGTTAAATTACCCTCAACACTCAAACGGAATGTTTCTATTTTTTGCTGCATTTTGCGTAGAATTGAAACGACATCCATTCCCGTACATCCCGCCAATCCGGCAAGCAGCAAAAGTTTTGGACGAGGCCCATGATTTTCACCGCCAACAGTTTCATCAGCATCCATCGTAATAACATGACCGTTTACATCGGCTGCAAAGGTCATATTGCCTTTAAATTCACACTCAATTTTATGACTCATAATAATTAATTTTTAGGTTTAAAATTTTACGATTACTTTTGCAATAATACTAATAATATTATTTCAATACTATGATAAAGCACTTTAAACCAATCGCACTTTATGTTCTCAGAATTTCATTGGTTCTTTCGGTACTTGTAATATTCGCTCAGTGCAAAAAAGACACTTTCCCAACTCCCCAGGTTCCGGCTGTTGTGGATACATTATCACTTACACAAGCCGAGAAAGATTCCATTTTAAATGGTAGCGACACCACAAAGATGCGCGTTTTAACTATTTTCAATTATAACGACTCCATAAAATTAAGAACTAAATCGGTAAGTGTTCGTCCCGATACCAATGATGTCGCACTCATGCGACTGATTAACCGTATGTATAAAACGGTAAAAGACCCATTGCAAAATGGCGTTGGTATTGCAGCTCCACAAGTAGGTATTAATCGTAGAATTATTTGGGTGCAACGCTTAGATAAGGTGGGCAAACCTTTCGAAGTATATCTTAATCCTAAAATAACACTTTACTCCGAAAAACAAATAAACTTCGCGGGTGATGGTTGCCTTTCAATTCCGGGTCAATCAGGTACAACACATCGTGCAGCAGCAGTTGTTGTTGAGTACGACAAAGTTGATGGAACCCACCATGCAGAAATTATAGAAGGGTATTCTCCTTCAAGCTTCACATCAATCATTTTTCAACATGAGATTGATCATCTTTACGGTATCCTTTTTATAGATCGTTTGTGATAATTAAATAAAGCAAAATGAAGAAAACCTGTGAATGGCCTAAAGATGATGCGCTCATGAATAAATATCATGATACCGAATGGGGCGTTCCGTTGCATGATGACACTAAGCTTTTTGAATTTATGATACTGGATGCTTTTCAGGCAGGACTTAACTGGAAAACCATACTGCATAAACGCGAAAATTTTTGCAAAGCATTCGACAATTTTTATCCTGTCAAAATTGCAAAATATAGAGAAAAAGATTTTGAACGTTTGATGAATGATGCCGGCATTATTCGCAATCGTATGAAAATAAAAGCGAGTATCCAAAATGCAAACGCTTTTTTAAAAGTCCAAAAAGAATTCGGAAATTTTGATCACTATATCTGGCAATTTGTAAATTACAAAACCGTGAAAAATAAATGGAAAAATTTGAATCAAATACCTGCAAGGTCTGAATTATCGGATGTTATGAGTAAAGATTTAAAAAAACGAGGATTTGCGTTTGTTGGCAGCACTATTTGCTACGCCTTTATGCAAGCAGCCGGAATGGTCAATGACCATGTTGCATCTTGTTTCAGATATCATCAAGTTTAAAAACAGAAAGTATGAGCATTGAAAATAAATATGCCTTAATCACAGGTGGCTCTAATGGAATTGGCTATGAGCTTGCAAAGTTGGCTGCTGCCGATAATTATGCTATAGTGCTTGTTGCTCGTAATGAAGAAAAACTTAAAGAAGTGGCTGTTGAAATTACAACAAACTACAAAGTATCGGTAAAAATTATTGTCAAAGACCTTTCCAATGGCTCGTCTGCTGAGGAAGTGTTTAACCAACTTGAAAAAGAAAACATTGCTGTTGAAGTCCTGATGAATAATGCAGGATACGGTGATTATGGTTATTTTGTAAATACCAACTGGGAAAAAGAGGCAAGGATGATCATGCTCAATATTTACACTATAACCGCTTTTACAAAATTGTTTGCCAAACAAATGACAATGAGAGGCAGCGGACGAATATTGAATGTCGGCTCTGTTGCCGGGTATTTATCAGGGCCACTCATGAGCGTTTATTACTCGACTAAAGCTTATGTGATGTCGTTTTCTTATGCCATAGCAAACGAGCTGAAAGGAAGTGGTGTTTCATTAACACTGCTTTGTCCAGGACCGGTAGCTACTAATTTCGAAAATGCAGCTGCCTTAGATTCATCAAAACTTTTTAAGAACTTTAAACCGGCTACTGCCGAATTTGTTGCTCGTAAAGCATATAAGGCCTTAATGAAAGGGAAAATGTTAGTCATTCCGGGAATGTTGAATAAAATTATGGTTGCCATGGTTCGCTTCACGCCCCGAAAACTCTTAACCTCGGTAACCAGGAAAATGCAGGAAGGTGCTAAGAAATAAGAGTGTTAGTTCAGAAGGTAAAGTTTTATTACTTTGGATCCCTTTCAGGTATCCAGTACAGCGCAACAACCAAAAAAAATCCCCACCTTTCAGTGAGGACCTTTTTTGTTTCAGTTTGTCATTCCTATAAAAACAGGAATTTATTCAGAGCACTTTACAAACTTTATAACTTTACAAACTGCTACGCCTCTGGCGTTGGCGTTGGCTCCACCTCATCCTCCATCACAAAATCCTGTTCGTTTTCATCATCCTGTTTAAACACTACATCAAAAACATCAATGTGTTGCTTACCTTCCATTGTAACACGTAAATCATACTTGCCATCGGCTATACCTTCTACAAAGTAAATTCCATCTTCGTCGGTGTCGGTGGTGTAGGTGATGTCTTTACCAATTACTTCAACCAATGCATCTTCAACGGGTTCGCCATTGATGTCGGTAATGGTTCCCGTCATGTAAGCAAATGCATCAGGATTAAGCGGAACAACATCTTTTTTATGCCGCATCCCTGCATCTATTACACGGCTGCTTGCAAAAAATTCATCAACAAAGCTCGCATTTGTTGGTCTCAACAACTTCGTTGCCTTATCAAACTGATTCTTCTTAAAATCCATAATCTCAATTTGCTTTTTCTTGATTTCATCTGTCAGCACTTTACGATGTTCAATCGCTGATGTAGGTAGCGGACTCTGGTCACTATAAAGCCCTATGGTTGTGAACAATGTCTGCATAGTATTTCCATCCACATTATAATCCCCAAGATTTCCCAAATTATTTATACCCAAAGTGTAAATATTGTTGCAAGTCTCAATCAACAAACTATCACGCATTTTAACCAGTTCACTTTTGGTAAATTTAACAGAATTCCTGAGGTTGTAATTCGAAATGCTGTCAGCGTAGGAATATATTGCATTCGCAATAAATTCCGTATGTTCAGCCAAAAGTATCTTGAACATCCTTTTGTCTTTCGATAGTCCTGTTGTAATCAAGATTTTTTGTTTTATCAAACTCTGCAACTCCGTTACCCTTGTCTGAAACTTCTGAAAAGCCGCTAGCACTGCCGGTATCAACGACAATATCGCTAAACTCTTCAAACACAAGCTAATTATAACTAAGTACATACTTAGCTTGTTTTCCAATGATTTTGATATTAAATTTTTCTTATTCATAATATTTATTTTTTCGCGACTGCGTCGCTACATATTTTATAATTTATTTTACTGTTAAAAATTTTTAATCTTTTTGATTGCTTTCAGCCGACCGCTGATAGCTGATAGCCGACCGCTGATAGCTTCTACCGACCTACACTTCCCGCTGCCGATTCCGCTCTCTTGGGGAAGCATTACCTATTTTTACTTATCTGTTTCATCTGAAACCTCCAGTTTTTTTAATTCTTATTTTATTTCTACCTCTCTCGGTCATTGCGGTGTAAGCCGCAATCTCAAGAGAAAGTTTTGTCATTTTAACTTTTACAACCTATCAACTAATCAATCTTTCAACCACTCAAACGCATTTATTTTATTTTTATTGTATAATTATTAAATTTATTTTCTTTTATGGTATGTTTTAGTTATTTTTTTCATTTTAGTTTACTTATTTCACTGTAAAGCTACAAACTTTTCTACCACTAAATCAACCCTCAATCAGTTAGCGGTAGCTCTCATCAAGTTAACGGTAGCACTTGTTCAGTTAACGGTAAATTTTCTACGATGAGGTGGAGGAGCTGAAAGAGTATTTTAGAAGAATGCAGTAATGTAAATTATAGTGTTACGAGAAAAATATTTAACCTTAAACTAGGTTCCTATCAATTAAAATATATTTTGTTGAAAAATAATTCGTCATTAACTTGACTTTTACTATTTATAGACTATCTTTGTAAATCAAAATAAATAATCTTACTACTAAAAATTAATCCTATGAAAAAAATCATTCTTCTTTTTGTGTTCTTTGGCTTAGTCACTATTAACTGTTTTTCTCAGCAAGGACCTAAGTGGTCTGTTAGCGGGAATGCTGTCAACCCAGGCGAGTTTTTGGGTACTACTAATGCTGCCGATCTGATATTTAAAACAAATAATACGGAACGCTTTAAGATTGATGCAAACGGAAACATTATGGTTAAATCTTTTATTACAAATAATTCCGGAATTGTATTTTCTGATATGAACGGGGTTTTAAATAAGCTTGATTTAAATGGGATTACCCTCACAGTATCTTTCCGGTGATGGCACTTTCAGGGATATTATTAGTTTTACCGGATGGAAAATAATAGGAAATGATGTAGTAAATAATAATACGGGAAATATTGGGATAGGAATTTTGACGCCACAATACAAGCTTGATGTATTTGGAGATGCGCGTATATCAAACAATCTGTATGTTGGGGGTGGAATAATAATAGCTGATAAAGTACAGGCATCTTCACAAGTTACAACGATGTCGGTTGTTGCAGACTCGCTTTCTGTTTCTACAAATACCAGTTTTGCCGGTGATGTAATGGCAAATAATAAGCTGAATGTACAGGGCAATGCTACCTTTATGGGCAGTATCGGGCTTGGTGTAACAATGCCGGGCGAGAAGCTGGAAGTAGTTGGAAACACTAAAATTAGTGGCAACACAAGTGTCGGTGGTGATTTAATATTAAGTAATGTAACAGGAAGTAACGGCTTGGCATATATAGATTCAACCGGTGCATTTAAAATTATTGCCGGCACTGTGACCCCGCAACCAGGTGGAACATTACCCGTTATTTACGTACCGGAAGCATGGAATATTAATGGTAATTATAATATAACACTATCTAGTGTTTTAGGGTCATACAACAATGCACCATTAGTAATTATTACAAATGGAGGGGAACGAATGAGAATTACTGAAGATGGTAATGTAGGTATTGGCACTGTTACACCTGCATCAAAATTACAAATAAATGCTGATAACACTACGAATGCCTTTTCGGTATACAGCACTACCGACAGCAAGGATAATTTCAGAGTAAAGGGTAACGGGTATGTTTATGCGCGTGATGTTAGGGTAACTGTAAATACTTTTTCTGATTTTGTTTTTTCCGATACTTACAAACTCCGCACCTTAGCCGAAGTTGAATCATATATTAAACTCAACAAACATTTACCCGATGTGCTTTCCGCTGACGAAGCCATTACTAATGGTGTTAGTCTTGGTGAAATGAATATAACCTTGCTGCAAAAAATCGAAGAGCTTACCTTGTACATGATCGATATGAAAAAGGAGAATGACAAACTGAAAGAACGTATAAACACTCTCGAAAACAAATAAAGGAAAGGAAACTTTTATGAAAAAAATAATAAAAACTTCCATTCCGCTTTTTTTATACCTATCTTTGTGTTGCTTTGCGCAAGCACAATACGTTACGCTGCAAGGCAAACAATTTAAAGATGCTGGCGGAAATAATTTTTATCCTATGGTTGTTAATTATGGAGTTAATATTGCATATAATAATTCAGGTACAAACTATTCAGATTATGAAATTGCACCGGGTGCAGGTTATGGAACTAGTGCTAACTATGAACATACACCCTTTAACGGTGGACATGACCAGATATTGACAGACTTACTGAAAATAAAGAGCATGGGGTTTAATACCGTCAGAGTGGTTGATATTGCGCCATCTAAAAATGTAGGTTCCGGCTTTTCACTTGTATTAGGAAAGTACCCCTATTGTTCTGTGCCTGCAAACCATTTAACCCTAAATATTAATCCTGATTATTCAACCGATGCAAATACGCAAAATATTTTATTCCCAAAAATTCGTGAATTCTTAGATATTGCCGGGGAGGCAGATATCAAAGTAATACTCTTATGTGGTGGTGGTCCAACAGCTAATAACGCTATCCATTCCGATGATTACGCAGATTTTCTTGGAGCATTAGCATCCTATATTTCCGATCATCCCGCTCTGTTGGCTTACGATATGTATAATGAACCTCATTGGGCTACCGACAAAATGCTCTTCAGCAGAAACAAAAGCGAAATATGCTCTTATGTTGATTCTTGGTATCAGGCAATAAAAGCACACGACCAAAATCACCTAATAACTATGGGTGCTTGTGGGCCGATGGATGTTATGGATGTTGACCCTGCATTGGTAAAAGTAGATTTTCTTTCCGAACATTTTTATCCGGGTTCGGTTCAATATGAACTATACGATAAACAAAAACCTATCGAAAGAATTAAAGGCATGTTTTACTGGTTCAATAACAATTTACCAATGCCCTGGATAGTAGGCGAAACTGGCTTTTCAGCCAGCGAAGTTGATGTTGCACCTGGCTATAATCATGAATTATATATATGGGGCAATTATGCTGATCAAACATACTATGCGCAGCAAAGCCAGCAGTTGGTTTTAAATTATGGTGGGAGTGGTTACAGTTGGTGGGATTTTCAAAATAAACATTGGTATAATGCCGTGTTTGATCCTGATTTTTATCACGAAAATTTCTTCGGTTTACTTAACTATGGTGATTATCCTTATCAAAACACCTACGACAAACCAATGGTAGCTGATGCATTTACTAACAACATTCCCACTGCACCCACCGGCTCTCCTGTTCAACCTACCGATTATTATAACCCTATGTATCATCCAACAAATAATAACCCGGGTTGCCATGTCTCAGGTACTGTTACTGACCAAAACGGGCAACATATTAAGGATGCAGTTGTAATAGCATGGACGGATTTAGGGCCAGTCGATCCTATAAATGATCCGAGTGGTCTGTTAGATCATAATTTTGATAATTTTTATACGTATACTGATGCAAATGGTGAATATTCAGTTAATGCTTATGATTACTGGCCTCCTGCTAATGATCCGGGTATTATCGCAAACATTCAAATTTCGGCTTTAGGCGCAGAGAGGTTAAACTGGGGTTGGTCGGGTGGTACGCTAAATTCCGTTATTAATCCTACATTGCATAAAATTGATTTAGTCAATAATTTGGAAGTTATAGGTCAAAATATATCTGGCACACAAAACTATCAGGCATGGAACACCATCACTGTCTCCAACACTAATATTCAATCCGGTGGTAGTTCAAATATTAAAGCTAGGTACTCTGTTGATGTGCAGCCGGAATTTCATGCCTGGGCAGGAAGCGAGGTACATCTTTATTGCGAAACCGTTTATGCAGATTGCAACGAATTTTCAGGTTTTCAAATGCAACGAAACGCTGCAAGTACTACT
>Ga0172375_10002158_pt1 | contig 31031 bp, 14 predicted proteins | sample LakKiv1m_FD_114537 | JGI IMG/M metagenome (GOLD analysis project Ga0172375, IMG submission 114537) | Freshwater microbial communities from Kabuno Bay, South-Kivu, Congo - kab_092012_11.1m | ecosystem: Environmental > Aquatic > Freshwater > Lake | place: Democratic Republic of the Congo... | reverse complement strand
GGGCTATATTTCGGGTACAGCACAGACGGAGGGGTCAGCAAGCAGCGTCAGAGGTTGGCGCTGAATACTGACAAGCAGCTTGCCTCCCGGACAAAGAAACTGACGAAAGCGCTTTCAAAGTACATTGTACAGGTCTGACCCTGTCTTCTGCCTGTCTTCTGCCAAAGGCGGGGCGAGGTCGCCCCGTCTCCCTGCGGGGAAGTTGGAGACGGCCCGCCTGTCCTGAGTCCTATCGAAGGGACCACGGGCCGCTCCGGTATGGAGGGCAGTCGGGATGAGTAACACGATTGACATCGGGTCGCGGCGGGAACTGTTTGTGGACCGACTCCTCGTTGAGTCGTTGGAAGGAGTGGCGTTCAAGCTGCACACTCCGCAACTGGCACCTCCCATGACCGCGCACTTCAGCGGGCACTACATGACGGTGCTCAAGAATGGCGACACGTACCGTGCCTACTACCGGCAGGTTGATCCCTCCTTCAAGGGCGAGCAGTACGACGGTCACCAGGGTGAACTGACCTGCTGCGCGGAAAGCCGGAACGGCATCGACTGGCAACTGCCCGAACTGGGTATCTGCGACGTGGGAGGTTCCCGCCGGAACAACGTCATTCTCCGGCAGCCGCCCTTCAGTCACAACTTCGCCCCGTTCGTTGATTCCAGTCCCTCCGCCGATCCAGAGGCGCGATACAAGGCCCTGGCCGGTACCCACACGTCCGAGATTGGACACAGCGGCCTGTATGCTTTCGGGTCGCCCGACGGACTGCACTGGGAGATGCTTCACAAGAAGGCTGTTGTCACTAGTCAGGGTTTTGCATTCGATTCCCAGAACGTGTCCTTCTGGTCGACTGCCGAAGGCCGTTACGTGTGCTACTTCAGGAGCTGGGATCCGAAGATCCAGCTCCGCACGATCAGCCGGACAACGTCCGCGGACTTCCTGAGCTGGACTGAACCGGTCCCCATGAACCCCAACCTGCCCGGGGAACACCTCTACACGAGCCAGACCCACCCGTACTTCCGCGCCCCGCACATCTACGTCGCCTTGCCGACGCGGTTCCTGCCCGACCGCGGCAGTTCGACGGATATCCTTTTCATGGTTACTCGAGCCGGCACAGAGCGCTATGAACGGCTGTTCACAGAAGCGTTCATTCCGCCCGGCCTCGATCCGCAGCGCTGGGGCAACCGGTCCAACTACGCCGCGTGCGGCGTGGTGCCCACCAGCCCTACGGAGATGTCCCTCTACCACGGGCCTGCGGGACACCGCTACACGCTGCGCACGGACGGCTTCGTTTCCATCCGCGCCGGCTTCGCCGTAGGGACCTTGACCACCAGGCCGTTCACGTTCGCGGGCGAAGAATTGACGCTCAACGTCGCCACCTCGGCGGGCGGCAGCGTACGGGTCGAACTCCGGGATGAGGCCAGCCGACCGCTCCCCGGCCGGTCACTGGCCGAGGCAGATGAGATCGTCGGGGACAGGATAGAACAGCGCGTCACGTGGAAAGGTGACGGTGACGTATCGACCTGTGCTGGTCGACCGGTGCGCCTGCATGCCGTCATGCGCGAGGCCGACCTGTATTCCCTGGCGTTTGGCGTGGCGTCACGCGGTCCAGCCGGATCATAGCTGCATGGCCTTCAAGACCGGCCGGCTTCTACTTGAGCTTCAAAGATGCTACGTCGTCGAGCATGCGGTACAACAGGCTCTGGTAGAGGCCACTGACCGGCGCGATACGACCAGGCGGAAACGGCACCGGCACTTCAGCATCGCCAAAGCTCCAGTTCTGCTCGATGTGCGCGAGCACGCCCTGTCCGTTATTCTCAGGGTGCAGGGGATCACGGGCAAAACAGGTAATCAGGTCCACCCTCGACTCGCGCAGGGGCGTGCTGTAATCAATGAAAAGCTTGCTGGGGCTGCTGTTGTCGGGATAGTCCCAGATGCTGACGCCGTTGAAGCTCAGCCAGAAGAACAGGTCACCGGGCTTCGTCTCCTTCGGCAGGACATCCCCCATGTTGCGAAGCGTCAACAGGGGTGTCCATGGCGTTCTGCAATTCCTATCCATCTCCCCGAGCATTATGTGCGTGTTCGTGGAGACGAACACCTTCTTACCCTGCCGCAACCGTCCGGCAACGAGTTCGGCAGCGCGCTCAACCTGGCCCATGGTGGTCGGGCCTGACAGATCGCTGATCAGCCGATCCACACGCTGCATGTAGATGCATGACAGGTCACCCGCCGGCACCGCCGTCTCGCAGGGATAGACGTGGTGGCGGGTCAGTGCATTCTGATAGATGCGGTTGTTGGCAGCTGCTCCGGGAGTGGTGATGCTCTTCAGTATCCCCGGATGCTTGCCGTGCCGGGTCAGAGCTGCGCTGAACTCGCAGACCCAGAGCCAGCCGTTCAGCGCGTTCGCCGCGCTGTTAACCGCCGCATCGACCTCTCCGCCGCTTCCTGCGCCGTTATCAATGAAGTAATCAACGTCCAGGTCGGCCGGTTTACCGGCAGCGGATGCAAAAAGCAGCAGCATCCATCCCTTCTTCCGGCAATCCTTAAGGTACTCCAGCCCTTTTTCGCCGTTGGCCTCCCACGAGCGTATCGAGAACACGACGATGTCGTTGCTTGTGGCCAGTTTCGACCTTTCTTCCAACGGTAGCGCTCCCGCAAGTCCCCCCGAGCGGTTGAGCAACTCCTCGGCAAAAGACGGCTGCAGAGCGTATGGCATGGTGATGAGCGCCTCGGGATACGCGACCTTGCGCGCCGCCGCGGCTTCGGCCGCCTTGATGATCGCAGGCACCTGTCCCCTGGCGACCTCGACGCGACCGATAAAGTCGCGCAGGGATGGCGGCAGAACCGGACCCGGCGCATCGGCAGCGAGGCAGATTCCCGCAAGAGCCAGGCACGCAAGAGCAACAGGCATCCGACGCAGAGTTCTACAGACTGTCATGGTCATCCCCCCGTTTGGTCGGCCATTACCTACCACAACCAGTAGACACCTGCCACGGCAAAGGAAGGGCCACTCCAATGCCTCAGCTGCCGGCAAGTGTCGAAGATGTTACACTTGCACACCTTCAGTTCTCAGGGGATAATTAACAATTGTGAGGACTGTGCAGCCCAGATTGCTCGTGTTTTCTGTATTCGTTGGCGTGGCAACCGCGCTATCGGGTTCCACAGCCCGCGCCGGAATCTATGTTTCCACCGGCGGTGACGGCACCACCGGCGCGGACTGGGATCATGCCTATACCAACATCCAGCAGGCGCTGAACGTCGCCGTCAGCAACGACATCATCTACGTGGCCGGCAAAACGTATGTGCGGACCAACCAGCTTGTATGGACCCAGTCGTATGTCCGTATCCTCGGCGGCTATGCCGCAACCAACGCCGCGGAAAAACCGGGCCCGTTCAACCGGACGCTGTGGTCTACCGTCATCACCCGGAACGCAGCCTACAACACACGCCTGCTGTACGTATCCGGAGTGAAAAACGGTGAGATCGCCCGCATCACGTTCACCGGCGGCTATCCCTCGGCACCAACGGATGTCAGCGGTGGTGGCGCTATGGTGGTGACGGGTGCCGTCAACCTGCTGATGCGCGACTGCATCCTGACCAACAACTACATCTACGGCTCATACCCCAACAACTGCTACGGCGGGGCCCTGCACGTCCTGAACAGCTCCGGCATGATCAGCAACACGGTGTTCGGGGCGAACGAGGCCCACGCCCAGGTCGGAACCGGCTACGGGGGCGGCCTCAATATCAGCGGCGGGGCCGTGCACCTGCGGGACATCGTGGTTCTTGCCAACCGGTCCATGGGCGAATGGGCCAGCGAGAACTGGCGCTGCGGATACGGCGGAGGAATCTCATTCCACGGTGGCAGCCATACGATCACCAATGCGCTCCTGTTCCTGAACCAGTCGCGCAGGCATGCCACCCTGACGGCCACCGAAGGGAGCGGCATCTACGTGTGGAACAGCGCGGTGGTCAAGATCAACAACGCCACCGTGTACGGGCACAGCAGCGACGGCCTGTACGTGGCATCGGGCAACGTCACCGTCCGCAACTGCATTCTTGCCCGTAACTCCCCTGACATCGGCGGGGTTTCGGCATCGGTGGCACACAGCCTGGTTCGTGACGGCACGGGTGGCGGAACGACAAATATCCTGACAGGCGAACCGGGTCTTGACGACGAGTGGTTCTACCTTGCCGCGGACAGCCCGTGCCGCAATACCGGCAACGGCACAGTTGGCGCGGCGCGGTTGACCGGCTACACGGTATCGACCAACGGTGCCGCCGAGGCGACGGGCGCTACCGTCTCCATGGGTTACCACTATCCGCCGGGGACATCCGTTGGACCTCTGAGCGAGTTCTATGTCTCGTACGCTGGCGGGAATGACGGGCAGAGCGGCGACGCCGATCATCCGTTCAAGACAATCCCCCGTGCCCTGCAGGCAGCGACCGGCCGGATTCGCGTTCACCTGCTGCCCGGTACATACGACACCGCGACCGGATTCCCCGTGCGAATCGCTCATCGCGGGTCTGTCCAGATTGCCGGTACGGACCCACAAACAACCTTCATCGACGGCAAGAATGCCGCCAACAAACGGCTGTTCGAGTTCTTCTGCGCATACGGGAACAACCGTATCAGCGGCGTCACCCTTCGCAACGCCGGCGGCACGGTGGCGAGTTTTGACGGCATCCAGGCTGGCGGCGCCATTCACATCTCGCGCGGCCGCCTGACGATCGAGAACTGCTCAATCACCAACAACCGCGCGACGGTGGGTGCGGGGGCGATAGGCCTCGGCATCCACACGATCGGTGGCGGAGCTATCGGCGCCAAGCAGGCGGCGCTCGATATTCGCGACACCTTGTTTGCCGGCAACAAATCGACCTCTGGCAGCAGCGGGGGCGCGATCCTCGCCCATGCAACGGTGGGAATCTTCTTGAACTGCACGTTCAGCGGCAACATGGTCGATGCCCTGACCGGCCCGAACGGGCACAACCGGTCGGTCACCGGCGGGGCGCTCCACCTGGCGCGCAGCTCCCTCGACATCTACAACTGCCTGTTCACGGGCAACAAGGCCATCTCCCATCGTTCGGGCGAGAGCGCCGGAGGCGCAATATTCCAGTGCGACGGCCGGGTTGCACTGCGCAACTGCGTATTTGCCAACAACCTGCTGACCAACAACTACACGGTCATGCCGCTCCGGGGCGCCGCAGCTTACCAGCACGACCCGGGATATCTCTCTGGTGCCCGGACTGCCCTGGACATTGACAGCACTACCATTGCCTGCAACCGCGGCGACGACGGAAGTTACGGGTACGGCCTGTGTGCGGTCGACACCTACACGCGGGTAGACAATTCGATCCTCTGGAACAATCACCCCGCCGACTTCACCAATCTTTCGCCCGCAGTCTTCTTCTACAGCCGGGCCGACAATCTGATACCGGGCGCGAACAGCAACATCACCGACGATCCTCTGCTGATCGATCCTGCCGGCGGCAACTGCGGACTGCAGACTTCCGTGCGTCAGTATACTTCGACCAACGGGACAACCGCGTCCTACGGCGGAAACAGTCCCTGCATTGATATCGGCTATAATCTCGCATGGATGGCGGGTGAGACAGACATACGGGGTTTGCCGAGGATGTCTTGCGGCCGTTTCGGCAAGACGCTGTTGCGTGTCGACATGGGCGCTTGCGAGGTTATGGTGCCGAGGGCCGGAATGACAATCCTGGTACAGTGACCGGTATCCCGGCAAGACCGGGAGGAGGACTGGACGATGAGAGGGAAATTCGTGCGCGACTTGGGGAACGGGTTCCTGGACCACGGCATCGCGACACCGATGAGCAACCACCGGGGCATCGTCGCCACCGTGGACGGACAGGGGCGAAACGTCGCGCTGGTGTGGTTGTTCGACATCCGCGGGGGATACGCCCTGCTGGTCATCGATGCAGAAACGGGAAGGAGTGAGGAGATCCCGATGCCGTTCCCACCGGGCGGGAACTGCCCGTTCAGCTCGCTGCTCTCCAGCCGGAACCGCTACTACACCCACTTCAACAGCTACTTCGCCGAGTTCGACACGGCATCGCGGAAGTTCACCTTCTGCCACGCGACAACGCCGAACATGGCCATGGGAATGACCGAGGACGACCGGGGCCGCATCTGGGCGGTTTCCTACCCGGACAGCGCCGTGCTATGCTATGACCCGGGCGACGGGACCTTCCGCGACTACGGCGCGGTCCACAAGGAGAACTGGGCACAGTACCAGCGCCATGTCGCCGCCGACGACGCGGGCTGGATCTATTTCGCCATCGGCAACACGGCGAGCCAGATCATCATTCTCGACCCCAAGACCGGGAACGCGACGCCCGCCCTGCCGCCGGAGGAACGCGGTATCGGCACCGCCATGGTCTACCGCGACGAGGACGGCAAGGTTTACGGCCAGGCCCTGGCCGGCCCCGACGGAAAATGGTACCGGTTCCACAAGGGCAAGGCCATCCGGCTGGACAAGCCGCCGGTCCAGCATCCCAGGCCGATCATCACTTCATCGCAGGGTCTGTTCCACGACAAGTTCCCGGACGGCACACGGCTGGTCGCGGTCGACCTCATCAACCGCGCCATGACGACCCGACGTCCGGACGGTTCGGAGCACAAGGTCCCGTTCGACTACACCAGCGAGGGGTCGCACATCATGAGCATCGCGGTGGCGCCAGACAGCACCCTGTGCGGCGGCACCGCGTTCCCGATGCGGCACTTCATCTACGATCCTGCGGATGGCGCCTGGACCAACCATGAAGCGTATTGCCAGTACAACACCGTGGCGCGCCAGGGCGACCGTTTCTTCGTGGGGGGATACCCGTGGGGATTCCTGCTGGAATGGGACCCGGCTGCACCCTGGAAGGACGCAAAGAAGAACGACGCGTCCTGCAACCCGCGCTGGCATATCGAGTGCGACCCCGACGTCTACCGGCCGCACATCCTGCTGGCGCATCCCGATGGCAAAACCCTGATCCTGGGCGGGACGCCCGGGTACGGGTATACCGGCGGCGGGCTGCTGATATGGGACCGACGCACAAACACCGGAACGATACTCCGCCACACAGACCTGTTGCCCGAACATTCCGTGATGAGCCTGGTGGCGCTTCCGGACGGGCGCCTGCTCGGCGGGAGTACCACGGATCCTGGCACCGGTGGCGAACGCAAGGCGAAGGTCGCCGAACTGTTCTTCTTCGACCTGTCGTCAAAGCGCATCACCTGGCACGAGGCGGTGCTGCCCGACGTGCCCGGCTACCTCACCCTGGCCGTTGGACGGAATGGTATCGTGTACGGGATGGCGGATGCGCATCGCTTCTTCGCTTTCGACCCCGCGACGCGCAGGGTCCTGCACGAGGAGGTCACCACGGAACCCTATGGGCCCATCGGGTACCAGCAGGGCCAGCGCAAGCTCGTGATGGGGGCCAACGGCACGATGTACCTGATGCTGCTCAATACGATCTGCCGGGTGGACTACGCCACGCACCGCCTGCAGCTTGCCGTCAAGCCGCCCGTCGAGATTCATTCAGGCGGCGACGTCCTCGGAGACCGCGTGTATTTCGCGAGCGCCTCGCGGCTCTGCAGCTGGCTGATAGGCTAAGCCGGAACGATCAGTCAAAAGACAAAAGGAACCGCGGACAAACACAGATTTACGCGGATGTCCAGACACAGATGCAGTCTGCAATTCGGTTCACCGGAAGGTGAACCGAATTGCAGACTGCTGTCAGTGCCTATACCTGCGTCCCTCTGCGTTCATCCCGCTTCGCCCTGCGGGCTACGCAGGACGAGTCCGCGGTTACATTTCTTTCCGAACTGCATCGTTCAGGCTAAGAGGTAGAGCCGGCTTTATGCCGGCTATTCGGTTCAGGAAAAGGTCGCGATTGCGGGCAACAGTCACGGGTGGTATCATGGATTCGGTGACTGGTGAATGCATTGTACCATATCCCGGCCAAAGCGGAGGGGCGTAACCGCTCCCCGTCCCCTCTCCTCCTGATTGTCCCTTTCATTCTCGCCCTGTTGGTGACGATGTCGGCGGACGCGGGGTTGACCTACAGCTGGAAGGCCAGCCCCGTGAACAACAACTGGTTCAACGGGGCGAACTGGAATGGTGACGGTAATTACCCCGGCAATGGATCCACCGTCACCGTGGCCACCGGCGCTTCCATCCTCCTCACAAACGAGACGGCGCAGCTGTCCGCGTTCACGATGACGGGTGGCACGCTGACGTTCAGCAACTGGAACACGCGGCTGCGGGCGACGAACGTCAACCTGACGGGCGGAACACTGACGACGCCACTGGCAACAAACAACTCCCGCACGAACCGGGTCTGGATCATAGGTACCAACTTCACTCTCGGCACCAGTGCGTCGATCAACGTCGACTACAAGGGGTACTATCGCCTGACCGGCCCCGGTGCCGGGTCGAGCGTGTACAGTACGAGCTATGGTAGCGGCGCGGGATACGGGGGCAAAGGGCGTTATGACACCGCCGGGTCGCCAGGTGGCGGTGTCTATGGGGACTTCACCAGCCCAGTGCCACCGGGCAGCGGCGGCGGGCATCCGTTACTCGGCGGGGCAGGCGGTGGGGCGGTCCGGATTGAATCGCCGGGTGGGACAGCCACTGTACACGGCGTGATTTCGGCCCGTGGACAGAATGCGATCAGTACACACGGAGGCGGCGGATCAGGCGGAGCCATCTACATAACCTGCAAAGTACTCGGTGGAAGCACTAACGGGCTCCTGCGCGTGAGCGGTGGCGGCGGGAGCGCCTCGGGCAGTGCCGCGGGCGGCGGGCGGATCGCGGTGGTCTACACGCCGGCCAACCAGCTCGCATTCGGTGATCCGGGTGTGCGGATGCAGGCCACTGGTGGGGTCGGCGGTTTCCGGTCGCCGGGACAGGACGGGACGGTCTACCTGCCGAATGCCCAGTTCGCCGCCTCACCGGTACGGCGACAGCACTTCCTCAACTGCATGCTCTACCTGGGGTCCCTGACGAACATCGGCTACTCGAGCCTGACGGTCAGCAACGCCAGCTTCGTGTTCGCCAACACCGGAATCGTAGTCAGGGTGACAAACAATGTGATCGTGCATTCCGGCGGGTCGGGTGTCGGTGTCTATGGGAAGTTCTACTGTGGCAGCAACATGCAGGTGCGCAACACCTCGACGTTCTACGCGTACGCGGGCCCGACGAACGCAACCTGGCCGCAGTACGGCAGCCTGGTGGCGGTGACGGGCCTGGTGGTCGTCGGCACGAACAGCTGGGTCTATCCCATGGGGGACGAGAACACGGGGAACAGTGTGAAGTTCCGGCTGGGCGCGTTGACGGTGCAGTCATCCGGCGGGTTCAACGCGGACCAGCAGGGCTACGCCCGGCTCAAGGGGCCGGGGGCCGGGAGCGGGAACAGCCCGTTCGGCGGCGGCGGTGGGTACGGCGGCGAGGGCGCGGTCTACAACGGCGACACGAACAAGGCAAAGGTCTACGGTGGCCTTTACGGTCCCCCACGGGTGGGGAGCGGTGGTGGACACTCAACGCTCGGCGCGCACGGCGGGGGCCTGGTGTGGATCGAGGCCACGGGCACCGTGAGCGTGGCCGGCACGCTTTCGGCGAACGGCGAGACAGCCGTGAGCACCCACGGGGGCGGCGGATCCGGCGGCGGCGTGTTCATCACCTGCCGGCGATTCGAGGGCCAGAACAGCGGACTGGTCCGGGCGCAGGGCGGCAACGGGGACAACGGCGGCGGGGCGGGCGGCGGCGGGCGGATTGCAGTCGTCTACAACCCGACGGCCCAGGCCAAGTACAACCCGCGGGTCAGGTTCTCCGCCATGCGTGGCCCCTCGCCCAACGCGTACGGTGTCAGCCGGCAGAGCGAGCACGGGACCATCTACTTCCCGGATGCATCATTCCTGTCCACCAACATGACCAGCTCCGTGTTCAGCAACGGCTATGTCTACGTGTCCAACTTCACGTCATGGGCAGTAGGCAGCCTCGATGTCAGCTACTGCTCGTTCGCATTCGGCAATACCGGGCTCGCGATAACGGTGACAAACACAGTTCGTATCCTGGCCGGTGGCAGCCTTGGCATTTCCGCCGGATCCACATTCAACTGCCGGAACCTGATCGTGACGAATATGGGTTCGTTACACGTCTACGGTGCACCGACCAACGGGACAACCGTGCTGTACGGGGCGCAGGTCAATGTGACCGAAGATATCGGCATCGGCGCGGGCTCATGGATCTATCCCTGGTCGCATCGCTGGAACGGCGGCTCGCCGATCTTCCGGATGCGGAACCTGACGATCCCCACGAGCGCCGGGTTCGACGCCGACGGCCGGGGATTCCTCTGGGGCCAGGGCTACGGCAAGGGGGCCGGCCTCTGGGGCGGGGGCGGCCACGGCGGCAAAGGCGGCACTCAGTCCGGCTATTCCGGCGGCCTGCCGTACGGCCGGCGCGACAGCCCGGTCCATCCCGGCAGCGGCGGGGGCACCTACGTATGGGGCGGGTGCGGGGGTGGTGTCATCCGGATCAAATCTACCGGCACGGTGACGCTCAACGGCACGCTCAAGGCTGCCGGGGAATCCGGCATCAGCACCCACGGCGCGGGCGCCGCCGGCGGCACGATCTTTCTCGACTGCAAGACGCTGAACGCCTCGGCAACCGCCCAGATGGTCGCGAACGGCGGCGACGGGAACGGTAACGGGGCGGCGGGAGGAGGCGGCCGCATCGCGATCTGGCGGTTCCGCGATATCTCCACCGGTGCCATCACCACGAACGTACTGGGTGGCGTGGACGCGAGCCCGCCCCCGGCCGACGGATCGAACGGCACGGTATTCGTCGTCATCACCGCCCCGGCGATCACCAACCTTGCTCCCAACACCATCACCGACACGTCCGCCAAGATGGTGGGCCAGCTCACGGCGACAGGCTACACGGCAACGGCCGTGTCCTGCTTCTGGGGCGAGACGGACGGCGGAACAAACTACAGCGCGTGGCAGAAGACCAATAGCTTCGGCGTCAAGCGGCCGGGGATCTTCACCAACAGCGTGAGCGGCCTGACGCCGGGCACGGTGTACCACTACCGGTGGTATGCAACGAACACCCACGGGGAAGCATGGGGCACTCCTACAAAGATCTTTGCCACCACCGGTGGCGGCGTAACAGTCAACAACGGCAGCGGCGCGACGAACATCACGCCCGTCTCGGCCACCCTGCGCGGCATGGTTGCACAGGGCAACCCGACACCGACTGCTTATATCTGCTGGGGCACCGCGAACGGCGGGGGGTCAAGTACTGCCGCATGGCAGCACGTTGTATCCGCGGGCTCTGTGCTGGGTGCGTTCTCGACAGGAATCAGCAACCTGCTGGCAAACAAGACCTACTACTACCGCTGCTACGCAACCAACGGAGTTGCCGGGGACTGGGCTGATTGGACAACGAACCTAACCACGCGCGGGCCATACATATCGGTGGCCAACACGTCCGTCGGCGAGGGCAATTCGGGTACCACGAACATGATCTTCACCGTTTCGCTTTCGGCCACGAGCATAGTCGACGTCACCGTCAATTTCGCCACATCAAACGGCACTGCAACCGCCGGAACGGATTACGTTCAGAGCAATGGCACTGTCACCATCCCGTCGAACAGCACGAGCGTAACGGTCACGGTCAAGGTCAATGGCGATACGAGCGATGAATACCCCTACGAAAGATTCTACCTGTTGCTCAGCAGCCCGGTCAACGGGCAGATCGGCACCGGCATCGGAACGGGCAAGATCAACGACGATGACGGGGTCCCGGCGACGAAAACCTGGTCCGGTACAGGTCTTTGGACTGACCCAGCGCGCTGGTCGCCTTCCGGCAAACCGCGGCCGATCGATGACGCGGTGATTTCGTCCGGTAATGCCCTGCTCAGTGGTCCCGAGACTGTCGCCGTGGTCACCGTGCAAAGCGGCGCCACGATCACGTTCACGAACTGGACGACGTTCCTGCGGGCCACCAACATCACGGTCCAGGGAGGCGGGCTCATCACGCACGGCGGCCCCTTCAACGCGCCGACAATCCCGGTTCCCATCGCGATGTCCAACCGTATCCACATCATCTGCGGGAACCTGACCGTCAACACGAACGGGCAGATCCATGCCAACAGTAAGGGTTATACGCCGACTTACGGTCCCGGCGCCGGTGCAAACGAATCGGGCGCCGGACACGGCGGCAAGGGCGGACGCGGGCGCAGTAGACCAGTGGTCGGGGCTGAGTACGACACTCCCGCCGCTCCATTTACGGCCGGCAGCGGCGGCAGCGCGGCGGGCGACCGGAATGGAGGCGGCGCGATCCGCATCGAGGCATCGGGTACGGTCAAGGTCTGGGGCACAATCTCGGCCAACGCGGTAAACACAGGAAGCGACGCCGGCGCAGGAGCCGGCGGATCGATCTGGATCAATTGCGACGTGCTCGCCGGAAGCACGAACGGGCTCCTCCAGGCCAACGGCGGGGCGGCGAACGGGGTTGGCGGTAGCGGGGCTGGAGGTCGGATCGCCGTAGTCTACAATACCGTCTCGCAGGCTGCGGCAGGCAATCCCGGGGTCCGTATGCAGACCGCGGCGGGCACAACAGGTCGCCGGCTGGGCCAGGACGGGACGGTCTACCTGCCGAATACTCAGTTCATTTCCACTACAATTGAGAAACAGCTCTTCCGTAACGTCAGGCTTTTCATCCCCGGTTTCACAAGCTGGAGCCCCGCGTCGCTGACGCTGAACAAGTGCAGCCTGACATTCGGTGAACCCAATTTCGTTCTCACCGTGGCCGGTAACACGACCCTCAACCAGGGAGGACTTGGCCTGACCGGCAACTTCCGCTTAAATTGCGCTGGCAAGGTAACACTGACCAACTCCAGCAGCCTGTCCTTGTACAGCGGGCCGACAAACGGGGCCAATCCGGTCTACGGCGGGCTCATGGCGGTCACCGGCATGATCGATGTCGCAAACGGCTGTTGGATCTACCCCTACTCCGACATAACCAACGGCGGTTCGGTCAAGATCAAGGCCGGTGAGATACGGCTGGCGTCCGGCGGCGGGATCAACGCTGATCGCAAGGGATACACAGTCAACCGCGGTCCCGGCGCAGGCGAAAACGGCGGGTCTTACGGCGGAGGAGCCGGATACGGCGGATACGGAGCAATGTACCAGGGCGGGCTGAACAGGGGGAAAGTCTATGGTTCTCTTTCGGCGCCGACCTCGCCCGGCAGCGGCGGCAGCGAGTTGAACCTGGGTGGCGCAGGCGGAGGACTGATCTGGCTCGATGTGCCCACGGGTATCGTCTACGTGGCCGGCTCGCTGACCGCTGACGGGGAGGATTACTTCAGCACGCATGCCGGCGGCGGATCGGGCGGTGGGATCTACGTAAACTGCAGGCGGATCGAGGGCACTTCATCCGGCCTGATCCGGGCCCGCGGCGGCGCAGGCAATGCCAGCGGCGCATCCGGTGGTGGCGGACGCCTTGCGGTTATCTACAATACGGGGGCGCAGGCGGGCTACAACCCCGGCATCAAGTTCGATACCTCGCGCGGTGTCGGTGGAGTCGCTCCCACCCCGGAACGCGAAAGCGAGGACGGGACGCTCTATCTGCCGGACAAGTCGTTCCTGTCGGGTACGCTGAGCGGCGGGCAGTACATGCAGGTCTGGCTCACGATCCCCGGCTTCACAAACTGGAGCCTGGACGGACTCACGATCGATAACACCCGAATAGCCTTCGCGGCGACGAATCTGGTAATTAGCATCACCAATGACCTGGCGTTACAGAACAGCGCGGCAATAGGAATTGTGGGTCGGTCCTCGTTATCGGCACGGGACATGAGCCTGAGCGGCAACAGCTATCTTGTCGTGCGCAGCGGGCCGACCAACACCGCGACTCCGGACTATGGCGTGTTCGTGCAGTCCAGGCGGAATATGACTCTCGCATCCGGCTCCTGGATCTACCCGTACAGCGACCCGACAAACGGCGGGTCACCGATCTTCCTTGTCAGGAATATCACGATCCAGACCAACGCCGGGTTCAACGCCGACGGCAAGGGCTACCGCTATGAACAGGGGCCCGGCATAGGCACGGTGTGGTCCGGTGGCGGCTATGGCGGCAAGGGCGGCAACGGGGCATCAGGCGTGGGCGGTTCCCCGTACGGTATCACCAATGCCCCCATCCGACCCGGCAGCGGTGGCCGGTACAACCGCGGCGGCGGTAACGGCGGTGGCGTGGTGCGGATTGAGGCATCCGGCATCGCTTCGGTGTCGGGAATCCTGCGCGCGAACGGCAACAACAACTGGGAACTGCACGGCGGTGGCGGATCGGGCGGGTCAGTCCTTCTTGCCTGCGACGATCTTGTGACCACAGCCAATACGCGGCTCTGGGCATATGGCGGCAACGGTACCGGCAACGGCGGTGGAGCTGGCGGCGGCCGCATCGCCGTGTGGTATGACACGGTCAATCCAATCGCACGCGCTCAACTCCTGGCGGGACAGACCAACGTGTACAAGCTCCAGACCACAAACAACTACCCGCTTTACCTTGGCACAGTCTCCGTCACGAATGGCACAGGCGTGTATAACCCGCCCGACATCAGGGGGGCAAAGTCCGGCTCCGTCATCTGGTTGAAGGTTCCCTCGCCCAAGGCGGGCTTCCTGTTTCTTGCGCTGTAGGACGGAACATGTTGCCTGGGCCATGCCCTCATGGCATAGGATAACGCGTGTCATGCACGGGGCCACGAAACGCGACACGATCACTCCTCCCGCCATCCCTCTCTGGACGACCTCCAGCCGGCTCCTGAAACTCGGGGAATCGCTGCACTTCCGGTTTCATATTCCCGGAGGTACACAACACGGTGATCTCAGGATCTTTTCCCGCTACCTCGAGCGGGGGCGGCCGGTCGCCGTGTCCATGACGGAGGAAGATCCCGGGTGGCTGGAGCACCTGCCGGGCGAACGGGTCCGGCTCACGTTTGCGCGCAGGAGAGCTGCGTACACCTGCACACCCGCCCGGACGGGAAACTACATCGCGGTGTGGCGCACCGGGGCAGGCACCTTCTACCGCTACTTCTCCGTTATCGACGATTCATACACCGTGCTGTCGTTCTCCACGTTCTTCAACCTGGACCCCGAACCCACGTTCCACGGCCTGGGCATTCCCCTCGACTACCGCCTGCCCGCGGAACGGTTCACTGCGGACGACGCGCTGTGCCGCAAGTTGCTGGACTACAACCGCCGGTTCGGGGAACTCGTGGTCCCGCAGTTGCCGGACATGCCGACGGCATCCCACGCGGAACGTGTCCGGACATGGGGCCGTCTCCTGGAACAGGCACACGCCCTGCTGCCGGATCCCCTCGACCACCGGTCTGCACGTGTGGACATGCAGCACAATGAAGATCCCGGCTATCCACGGGCCCTCGCCGAGCTTGGCATCCGCGACCACTGCGGCCTCTGGGAGGCAAACTGCAGGCCGTGGCTGGGCATGCCTGAGTTCCTTTACTACGCTTCGCCGGACGATTGCCGGAAGACAAACCAGGACGCGGGTGGAGATGTCGTCGCCCACCAGTGGGACTTCTGCGGCTCCTTCCATTTCCTCGGGCCCGTGGACTGGCACTACGGCGCAAGCGAGGGTCGGTTCGACCGGACGGTGCGATGCATGCGGGACGGCATGGACGAGTTCCGGAACGCCGTGGCGATGAGCGGACATCCGGTGTTCGTCACCCCGTTGTACAACGGCCCGGACAAGTCGTGGGGCGACAACCCGAACCCTCTATTCCACGCCAGCGACGACCGCCGGGGCGTCCGCGCGTTCACGGAGCGCTACCTGCGGTTCGTGGCCTTCGAGCTTCCCCGCGAGTACCCACTGGTGTTCACGCGTTCGATCGACATGGTGGACTATTTCCGCCGGCACTTCCGGACTACGCCGCGCACCGTGTTTTCCTGCAGGACGGACCACGTGCTCTACGACGCGTGGTGGCAGGGCGCCCTCAACAACTACGGCGTGTTCTACACGCCTCAACGTATCCCGTGGAACACGCGGCTCTCTACCGTCCGGCGGATGCGCGAAACGCCGGTACTCCCGGACAAGACGGCGTTCCTCCCCCTGAAAGATCCCCTCTCCTGCGAGTACATACTCATCGAGGACCGAAGGCGACAGTTGCGCTTCGAACGCGAATGCCCGAATCCCGTGTGGATGTTCGACTACACCCGGAAGGAGCGAACGGCCGCCGGCAGCATCATCAACGCCGTGGAACTGCCGGACGTACAGGTTCTCCGTACGCAGCGTTTCGACAAGGGGAAAGGCCTCACGATCACACTGATGATGAAAACACGGGCCTCTTTCTCCGGCTATGCAGTCGCCCTTTGGGGCCTGCCCATTGATTGCCGGACTCCCTCGAAAGACATTCGTACAACCGCCCGGTCATATACCCTCGTAATCAATTCAGGCGGTGAAACTCACATGGTGCTGGATTTCGATTTGAAGCCCGACATGGAACTGACGCTTGTCCTCCGGAAACCCGTTGCGACCACATGGGAGTGGTGATGGTACCGCCAGGGCAGCGGCTCGAACCACGCCATGCACTCAGCCCGACGGCAGACGCGCCATGAACCGCGTGCCCTTGCCATGTTCTGAAGTGAAAGACACCTTTCCCCGCAGGTACTTCTCGGTAAGCAGCCGCATGCTGTAGGTTCCGAGGCCGCGACCTGATCCCTTGGTGGAAAAGGACCGCTGGAACACCTGCAGCTTCACGGACTCGGGCATGACGGACGGGTTGTGGACCCAGAATTCGATTTCCCCGCCATGGAGGTCACATCCCAGCGTCACCGTGTCCCCTGAACCGGAAGCCTCCAGGGCGTTCTTCGTCATGTTGCCCACAACCCGGCGCAACAGGGTCTTGTCCGTGCCAAGGTCGTTTGTGACCGTCTTGTCATCAACCCTGAGCGTCTTCCCTTTTGCCACGTCATGGTGGCGATAGGTGTCGGCCACCTCGTCGATGATCTGACGCGAATTCACTATCTCTATCTTTGGGACAACGTCTCCACTCTCGGCAGCAGCAAGTTCACGCTGGGCCTGGATCTCATCAATAAGCCTGTTGGAGAGCCCCTGGATCATCCCATGGACCTCGACCTTCTCCTCGGCGGAGGCCTCGGAGAAGACCTCTGTCAGCCCCCTGAGCCCGGAGGCGGTGTTCAGGACATCGTGGAAGAAGATCCGCTCCAGGGCACGTCGGCGGTTCTCATGGCTCGTATCCGTGACGGCAAATGCGATGTATGTTTTGCCCCCGAGCTCGAACCTGGTAGTCCACACGCGCACATCCAGCGCATCACCGCTTTTGACGGCAATCCGGCATTCCTCCGTCGCATGTCCCTGCGCCTGGGCTTTCAGGATTGCCTTGGGCGCCCCGCATTCCCTGCAGAAAACGGTGGTACCGCAACCGCCTTGAGTCTCGTCACTGTGTATGCATTGAAACGCCTCGCCGGGCCGAAGTCCAAGTATCTTCCGGGGATCTGTATGGGAGGCCAGGCGGATAAAAGCTTCGTTGTGAAACACAATCTGCCGTTCCGGGTTGAGTATGAGTACGGCGTCGGGAATCATGCCGAGGACACGCTGGAACATCGGTGTTCCCGCAATGGCTGCGGAATCCCTGCTTATCGACGCGGGCGTGGCTCGCTCAGCAGGCAGAAACTCGGTTGGCAACTGTCCTGCCTTGCACACAACACCAGGCTTATCTGTCTCGTTCATAATATTGGAAAGTAGCTCACTTGCGCTGGAAGATCAAGATGGCTGACAAGACTTCGCCATGCCGGCGTCGTCGGTAGACCATTCATGTACGCTTGCCAGTGCTTGCCCCAACGGCCTATGGTTATCGGTTGAATGCAGCATGTAGAGAGGGATCAGTCATGAAGCATTACATAGGTGCACTTCTGGTTCTTTCAACCGCGCTGGCCCACGCAGCCGTACCTTCTTTCGAGGCGAAATCCGCGCCGGAAGGATGGACACTGGCCAAGGGTACTGCGGCGGAAACAAACTGCCTCCAGTCGAAGGACGGCTCCCTGCTCGACCTGCAGACCGCCGCCCCGATGACAGTACCAATCGAAGCCGTCTTCCGGTTCCGCGTGAGCCCGGGTGATTCGGTCACTGTCCGGGCCGTCAAGGACGGCACAAACGCAGTTCCATTAATAGATAGCCTGTTCACGCTCGGCGCCGGGAACCAGGCCTCGGTAACAGCCAGATCCTCCGGCGAACCGATGGCAACCGACGCAAAATCATCCCGGACCTGGAGCCAGCCTGAAAAGAAGTCCGGTTCTCTCCAGTACCGGTGGCGGTTCCCCCGCGTGAAGAACCTCTGGGACGACCGCGATTACCGGGAAATCGGCGCCGCGTACGCCCGCATGACGCCGTTCGCTGAGAAAGTGTTCACCCTCCGCATGGAAATGACACCTTCAACGCGCCAGGTCTGGCTCGATGAAAGACTTGTGGCGGAAGATCGGATCGCCACCACCAATCGCGTGTTGTGGAACATCCAGCTCGCGAAAACAGCACGCATGCTTTCGGCGGACTTTGCCGTCCCGGCGGAGTCCGGTCGGTTCATGCCACTGGTCATCGATCGCTACAGTCATCTCAGGCAGGCGCAGGAATCCAGGACCGAGTTTTCGCTCGTGGAGTTTGACTCAATACCCATGCGACGTCCCGGGAAGGGCATACTCAATATCGACCTCAACGATTCCCTCTATCGTTACCGCCTCACACACGGGAGCGGCCCGGACGCCGGCTACGTGAACGGTCTTTGCGCATGGCCGAATTCGTTTGAAGTGGATCCGGCCGTGCTGTCGTTCCGCGTTCCGCACAGGAACTATCAGAATGCCTGGCTCCTTGCCTGGGTTGATGAACGACCCAACACCATGCCGAAGGGTACTCTGCGCTTCTTCCGCGAGAGCGCCGGATATCCTGCCAGCACGGACTTCGAAATCTCGGATGAAGCCATCCGGAACGGACTCGTGAGGAAGCTCCAGGAGAAGAGCGCGGAGGGGAAGGATCTGTACCTCATCAAGGTACCGGTGGACACGGCCGGCTTGTACGGAATGAGTGACATGGCCGACCAGTTCCTGGAGTTTGAGATCAGCAAGCCGGTGGCGTTGGGTCGCAGCTATCCCGATCCGATCTACTACGGCTATCATCCCGCGGGACTGCCCAGCTCGATCCATGTAACCGCTATAACCATGGAAGAAGCACCCTTCGGGTTCCAGGTCGAGCCCGGTCGGACAGGTTATGTCTTCGAAAGCCCGGAGAAGCCCTTCGTAACTGTGAGGGTGACCAACACAACCGCAAAAGGCATCAAAGCCCTCGTCCGGATGGAAACAACCAGCTATGACGGGAAGGAACAGCACACGGTCAAAGACAGTGTGCGAATCAAGCCCGGCCAGTCAGGCGCCGTGGAACTGAAATTCGGCCTGAAGCAGTTCGGTTGGCACGATCTGAAAGTGCAGGTGGAAGCCGAAGGCGTCAGCCGCACCGCGCCACTGAGCCTTGTGTTGCTGCCGCCCAACACGCGCACGTATGGCAATGCCACGAACGAAACACGATTCGGCACGTGGAACCTGTTGGGGCACTATGTGCCACTGGATCCGGATCCGGCCAGTCCACGGAACGACGCCATGCTTGCCATGTTCCGCCGGCTCGGGCTGAGACGGTTCCCTCTCCACGCGAGTTTCGTCAGCACTGACCTGCTCAAACGGCATGATTTCCTGTCCGGCGGCCCGCATACCGTTGGAGGCGCTTTCAGCGGCGTCGGTAATGACTCAAGCAGCGATACGGCCATGGTCAAAGCGGTGGCAAGCGAAGTCTCGAGCGTGACAACCGGTTTCGCCGATGCCTTCTATTTCTACGGCGGCGAATGGCATATCGGGCGCGAAGTGCAGTACGCGCCATGGCCGGCATACACCGGAGACGGCGACCGCGGCCTCAACGAAGAAGAGCAGGCCAATGCCGGGCGCCATGTCAGGATATTCTCCGCCATCGGGAAAGCCCTCCGCGCACAACGACCGGGAACCAGGCTGACCCTCCAGTGGGGGGCGCCTATCGGGTCCATCGCATACCTGCGCGCAGGCATGCCGAAGGAGCTCGTGGACTACTTCGGGATGGATGCCCCGATGTTCGAACTGCTGCCCGAACTCCCCAACATCACCGGGTCGATCAACCAGCTCTGGGCATTGCGCCAGGAGGCCGCGAAACTCGGCTGGCAGCGCCTGCCGATCGCCTGGTGCGAGGGCCCGTTCTTCCCCACCCAGTCCGGCGCACTGACCGAAGACGACCAGGCCCGGTACCAGGTTCGATACTGGCTCCTCGGATTGGCGTATGGTATCGAACAGTTCCAGGCGGGTGTGGTGCCGCATGACGCCGGGAACTACTACGGCGCAGAGCACTATGGCGCGGGCCTCTTCCACCGCCGCCCGCTCGAGAACCCAAAACCCGCTGTTGCGGCAACGGCCACAGCCACTGCAATGCTCTGCGGTTCTGATGTCATCGGTCCAGTCGACACCGGCAGCCTGACCACCTACTGTCTGGCGTTTCGCCGTAACCGCGACAAGACCATGGTCTACGCGCTGTGGCGCGTCAACGGCACAGCCGATGCCACCATCAAGGTCACAGACTCCGGGCTGGCAGTCACCGACAGCATGGGCAACAAAGTCCCCTCCCCTGTCCGTGACGGTGCCATCACGGTGTCTCTGTCCGCGGCGCCGATATGGCTGACGAGTTCCAAACCTGTTGAGGGCATCAGCCTGGCCTCGCCGCATTACACTGAAACTCCAGCTGCCATCACCCGTCCCCTCGCCTCTTTTACCCCCGACCAGTGGGTCTACGACGGTGCAGAGGACAAGGCCTATGCGTACAATCACTTCGCGATCCGGCGCATAGCCGACTCCAACTTGAAGGCCGAGTTCGGTCAAGGCGAAGAAGGGCACGCAGACGCCGTCGCCATAGTGCTCCCCGTCGAGCCGGGCGACCGTCCACTGGCAACCCGGCACGGTCAGCTGAAGCTCAAAAAGCCGGTAACGATCCCCGGCAAGGCCAGCGCCCTTGGTGTATGGATAAAGGGAAACTCATCCTGGGGACGCGTGGTCTACGAGTGCAAAGATGCCAAGGGCGAGATATGGACATCCGTGGGAACGAAAGACGACTGGAACTGCGACGACACCCACGCGTGGTCATATGTGAGCTTCGAGGGCTGGCGCTATGTGCGTTTCCCCCTGCCGGGTAACCACCAGTGGGACTGTTCACGCGACCTCGACATAACCTGGTGGGGGTCACGCAACGGAGACGGCATCGTGGATCTGCCCCTCGCACTTGAGAAGATCATCGTCGAGGCGCATAACGAGGTACCGGTCCTGGGAGAAATGAAACTCGTAGCCGAACGGAGCTACAAGCTGTCCGGCCTCGTGGCGGAATACGACACAGAGGAGAACACCACAGACAAGCCGGTGATTGCCAACAAAATGCGAATGCCATTGCCCGACTGGTCGGGCCCGGTGGAAAACCTGGTGGCCCGCCTTGCCGCAGAAGGCGTTGCGACAGCTCCTGCCATCAAGGAGTTCACGGAGCCGCAGCACTTCAACGACGGACGGCAGATGCATATCCGGTTCGATCCGGACCCGGCGCTCACGTATAACCTCTACGTTGGACGGTATGCGGATGGGCACGGTGCCGAGTTGCTGAGAGGCGGCGTGAAGGACAACCAGCTGGTCACAGGACTGCGTCCCGAGATGGAGATGTACCTGTTCCTGACAGCCGTGGATTCCGGAAAGAAGGAGTCAAAACCTTCCCCGGCATTCCGGCTGGTCACACACGACAACTTCTCGGAAAAATAGACAGAGCAGGAGAGCTGACACATGACCTGGAAGAAGCAGAAAGGCTTGATCCGCATCGGAAAGACCCCGGTCCTCGAGTCGGTGCCTGAAACTGTCCGCCTCGTGCCGGACAAGACCGGCACGGGAACATTCCTGAGTGTCGAAGCACCCACACCATCCCAGTTCTGGCCGGCCTTGCTCGGCACGGTCGCGAATATGGAACGGTTCACTGCCTGCTACCGCCGGGAGGAAACATTCTGGATGGAGCCGTGCGCGGGAACAACGCTCCGGCAGGTGCCGGGCGATACGCAGTGGCTCCTGGTCCGCCGTACAGATGGGAAGTTCGTGCTGCTCGTCCCCATCATCGACGACGCGTTGCGATTCTGCCTGGATGGCCGGGACGGCACGCTGCGGCTCTGGGCCGACAGCGGCGACCCATGGACCATTCAGCGTTCCGGGGTCGGCGCGTTCCTGGCCGTGGGCGACGACCCGTACCGGCTCCAGGAAGCCGGAGCCAGCGCAGTCATGCGCAGGCTGAAGACAGGAAAGCTCAGGCGCGACAAGCCACTGCCCGATTTCGTGGACCTGTTCGGCTGGTGCACGTGGAATGCGTTCTACGCGGACGTGAGCGCAGACAAAGTCCGACAGGGCCTTGAGAGCTTCCGGGCAGGCGGCATCCCGCCCGCATTCATGATCCTCGACGACGGGTGGCTGTCTTTCCGCACCATGCCGGTCGGTGGTAACCGCCTGACCTCCTTCCGGGCCAACTCCAAGTTCCCGGAAGACCTGGCGCCTGTTGTGGCCGCCGCAAAACAGGAGTTCGGGGTCAGGCGATTCCTCGTCTGGCACGCAATAATGGGCTACTGGGCCGGAGCGGACCGGGAAGCATTTCCCGACTACGATATCTGCGAGATCGTCCGGAACGACCTGCCGTCTTTCGGCAGGGATATGGGCCCAATGTTCCCGTGGATGGGACTCGTGTGCGGAGTGATCGCGCCCGACAAGATCGCGGATTTCTACGACGCATTCCATTCACACCTCGCCGCCCAGGGAGTGGATGGCGTGAAAGTGGACAACCAGAGCACAATTGAACTCAGCGCTGCCAGGCTGGGAGGCAGGGTCCGCCTGACCAGGGCCTACCGGCGCGGGCTTGAGGAGTCCTGCCGCAGGCATTTCGCGGGACGACTGATCAACTGCATGTCCAACGCCAACGAGACACACCTGATGGCCGGGGACTCAACACTCCTGCGGACGTCAACCGACTTCTGGCCGCTCAGGCCGGAAACGCACGGCACGCACCTTTACACGAACTCACAGGTAGACATGTGGTTCGGCCAGTTTGTTCACCCGGACTGGGACATGTTCGAGTCGGGCCACAAGATGGGCGCATACCATGCCGCAGGACGTGCGGTCAGCGGGTCGCCGGTGTACGTCTCCGACAAGCCGGATGGGCACGATTTCGACGTGCTGCGCAAACTGGTCTGCTCCGACGGCACTGTCCTTCGCTGCACGGACATCGGTCGCCCCAGCCCTGACTGCCTGTTCCACGACCCGACACGTGAGGATGTTCTGCTGAAGATCTTCAACTTCAACGCGCATGGCGCGGTGCTCGGCGTATTCCACGCGAAGCATGATGGTGGCAAAGCCGGGGCCATCGCCGGTACAGTATCACTGAAAGACATCCCCGGCCTTGCGGCGGGGCAGTATGCCGTGCTCGCCCACCGGTCAGGGGCCGTGCGAGTGCTGGGTACCGGCAGGAGATGGCCTGTTCGCATGAAACCAGGCGAGTGGGAGATATTCACATTTGCGGCGCTGAACAACGGGCATGCCGTTCTCGGGCTGGCCGACAGGTACAATTCCGGCGGCGCCATCGTCGATCTGCACCATGGAAAGAGACTGACGTCATTCCGCATCCGGGACGGCGGCATCCTATCGATGTACTCCGCAGAGGCACCCGTGTCGGTGACAGCCGGCGGAGCGACTGTCTCCGTTCACCATGACCGGAAGACAGGAAGAATAACGGCTACAATACCGGCCCCGGGCCTTGTTACGGTCCGGTGGCGCTGAAAGACTGGAAAGGACAGACCGACGATGCAGCTTCACGCTTTTCAACCTGTTACGATCCTGGCGGACAGGATCGACCGGCGTTATATCCCCCACATGGCCTGTTTCCATGATGGATTGCTGCGGCTCAATATCGGCATCGGGCCCGACAACAACTTCACACCGTGCGCCTCGTACCATTCGTACGACGGCGGCAAGACATGGATGGTGGTCGACAACCTATGCCCTCGAATCGAATGGAACGAGGTTTTAAGCGACGGCTCGTACTATGAAGTGGATGACTACTGGTTCCAGGACCATGGCCAGCCCGGCTGGTACTGGGGCAATGGCGGCTTTTCAACCGGCAGCCGGGATTTCCGTCATGAGCACATCCGCATGCACGCCCCGAGCGCAGTTCCCGTGACGCTCCGCTCCATGCGGCAGTTCGGCCAGCCACAGAATCCCTGGTTCGACCTTATCAACAAGGCCAACCGGAATAATCCCGCCGTGTCCCTGGATTCAGTCATGCTGGGCGGCGCCATCCTCACCTGCGTGGTCGAACTGGAGTCACCGCGGCACCTCCTCGCCCCCGGCTATGTCCAGGTCCGCAATTTCAAGAAGAGCGTGCTGTTGCTGTTCGAGTCAAAGGATGGCGGGCGTACATGGGAAGAGGGACCGGTCATCATGACCGCCGAGGACACTCCAGAGGGCGCCGACGAAACAGCCATGGTGCGACTGGATAGCGGCGAGCTCTATGTCATGAGCCGGACGGGGTCGCTCATGTTGCACGCGCGTTCCGCTGATCTTGGGAAGACCTGGTCAAAGCCTGAACCGATCCGGCTGGCGGACACGGGCGAGTATATCACCGGCGTATGGCCTGTTGTCCGCCGCCTGAAGCGCGGCGGACTCGTGTGCAGCTACGGGCGCCCGAAATCAACTTTCACCTCGATCGAACAGGCCAGGTCGTTCGACTATGTGGCCGAGCACTACGGGCACTGCGGCAAATTCGTGATGTGCGATCCTTCCGGAACGGGGCGAAACTGGCAGGGCCGGATCGACCTGCACGCCATCGAGAACGAACTGCAGGCCCTGATGGGCGTCCCCGAAAACCAGCGCCTGCGTGTGCAGGAAGACACCAACGTCCGCGAAAGCAACTCGTGGGAGTATCTTTCGCTCAACGAGGTGGAAGACGACGTTCTGTTTGTGACCTACGATGTGCAACAGTTCCGCGAAAACTGGAACAGCCATCCCGTGCAGGGAGTCCGGATGGTCCGTGTGACGATTGAACGATAACAGGAGACAGGAAATGTGCCCGACACAACGCGCGAAGAAAACCAGGGGAACCACGGTAAAGACAACTGTCTGTATGATCGAGGCCGCTTACGGCGACCCTGCCCACACGGGCTTGCCCGTTTCCACAGGTGTGCCATTTCCAGCGGGCAAGGTGCAGGATGTGTCAGCACTGACGGTCGTGGACCCGGGCGGCAAGCGGCGCCCGGCCGCCGGTCGCGTGCTTGCACGACATCCGGACGGTTCCGTCCGCTGGTGCCTGGTCAGTTTCGGCGCCCATGAGGCAGGGCCATACGAGGTGCAGACAGGCAAGTCGGCCATTGCCCCGAAACCGGCGGTCATCCTGAAAACATCAGGGAAGGTCTGGACGCTGGACAACGGGCGACTGCACTTGACGGTGTGCGAGAAGGGGCCCGGCCCCATCGGCGAACTGGCCTGTGACGGACGCCCCATGCTGGGTGCGCAGAAGGACCTGGCGTTCTGCGTTGATGACGCATCAACAAGGAACGAGACATCACGGACCGTTCGTGTGATCGAGCAGACCCCGCTGCGTGTCCGTCTTCGCGTCGAAGGCGCACATGTCCGGCCGGGCGGCGCACGCTGCCTGAACTATCGCCTCGACGTGGAATTGTGGGCCGGCTGGCCGGTCCTCCGCCTTGATTACCACTACCTGAACCTTGAGCCGGGCCAGCCATCGCAGCGCATCCGCCGAATCGCCATGGAGACGGCCTGGCAGCTCGGCCCCGATACGCAACGGCATTTCATTCAGCGAAACTACGGGCTCTTCTACATCAGCCGCCACGTGTTCAACCCGGCGCCTGTTGCGCTGGCCGCCGATTTCTCGCGCGCCGGGACACATGTTGAGGACCCCGCCATGCTGCTCGATGACGTTGAATACCCCTTCTACCTCCATGCGCCGCTTGTGGAAACACATGACTGGCTGGGTATTACAGACCAGCAGAAGGGCGTGTACCTGCAGATGGTGGATTTCACCGACGCCAAACCGAACCGGCTTGTCAGCGACAGCTCCTCGCTGACTGCGGAGGTATGGCCGGCCACCGCGGATCCGCTTGAACTCCCGCAGGGGCGATCACGGCGGCAAACTTTCACCATCGCTTTCGTGGACCAGGAAACGATCAAGGGCGGGACGGCCAAGCTGTCCGCTGCTCCGATCCAGGCGCCAAAGGGCGTGGCGGCACTCCTCAACGCGCCGATCCACGAGGGCCGCGCATGCGTCAGCCCGGCATGGATTGCCCGTTGCGGCGAATTCAAGCAGGACAAGGCGCTGCCGGTAGGACTACACGTCCGGATCGAGAGTAACCTGGCCGGTTTGGTCCGGCTGGATATGCCTGTGACCAAGTTCGATGTGGGCGATACCGATTCACACTACAACAGCAGTTATGCCTGGATCAGCGACTCGCTTGTACCCCGGCTTGCCGGGGCGCCGCAGGTACCGCGGATCTTTCCGCGTGGGGCCCCTACCCAGATGTACCTCGACTGCCATGAGCCCGTGTGGACAAACAACGAGTACGATGCAATCCATGTGTTCTGCAAGGAACTGATGCGGACAGGACGGATCGAGCTGTGGGATACGCTGCGGCTTGCCGCCCGCCACAACATCGAGGTGGACTTCCTTCACTACTCCGACCACAAGTGGCTGCACAGGGCGACCCCGGCCCACTCCGCAAGGCACACCACAACCGGCGCGTACCCCAGTCATTTCTGGACGCAGGGCTTGCTGGAGTACTACTGCCTGACGGGTGATATCGATGCCATGGAGGTCGCCATGGCGCTGGGGGACAAGACCATCGAGAATTTCACCGACCCCGAACTTGGCTCAATCCACCGGGGCTTCAATCGCGAAGTCGGCTGGTCCGTGCTGTCCCTGGCATGCCTGGTGGACGTTACGGGCGAGGCACGGTTCAAGCCGTTGCTGGATGAACTGGTCGACTCGCTGGTCCGGTTCGACCGAGTGGGGTATCGCGGCGGGATCAACCTGTCCGGCGGCAATGATCGCCAGAGCCTGAACCGGCAGATTGTCGGGAACTTTTTCGGCTATGCCAGCATGATGGAGGGGATTGACCTGTATGCCGACCTGACCGGCCGCAAAGAGGTCATCTCGTGGCTGAAGAAGCTCTGCCATGATCTCGCTGACGAGGCCATGAATGCAGCGAAGGAAGGCCAGATGCGCGGGATCGATTTTGGAACGGCACTGGGAATAGGTTACGAGAGAACCGGTGACAGGCGTTTCCTTGACATGGCCGGGCTCGTACTGGATACGGCCTACTGGAACGCCCCGGGTGTACAGGGAGGTGGCAGTGCCAAGCCGGTCGCTTCCGCCTATCGCGGGCTTGCCCGCCTGCTGGGCCATGCCTGGCGCCACGGATTGCTGGACTGCTACGAGTTCCCGAGCCTGCGGGCACGGTCCAAACGTGGACCACGGGCCTGAACACGCATCGGTAACCGTCTGGAGCCGAACGGGCGATACTCGTAGTGCGTCAGGACGTTTGTGCCCGTTGTGCCCACCAGTTCCGAAACATTTCCATTCGCGCAGTAGGTGTGGAGATAGGCTGTAGGCTGAAGGCTGTTAGTCGGATTAGGAAGAATCGCTGAAACGAGGCCGCCGATTCCGCCCGCGCCCTGAAGTGACCCAGATAAATCTCGGCCCGGATCTTCATTTCCCAAAACCCCGTAGTGAGGTTTCGGGCTGTAAATGGGACTTGCTGGAAAAGCTAACATTCGCCTCTATCCCGCCATCGCCAGGGCAGAATGTCGGGGCCGACCCCGATGCAGAACCTGCCGAGTCTGGCGCTGGATCTTTCGGAGCCGCTCATAGTACTCCTGCGGATCGTGATGCGTCTCCACGTCGATCTGTTTGCGTATGCGGCGCACTTCCTCGATTATGGGGTCCTTGGTCACTTTACGCCTCCATCAGTTCTTCTGGGGTGCAGATCACCGGGGTTCCCACACCTCGCTGTTCATTCAATATGCTCAGTTGGCGGATCACCGCCCCGTTCACAATATGCGCCATGTTCCACGAGACCAGGAATTCCATCCCGTGTTCCACCGCCAGTGCCAGGTGATAGGCATCCGCTTGAGCCTTGTCCGGGATGCTCAGTTTCTTCATGTAGTATTCCGCAAGTTCTCGCACTCCGTCCGTCACTTCAAGGGCAGGCATTCCACGCAACAGGGCCTTTCGCGCCACAACCATCTCCCGATCTCCGCGCATCGCCTCATCAAGCACCACTGCCGATACATAGCAGCGATAGCGTTTCATCGCGAACGGCCACCATTCCTGCGTAATCTGCTGATGCGCGGCCACGATCAGATCGCGGGACTGCCTTGCCGCCGCGTAACTGATAACCGATGTCTCAACGTAAACCGACGTCTTCATCCGCCTGCCTCGCACTGTTGGCGACTGATCTTGTGTTCCGACTGTCGGCATCCTAACAAGCTTCCCCCGGATAAGGGAAGGCGCAAAACTGCGAGGTAACTCAGCCCGGACCTACACTTTCACGCACTACAGTTACCAGACACGGTTTTCCTAATATCCTACTTTCCCCCGAAGATGTGAACACCCCAGGGTCAACCCTTTGACCAGTGGCAGCTTACGCCGAATTTGACGATATGAATACCCCATGAATATGGGGTGAATCAGGGGTGAATGCCCATGAATGGTGCCACTGACCGAAAATCCGCCATTTCCGATTCCCCCCAGTGTGGTTCTGGACTACGCGAGAAGATCATCAGCAATCACACGAGAACATGACCCGGAATTCCCTCTACTCTCTTGATGGAACAGTGTTTGTCATTCTCCTACAGAGTTACTCAACAACAAGGTAAGGCGAAAGATGCCGTGACTGACAGATGTCTATCAGTTCGACAACTCTACCCCACTTGGTTTGTCCCGAGACGGTAATGCCCACTGGCGCAAGCACTTGCTCTCGGCCAATGGCACGTACTTCCGTGAGGAGTACCGGAAGTGAAACATGTTGCCCTTCAAATGTGATTGTATCCGAGTCCACAACAATGTGAGGAACCGAATTCGAAGTGAGCCAATCCGGACTAGCCATCAAAAAGGCAAGTTGATTACCCGGCCACGCACCAGGCAAAGCCCCCCTCGACACTACGCCTGCAGCCACAAACAGCGTATCCCGTCGCCTAGCCAACGGAATGCAGCTCACAACGACACCGAATCGCATTTCCTTATCCGCAAAGACCCACACCCACGGTCTAACGAGCCCCACTTCTTCACCCGTACTGGTCCCATCTATGTTCTTGAAGGACTTCGGAACATGCCTCAATACCCCTGCCTGATCTACGGAGAGGATTTCGAATGGTGGCCCGCCTTCCGAGTTCCGGATCGTGTACTGAATGGGTGGAAGGTTCAGCAACTTGCACAACTGTTTAACCTGGCCCCACTTATCAGCGCAGCCGCAAGTCACCATGACCAGAGTCCAGAGTAACACTCGTATGAACCTTGTCATCATGGAAGGTCCGAACATGGGCACCCTCATTGCACTAGGGTTCGTACACGAATGACACGCTATCAGGGTCTGGATCCACCATCAGATACCCCGATGTAGTGTTCTTCCACTGAGGCGATGATTCATACCAGCCCACTTCCATTGAGAACGCCAGGGCAGCAGAACGATACCAGTACGCAACTGTCTGTGCGTTCTCGTCAATCTGATCAACAGTCGCCTGCCCCTTCGTCATGTCGTTACAGGTACTTTCGGGCAATGCCTCCATCTGTTTAGTGACTACAGGCTTGACCATGTCGAACCACGCTCTAGCATGTCCCATTTCGTGCAACAAGACGGCTGTTGGCATTGGCGAATATCCGTCGGGCGACACGCCAATTGTTCCACGCGCCGAGAACCCACTCTTCGTTGGCCTGGTTGCGATGACCTGGTGTCGACGCAGCGTCACTGTTACCCCGCTGACGGGATCAACGTATTCACTTCTCGTATATATGCAGACCTGGTATTCAACGCGACAGCAGCCCCCATCATTTTCAAGAAATGGCTCCGCATAGAACTCTCCCCATGACTGCAGTTTCCCTTTCGGTACCTTCGTAGGGTCTATGTCACGGTGCGAAGCGAGATCCTTCCCATCCTTACGCCTGTTCCCAGAACTATCGTACCCCACGAAGCTAACGGATATCAGCCCAGTCGGATCAACCTTAAGAAGAACACTGTTTCCGACGAAAGCATACAGATCTGGCCCGCCTTCCTCGCCCATCGGATCGCGGCTCGCCCATCGCCCAACTCCGGGAAGATAATCCCGGTGCGGCCACTTGCCGATTCCGGTCTCGATGTCGAAGTATCTCGTCGAGAATCCGTACGGATTCACCTCGGCCAGAGGACCAGTGGCCACAATCACTTTGCCGAACGGACTATACTCGTAGTGCGCCAGGATGTTGGTTCCCGTCGTATCCACCAGTTCCGAAACATTTCCGTTCGCGCAGTAGGTATACAGGACGGTTGTCGAGTTGCTCGTTGTCGGGTTGTTGAGTTGAGCTGTCAGCAGGCCGCCGATTCCGCCCGCGCCCTGGAGACTGCCAGATAAATCTCGGCCCCAGACATACAGGTTGGCTGTTAAACTGGCTGTTGCCGGGTTATTGAGTCCGTAAATCATGGTCAACCCATCGTAAGTGTAGTCCAAACGGTCACACGGGGTCAAGTTGGCGTCGTTCATCGCAGTGGTTCCAATTCAAGTGTGGTAAGCGGCTGTGGAGAGCGAGAGGGAGGTGGGCGGGCAGTGAGAGGGCAAGGGAGGGCCTCCGGACATGGGGTCTCGGGTAGCGATGTGTCGTTGGAG
>Ga0172375_10002156_pt1 | contig 31045 bp, 23 predicted proteins | sample LakKiv1m_FD_114537 | JGI IMG/M metagenome (GOLD analysis project Ga0172375, IMG submission 114537) | Freshwater microbial communities from Kabuno Bay, South-Kivu, Congo - kab_092012_11.1m | ecosystem: Environmental > Aquatic > Freshwater > Lake | place: Democratic Republic of the Congo... | reverse complement strand
ATAAAATCATAATCCGTGTATCCACAAAGCTCGGTTATGCAGCTGTCCGCGAGTGATACATGCATGCCGGCCAAAGGCTCGCACTTTCTAAGCCGCTCTTTTAGCTGTGTCATCTAAAATTTCCTCTCTTTTCACTTTGTTTGGAAGCTGTAAAGCTGTATTACATCTTTCATTGTAATACCAATAATAGAATTCTGTAAAGAACAAATATGAATATTTTTTTAGAGATATATCAAATGATTTTTTCGGGGAAACGGCATTTTTTGAGGAAAATGGAGTTGACCTTAGCGAACGCTAGGGCTGGGCGAGGCTCCCGCTTTTCTAGGTGGCTTTATCCAGCGCCGCTCTTTTCATAGCGGTCAGCGTCCGATCGAGGGAATCGGCGAAGCGTTTTGTGTCTTGGGGAGTCCGTCGCGAGCCCTTTTGAGAGGCGGGAGCGATGCCGAGGAAACGCAGTTCCTCCGCGGCATCCCGGAGGGAGCGCCGTTCGGCCACCGAATCCTTTGTGAAGACTTCCCCTCGGTCATTGATGACGGCGATGTTTTTGCCAGCGACCCTTTCCGCGAAAAGGATGTCGCGCGTGACGACAAGATCGCCAGGCGCGGCCGCGTTCTCGATATAGCCATCGGCCGCGTCCGGTCCCGGCTCGACCTTTACCGCGATTTCCGCTGGAATATCGGGCAGTTTTCGTGCCGATACGAAGCGTACCTCTGGCGCGTCGGGGTTGTCTGCCCCGCCAGAGCGGCACCGCCTGACGAGAATTTGCCGTATGTCGCGAGGTATGCTGTCGCCGTCGACCCAGATTTTCACGATCGGCCTCCGGCGCTGGCCTTGTAGACGCGCCCCTTGCCTCTCAGCGTACAACGTTTGCACGAGGCGCCGATAAAAGCCGACTCTCCTCTGCCGATCACGATTTCCACGGAGCGGCCGATTTTTTCCGCCTCGGTTCCGTTCTTTTTTTCGGCAAGGGAATCGCAGGCGATGCTCACTGAACCATCGGTGCAAAGGAGTATTTCGGGGCCTTCCGTCTCCATGTTGAGGTTGTACGATTTGTCAATATCCAGCCTCGACAGGGAGAATTCCCTGGCTGGTGTTTTCCATGACAATTCCCAGGGCTTTTTATCGCTCGATTCCGGATCGATGAGGGCCGGCGCTGCCCTGAAATCCAAGGTTCCCAAGAGATCGCTGACATCGATGTGCTTCTGGGTCAGGCCGCCTCGTATGACGTTGTCCGATGTCGCCATTATCTCGAGTACGGTGCCCTTGAGATAGGCATGCATTATTCCGGGCGGCACATAGAGTCCCTGCCCGGGCTCCAGAAGATGAACGACCATGAAAAGAGGGGAAAGGGCTCCGGGATCGTGCGGATAATGCTGAAAACACATCAGCGTCGTCTCCCCGGCGATCTTCGCCCTCGCCTCATCGCTTTTGGCGAGTTCCCTGGCGCGGCCGACCGCCCTGCTTTCGAGAAAAGTTCTATCCTTGTCGCGCAACGTCAAGGCCTTTCCAAGAAGCGACCTGAAAGAAGCTTCGGCCTCGAGCGGATCAAAACCGAAGTAATCGCGGAGTTCAGGACCGAGAAGGGACGCCGCTTCCCCGGCTTCCCTGAATCCGCAGAGCGCCGAAAAGCGGGAAAGAGCGACCGCGAGTTCCGGCTTGTGGTTTCTGTCCTTATAGTTGCGTTCAGGCGCCGACCTCGGGATTCCGCTCTTTTCTTCGCGGTCGAATCCCTCCTCGGCCTTGGCCTTGTCCGGATGGACTTGGATGGAAAGCGGCATGGAAGCCGACAGCACCTTGAAAAGGAAGGGCAGGTCGCCGAATTCGGAGAAGACTTCCTCTCCCAAGGTTTTCATCGGGTAATCGCGAATGTATTTCTGAAGCGAAAGCCTGTTTCCCTCGGGAAGGATGATCGATGATGAAGCATCCGGATGGGCACCCATCCAGAACTCGGCCGAAGGCTTGCCTGTATCCTGCTTTATTCCCGCAAAGAGGGAAAGCCCGTCATAGCTCCCCCAGGCGTAATTTCGTATTGTGTTTTCGAGCCTGAATACAGGGGCGAAATTTTCATTCATCGTTTTCCTCGCATGGCATTGTACCAGCGGTCATGGCCAAGAGCAATAAAAAAGCGATGCCGGAGGACCTGGCGCGAAGCTCAATCGTCCAGGAAGCGCCCAACTTCCGTGGCGATCGTCTCGATGGTTTCCGTGATCAGCTTGCATTTTGGGAGGCTGGCCACGAAAAGTTGTCCGTATCGCGCCGTGGCGAGGCGCTGATCGAGGACGACGGCCGCCCCCCTGTCCTCGGAGTGGCGGATCAGCCTTCCAAAACCTTGCTTGAACTTGATGATGGCCTCGGGCACGCTTATCTCCATGAAGGAATTCCCGCCACGCTTTTCCACGGCTTCGGCGCGCGCCTGCTGAATGGGATCGTTGGGCACCTTGAAGGGAAGCTTGGTGATGACGACCATTGAAAGCGTCTCGCCCGGCGCGTCGACCCCTTCCCAGAACGAATCGGTGGCAAAGAGGACGCTTGAGATGTCGTTCCGGAACATCGTGAGCAAGCGGGAGCGGTCATCCATACCCTGGCGCAGGCAGGTGATGCCCGCCTTCTCCATGACGGGCCGGGCCTTTTCGAAGGTCGCGGAAAGGATGTCATAGCTCGTGAAGAGGACGAGCGCCCTGCCGCGTGAAGCGATGAGAAGCTTGATTACCGCCTCCCCCACATAGGTTTTGAATGCCTCCTTGGCTTTCTGGGGATTCGGCGCGCCGATGTCCACCGCCAGGATCGCGTTCGACGAGAAGGGGAAGGGTGAGGGGTAGCTCGTCGTTTCGACATCTTCCCTCTGCTTCGCGATGCCAATCCGTTTCATCCAGAAATCGAAGGAGCCGCCCACCGACAAGGTCGCCGATGTGCAGATCACCGTCCGCACTTTCTCGAACACCGACCGCTCGAGGATGGCCGCCACTTCAAGGGGCGTCGCGTTGAAGGATATGAAGATATCCTTCTGCGATGTCCTCGCTTTTTCGAGCCAGAAGATCGAATCGGCGTTCGCCTCGAAATCCTTGAGCCGGGCGATGAGGTCGGCCAACTCGTTGAGCCCTCTCGCCACGATCCGCGCCTCGAAGGCTGCGGGGTCCTGGGTCTTGGATTCCGGCAGGGTTTCGAGAATGTCGGCGATGATCTTCGTCAGCGCCAGGATGGAGCGCTGGAGTCTGCCGGCCGGTTCGCAGATGGCCTCGATTATAGCCTTGCTTTTTTCCTTCAGCCTGATGGTCGATTCGGTCGAGAACAGGCGGAGCGAGGAGGCTTCGAGATCGGACATCGACGCTTGGATATCCTTCATCGCCGGCTCGAAGGATTTGAGCAGGGATTTTTCCGGGCCAGGGAGGGCCGCGAGTTTTGCCAGCGCGCCGAATTGACCCGTCCTGTTTTTCCGCCAGAGCCGGGAGAGCTTTTTGAGCACCGAAAAGCGCGTGAAGCTTTCGGTGAAGAGACTCGTCGCGCTTGATTCGATCGAATGGGCCTCATCCAGGATGAGGGAGGAATAGGCGGGAAGAATGGAAGTCTGCTCGAGCCCCGATCCTCGCTGACGAGAGGAGATGTCGGCGAAGAGGAGGTGGTGATTGACGACGATGATCTGGGCGTCGGCCGCGTTTTTCCTCACCGCGATCACGTGACAACGCTCCCGGCTGGGACAGCGGATCGATACGCAGGCGTCGGCCTCGGAGCAGACCTTGTTCCACACCTGGTCGTCGACGCGAAAAGGCAGATCGGCCCTGTCGCCCGAGCAGCCCGCGTTGTCCCAGGCGAGGAGGCGTTTGATGGGGCTGTCCTCGTCGAGGAGAAGGCCTTCTTCCTCGATCGCCTCGCCCAGCCTTCGCTTGCAGAGGTAATTGGCGCGGCCCTTTACGAGCACGGCCTTGGGCTTTTTCTTGAATATGGAGGAGACGAGGGGAATATCCTTCGAAAAGAGCTGATCCTGAAGGTTGATCGTCGCGGTCGAGATGACGACCCTTTCCTCGTTGCCCTGGGCCCAGGCGATGGCGGGGACGAGGTAGGCGAAGGATTTCCCGACGCCCGTGCCCGCTTCGGCGGCCAAGATGCCGCCATGGTTGAATACGGATGCCACATCGGCGGTCATCGCGATCTGGGAGGCTCTCGGCTCAAAAGACGGCATTTTCTGCGAGAGTTTGCCTCCCTCATCAAGCGCTCCCGCCAATCCTTCCTCGTCGAGCATCCTGAAGGATTTTCTGCGAACGGGTTCGGCCACGATAAAGAGTCCCGAGACCGCGTTGTCGACGATATAGCTGCCGACGCCATAGGTTCCCGCGTCAGCCGCTATCGCGACATCGGCATCCGAGGGCTGGAGGAAGCCCGAAGGGTGGTTGTGGATGAGGACCGAGCCCTTCTCGAAGTAAGGGCCGAGGGCGGGGACGGCGTCGGCTGTCCCCCGGGCGACGATTTCCACATCGCAGACGAGGCCTGCCTCATCCAGGCTCCCTATCGCGAATATTTCGTTGCCGCTTGCCGACTCGATGGCTTCCCGCAGCTCGTCGCAGATTTTCTGCGTCATCCTTTGGCCCGCGTCGACGCGGGCGCTATGTAGCGTGGACATCAGTACCTTACTCCCGAACCGAAATTCAGATGAAGGGCTTGTCCCCCCGCGAGGGCGGGGGAGAAGGCCCATGAGGCTTCAAGGTTTAGCGCGATGTGTCCCCTGGCCGCAAGGCCCGCGAGCAGCGCCGTGTCAAATTCCAGGCGAGCGAAGGCCGACGAGGGCAGGGTCAGCGATCCCGATCGATCGAGCATCGCGGCGCGAAGCCCTCCCCAAAGGGAAATCCTTCGTATGGTCCAAGAGGGAAGGGAAGGCATTCGCACAGGTCCTATCGTCTTCCACAGCTCTATCGTCGCGACGCGGGTGGCGAGTTCTCCGAAGCAATACCAGGGCGAGCCGCCGGTCATCGCCCCGTATTCCCCGTAATCGGGGTAGGGGGCGGCCATTGCCGATGGGTAGACGAGGCCCGCCACGGAGTAGTGGCGCCCGAGCGGGTGAAAGAGCAGGTCGCTCCCGGGGGAGAAGGTCCCGTACAAAGCCAGAATCGTCGCCGGATGGGGGATCGCGAGGGATAGGGCGCCCGAGAAGGAAAACGCCGATGCAATACCCGGCAGGGTCTCGAAGTCGAGACCATAGGTGGAGGAAAAGCCTTCCCGGTCGAAGGGAGCGAAGGGAAGTGATCTCATGGTCGAATACCCCATGCCCAAGGAAGATCCGAGCGAGGCGTAGTCGAATGTCGTGGATAGAAAATCGGCGACGACATAGTCCTTCCGCAGAGCCGCTGCGCTTGCGCTGGCTCCTGCCCAGATCCTCCTGTAGTTCGGCAGGAAATAGTGTCGATAGCCATAGCCGACTCCCGCGCCCAGGATTCTGGTAGCCGTCGCGGCGCCAGCGCCTGAGTCGGTCGAGTCGGCCGCGGCCAGGGAAAGCCGCTGCGTGTCGATTGAAAGGCTCAGCCCCAATGCGGCTTCCGGAACCTTCGCGGCAAAATTCCAGCCAAGGGACGTGTACCATGCCAACCGTTCCGTGAGATCGGATCCTTCGAATTTCAAGCCCGCGGCTTCCAAAGTGGCATAAGGATAGCGGCTTGCCGCGAAGGTCCGAGGGAATAGAATCGGCTTGAGAACCGCGCTGGCTTCTGAATTCCGCGTATCGGCTTTCGGTTCGAGATCCTGATTTGATGCAGCGACAGTCGCCAACGCCCTCATCGAATCGAGCGACTTCCAGGATACGCCCGAACATTCGAAGGATGCTGAGAGGGAGTCCGCGGCGATCGAGGTCACCCGAAGCTCCCGCCTGCCGTCACCCATTTCGGCCCGGTAGACGATTCGCGCCTCACCCGAAAAAACCGGAGAGAAGGCGCCTCCTTCGGGTGCGGCTTTCTGCAGATAGAGCTTCCAGCCATCGGGGCTTTCGACGACGATGGCGATGCGCGATAGACCGCCGGGGAAAGTCGCGCTCAGCGCGAGCATTGGGCCTTCATCGCTTATTTCATCGGGCTTTTGTCGCCCTTCCGCCAAGCCCGGGCTCTGTCGTTCTCTCAATGAGAGAGATCTGACGAAGAGGAGAGGGCTGTCAAGGAGTTCCATCGTCCCTTCCGGAGAGAGACGGCCGGGCATGGTCCGGGAGCCCATGCGGACCAGGCCATAGCGATAGCCGGAGGCTGCGTCCGCGCGAGGGGTATGAAGAAAGGGGCGCGGGGCGCCCGTGGCGAGGTTCGTCGTCGCCGCGCCCGCTCCCTCCACCTCACGGTCGTTGCTGAAAAGCAGTTGCCCGGTCGCAAGGTCGTACGAATAGCGGGCTGGAATCAACCGCCCTCCCTGGCCGGAACGGACCCAGTCGATTTCCAGCGCCGTACTGTCGGGAGATAGTGTCATGTCCTCGAGGTAGCCATCAGCGGGGAAGAGGAGAGCGGGCTTGCGCGCAGGGGTGAGTTCCGGCGCGATGTTGGCGGCGACGACTCCGCCACGTTCGGCGTCGAGGTAGTAGACTTTTTCGCCATCGGCACAGAATGCGCCGATCCGGCCTTCCGCCGCGCTTATCGTCGCATCCTGGACACCATTCGCTTTTTCCGCGCGGCGTCCGAGCCAATCCAGGAATTCGTTCCACAGCGCGGCGGCCGGCCGGGCAGTGTAGTTTCCCAGCAGCCCCTGGCTCGTCAGCGTGCCGTCGAACCCCTCAAAAATATCGCCCCTGGAAGCCATGCGCCACAAATCGGCGAGGCTTTCGCTTCCATAACACTCTTCCATGAAACCGGCGAAGAGGGCTCCATAGAGATAGGGCAAACTACCCGATCCCGGAAAGTCGACCGCGTTCGACACGTCCCACAAGCCCCTCCGTCGGCCTTGAAGGATGTCCAGGTAGACAGGCTCGAGGGCCGCCGGATCGTTGAGCCGGCCCGGGGACGGAAATGCGCTTTCTTCAGCGGTTCCGTCCGCGGGGCGCCTGCTCTCCATCCACACCGCCGTTCCTTCGATGAGCGCGTTGGGCATCATCCATGCCGTCGGGACCATGAAATCGCCCACAATGACAGCCAGCGTGGACCAAAACGGCGAGCGCATGGTTATCGCGACGAAATGCGTCAACTCGTGCGTGAAAACGGAGCGTAGCTCGTCGCTCAGGGAGGCGAGCTGTCCCGACGGACCGGCTCCGGCCACAAAGATGACGATCCTGTTCGATGGATAAGGAGAAAAATAGCCGTTCAGGTCGATTTCCTTATCAGAAAGCAGCACGGGAATTCTTCGGGCTGGTGGATCGACGCCGAAAAATCCGTCCAGATCGGCCAAAACGGCGTCGGCGAAGCTTGCGAGCCGCCTGCCTTGATCGGCGAGCGGCTCAGGGTAGTAAATGTCGAAGGATTCGGTACGGATATGCCCGACCTGATCGAAGGAACGCACCGCCTGGGCCATGACCGGCAAGCCTCGCGATAGAGCGATGAGGATGAAAATAGGGAAAAGACCGAAGAAGCGAGAACGATCCCCCCTCTTCCGCTGAATGCGGCCATAGACCCTGTTGTCCATCACAGCAATGTAGCATGAAGACGAGAGGAGGGAAACCGATGGGTTTTTGAAGCCCCGAGCGCGACAAAGGGTATGGCGTCATAAGGGAATTCAGGATATCCTAGTTTCCATAGTCATGAGATCCGAATATGAAACGCTGCAGGAAACCTTTTCGCATGGAGCGGGACGATACATAGCGCCCCCGCTCAAGGAAGCGAAAGCTTCCGGCTTCTTGAACTCCGCGAAACAGAAGCCCCGGGATACCTTCGCCCGCGCCATCCGCGAGCTTTCGGCAGAGGATGAGGAATTGCCGCTCCCCAATGACCAGGGACCTATTGTTTTCAAGGACGGGGTGTTCCAGATCGATGTATCCAACGCCGGCTTGCCGGCGGCGATAGACCCAGCCCTCAAAGGCCTCATCGATTCCATACTCGGCTCTTGAGGTTGAGGAAAGCGTATGAAAAAACTGCTATCGTGGAATGTGAACGGCATCAGGTCTTGCTCGGGCAAAGGCTTTTCGGACTGGCTCGCCTTGGAGGACGCCGATTTCGTTTGTCTGCAGGAAACAAAGGCCCATCCCGACCAGCTGCCGGGGGAATTAAGAAATCCGGCGGGAAGAGATGGAAAGCCCTATGCGGCGTATTGGTCGAGCGCGATACGTCGAGGCTACTCAGGTACGGCCATTTTCTCGAAAAGGGAAGCGAGTTCCGTCTCTTCGCTCGAGATTTCCGAATTCGACAGCGAAGGGCGTACGGTCATCGCCGATTATGACGATTTCGTTCTCGTCTCCGCCTATTTTCCCAACAGCCAGGATGGCGGCGCCCGACTCGATTACAAGCTCCGCTTTTGCGGAGCCATTCTCTCGCTCTGTGATGGATTGCGCGCGAAGGGACGCCATGTCATCGTGGCTGGCGACTACAACATCGCCCACGAGCCCATCGACCTCGCCCGGCCCGATCAGAACGTGGGCAACCCAGGCTATCTGCCGGAAGAGCGCGCCTGGATGGATACCTTCATAGCCGCGGGCTATATCGATACCTTCAGGCACCTCTGCCCCGAACCTGGCCGCTACAGCTGGTGGACCTACAGGGTGCCACAGGCAAGAGCCAACAATGTGGGATGGCGTCTGGATTATCATTGCATCGATCCGGAATTGCTGCCCGCACTGGCTCAGGCTGACATCCAGTCCAAGGTGATGGGTTCGGATCATTGCCCCGTCTCGCTGACCCTCGATCTCTGAGGGCTTCCAACCATCGCCTCAGGCGCCGGCCAGAATTCCCGGAATTAAGGAGGAAACCAATGAGGATACGCTACAACGCTCCCGTGACGCTCACCTTCACCTTCATCGCGGCCATCGTCCTTATCCTCTCAATAACCATCATGCCTTCGCTGACCGCGATGTGGTTTTCGACGCCATCTCCCTTCAGGACCAATGTATTCGCCGATTACATAAAGCTTTTTACCTACATTTTCGGGCACGCTTCAGTCCAGCACTATATGGGCAATTTTACGATGATTCTCCTTCTCGGTCCCATACTCGAGATGGCCTACGGATCCGGATTCGTCCTTTTGAGCATAGCCATCACCGCCGCCACCACGGGGCTGCTGAATGTGCTGATTTTCCCCAACACCGTCCTGCTGGGAGCCTCCGGCATTGTCTTCATGATGATAATACTCTCATCGATAACGAATTATAATAAAGGCGAGATACCGCTCACCTTTATCCTCGTCATGATCGTGTATCTGGGCGGCCAGGTATGGGATGCCCTCGCGAAGCAGGACAATATCTCCCAGTTTGCCCATATCGCGGGCGGGCTCGCCGGCAGCTTCATGGGATTCTTCCGCTCGCGATCGAAAACCTGAGGAGGGCATCATGTACGGCTCGGTTAAGGACGAGTTGTCGAAAAAGCTTTCAGCCATCAAGGCGGAAGGTTTGTACAAGGACGAACGCGTCATCATCACCCCGCAGAATGCCGAAATCGAGGTCTCGGGCGGGGTGAAGGTGCTCAATTTCTGCGCCAACAATTACCTAGGCCTCGCGAGCAACGCCGAAATCAAGGCCGCGGCGCTGAAGGCGATGGCGGAGTGGGGGTATGGGCTTGCTTCCGTCCGCTTCATCTGCGGCACACAGAGTCCGCACAAGCAGCTTGAGCGCGCTGCCGCGAAATTCCTCGACACCGAGGACGCCATCCTCTTCTCCTCCTGCTTCGACGCCAACGGCGCCGTCTTCGAGCCTCTGCTGGACGAGGATTGCGCGATCATCACCGATAGCCTGAACCACGCCTCCATCATCGACGGCGTGCGTCTCTGCAAGGCCAAACGCTGGGTTTTCAAACACGCCGACATGAGGGACGTGGAAGAGGCCGACGCCGACACGGGCAAAATGGCGAAGGGGCTGGAGCGCTGCCTCAAGGAAGCGTCCGGCGCGAGGATCCGCATGATCGCCACCGACGGCGTCTTCTCGATGGACGGCGACATAGCCAAGCTCGGCTCCATCTGCGACCTCGCCGAGAAGTACGATGCCCTCGTCATGGTCGACGATTCGCACGCGACGGGCTTCGTGGGCGCGACGGGGCGAGGCACCTGGGAATATTGCGATGTGAAGGGGAGAATCGACATCATCACGACGACTTTTGGCAAGGCGCTGGGCGGGGCTTCCGGCGGCGTCATTGCGGCAAGAAAGGAAATTGTCGAGTACATGAGGCAAAAAGCGAGGCCTTATCTCTTCTCCAACACCGTGGCGCCCTCCATCGTGGGGGGGACGCTCAAGGCCCTCGAACTCCTCACCGCATCGACGGCCTTGAGGGACAAACTCGAAACCAACACCATGCGTTTCAGGGAGAAAATGAAGTCCGCTGGCTTCGATATCAGGCCGGGCGTCCATCCCATCTGCCCCGTCATGCTCTACGACGAAAAGCTCGCCCATCGGATGGCCGACGAACTTCTCAAGGAAGGTATCTATGTCATCGGCTTCTCCTTCCCCGTCGTTCCGAAGGGAAAGGCGCGCATCAGAGTGCAGATTTCGGCGGCCCACGAACCCGAGCAGATCGATTTCGCGGTGGAAGCCTTCGCGAAAGTAGGAAAGAGGCTGGGGGTGATCGGGGCATGAGGACAAGCCTCCTGGCAGGCTACTTTACGTTCCGGGAGGTTTTCGCTATATTTTTTCTATCGAACCAACATTTCATTGTTTCACAATGACGAGGTACAATTTTATGCCTACTTATGAGTATGAATGCCGGGCTTGTCACCATACGTTCGAGAAATTCCAGTCGATGTCCGATGAGGCGGTGAAGGTCTGTCCCGAATGCGGGGGAGCCGTCAGGCGGATGATCGGCGGTGGAACCGGCGTCATTTTCAAGGGCAGCGGTTTCTATAGCACCGATTCCAAGAAATCCACGAGCGCTTCGACGAAGAGTTCGGCGCCTGTTTCCAGCTGTGCGACCTGCTCCCCGAACGCGAAGAAGGAGAGTGCCTGAGGCTCTCCCCGCTGCCGCGACGGTGCCCCTAAAAGAGCGGCGCCCGGATGTCGTGACATCCGGGCGCCGCTCTTCATTTTGCACCCCATGTGGGCGACCGGTTCTTATGTGCCGCTTTCGATCATAGCCTTCGCCTGTTCCAGGGGTATTTCCAGCAGCTCCGGGTGGGCCAGGAGGCGATAGAACACGGACGCCGAGCGGGCGAAATAGAGGCCGTCGGCGATTCTTTCGTCCAAAGTCACCTTGAAATTGATGAAGTGATGCCTGGCTCCGAATGCCCCGTGATGACCTTCCTTTTGGGTGAGCTTGCCCATCACCACGAAGAGACTGGCGTTGCCCCATTCGTAGAGGTGGTGGAAGGGGGTATCCAGGCCGATGCTGCCCAAGTTGGCGAAATACGCCGTCGCGTAGAGTGGGTCCGTCTTGATGAGAGCCCATGGAGCCAGGTTTATGCGATCGAGCAGCCGATAGGCACCGATTATCAAGGCTTTCCCGCCGGGTATCGCATGCGCCAGTTTCGCGATCCGCTCCCCGTCACCGCCTTCGCCCAGCTCCCTCACATAGGCTATGGCCTTGTTCACTTTTTGTGTCACGATATCGAGGTCGTCCCCGGGATCGAAAAATACCTTGGCGTTGCCCTCCGGGGCATCCTCGGTCATTTTCTGCTTCACGATGAATGATATGACGATATCGTTGCGCTGGTAGAGCGCCCTTCCGTGGATGAACCTGTTGAGCGCCGGCCTCAAAGCCACCATTCTGACGAGCGCCGCCAGCGCAAGCGAAAAAAGCGAGTATCGATCCTGGTCGGGGCTTTCGTTTTGCGCTTTCAAGGCGGAATTTTTTGTCCGGATGTGCCTCAAGGCGTTTTCCACATCGATTTCTTTATCGTAATAGACCGCCGATTCGTTGCGTCCGCGCATCATGTAGGGCATGATCGCGTTGAGGGCGTGGTCTTGCCGAACTTTTTTGCCGTCTGGTCTGTCGATGAAAAGCATACAGCGAACTATATAACAGCGCGTCGGCTCCGTAAAGCACGGCCATCGGGCAAGGGCAAGCCGAGAATTTCCTAAAATTTCTGTTGTTCCGGGATTTTTTTTGATTTTATTGTGTTAAATTCTTTGTATACCCCTGACAAGGAGGCATTGAGAATTGGATTATGAGCAAAACGAGGCCATATTCCGAAAAGTGCTGATCGTCTCTACTCCTTCCGTCAATCCAGCCAAGGCGATGGATGATGATGTCCGCTTCTGCCGCTTCGCCGAAATTCTGTCGGAAGCTGGGTTCGCCCCGATGCAAGCCAAACCACGTTGTATCGCCCATCTCGCCGACTTCGTCCATCGTTTCAAACCCGATATCGTATTCTGCGCCCCCGACCATCTGCCCGCAACGCTGACAAGCCCTGCCGAAAGCGGCGAGGCTCCGGCTAAAGGCGTGAATCTCCATGCATGGCTTGAAACGGTGGGGCTTCCCTATGTCGGATCCCCACCGGAGGTCATCGAACTCGCGCTCTCAAAGACTTCGCTCAAGGGAAAATGGATGAGGGACGGTATCGCGACCCCCGCTTATTTCCACTTGAATTCCGCCGCGGACTTTCCATCGATCGAGAAGGGAAAGCTCCCCACATTTCCCTGCATCGTCAAGCCTTCGGATGCCGGCAACTCGCGTGGGATCGCAAAGGATTCCGTGGTCTTCGACATGAAGGGCCTTGGAGCGCTCGTCACGAGACTGGGGAAAGATTTTGAGCACATTCTTATCGAGCATTACCTTGGTCTCTATCCGGATTTCCGCGAAATCACGTGCGCTTGCGTTGGCAACGGCGAGAAGCGGCTTCTTATGCCGGCCGAGCTCGTTTTTTCCGAGCCGGCGAAGATTCATGTGATAACGACGGAAGACAAGGACCGCAACAAGACCAAGGCCATAGTCATAAGCGATGAGTCGCTCAAAGAAGGCTCGAAAGCTTTTGCCCAAAAAGCATTCTTGTCGGCGGGCGTCAGGGATTACTCCCGCTGCGACCTTGCTTTTGCCAACGGCGAATTCTGGGCGATCGAGGTGAATGGCCAGCCCATGATCCCCGATCCCTGGTTCGAGGCTTGCGCGCGCCACTCGGGCCTTACCGAGCGGCAGTATATCCTGGCGATCATGCGCGCGGCGATCGACCGCGTCGCCGCCGATCGCCGCGCCGCGGCAAATTGCCGCGATGTGCGTTGAGTGGCCGACAGGGCGCGTGGCGCCCAAGGAGGCAGCAGCATGTTCAAGATATCCAGACGCGATGTTTTCGGCCTCATTCATCCATCGATAGACGCGCACACGCTGGGGATGCTTTCTTTTGCCCAAGTCATGGAAGATTGCGGAATCGAAACCTGTATCGCCGACGAGACTGTCGGTGGCGACCTCCAATCCTTGGCCAGAAACGAGGGAGGCAGGGCGCTTCGATCCTGGCTGGCGAACAAGAAGATTACCGTCCTCGGCTTCAGCTATCGTCTCGACCCGGACGATGCGATCAAACTTTTCGACACCCTCCACGAGTTCGTGCATCGCGAGAAATTATCGACAGCGGAGGGGGGAGGGATCCGCGCTCTCTTTTTTGCGGGTTTGCCCGACGCCTGTGCGACCGTGCTTCAAAGGTATCCCGAGATCGCGGGCGTCTTCCGCGGCGATGAGGCACCCCACGAGACGATGAGGATGCTGGGAATCCCCGAAAACTTGATGCCGCAAACCCTATCCGAAGGGGTGAGGTACGATGCCTCAAGGATGGCCTTCGGGGAATCCTTGGTGAAATCGAGAAACTACAACGAAGTGAGGCCCATCGACAGGTCGGGATATCCTGGATTCGGTCTCAGGGGCGACAAGGTCGTGGACAGGATTGCCAATGGAATAGCGCACAAGCTTCCCCCCCTCATGCGGGTCCATGCCGGGCCTTACCTGCCCAACAGGAAGGAAGCAGTCCGGTTGTTCACGGACTGGACAAAGAGTCTCGCTTCAGGCGGCTACCTCGATGTCCTCTCGATCGGAACCTCCCAGCTCACCCAATCGAATTTCGGGGAAAGCTGGGAGGGGAAGATCAATGGCGGGGGAGTCCCCCTCGCGAGCGCCGCCGAGTTCGCCGCGGTGTGGGAGGCCGCAAGGCCGATGCTCGTGCGCGCTTACGCGGGCTCGAAAAATGTGCCCGCGCTCGCGAGGATGAATGAGGAGACCATCGATATAGCCTGGCACGCGCTTTCCCTGTGGTGGTTCTGTCGGCTGGATGGGCGGGGCCCGAATACGGTTCTTGACAACCTGAAGGAACATTTCGCAGCGCTTCGCTACATCGCGGCGACCGGGAAACCCTTCGAGCCAAACGTGCCTCATCATTTCGCGTTCAGGGGCTCTGACGATCTTGGTTACGTTGTATCCGGCTTCGTGGCGGCGAAAGCCGCCAAACTTCAGGGTATCGGGACCCTCATTCTCCAGATCATGCTGAATACGCCGAAATATACCTGGGGCGTTCAGGATCTGGCGAAGGCGAGGGTTCTGCTCAAACTCGTAAAAGAGCTCGAAGGGCCAAAGTTCAAGGTTTACCTCCAGCCGCGCGGCGGCCTGGACTACTTTTCCCCTGAGCCCGAAAAGGCGAAAGCCCAGCTGGCCGCCGTTACGGCCATGATGGACGATATCGAGCCGAACGATATCTCGAGCCCTCAGATAATTCACGTGGTCAGCTATTCGGAAGCCTACAAATTGGCTGATCCCTCCGTCATCGAGGAAAGCATAAAAATAGCGCGTTACGCGCTCCAGGAATACAGAAGGTTGAAGCGGGAAGGGGCTATCGATGATATGTCAGGCAACGCAGATGTCGCCGCCCGGGAACAGGCCCTGTACGCCGAGGCGAAAGCCATGATAGCCGCAATCGAATCCCATATCCCGGACAGCTATTCGCCCTATGGGCTCTATACCATGCTTTCGGCGGGAGTCTTCGCCCTGCCATGGCTAACGAACTGCCGCGATGAATTTCCGGCAACGAACATCGCCACACGCATCGTGAATGGCGGCGTGCGCGCGGTCGATGAAAACGGCAGTCCCATTCCCATAGCGGCGAGGATCGATATGGTGAAGGCCAATCTATTCGGCGGCTTTCACAGAGGAGGCCTCGATGTCCAATGATTCAACCTGGCAATCGGTGGGAGAAGTTCTCAACCTCACAAAGGCCAAGGGGAAAAAGGCCACATGGTGCGTGGTAGGCGCGGGAAACGGCGGGCTTTCGATGGCCGGGCATCTGGGGCTGATGGGCTTCGAAGTGAGCCTCTACAATCGTACCGATGAGCATCTCAATGCGGTCCGCTGGTACGGGGGCGTCGACCTCGAGGGAGCCGTGGAGGGTTTCGGCCCCGTCAAACTGGCGACCTCTTCGATCCAGGCGGCCGTGGAGGGTGCCGATGTCGTGATGATCGTCACACCCTCGACCGCCCATTATTCCCTCGCAGCCGCCATGGCTCCCTTTCTCCATGACGGGCAAGTCATCGTGCTCAATCCGGGGCGGACGGGCGGGGCCCTCGAATTCCGTTCGGTGTTGAGGCAGGCGGAAACGCGGGCAAGACCAGTCATCGTCGAGGCACAGACCTTCATTTATGCCTCACGCGCCGTGAGCAGGCATAAGGGTCACATCTACAGGATAAAAAACGGGGTTCCCGCGAGCGCCTTGCCCTCGCACATGACTCCCGAGGCCCTTGGCGTGATGAATCAGGCTTTTCCCGAATTCACCGCCGGAAGCAACGTCCTCGCGACAAGCCTGGAAAACATAGGCGCGGTATTCCATCCAGCCCTGACCCTGCTCAATGCTGGCTGGATAGAGTCCACGGAGGGGAATTTCGAGTATTACATCCAAGGCATGTCACCGGCTGTCGCCCGGGTTCTCGAACGCATCGACGATGAGCGGCTCGCGGTGGCGAGGGCCCTGGGCATTAGGACGGTTTCCGCGAGGGAGTGGCTCTACCTCACCTATGATTCGCCCGGAGAGAACCTCTGTTCCGCCATAAAGGCCACGACGGGGTATTTTGGCATCAAGGCTCCCGCGACCATCAATCACCGCTATATCTGGGAAGACGTGCCCATGAGTCTCGTCCCGATGTCATCCATCGGCGAGATGTTGGGAATACCGACGCCCACCATAGACATGGTGATAAAACTCGCCGAGTTGATGAATGGAACCGATTATCGGGCGATAGGAAGAACCGTCGAGACCTTGGGCATAAAAGGAATGAGCGTCGAGCAAATCCACCGACTCGTTACGGAAGGCGATGTGTGATAACGAGCGATCAGCGAGGAGGAATCCATGAATTTCAACGATATCATTGAGTCGATAAAGGTGTTTTTCAACGCGCTTCCGCCGATAGCGGGGGCATTCATCACGTTCTTCATAGGCTGGCTCATCGCGCGTTTCGCCCGCTTCCTGGCTCCCAAGCTTCTGGCTTTGTTGCGTTTCGACCGCTTCAGCGAAAAAACCGGCATCACTGGATTCCTCAAAAAGGGGAATGTCGAGCACTCGCCATCGAAACTCGTGGGTATCCTCCTCTATTGGTTTCTCATGATCATTGTGCTCTCGAATACGGTCGCCAGGCTTGACCTGGGCGCGGCATCTTCCATCTCGACCTGGATAAGCTCGGCGCTGCCGAGATCGATCGCTGCCGGCATCATCGTCGTGATAGGCATCGTGGTGGTGATCTTTCTTTCAAACTTTTTCATCACCATCGCGAAGAACGCCGCGGTACATAGCCCGGTCCTCATCGGCAAAGCCATCAAATACATCGGATTCATCGTTGTCGCGACGATGGCACTCGATCAATTGGGGCTCGGCCAGACAATCATCAGCACTATTTTCGTCCTCCTGTTTGCTGCGGTGGCGTTCGGGCTGGCCCTGTCTTTCGGACTCGGTTGCAAAGACATGGCCAAGAAATTCATGGAGGATTTCATCAGGAATATCCAGGAAAAAGGACGAGTCAAGCACGGCACCGATCTGGAAGGCTGAGACAGGGGCGGCGGGCAAGCCGCGGGTTTCAGCCGCCCCTCGCCTCGGCGATGAGCGCCCTCGCGAGGAGGACCATGGGGTCGATGAGCGGCACTTCGAGGTACTCCTGGCTCAGCGCGAGCGGCACTTCGGTGCAGCCGGCGACAATGGCGTCTGCGCCGCGCGATAAGAGGCCGGCGGCCGCCTCTTCGAGCAGGACTCGCGGATGTTCGCCCCTGTTGCCGGCTTTAATGCCCTCGCTTCCATAGATGGCTTCCATCACGAGATTTTTCTGGGCCTCGTCGTCAGGCCACAGGATCGAGTATCCCCCCATGGAAGATTCATACAAGCGAGCTGCTTTTGTGCCCGCGGTGGCCAGAATGCCAAGCGTACGGACCATGGGATAGGTATCGCGCATGGCGGCGGCCATCGTTTCGAGCGCCGAAACGATGTGCAGGTTCGCATGCTGTCTGATCCGGGCAAGGAAGTGGTGCGCGGTCATGCAGGGAATGCCGATTATTTCAGCGCCGGCCAATTCAAGCCGACGGGCTGAGGCGAGCATCGCGGGGACCGGGTCCGGCCCTTTGCCGAGAATGAATGCTGTCCTGTCCGGTATCGAGGGATCGCTTTCAATGATGATGTGGACATGATCCTGATCCCTGGCCGCTTTATCGAATGAAAGCAGTTTGGCGAAAAAATCCGAGGTCGCTTCGGGTCCCATCCCGCCGAGTATTCCGATCGTCTTCATGATTTCCTTCCTGTCGCGCCGCCTGGAGGCAGAATTCTTCCCAATCCAACAAATATTGCATCCATAAAAATTATTTGCGTTCTTTCGATTTGGGGTTTACCATTCTTTTCGGGGATTGTCCATGCTTCGCCGCCGGACAACCGTCCAGGTTCCAAAAAACCATAAGGAGGTTTTAATGTCGGACAAGAAAGAAAAACGGGGGATTTTCGATTGGTATTTTAAAACCAATCTTCTCGCCCGCATCCTCATTGGCTTGGTGCTCGGCGCGATCGTCGGCATCATCTTGGGGTTTTTCCCCGATTCGGTCAAGGCCTTCGTTGACGGCTCCAGATTCTTCGGTGATCTATTCATCAGACTTTTGAAGATGATTGTCGTGCCGGTCATACTCTTCTCCCTCATCGCGGGCGCCGCGAGCATAGATCCTGGCCGCCTTGGACGCGTCGGCATAAAGATCATGGCCTATTATCTTTTCACGAGCGCGCTCGCCGTCGTCATAGGGCTGATCTTCGCCAACATTCTTCAGCCGGGGGCCGGATTCAACGTTGTTGGCGCAGCGGGAGTTCAAGGCAAAGCAGCCGCGGCTCCAAGTGTATCTCAGATCATCCTCAATATAGTGCCGACAAATCCCATTGATTCCCTCGCAAAAGGCGATGTTCTGCCAATCATTTTCTTCGCCGTGGTTTTTGGCATCGCCCTCTCCTACATCAAGGACGCGACCAACAAATCCTTGGCCAAAGCGGGCGCGACCCTTCTCGATGCGGTGAACGCCTCCGCCGAGACGATGTACAAAGTGGTGGGCGGCATCATGCAGTACGCGCCTATAGGCGTCTTTGTCCTCATAGCTCAGGTATTCGCCCAGCAAGGGCCCAAGGCTATCGGACCCCTTCTCATCGTGACGCTCACCGTCTATATCGGGCTGCTCGTGCATCTCGTCGGCGTCTATGGCGGCTTCCTTTCGATCTTCAAGCTTGGCTTCCTGAAATTTCTCAAGGGCGCCAATGAGGCGATGGTGACAGCGTTCGTGACCCGTTCCTCGAATGGCACGCTTCCCGTCACCCTGCGCTGCGCGGAAGAAAACCTGGGGATTCCCCGCTCCATCTGCTCCTTCACCTTGCCGCTCGGAGCGACTATCAACATGGACGGAACAGCCATCTATCTCGGTGTCTGCGCCATTTTCATTGGAAACGCCATAGGTCAGCCGCTTACGCTGAGCCAGCAGGGGATGGTCGTCCTGACGGCTACCCTCGCGAGCATCGGAACGGCGGGTGTGCCCGGCGCTGGCGCGATCATGCTTCTTATGGTGCTCGAATCGATAGGCCTAAAAGTAACCGAAGGCTCGGCCGTCGCGGCGGCTTATGCTATGATCCTCGGTATCGATGCCCTCTTGGACATGGGACGCACCTCCCTCAACGTGACGGGAGATATCGTCGGATCGGCGATCGTCGCCAAGAGCGAGAAAGAACTCGATATGACGAACTGGAAATGATACTATCCCGTCTCGACGCTTGATGTGGCCCAGTCGTCTCTTTCGAGACGGCTGGGCGTTTTTTGCGTTTTTTATACAGATGGTATGCATAAAATATCGAAAACCACTTGATATATTCGAATAATATGTATAAAATAGCTTTTATGCAATTTCGACGAGATTATCACCGCCTCTTTTCCTCCCGCTTCCAGAAGGCACGACTCCGTCGTTGCTAACCCGGCATCCGCCAGCGCGCCGGGATCGATGATCCCGCCCGCCCCTCTTTCTTCCGGCGAAAAACCGGAAGTCCACATCGACATTTCAATGCAAGGAGTAAGGTATGAAGAAGAAAATAGTGCTCGCATATTCGGGCGGCCTTGATACAACAGTGATCGTTCCTTGGCTCAAGGAAAACTATGACTGCGATGTCGTGGCCGTTTGCGGCGATGTCGGTCAGGAAGCGGATTGGGCCGCGATGGAAAAGCGCGCCCTCTCCTCCGGGGCGATCAAATTCATAAAGCTCGACCAAAAAGCGGTATTCGTGAAGGACTATCTCTGGGCTCTCGTGAAAGCGGGCAGCCCGTATGAGAAGAAATATCTTCTCGGCACTTCCGCCGCGCGGCCTCTCCTTGCCAAGGGACTGGCCGAAGTGGCCATCGCCGAGGGAGCCGACGCCGTGGCCCACGGCTGCACGGGCAAGGGCAACGATCAGGTGCGGTTTGAGCTGGGCGTCAAGGCATTCGCCCCTGAAATGGAAGTCATCGCTCCCTGGAGAACATGGGACATCCAGAGCAGGGAAGAGGAAATCGAATATCTCGAGAAGAGAAACATCCCCGTTCCCATGAAAAAATCCGATTCCTATTCCCGCGACGATAATCTCTGGCATATCAGCCATGAGGGACTCGACCTCGAGGATCCCGCCAACGAGCCCAAGTTTGAAGGCATGCTCAAGATGACGGTTCCGCCCGAAAAGGCGCCCGACAAGGCGGAGTATGTGACCATCGGCTTCGAGAAGGGCATGCCTATCTCGGTGAACGGTGAAAAGCTCGCTCCGATCGCGATTGTCAAGAAGCTCAACGAGATCGGCGGCAAGCACGGCGTTGGCATCGTCGACATGGTGGAAAACCGCGTCGTGGGCATGAAATCGCGGGGAGTCTACGAGACGCCGGGCGGAGCCATCATCATGGAAGCCCACGACAAGCTCGAGCAGCTCTGCCTGGACAAGAAAACCCTTTCCTTCAAGCTCACCGTGGCGCAGCGTTTCGCCGAGATCCTCTACGAAGGCGAATGGTTCTCCCCGCTTTGCTCGGCCCTCCGCGCCTTCATCGACTCCACCCAGGGCGTGGTGACCGGCACCGTGACCGTCAAGCTGTACAAAGGTTCGATCCTTTCCGCCGGGGCCACGTCTCCTTATTCCCTCTATGACGCCAGCCTCGCGAGCTTTACGACGGGACCACTCTTCTCCCACAAGGACTCGACGGGTTTCATCAACCTTTTCGGCCTGCCGACCAAGGTGAGGGCCAGATTGAACGCCCGGATCGCTTCCCACGGCTCGGCGGCCGGCCCCGATGTGGTAAAGCCCGGCAATTCCGGGTATACTGCTCCCGCGGGCGATTGAAGAAGGTGCGTCGATGGCAAAGCTTTGGCAGGGCTCCTCGGGCGGGACGGGTCTCGATCCGGACATCGAGGTTTTTCTTTCTTCTCTTTCCGTGGATTCAAAATTACTTGGCGAAGACATAGAATGCTCCATCGCCCATGTCCAGATGTTGGGGCGTCAGGGCATCCTGCCGAGGGAAGAAGCCGAGGCGATACGCGTCGCGCTGGAAACCATGTTGACCGAGGCCGCGGCGGGGAAACTCGATATCGATCCGGAAAGCGAGGATGTTCATTCCTTCATTGAGGCTGAACTCACAAGGAGGCTCGGTGAGACAGGGAAAGCCGTCCACGCGGGCCGTTCGAGAAACGACCAGGTCGCCGTAGCGTTTCGGCTTTATATAGTCAGGGCTTTTGACAGGACTACCAAGGCGGTGCTCGCCGCGATGCGGTCGGTCCTGGATCTCGCGTCGGAGCACAAGAAAACGATCATGCCCGGCTACACGCATTTGCAGCGGGCGCAGCCGGTCACCCTGGCCCACCATCTCCTGGCTTGGTGTGCGGCCCTGGAACGCGACATCGGAAGGCTGCGCGACGCGCGAGCGAGGGCGGACGAGTGCCCGCTGGGCGCCGGAGCCCTCGCCGGATCGGGCCTGCCTACCGACAGGGCATACACGGCCGCAGCCCTCGGTTTCGCGCGCCCATCGCGCAACACCATGGACGCCGTCGCCGACAGGGACGCGTGCTCGGACTACGCCGCGGCATGCTCGAGCGTCATGATCCACCTCTCACGCGCCTGCGAGGATATCGCCCTTTGGGTTTCGACCGAGTACGGTTTCGCGACAATCACCGACGCGGCGAGCACCGGGTCGAGCATCATGCCGCAGAAGAGAAACCCCGATCCGGCCGAGCTCATCCGCGGCAAATCCGCGAGAGTGCTCGGCGCCCTCCAGGCTCTCCTCGTCCTGCAGAAGGGGCTGCCCTACGCCTACAACCGCGATCTCCAGGAAGACAAGGAGCTTTTCTTCGATGTCGAGAACGCGACGATGGGTGCCCTGCGCGCCTTTTCGGTTCTCGTCTCCTCCCTCGTCCCCAATGTCGAGAGGATGAGGAAAGCCGTGGAAGAAGGCTTCCTCGAGGCCACCGATATAGCCGAATACCTTGTCCTCAAAGGATTGCCTTTCAGGACCGCGTACCAGGCGGCCAAAGCCCTCGTGGGGCACAGCCTCGCCACGGGCAGGCGTTTCGCGGCGCTCGACACCGCGGAAATCCAGGAAAGCCACGAAGCTTTCCGGAAAGCGGGCTTCGATCGCGACGCTCTCATCGCCTATCTCGCGCCCGAGGCTTGCGTGGCGCGACGCTCGCAAACCGGAGGGCCGGCGCCCGAGCGGACGGGCGAGGAAATCGACCGCCTTTTGGGCTTCATAGGACAATGACGTGGGTGGCGCGATCCCCTGCATTCTCCTGGCGGCGGGCGCGAGCGTCAGGATGGGAAGCCACAAGCTTCTCCTGCCCCTGGCCGGGGAGCCCGTGGTGCGGAAGGCGGCCAAAATCGTCCTTTCACGGTGCTCGCCCCTTATTGTCGTGACGGGGTATGGAAAGGAAGGCGTGGAAGCCGCCCTCGAGGGCTTGAGCGGCATACTTTTCGTCCACAATGCTGAATGGAGAGTGGGCATGGCGAAATCCGCCATTGTTGGCATAGGCGCCTTGCCGCCCGGCGCCTCGGGCTTCTTCCTCCACCACGCAGACATGCCCTTCGTGACCGGCGCCGCCTTCGATCTCCTCGCGAGAACCGCCGACGAAAGGGAAAAAGCCGGCGCCGCGCCCATCGCCCTCGTCGCCGGGCGGCGCGGCGGAGCCGGACACCCCGTCTATTTCCCCGCCTCTTATATCCCGACCATCCTCGCCATCTCCGGAGGTGAACGGCTCAAGGGCGTCCTCGACCAACTCGGCTTCCTCCTCGTCGAGACGGGCTGCGATGGCGTTTTGGAGGATGTGGACAGGCCCGAAGAGTATGCGGCCCTCGCCGCGAAATATGGCCAGGACTTCGGCCCGGCGCTATAATGCAGCGTGGCCCGACAGATGGAAAAAACCAACGCGATCCGCCTCCTCGAAGCCTCGGGATTCAGCTTTGACATCCTCCACTATGAAGTGGATGAAGATCTGTCGGCGATACACGCCGCGGCCAAATTGGGGCTCGATCCCGACCAAGTCTTCAAGACCATCGTGCTCGTAGGCGAAAGAGTAGGGTACTTTGTCTGCGTCATACCCGGCTCCTGCGAGATCGATCTCAAGAAGGCCGCGAAGGCAATCGGCGACAAAGGCTGCGCCTTGCTGCCTCTCAGGGAGCTCGAGCCCCTCACCGGCTACGTGAGGGGCGGCTGCTCGCCGATCGGGATGAAGAAGCGACTCCCCACCATCCTCGACGAGACGGCCTTCCTCTTCGACAGGATTTCCCTGAGCGCGGGGAGGCGCGGGATGCAGATCTTCCTCGATCCCCGGATCCTCCTAAAGATCCTTGAGGCGTCGATGGCCGACCTCATAGCATGAGGGACAATCTCGAATATTGAATAATTATGCAATAAATATACATAAATACGCTAAAAACTCCCGCTACCCCCTTGAAATTAATCAAACCGGACGATAGTTTATGCCGACACCGCCGCATCCGCCGAGGAACGCCGAAATCGTTCCACGCTGCGCACGGTATCGCAAGCGTTGGCGGTGTCGCGCCGCCGCTGTTTTCGGAAGCCCGAACCTAGGAGCGGCGGAAGGAGACAGTCATGCGTTCCAGGAAAAACACCGCGCTTCTCGTCCTCGAAGATGGCACCGAATTCTCCGGCACAGTCTTCGGCGCTCCCCGTTCCTCGCGCGGCGAAGTGGTTTTTTCCACGGGAATGGTCGGCTATCCCCAATCGCTCACCGATCCCTCATACAAAGGTCAAATCTTGACGCTCACCTATCCCCTCATAGGCAATTATGGCGTTCCGGCACCCTCCTTCGACCGCTTCGGAATCCCCACCGAATTGGAGTCGGGCAAGATTCAGGTGTCGGGCCTGGTGGTCGCCGAACTCTGCGAGGAGCCGAGCCACTACAGCGGCAGGCGCACGCTCTCCTCCTGGATGGAGAGCGAAGGCATTCCCGGGATCTCAGGCATCGATACGAGGGCACTTACGCAGCGCCTGAGGGAGCGTGGCGTGATGAAGGGTCGGATCATCGTGGATGGAAAAGAACCGGCGACCGCCCTTGGCAGGGAAGAAGAAAACCCCGTGGCCGAAGTCTCCTGCAAGGAAGTGAAGGCCTATGCGGGCGTCCCGGGCGGCCCCACCATCGCCGTCGTCGACTGCGGCGTAAAGGCCAACATACTCAGAATCATCCTCGGCTCGGGCGCGAGCGTCGTCATGATCCCCTGGGACTACGACTTTCGCAAGATCGCTTGCGATGGCATCTTCCTCTCCAATGGTCCCGGCGATCCCAAGGCCTGCACCAAGACGATCGCTTCGGTGAGACGGGCCCTCGCCGACAGCAAGCCGATTTTCGGCATCTGCCTCGGCAACCAAATCCTCGCCCTCGCCGCGGGCGCGGATACCTACAAATTGCCCTATGGGCATCGCGGCCAGAACCAGCCGGCGCTGGAAGTGGGTGGCACCCGCTGCTACATGACCAGCCAAAACCACGGCTACGCCGTCCGGGAGGATAGCCTCCCCCATGGATGGGAACCCTGGTTCGTCAACGTGAACGATGGGACACTCGAAGGGATCCGATCATCCCGCGGACCCTTCTCCGCCGTGCAGTTCCACCCCGAAGGCTGTCCCGGCCCCCGGGATACCCAGTTTCTCCTCGAACAGTTCGTCGCGGACGCGAAACACTATGGAGACAAGCATGAGAAAGCCTGAAAAAGTCCTCGTCCTCGGATCCGGCGGCCTCAAGATTGGCCAGGCGGGGGAATTCGACTATTCCGGCTCGCAAGCCCTCAAAGCCTTGCGCGAGGAGGGGATCTCCATCGTCCTCATAAACCCGAACATCGCCACCATACAGACGAGCGAGGGAATGGCCGACGCCACTTATTTCCTGCCCGTGACCCCTGAATTCGTCAAGAAAGTCATTGAGAAGGAAAGGCCGGACGGTATTCTCCTCTCCTTCGGGGGCCAGACCGCCCTGAACTGCGGCATTGAGCTCCACGACGAAGGCGCGCTCTACAAGTACGGCGTGGAGGCCCTTGGGACGCCTGTCGAGGCGATTCGGCTCACCGAGGACAGGGAGCTCTTCGCTGCCCGGCTCCACGAGATTGGGGCCAAGACGCCGCGGAGCATGGCCGCCCTCACCGTCGAGGAAGCCGAGAGCGCGGCGGCGACGATCGGCTACCCCGTCATGATCAGGGCGGCTTTCGCCCTTGGAGGCGCCGGCTCAGGCCTCTGCAAGAACGCGAAACAGCTCGTGTCCCGCTGCGAGAAAGCATTTTCCCTTTCGCCCCAGGTTCTCGTCGAGGAATGGCTCGGCGGCTGGAAGGAAGTCGAGTACGAGGTCGTGCGCGACAAGGATGACAACTGCATCACCGTCTGCAATATGGAAAACTTCGATCCTCTCGGCATCCACACCGGCGAGAGCATTGTCGTCGCGCCCTCCCAGACGCTGACCGACCGTGAGTATCACCTCCTGCGCTCCGTGGCCCTCAAGGTGATCCGCTCGATCGGCATTGTCGGGGAATGCAACATACAGTACGCCCTGGACCCTAAGTCGGAGGAGTACAGGATCATCGAAGTGAACGCGAGACTTTCGCGCAGCTCGGCCCTGGCTTCCAAGGCGACGGGCTATCCATTGGCCTACGTGGCCGCCAAGCTCGCCCTGGGCGCTTCGCTCACCGAAATCAGCAACAAAATTACCAAGGCCACGATGTCCTGCTTCGAGCCGGCCCTGGATTACTGCGTCGTCAAGATCCCGCGCTGGGACCTTGGCAAGTTCAAGGAAGTCGACACCCATCTGGGCAGCGAGATGAAATCGGTGGGCGAGGTCATGTCCATCGGACGGAGTTTCGAGGAAGCGCTGCAAAAGGCTATCCGAATGACGGGGACGGGCGCGCAGGGGCTTTCCGACGACCCAAAGCTCATGGGCAGGGAATTCACGTCGACGAAGGAAGCCCTGAACCAGCCCACCGACAGAAGACTCTTCGCCATTTACCGAGCGCTCACGGAAGGCTGGACGGTCGAGGCAATCCACAAGCAGACGAAAATCGATCGCTGGTTTCTCGAACGCATCGCCGCCGTGCATCGGATGGAAACGGCGCTCCGCGCCAGCCCAGGCCCAGCGAAAGCCTTCCCGCCAAAGGAGACGATCCTGGCCGCCAAGAAGTTGGGCTTTTCTGATGAAGGCCTCGCCACCATCCTTGGCGTGAAGGAAAGCGATATCAGGACCTTTAGGGAGGCGAAGGGCATCCTTCCCGTCGTGAAGCAGATCGACACGCTGGCCGCCGAATATCCGGCCGAGACGAATTACCTCTACATGACCTACTCGGGCGGGCGCAGCGATATCGTGTCTTCGGGAACGGGAATCATGGTTCCCGGATCGGGGCCGTACAGAATCGGCTCGAGTGTCGAGTTCGACTGGTGCTGCGTCAACGCCATTCAGACCTCCCGCAACCTGGGCAGGCGCACCATCATGGTGAACTGCAACCCCGAAACGGTGAGCACCGACTACGACGCCTGCGACAGGCTCTACTTCGAGGAGCTGAGCCTGGAGCGCGTGCTCGACATTTACGAATTCGAGCGCCCCGAGGGCATGATCCTCTCCATGGGGGGCCAGATCCCGAACAACCTCGCGGTCAAGCTCTACGACGCGGGCGCGGTGATTCTCGGCACTTCCCCCTCCAACATCGACAGGGCCGAGGACAGGAACAAATTCTCCGCCCTCCTCGACACCCTGGGTGTCGACCAACCCGAATGGAAGGATTTGACGACCGTCGCCGAAGCCTTGGTTTTCGCCGAGAAAGTGGGCTACCCCGTCCTCGTCCGCCCCAGCTACGTGCTGTCCGGCGCGGCCATGAACGTGGCCTGGGATGAGTCCAGCCTCGCGAAGTTCCTGGCCATGGCCGCCGACGTCTCGCCCGAGCACCCCGTCGTCATCTCCAAGTTCATCGAAAACTCGAAGGAAATAGAGATCGACGCCGTGGCGAAACGCGGCAGGATCATCTACAACGCCATCACCGAGCACATCGAGAACGCGGGCGTCCACTCCGGCGACGCCACCGTCGTCCTGCCTGCCCAGCGGCTCTACATAGAGACGATTCGCCAGATAAGGAAAATCACCGAAAAGATCGCCGAAGCCTTGGAAATCACGGGGCCCTTCAACATCCAGTTCATCGCCCAACGCAACCGCATCAAGGTGATCGAGTGCAACCTCAGGGCGAGCCGCAGCTTTCCTTTCTGCTCGAAGGTCTCGCGGGTGAACATGATCGACATGGCGACGAAGGCCATTCTCGACGCCGATACCGGCGATACGGCCTCATCCGCCCTCGACCTGCCCTGGGTGGGCGTCAAGGCGGCCCAGTTCAGCTTCTCCCGCCTCCACGGCGCCGACCCGATTCTTGGCGTGGAAATGGCATCCACCGGCGAGGTGGGTTGTATCGGTACCGACCTCGACGACGCCTTCATCAAGGCCCTCCTCTCGGTTGGCTACCGCATACCGAAGAAGAACATCCTCCTGTCGACTGGTCCCCTCGAAAACAAGGTGGAGTTCCTCGACAGCGCGCGGAAGCTCACCGGCATGGGGTACGAGCTCTTCGCCTCGGGGGGGACGGCCAAGTTCCTGACGGCGAACGATGTGCCCTGCGTCCGCCTCCACTGGCCCTTGGAGAAGACCGAGCCGAACATCGCGACGATGCTGCGCAACCGCGAGTTCGACCTCGTCATCAACATCCCGAAGAACAACAAGGAGCGTGAGCTCAAGAACGACTACTTCATCCGGAGGACGGCGATCGATTTCAATATTCCCCTCTTCACGAACGTGAAGGTGGCCAAGCAGTTCATCGACGCGCTCGAGACGCAGCGCCAGAAGGGTTTCGAAATCAAGGCCTGGGAGGAATATCGATAGAGACAGCGCGATATTCGCGAGCACGAAAATCGCAAGTGCGAATATCGCGGGCGCGATATTCGCACTTGCTTTTTCCCCGTATTCTGCTATCATATTTCACTGCGAGCGGCGCGATTTCCGCCGCACAGCGAGGCGAAAAAGATGAACAAAACTTCCTTCGATTTCCGCTCTTCCCAGCAGCGACCCTAGAACCCCTCGCCAGGGGAACGGAATAGCAGTTCCCTTTTGCTGGCCACGGGATTTCTTTCATGCTTTCGGGCGAAGAAGAAAATCATCGTACCTATAACGCCGGGGGCTGAACACCTCCGTGCCCGCTCGCGCCGCCGTTTTGGCGGCGCGGGCGATCGTCTACGGGCTGATATTCATGGAATCCGGAAGGAATTACGGCAAGAGACTAGCCTCGTACGTTGGCCGCTACAAGAAATACGCTTTTCCCGGCCTCGCCGCGATGGTCGTCATATCGCTGGGAAGAATCGCGCAACCTCTCATCCTCAAGGAAATAATCGACAAGGCGGTCCCGGCCGGCGACACGGCGCTTCTTTTGCGTTATGCGCTCGCGTACCTCTGCATCGTCGTCGTGGTAGGCGGTCTCAACTATATCGGCAACATCCTCGTGGCAAAACTCGGCCTATCCATCGTGACCCTCATCAAGGAAGACCTGTTCACCCACCTTCTCACCTTGCCGGTCTCCTATTTCGACGCCCACCCCGTCGGGGAGCTGATGTCGCGCACGGAAAACGACACGGAGAAGGTGAGGGATCTCTTTTCCAGCCTCGGCGTCACCTTCATCGTCAACATCCTGATGATGGCGGGGATGTTCGCCGTCACCTTCACGCTGGCCCCGACCTTGGCCCTCATCATGCTGGGCGTCGTCCTCGTGTTTCTCGCCATCCTCCTTTTCTTCTTCGATAAGCTTCTGAACCTGTACGACGCTTCCAGGAGCCTTTACGCGAAAATAATGGCCAAGGTCACTGAATTCGTCCAGGGCATGGAAATCGTCAGGGTCTTCAACAGGAAGGCCTGGGCGATGAAGTCCCTGGATGAGACGGGCAGGGCGAAGCAGCGCAACGATGTCAAGGTTTCCATCTTCGAGTATTCGGCGATGTCGGCCCTCGATTCGCTCGCCGGGCCTCTCTTCATCGTGGCCCTCATCCTCCTCTACGCCCCGCGCGTGCTCAGTGGAGGGATGACTCTCGGCACCCTCCTGCTTTTCTTCGAATATGGCGCATCCTTGCTGCGGCCCGTGGTGGAAATCGCCGAGAGCATCAGGCGAATGCAGCAGGCCAGAATCTCTTTGAAGCGCATAATGACCATAATGAGTCTGCCCGAGGAGCCTGGCAGGCGGAATAGGGTTGAAGCACGTTTCGAGAGGGAAATCCGCTTCGAAAACCTCTGGTTCGCGTACAAGAACGAGGATTGGATCCTGAAAGATCTGAGTTTCTCCATCCCCAAGGGATCGCTCACCGCCGTCGTGGGCGCCTCAGGCTCGGGAAAATCCACGACCGTGAGCCTTCTCTGCGGATTCTACCTGCCGCAGAGAGGGCGCATAACCATCGACGGAGTCGCCCTTGACAGTCTCGACCTCGTGAGCTGGAGGAAGAAGACGGGGCTCGTGCTCCAGGATGTCTACCTCTTTCCCGGCTCGGTGCTGGAGAACGTCCGCGTGTACAATGACGTGATATCGGAGGAGGGGGTGAGGGCGGCGCTCGGGAATGTCCACGCGGCCGAAATGGTCGGCGGGCTGCCGTCCGGAATCCGGGCCAATCTGTGGGAGCGCGGCGGGAATCTCTCGGCCGGCGAAAAGCAGCTCCTCGCCTTCGCCCGCGCTCTCGCCGCGGATCCCGAACTCGTCATCCTCGATGAGGCGACGAGCAACATCGACATGGATACCGAGGAGAAAATCCGCCAAAGCTTGGATGTCCTCCTCGATGGGCGAACCGCCCTCATCGTCGCGCACCGGCTTTCCTCGATTCTTAGCGCCGATCAGATACTCTTCTTCAGCGGGGGCAGGATCATCGCGCGCGGCACGCACGCCGAATTATTCGAGACGCTGCCGGAATACCGGCGTCTCGTGGAACAGCAGTTCCTTAATAGGGAGGCGATATGACGAATACGCGCAACATCCATATCGCCTGGATTTGGCATATATGGAAGGAAAAGAAGGGCCTTATTGCCCTGCTGCTCTTCCTCACCCTCCTCTCGAGCCTTGTCGCGGTTGCCTTTCCTCTCCTGACGAAGGAGCTTTTCGACATGCTCGAGAATATTCTCACAGGGAAGGGCGATTATCCCGACCCGGCGGGAGCGCTGAAAAAGGCGGCGCTCTTCTTCGCCGCCCTCGGCGCGGCCGGTTTCGTGGCGGGCTTCTTCCCGGGCGTCCGCGGGGCCCTCAATATCGTCTTCGACTATATTGTCAGGAAAAAGTACTTCGCCGAACTCACGGAAAAGGACTATCGGTTCTTCGCGGCCTTCTCCTCGGGCGATCTCGTGACGAGACTCACCTCGGATATCAACGATTTTCCCAAACTCGCCTGGTTCCTCTGCTCGGGGATATTCAGGGCGGTGGAGTCCGCGAGCAAGGTGATTTTCTGCGCCGCGGCGATGTTCGCTCTGGACTGGCGCCTCGCCCTTTTCTCGGTCGCCTCGTTGCCCTTCATGCTTTACGTCTTCTCGCGCACCCAAGACAGGATCTACGACAAGGTCAAGAAGAACGAGGAGGCGATTTCCCATATCAACGAACAGCTCGAGATGAGCTTTTCCGGGGCGAGGATCATCAAAGCCTTCGCGAGCGAGGCGAAGTATGAGCGATTCTTCTCGGATGCCTTGGGCCGGCGCTACGAGACGGAAATGGACGTCATTCGGCTCGACACCCTCCTCAACCTCATCTACCAGAACATCGACTATGTGGCGCAGATAGCCCTGATTTTCGCGGGAGGCCTCATGGTGGTGAGAGGATCGGTAACGATCGGCACCTTCTATGCCTTCTACAACTATCTCAATCTCCTCATCTACCCCATCCTGGACATCCCGCAGCTTTTCATTTTCGGGAAGCGGGCCTTCGTGAACATCGACAGGCTCGAGGAAATCGCCGATTTCCCGCGCGCCTCGGAGCCGCCTTCGCCCGCCTCGATATCCAGGTTCGAGAGGCT
>Ga0172375_10002155_pt1 | contig 31056 bp, 30 predicted proteins | sample LakKiv1m_FD_114537 | JGI IMG/M metagenome (GOLD analysis project Ga0172375, IMG submission 114537) | Freshwater microbial communities from Kabuno Bay, South-Kivu, Congo - kab_092012_11.1m | ecosystem: Environmental > Aquatic > Freshwater > Lake | place: Democratic Republic of the Congo... | reverse complement strand
TTTGAATACCATATCAACTGCCTTTATGCGAAGCAGTTTCTGTTGATCAGTTGTATATGATCGTGCATCATTTTTTTTCATAATTGCTAATATAGCAAATATAAATCAAATGTCACCTATTTGCTTGCCGGATTAGTACTACTATTTAAGTGACCATCGTAAGAAGTATGGAAAGAGAATCCAAAACCCTCTGATGTCATGCTTGAGTGTTCTCACATACCTGCCTTGAAAGCCTGCCTTGAAAACATCAGACCTGCGTTTGGATACAGTACGACAAATTTTTCTAAAGCTGTTGACAGATTGGCTCATTACCTCTCAAATCCTTATGACTTTCCGGACAGAGCTGAAGAATGCGCAGCTTATAGGCATAAACGGAAAGGCGGTTTACAGAGGTGGATATTTCGTTTTATGTCGGTTTGTATAACGTTCTTTTTTTGCTGAAAACACGGATTTATTGATTGGGTGCCGTTTTTGCCTCTTATATCGATAGATAACAGGATGTTCATATTGATGAAAATGAGTCTTTTTTATCTGACAGTCGGTTGTGGTGCGTGTGGGTGTGGCTGTTGGTGGACCAGGACTCGGAATTGCGATGAGTCCTGGTTCTGTTCGTGTGATGTCATTCCAGGTCCTTTTCATTATCTCTGATAACAATCTTTGTTCTATGCGGTTAACACTTTTACCAAACGAAAAAGGAGAAAGACATGAAAAAGGTTATTTCAGCAGCTCTTCTGGCTCTTCTCTGTGGAACCGGAACTGCAATGGCTGCCGACAATGATGGGTGCAATACCAAGAAATTCAGCCTTGGCTACGAAGGCGTTTTTGCGGGTGACATTCTTCAGGGGCTCAGTACCCGTTACTGGTTTAACAACAATGTTGGTGGTGAGCTGAATCTGTTTTATGGAAATGTGGGCTTGAAAGTTCAGGATACGCCTATTGATGGTAACCTGGATCTCTTTTATGCTTCTGCAAAATTGTTATATGCCCCTGTCGTAAAACAGAACAGCCGTTTTTATCTTGGGCTTGAAGGCGGGATTGGTTCGGTTGGTGTGGAAAACAACAGTAAAGATGTTCTGCCCGGCGATATCAGCGTTTATACGATAAGCCCATTGATCGGTGCGGAATTCAGATTCTCTGAAATTCCCGATCTCTGCTTCAACTGGGAGGTTGGTTACAAATTCCAGCGTGTCAACTTCAATGGCGATGATGGCTTTTCAGATGTCGATGTCAACATCGATGGAACTTTCGTGACTCTGGGTGCCCACTATTACTTCTGAGCAGCGCGGGATCCGTTAGTGCTGAATTAAGCATCTTGTAAATAGTACGACCGCCTCATTTCTGGATGGGGCGGTCGCATTTTTTTATCGCAGTACGTGGATTTTCAGCAATAACGGTAAATGGTCTGAATAGCCGCCTCTGAACTTTCCTTTTTCGTAAGTCGGATAGAGTGCTTTTCCGGGCTGATCGAACATCTCCGGAATGGAGAAGACACGGAATGAGTTCCTGCCGATCGAAAGCCCATGTCCATCGAGCAGGCCAGGGGACACGAGTATCTGGTCGATCCTTTCCCAATGTTTCCGGTAATAGTAACTTCCCGGCGAAGAAGTATCGTTCCAGCAGTTGTAGAGCAGGAGATTGCCGGGGTGAAGCACCTCTTTCCTGTCAAAGGATGAACCGAGAACTTCCCTGACCGAGCGATTATCGGGCTGGTCGTTGAAATCTCCCATGACGACAACATCTGCTGACGGTTCTTTCGTCCTCAGGCTGTCAACCACATGGCGGGTGACTTTTGCTGCAACAATCCGTTTCGATTCACTCCATGACGCATCAAATGAACGTGATGGCCAGTGGTTGAGTACAACAGCAAAGTGGTGTCCTGAAACAATGAATCCTGCGGCGATGACGAAGCGTGTGCCGCGCCCGTCATCGAGCTTTATGGTATAGGGTTTCGATCCGGTGAATTTCACTGTTGCAGGATTCCAGGCCAGGCCGATATCGATACCCCGCGGATCGGGACTTTCATGATAATCGACGGCATAGCCGGCTTGATCGATGGCCGCAAGCGTACCCGCAAACACAGCCCGGTTCTCCGTTTCGGCGAATGCAACAATGTCCGGAAATTTACCGTACTCATGATCAGCTCTGACCGCTTTGAAGAGCTGCGCAATGCGCAACCGCTTCAACAGCAACTTCTTTTCTGTCCAGTGCCGTTTGCCATCCGGAGTGAATTCTCTGTCATCAACTCGCGGGTCATTGCACGTATCAAAAAGATTTTCCACATTCCACCACAGAACCAGAACCTCTTTTCCGTTGTTTGCGTAATGCCTTCTTTTGCTTGCTGTTAGCTCAGATAGTTGAGCCGTTTCTTTCTGATATTTTGCTGTTGTATGCTGTTCTTTTGCTGTTAATTTGCTATTATGAAAAGGCAGCAGCAAGAATAACAGCAGAAAAAGGGCTGTTTTGGCAGTTTTCAGGGCATAGGATAGCGTGATAATAGCCTGAAGAGAAAGGAGTTGCTGACGTTCCATTTTGCTGTTGAGTCGAACACCAAAAATAGGGGGAAGCATGGATATTGTGTCTGTCAAGTTGGCGAAGCGGAAACAGGGCAAGAACGGGCGGGTGAGCCTGTACCTCGTCTATTACAAGGGCACAGTTCTGGGGCCTGACGGGAAGGTGAAGGCGCTCAGAGATTACGAATACCTGAACCTCTACGTTGACGACAAGCCGAGAACATCCGCCGAAAAAGAGCATAACAAGAAGATACTTGCGCTTGCCAATTCGATCAAGGCAAAGCGAGAACTTGAGATCAAGAACGGTCAGTACGGTTTCGATGCGGGGGTGAAAGGGACGTCTCTGTTCCTTGAATACTTCAAGGCTGAGTCTGAGGGCAAGAACCGGCCTGATGGTACGGGCAATTGGTACAGCACACTGAAGCATCTGACCGGCTTTGTTCAAAAGCGCTATTCTTCGAGAGTTACCTTTCGAGAGATCGATAAAGCCTTTTGCGAGGGCTTCAAGGACTATCTCGGTAGCGATGCAACAACAAGAACAGGGAAGGGGCTTTCGACGGCTTCACAGGCGGCCTATTTCGGGAAGTTCAAGGCATGTCTCAACAAGGCGGTCAAGGACGGGGTTCTTTCCGCCGATCCAGCAAGGGGGGTAAGCCGTCCGAAGATCGTTTCACACAAGCGGGAATACCTGACCTTCGATGAGCTTCAGGCAATGGCAAAGACCGAGTGCAGGAACCCAACCCTGAAACGGATGTTCCTGTTCTCATGCCTCACCGGGTTGCGCTTCTCGGACTGTCACAAACTGACCTGGGGCGAGGTGCAGCAGTACGGCGACGGGTGGCGGATCGTATTTCACCAACAGAAAACGAAGGGTTTGCAGTACCACGACATTTCTCAGCAGGCGCGGGAACTGATGGGGGAACAGGGCGCGGCTGATGAACGGGTATTTTTCGCCATAAGCAAGTATTCCGCACACCTGAGTATCGTGCTCAGGGAGTGGGCGTTGAAGGCTGGCATTGCGAAGCATCTGACGTTTCACTCTGGCCGCCATACCTTCGCCGTGTTGCAGCTTGAGAACGGGACAGACATTTACACCCTGAGCAGGCTTTTAGGCCATAGGGAGATCGAGGTAACGGCTATCTATGCCGATATTCTGGACAAGACGCGGCGCGAGGCGATGACGGCGCGGATTCCTGAGCTTGCAGGTTTGGGAGTGTAACGGAAAATATAATGGGATTGAGTATGGATAAATGGACACCTTCGGAGCAATACCTCAAAGAGGTTCTATGTCGGGCGAGAGAGACAGACTGGGAGTGGTCGGATTACAGGGCTAACGATGCATTGGCCAAAATGGCGGACGGTACTGTTCGATACAGGGCAGGTGCGCCTTATGGCGAGAACGGGGAGCATCTTGAATACAACGAATACTTGTGGAAAAGACAGAATTATCCGGCTATTCCTGAGACGTATATGCAGCCGGGAAAGGGTTGGCGCGGTATGTCTCTTTCTGATATTCTGACCAATATTTTCAAAGGAAGAGGGCCAGAGGCAGACCATTACAGGAATATCTTGTTCGAAGCAATTGACAGTTATCGCCTTGCGGCGAAATTCATGCTTATTGATACGTATCGGCGTATCGGGGATCGTTACAGGTACGGGAGCGATGAATATGTTGCAATGCAGCACAGGCGTGAGACGATACGGAGGGCTGATTCTTCAGGTTATGAGTACATGCCAGAGCATCCTGTTGAACTGTATGGTATCTTCCCGTTTCTTGGCGCAAGAGAGTGTGATAGTTTTAATGAATGTCGTGGAGAGATTGATTGCAGTACAGATAAGGATTTGGTTAAAAAAATCATAGCTGTTGAGCGGATCAAGCTATTGATTTCGGAGTGGATGCAGCAGGACGCGCCAGCAGAGCAGGGCGAAGAACCGGCGGCGGTCGGTGGCGCGGCGGATCGGCAGGGAGTAAAGCCTATAGAGTGGCGCGGCACACCTGAACAACTGAAAGAGCTTGCAGGCCAATTGCAGGAGAAGGGTCATATCAAATACTCACAATGGTTTGTTGAGCGGTTTGGTTCTGACTGCCCGCCTGATGTGGACGGATGGGAAGGCGCGTCAAATCTGCTTGTTTACCTACTCGAACGACTTCTAAAGAAAAGACTGTTGAGTGGTACGCGTGGTATGCCGGGTATGCAGACGCGACTTGAGAGCGTTTTCCGGATAAAGTCTTACAAACAAAAACGGGAAGGATACAGGAACAGCAAGACAGGGAACCCAAAAGGAGCTGATGAGATAGATCGCATTCTTTCCGACGTGTTCCAAGATTCATAGACCACTATTTACCGTCATTTACTGTAAACAGCGGTCTATTCTTTCCCCTCACCTCTTTTATGAAGTTGCCTGTAATCAGTTACAAAGACTGAGTTTGTTAATCAAACCTACAGGCAAAATGGCATTACCAGAACTTGACCAGATGAACGAGCGCTTGGAGCGTATCGAAGGGCTTCTTGTAGCAAACAAGACGGTTCTCACGATGCGGGAAGCGGCAATTCTCACAGGGCTTTCACTCTCTCACCTCTACAAGCTCACCAGCACAAACGGAATCCCGTGTTACAAGCCGACGGGCAAGGCGATTTACTTCAATCGTGAAGAGCTTGAAGGCTGGATGCTTCGAGGCCGCAAGGCGACGGCTGAAGAGATCGAGGAGGCGGCATGCACTCATGTTACCTTGAACGGGAGGTGAGTCGATGACCAGAAACAAGCAAGCCCTTCCGGGGGCGAGACCGAAAGGGCTTGGAAAACGTAGCGTTGAGGGGCGAGATCAACATTCCAAGTATAAGCAAAATCCCCGATTAGAGCAATACCGAGAAAATCCCGAAGCGTACCGGCGCGATGTGCGGCGGATGTTCGCAGACGCCTTCGTAATGGCGCAAGGCTTTCCGGCGCGGCTGAGATTTTCGTATTACGTTGATCGTCACGGCAAGCTCATTCCGAGAGCTGAGAGGAGGGTCGCCGGATGAACACCAACGATTATTACGAAGCAATCGATCAGGCCGCCGAATACCCGCCCGAAGAGATATTCACCGGCGGAGGTCAGGCCGAGACCGCCAGCGTCAACGACGAATTGCGAGCGACGTTCACGAGGGGCAGCGCCGGGGGTGAAGCGAACCAGCACGACGGCGAGAAAAAATCTTCTGGCGGGGTTTCTGAACAAACCGACGTTCACAACGTTCACCATGTTCACCAATCCGGGCCGGATGGGCAGGAGCTTGAACGCTCCGTTTCCATCGTCGAGGATGTAATCCGGCGCGGCAAGGATGAACCGGGCCTGTACGGAGGCGATGCGTTCAAGGCGGCGTGGGGGTTTATCTGCAAGAACTCGGATGAGCAGCGTTTCCGGTTGCGCGTGGAGATCAAGAAGAACAAGCCTTCGGGCATTCCTCTGGATGAAATCGACGGCTTCGGTTCAGGCGGCGAAGGGAGCGAAGAGCGCAACACGGCGGCGGAGCTGGTGGAGCTGGCGACAAAAGCCGGGCAGTTGTTTTTCGATGAGACGACGGATAGCGGCTTTCTGGCCGTCGAGGGCGAAACCATGAAGATTGACAGCGCGGCGTGTTTCCGGTGGTTGAGTTACCGCTATTACCGCGAGTCCGGCGGATCGTCGGTGAGTGAATCGGCGATGAAACAGGCCGCCGTGACGCTGAACGGGATTGCCCTGCACGATGGCAAGCGGGAACGGGTGTTTCTGAGGGCCGGGAAGCACGAAGAGACCGGAGCCTATTACCTGCACGGGATCGGCGAGAAATCGCGGGTTGTCGAGGTGACGGCGACGGGCTGGCGGTTGCTCGAAGTCGCGCCGGTGAAATTCTGGCGCTCAGGTTCGGCAGTGCCGTTCCCGGAGCCTGTTGCAGGTGGCGATATTGGCAGGCTTTGGGAGCTGGTCAACATTCCAGAGGCGGAGCGGTTGCTTGTGCTGGCGTGGATGCTCGAAGCGTGGCGGCCAGATACCCCATTTCCGGGCCTTGAGTTGTGCGGCGTTCAGGGATCGGCGAAGTCGAGCACACAGAAGCGGCTCCGGTCGTTGATCGATGCCAGTTCAGCGCCGTTGCGGGCAGCACCCAAGACCGTTGAGGATGCTTTCGTTTCCGCCGGGAACAACTGGCTGGTGAGTCTGGACAACGTTTCTCACCTGAGTCCGGGCTTGCAGGATGCCTTTTGCATAATGGCGACAGACGGCGCGTATGCTGGTCGGACGCTGCACACCAACACAGACGAAACCGTTATAACGATCAAGAGGCCGGTAATGCTCTCCGGTATCAACAACGTTGTGACGGCGCAGGATTTGATTTCGCGGACGGTTCATATCGAGTTGCCGGTTATCGAGGGGCGGCGGCGGCTTGAGTCTGAACTTGATGCAGCGTTCAACGAGGCATGGCCGGAGATATTCGGCGGCTTGCTTGGCCTGTTCGTGAATACGCTTGCGATGTTGCCGGAAACGGAACTCCCGGCGGATGCGCTACGGATGGCGGATTTCAACCATTTGGGGGAAGCGATGGCGCGGGCGCTGGGGCATGAGCCGGGCGCGTTCACGGCGCTCTATCGAGGGAATTACCGGGAGTCCGTACAACGGGCAATGGAGTCAAGTCCGGTGGCGGTGGCCGTCGCGGAGATGGCCGAAGAATCGCCTTATGGGTTGGTGTTCGAGGGCACGTACAAAGAGCTGCTTGAAAAGCTCACCATACGCAAGACCGACAACGAAGGATGGCCGAAAAGTGAGAAGGGCCTTGCCAATGCGCTGAAACGCCAGATGCCTGCTCTTCAGGAGGTTGGCGTTATCGTCAGTCCTGAGACCGGGCCGAAGCAGAGCAAGAAGGGTCGGCGCGTCACCATCCGAAAGAGTGAACATGGTGAACATGGTGAACATGGAAACGTTCAAAAACTCCCGGAAGAAAAAAAATATCCGGCTGGCGGCAGATTTGTCGAACATGATGGGGGGCCTTTCTGATGACTGACCACCAATTACAGGCCGTCCGGGAGCGGCTACCGGAGTACGTCGAGACCGTCACGACGAAGAGCCGCGCCGGGTTCTGGGTGTGCCCCTTGTGCGGTTCCGGCACTGGCCCGAATAAATCCGGGGCATTCCGCATTCAGGGCGAGAAGTGGCGTTGCTTCGCTTGCGGGCGCGGCGGCGACGTGCTGGACTTGATCGGCGAGGTCGAGCGGATACCAGATTTCCGGGATCGGGCGCGGCGAGCCGTCGAGCTTTTCGGCGATGGCGGCGGTTTGGTGGCGTCCGGAAATCCCGGACGACCAGTCCGGCAGGAGCCGAGGCCGGAGCATGAGCCTGTATTCATCCCCGATGAGGTGATGCGCCGGAGCTTCGACCACTACGACCGGAACAATTTCGCGTTGTGGCTGGTGCGGGTGTTCGGCGAAGAGAAAGCGCTTGAACTCGCTCTCACTTACGGGCTGGGAACATCGAAGCACTGGCCGGGCGCGGCGGTATTCTGGCAGATCGATGAAGCCGGGCGCGTCCGGCGCGGCAAGGTGATGCTCTACAACAGCGAGACGGGCCGCAGAGTCAAGGAGCCGGGCAATATGGTTGCCGGAGTGCATTGGTTGCTGGGCATGGCTGACCGCAAGCCGGAGCCGTGCCTGTTTGGGCTGCACATTGCGGCAAGCAGCTCGAAACCTGTTGCCGTCGTGGAAAGCGAGAAGAGCGCCGTTATCGGTGCAGGGGTTAGGCCCGAAGCTGTCTGGATGGCCACTGGTGGCAAGGGCACGCTGAACCGGAAGATGCTCGAACCGTTGCAGGGTCGCCGGATCATCCTGTTTCCAGACCTGGGGGCGTTTGATGACTGGACGGAGAAAACCGCTGGATGGCCGGGCGTGACGGTTTCTGACGTGCTCGAACGTCGTGCCAGCGCTGAGGATCGAGCCGCCGGTTTAGACGTGGCTGATTATTTGCTGAGGGAAAATTTTGAAAGCACTAAATCATAGGAGTGGGTATGGCGAGCGAGAGCATGAGACGAGAATTAACACTGAACACTGACGACCCAAACAAACCGAAAGGGGAGGTGATTGCAGAAAAGGTGTTCCAAAATGGGGTAAACAGCTCTGTCCTTATAGCTGAATATCTCGGTGGTATGTATGGCGATGCAGCAGGCCTTTCTGATTGGGCGATAGCATTGCGAGACACAACGAAAGCTGTGCATGGGGGGGATTTGAAGAGTGCAGAGGCGATACTTACCGGACAAGCGTTGGCTTTGGATGCCATTTTCACCAATATGGCACGGAAAGCGATCTTGAATAACAGAATGGATCAGCTTGAACTTTGCATGAGGTTGGCACTTAAAGCTCAGAACCAGAGTCGTGCAACTCTTGAGGCATTGGCCGCTATCAAGAATCCCCAGCAGACCGTTTTCATGAAGCAGGCCAATATCGCCAATGGGCCGCAACAGGTCAACAACGGGCCGATAGGTGATGACCGGAACACTGATGGCAAAGCTCAGAAAAAAAATAATTCCTTGAAAAACAAACTGTTGACGGCAGATGAAAAAGGCGAAAGGCTGGACACCGGAACGACGGGCAAAGCAGGCGGCGACAATACGGAAATGGAAGCCGTGGGAGCGGTCAACCGGGCCAAGAACAGAGGCAGGAAAGGCAACAGTGGCGAGGAACGCCTATAAGGGCGGGACATGGCTGAAATACCGTGAACTCTCCAAGATGATGAATGCCCTACTTCGAGAGCAACGGGAAGCCATGCAGGAGCTTACCAGCCAAGATATTGCAGAATAACGCAGCATCGGCGCGACTGATTCGTATATTGAAAAATGCCTCTTAAGTGTCAAAGGCATGACAAATCTAACCCCCTCACCAGCATGAAAAAGATCATCTTTGCAGGTGCGCTTTTTGCCCTTACCCTTTCAGGCTGCTCTTCTCAAGGCATTGCGAGAAAAGACTTTTACACAAAGTCCAGATCGGTGTCTATCGGGATGACCAAAGATCAACTTTATGACCTGTTTCCGAATGCGATACCCAGAGGGGCAAGGCAGTATCATGGCGGCGTCGTTGAGGTTCTTGAAGTTGGGGTTTCTGAATATCATTTCATGCCAACCGCTCAAAGCACCAGCAGGAACGAGTGGACGGGGATGGAGTCACACCCTCAGTGGTTCTACTTTTACAACAACCGCCTCGTTCAGTATGGGAAACCGAACGACTGGCCTGAGAGTCCTGACCTCATCATCGAAACGCGCCGGAGATAAACCGCCATGAAAAAGATTGGTTACGTCGCCGCCGTTATTGTCGGAATAATGATTGCCTTTTTACTACTCTCATCATTTCGGTATGAGTACCGAACCGCCGGGCGATTGCTTTACAGGATCGACCGCTTTACCGGCGAAGTGTGGAGCATTCACGGGAAAACAGAGCGAAAGGTTCAGCGGGAATATTATGAGGAGGCTCCAGCCGAAGCTCCGACAGCGGCTCCAGCTGAGGTTCCGTAGCGCCACCATCAGAATATTGAAATAACTGTCGCACTCTAAGCCTCAAAGTCTCCGTCCGGGGCATTGTGTTTTATTCTGGAATTTCTGGAGTCCATAAAAAAGGGCTGAACTCACACCATTCAGCGCACGACCAGCCGGGTAAATCCCGGCTTTTTTTGTGGGCGGATTCGGGGGATTTTGTGCCTTTTTGCTGCTCTCTTGCTGCTATGGGGCTTTTGATTCTCGCCTATCAGCTTTATTATCAATTATTTAGCTCTACCGCTCCACATTCCACCACAAGATGACCAGCGTCTGTTGCCGATTCTGACAAAAACTGCTGTTCAAGGGGACGAGGAGCAGCAGGATCAGCGATGCTATCGTCAGGGGTAAACGAATTGTCATATCCATTCGGAGTTGTGACACTACAACAAAAAACTTGACTGACCCCTGATAATATACAATGCAGAGACGTTGAATTGCTGTATGTAAAACATGGGAGAGGATAAACAAGCTCTCCTGTCATTCGGAAAGGAGCAAGGCGGAGCGAAGAATCCGGCACGCTGTCGGACTTGTCGGCAACAACCCGGAGTCTCGAAAGCTTTCGGGATAAGAAGGAGGTAAGAGATACCGTCGAAGCTTAAAACGCCTTGTGACTTATGAAGACTGCGTAATTTTTTTAGATAAAAAGGATTGAGCTTTTTCCGCTCGACAGACAGGCATTGGACTTTCTCCGAAGCCTGTTTTGTTTTTTATGGGAACAGTCCGGTATGGCTTCATGTCAATCTGTATCTTGACAGGATGGCTGATGCGGAAATACCAAAAGGTTGCAGGTCATCTCAAACGCATGTTAAACGCGCCTGAACGGATAGCGAGAGCAACGATGTCAGCGTTTGGAGACTGGAAATCGGGGTATATCCCAAAAGGCTGGATAATGGGCACAGGGTTCGGGTGACTGGCCCTTCGACGTGGTACTGGAGGTGAAATTCTATCGGACCACGCTCTCTCGTCTTTCTCTTTTGAGAATATGTGGATACCAGACAACGTATCCGAACTCTCGATGTCTCCTGTTTATGGTTGATTTTCCGGGGGCTTTTTTGGTTATATTGGCGCTGAAAGATCAGGCAGGAAAGGAGTCTTTTCAGAGCATAGAAAATAAAGCAAACATGGTTGTTTTTGAGATTCGGGTATCGCTCGAAGGTTCAGAGCCGGAGGTGTGGCGGCGTCTCAGGTTGCCGGAAGAGACTGCTTTATATGCGGTTCATCTGTTGCTGCAATTGGTGATGAACTGGGAGAACCGGCATCAGCATCAGTTTATCGGGGCTGATATGAAAGGCTATGGTGTCGCTGAAGAGGCTGATGGCCTGAAGACCGGGTTGCTGGATGAGCGTCTGTATTTTCTGTCGGATCTGGTGAAAAACCCTGGGGACCGGTTTACCTATATCTATGATTTCGAGGATGAGTGGGTTCATGAGGTTGTAATGGAAGCGGTGATGGAAATCGGGCCTGATGAACGATCGGTCTGGTGCCTTGGGGGAGGAGGGGCGTGTCCACCCGAGGAGTGTGGCGGGGTATCGGGCTATCTTGAATTGCTCGAACAGTTGGGGAGCAGTAATGCTGAAAAGCATGCTGAGGCGGTGGAGAGATTGTCCATGATTGTCGATCCGGTGGCGTTCGATTCTGACGAGTTCAATGAAGTGATGGTGGATGAGTTCCCGGACGATGATGAGGCGGAGCTGCCGAAAGAGTTGGAGCAACAATTACTGCTTTTGACAGAGATACAGGATTTTCTCGATCTTGGTATTGCTCCTGAAAGTGCCATGCCAATTCTTACCCTTGAAGGTTATTTTGCCGCTCTTGCGATTTATCCGGTAGCAATTCCTGCAAATCGATGGATGCCATTGGTATGGGATACATCGGACAGCCGTCTTCAGCCTGCTTTTTCGTCAGCAGTTCAGAAGGAGAAGGTGACGAACTTGCTGGTCTCTTACAGGAATCTGATGGAGAATTATCTGTCGGATGCGAACAACGGGTATGATCCTCTCTACAGCGGGTTTCCTGTTCAATCGGGTGAAGAGCTGACACAGTATGCTCTTGCGTGGGCGGGTGGCTTTTTGCTGGGTGCGATGCTGGATGACGATATCTGGACGAGAAGCTTTAACGATGAGGCGTGCTATGAGTTGCTGGAGCCGTTTCTTGTCCTGTCGGGTTTTTTTGACTCCATGCCTCATGCTTATTCAAACGACAGGTCAGAAATAAAAACCAGGCTGGCACTGGAGATCGGTTTTTATGTGGAGGAGCTGCGGGATTTCTGGAAGCCGTGGAGGTATGATTATAAAGTACTGCCAGATACTGGTCAGACGGTGAAGGTGCAGCCTCGCGTGGGGCGCAATGAACCGTGTCCTTGTGGCAGTGGCAAAAAGTACAAGCAGTGCTGCGGGAGGTAGATGACGAAATGGCTTGATGGAGGATGAGCTGCAAATCATGAACCTGAAGCCCTGTGCTGTATTTTTATAACTGAGTCAGATCGAGTCGGGGCAGCAAACGCTGAGCAGGGTATGCGGTGTAAACGAGCAGAAGCTGGATTGCGAGAAACAGTGTGTTTGCCAAGTTCATCGTCATTGCGGGCCGGAGAGTTGTGAAATACAGATAAGATTTATTATTGTAACAATATAAGGTTTATCCGTCTCTCATGGGACGGGGTTGTCGTACTCTGAGATCAATTGCAACATATTCATGAAGCGATCAGCAATTTGTACTCTTGCCGTGCTTTATTTTGCCGTTCCCGTGACAGGAAATTGCCAGGATTTTCAAAAGTCAGATGTGTCACAGGACAGTTCAGCCCGACTGAATGCTGATGTTGATAACGGAGACCCCTCCAGACAATACTTCACAGCCATGAAGTACTATTATGGGCGCGATTCGGATCGTGACTTTACCGAAGCGATGAAGTGGCTCAGGCTTTCGGCTGAACAAGGCTATGATGCCGCCGAGTACGCTATAGGATATTTGTACCAGAAGGGTCAGGGGGTTGCGCAGGACTATGCTGAAGCGATGAAATGGTATCTTCTTGCCGCCGCAAAAGGCAATGACAATGCCCAGAACCAGATCGGCTACCTGTATCATCATGGATGGGGTGTGAAAACTGACTATGCCGAGGCAATGAAGTGGTACCGGCTGTCGGCTTCGAAAGGGAATCTGGCGGCTGAAGACAATATCGGTGTGCTTTACGAACATGGTCATGGTGTGGAGCAGGATTATGCCGAAGCGATGAAATGGTACCGGATATCAGCCGCAAAAGGCAATGGTGAGGCAGAACTTAATATTGGAAACCTGTACGATCAGGGACTCGGGGTGCAAAAAGATCCTGCAGAGGCGATGAAATGGTTCCACTTTGCGGCTTCCAAAGGCAATGAAGAGGCATCGGTCAGGATCGGTGCTCTGACAGGAGCAGGCAGGCTCCAAACACAAAAAGAGTAAGCAAGCGGGTTTTTTTATCGAATCCGGATTGAAGTCGTTTCTGGTGAACAGTGCTCAGAGCGGAAGACGATGTCGATTCCGAACCTGATGTGATCGGCAGAAGAGATCGACTGCAAGGGCTTGAGCGGTACATCAGGTATTGAGAGCTGAAGTTTTTTCTTTACGTTTAACAATGCGATACTTAACTTTATCGGGAATTTTCAATCACCTTGACCCTGACAACCGGCTGTCTTCAGGAGTATGACCAAAAAGTTCGACGTTAAGAAGCAGGCAAAGGACATCCTCGAGGAGAACCTCGACATGGAGGCCGTTATGTATCTCGGCAGGATTTCCGAGGAGATGCAGCAGATTTTCAGCAGTAATCCGATGCCCTCTTTCGATGATGTCGCCCGAATTGTGACCGATTATTTTGTTGCTGATGGTCGTCCGGCGGGCTTCATCGAAGACTGGATCAGGACGGCAGAGGAACACAGTAAATCGAGGGGGCTCGACGAGGAGGATCGTCCCAAAGCGATACTTTCAGACCTTGGTGTTTTCCGCTTCATGTGGTTTCTCAAAGAGCGGGGTCTCACAGAGGAACAGATCAATATCGTACTGACCGGTGCCGTGCAGCAGGCTACCGGCCAGCAGGAGGAGTGAACTTTTACCGCTACCGGGGCGTATGAACCGGTATCCAAATTTCCGAAACAAATTCAGAAGTGACCAATTCAATGAACAAGACCACGCTGCTTCACGAGGGAAAGGCCAAAAAAGTCTGGCAGACCGATGAGCCTGACCTCATCATACAGGAGTTCAAGGACGACGCAACCGCGTTCAACAACAAGAAGAAGGGATCGATTGCCGACAAAGGGGTGACAAACAACGCAATCTCATGCCGTCTGTTCACCATGCTCGGTGAGAACGGCATTCCGACACATTTTGTCAGTCAGCTCAATGATCGCGACATGCTTTGCAAGAGCCTCGATATTATCAAGGTTGAGGTGGTGACACGGAATGTGGCTGCCGGTTCTCTTGTTCGACGCTATGGTTTTGCTGAAGGGACTGTGCTTGAAAAGCCGATTATCGAACTTTACCTGAAAAATGACGATCTTGACGATCCTCTCATGAACGAGGATCATGCGGTTGCTCTTGGTGTTGCCACGTATGAGGAGGTCGCCATACTCAAGGAGTTTGCTGCGAAGATCAACGCCCTGCTTGTTCCGTGGTTCGCGGAAAGGCATCTCAGGCTGGTAGATTTCAAGCTCGAATTCGGCCGGCACAAGGGCGAAGTTCTCCTCGGAGACGAGATCAGTCCAGATACCTGTCGCTTCTGGGATACGGAATCGGGTGAAAAACTTGACAAGGATCGTTTCCGTCTCGATCTCGGGGGTGTTGAAGATGCCTATTCCGAGGTCAAGAAACGGGTGCTCGGTCTTTAAGTCCGCTACGGGGAACACTGCCCGATGATCGATTCCATCGTCGCCTGGCTGAAACAGTCCGATCCTTCGTCGGTCTATGCCACTCTTTTTTTATCGGCTTATCTGGAGAACATCATCCCCCCTATACCGGGGGATGTTCCCGTTGCGCTTGCCGGATACCTTCTTGCCTTCAACCGCATCACATACGAAGCTGCATTGTTCTGGTCCACTTTCGGTTCTGTGGCCGGTTTCATGACTGTTTTCCTGCTCAGCCGTTATCTTGGCCTCAGGCTCTATGCCGTGGGCAGCAGCGAGGTGCGGCACCGGTTTGCCAGAAGCATCCACAGGCTTTTTCCTCCATCCGAAATGGAAGCCGTGCGCCTGAAATTTTCGGGACATGGCTATCTTGCCGTTGTTGTAAACCGTTTTTTTCTTGGCTCAAGGGCGGTTATCTGTATCGTGGCCGGTATGCTGCACCTGAAGATTTCTCTGGTGTTTCTTGCCTCACTGGCAAGTTCCCTGTTATGGAACATGGTGTTGCTTTATGGCGGGTTTCTGCTTGGACGTAACTGGGAGCAGATAGGCAGGTATGTTCTGATGTACAGCGTTCCGTTCACGATTCTCGTTACCGGATATATCGTCTGGTCGATTCTAAGGTATGTAAGGAACAGAAAAAAGGATGCCTGAGAGGCATGACTTGGTTTTTCAGGCGGGTGCATGTAACTTAGTGGCGTTTCTGTCCGGGAACTCTTGTATCACTTGACAATCCGGTCCTCATCCTTGTATAATTTGCACTCATAATTCAGCATTCATAATCAGCATTACCGCTTCCATCATGGCAAAACATCTGAAGCCTTATCCACCCGAGAAAAAAGGCGTGCTTCTGCAGCTTTCAACCATCGATGAACTCAAGGACATGGCCCGCCAGGTGCGCAGGGACGTGATTCGTATGCTGGCAAAGTCCAACTCGGGACATACCGGCGGATCTCTTGGCATGGCCGATATTTTCACGGCTCTTTACTTCAGGGTGCTGAATCATCACCCACATCAGTTCAGGGCAGGAGGTGATCATGACATGCTTTTTCTTTCTAATGGACATATCGCGCCGGTCTGGTACAGTGTTCTGGCCCGTTCAGGATATTTCTCGCTCGACGAACTGAACTATCTGCGTGAGATCGATTCCTATCTTCAGGGTCATCCAACCTGCGAGTCGGGGCTTCCGGGTATCCATATCGCTTCCGGCTCACTCGGTCAGGGACTTTCAGCAGCGGTTGGCGCGGCTCTCGGAATGCGCATGGACGGCAAAAATGGTGAGGTTTTCTGCCTGATGGGTGACGGCGAGTGCCAGGAGGGTCAGATATGGGAGGCGGCCATGAGTGCTGCTCACTACGGGCTTGGCAACCTTGTCGGTATTGTCGATTACAACAACCAGCAGATCGACGGAGAGGTTTGTGATGTGATGGGCGTGGAGCCATTTGCTGACAAATGGCGAGCTTTCGGGTGGGATGTTCTGACCTGCGATGGCAATGATATCGAGCATTTCATCGATACCCTCGAATATCTCCGGAAAGACAAGGGGCGTTGCAAGCCTGTGGTTGTTCTTGCCACGACGGTCATGGGCAAGGGAGTGCCTTTCTTTGAAGGCACGATGCCTGACAAGTCGAACTGGCATGGCAAACCCCCGTCGAAAGATGATGCCGAAAAAGCACTTGCCATTCTCGGCATTACCGTATTCGGCGACTTTTAAGCTTTCGGGAAGGCGTGCAGGTCCAGGCGGGCAGATACCGGGGGCGGAAAATCAGACATCTGCCCTCGCGTGATATCAGGCCGTGCAGCAGCAGGGTCAAGAAATCGATTTTCGATACGCTTTCGGCAAGGATCGATTTCGAGGGTATCGATGTTCTCGATCTGTTCGCCGGTTTCGGCAATCTCGGTTTCGAGGCGCTGAGCAGAGGTGCCCGCAGCGCCTGTTTTGTCGAGCAGAACCGTCAGGCCCTTGAAACGATGAAAGCTACGGCGGCGGATATCGGCGTGAGCGCATCGGCAAGGTTTGTCATGGCTGATGTTTCTGCTTTCCTCAAACGGCTGGATGGGACGTATGACCTTGTGTTCTGCGATCCGCCCTATCGCTGGGAGGACTACGAATACCTCATCCGTTCGATTCTCGATACCGGTCTGCTTGCCCCGGAAGGCCTGCTTCTTATGGAGCACCATGCAAGTCGTGATTTTTCTTCGTCACGGGGTTACCTTTTTCACAAAGATTACGGAACGACCAGAGTCTCTTTTTTCACTTGCGAATCGTGACCTCATGAGCAGAAAAGCTATCTATCCGGGTACTTTTGATCCTTTTACCAACGGACACCTCGATGTGCTCGAAAGAGCGCTGAACATTTTCGATCACGTCGATGTTGTGCTGGCCGAGAACAGCCAGAAGCAGACTCTCTTTTCGGTCGAGGAGCGACTTGACATGATCCGGAAAGTGGTGCTCGATATTCCGGATGTGAACGTCGATGTGCTTCATGACGGGCTTCTTGCCGATTATGCACGCCAGGCCGGTGCAAGCGCCATCGTCAGGGGTGTCCGGCAGGTAAAGGATTTCGAATATGAATTCCAGATGTCGCTGCTGAACCGTCATCTCTATCCCGAGGTGACTACAGTGTTCCTCATGCCGAACGTCAAATACACCTATGTGGCATCCTCGATTATCCGGGAGGTTGCCATGCTTGGCGGGGATGTAAGCAAATTTGTTCATCCCTATGTGCTCGACCATCTTTCAGCAAAGAGGGTTGTGCGCCGCGTTCAGTCATGATATTCACAATACAAAACCAACAATCAAAACCACAACCATGAGCGCAGAGAGCCATGAACGATTTCTTAGCCGCAGAGTGCTGAGCATGCAGGAGTCCCAGACGATGAAGATCACCGGACTGGCCAAGAAAATGCAGGCGGAAGGAAAAGATATTGTCAGTCTTTCAGCTGGTGAGCCAGATTTTCCGACACCGGACAATGTGTGCGAGGCCGGTATCGAAGCCATCAGGAATGGCTTTACCCGCTATACGGCAAATGCCGGTATTCCCGAGCTGAAAAAGGCGATCATCCGGAAACTTTCGCGTGACAATGGCCTCGAATACGCCGAAAACGAAATCATCGTCAGCAACGGAGGCAAACAGACGCTGGCCAACACCTTTCTTGCTCTCTGCGATGAGGGTGACGAAGTGATTGTGCCTGCGCCCTACTGGGTGAGCTTCCCGGAGATGGCGCGTCTTGCCGGGGCCACGCCGGTGATTGTCGATACAACGATCGAATCGGACTACAAGATGACGCCGGAACAGCTTGCGGCGGCTATCACACCGAAGACCAGAGTGCTTGTGCTCAATTCGCCATCAAACCCGTCCGGTGCGGTCTATAACGAAGCGGAAGTGCGTGCTCTCATGAAGGTGATCGAGGGCAGGGAGATTTTTGTCATTTCTGACGAGATGTATGACATGATCGTCTACGGCGATGTTCGTCCCTTCTCGCCGGCGCGAATTCCGGAGATGAAGCCCTGGGTGATCGTCAGCAACGGTACTTCGAAGAGCTACTCGATGACCGGATGGAGAATCGGATACCTTGCGGCTCCGAAATGGATCATCGATGCCTGTGACAAGATACAGTCGCAGACCACATCCAATGCCAATTCAATTGCCCAGAAAGCGGCTGTGGCTGCACTTGACGGCGACCAGTCGATCGTTGAAGAGCGTCGCCTCGAATTCGAGAAGCGCCGTGACTTCATGTACCGTGAGCTTAACACCATTCCAGGTATCCAGACGGCTCTTCCGGAAGGAGCTTTTTATATTTTCCCGTCGATCAAGGGACTGCTTGGCAGGACTTTCGGTGGCAAGGTGATGAAGGATTCCGCAGATATTGCCGAGTATCTGCTCAAGGAGCACTTCGTTGCTACAGTGCCAGGCGACGCTTTCGGGGCTCCCGAGAACCTGCGGCTCTCATACGCCGCTTCAATCGAAGAGCTTGAGAAAGCGGTCAACCGCATGAGAAAAGCGTTCGAATAAACGAAGCCCATGCTGAAGGTTCGCCGGAGCGGGGCTTACACACGCTGGTTCGGATGGTATTCCAGGCGGCAGTTCAGGCGGCATTTCCACTCGCTGAGAGTGCATATGCCGCCGGAGCTGCCGGCAATGGAGTCCGCCATTCCGGTTATCTTTTACGGCAATCATGCCTACTGGTGGGACGGTTTCTGGTCGCAGCTCTGCACCGAGCTGTATTTTCGCCAGAACCTTTTCATCATCATCGAGTATGCGCAGCTTGTCAGGCACCAGTTTTTCACTCGCCTCGGAGCATTCTCGATCGACCGCTCCAACGCCCGGAGCGCCATCGGCACGCTCGATTACGCCTGCGAATGCCTTCTGTCGGCATCAGCCCGCCAGAATGCGCTGTGGATTTTTCCTCAGGGGCAGATAGAGCATGTCGATAAACGTCCGCTTGTTTTTTTCAGGGGAACTGCCGGGATTGTCGAACGGGTTCTGAAAAAGAGGGAATCTGTTTACCTTGTTTCAGTTGTCAGCCGTATTGAATATCTTGAAGAACAGAAACCTGAACTTTTCCTGTCCTTCGGGTCGCAGAGACTGCTGAAACAGAGTGACTGGGGCGGGCTCCATGCCCTTACCGAATTCATGCAGCAAACGACCGAATCTCATCTCGACAAGGTGAAGCAAGCTGTGGTCGAGCGACGTCTCGATGGCTTCGATACCGTCATACGGGGATCGGCATCCATCAATCGTCGAGTCGAGGCTTTCCGGATACTGTTCGGAAAGACCCCTCCTGCAGGAAAATGAAGAGGGTGACCCAGGTGGTATCCCAAGAGAAACGATGTCGCCGTTTGCCATAATACAGGCGGTAATTTCCTGATCTGAAAAGAGGGATGTTACAAAGTGACCGGAAGATTGGCGGGCGTTAATCATAAATATATATCAGTTATATGAGTACGGTTATATGCAGCTGCCTGCTTGGCGATAACGCCAGAATCAGGCTTAAACTCTCGAAATTGTTGCAGGAAGAGGTTTCGGCTCTCTATTCCGATGATCTTTCCGAAAACTCCATACAGGTTTGTGAGATCGAAATGAAGGGCTGCCGACGGGAGTTTTATGCAAACAGAAGTGGAGAGAACCTTTCCATCGGCACTCCGGTCATTCTGGAAGCCGATGGAGGTTACGATATGGGTATCATCTATTCAACCGGTCGGATTGCGGTAAGGAAACTTCAGCTCAAGGGCCTTTCGGAAGAGATAGAAAAACTTCCGGAAATCATGAGGCTTGCCACTGAAGAAGAGGTACGCGAGTTTACCGGGATACGGAAACGCGAGCCTGAAATCAGGGATGCCTGCCAGAAAAGGATCGAACGGCACCGTCTTGAAATGAAGCTGGTCGATATCGATCTGAGACTTGACCAGCAGAAGCTTTCGGTATACTACACAGCTACCCATCGTGTCGATTTCAGGGGGCTGGTGCGCGATCTTGCCGGTGAATTCAAAGCCAGGATACAGATGGTGCAGATCACCACGCGCGAGGAGGCAAGACGAACCAACAGTCAGGGCTCCTGTGGCTGTTCGCTCTGTTGCTCTACATGGATGCAGAAAATCCATTCCAACCCATTTGCTGAAAAGCCCCAGATGCAGGACAGCATGAACGGGGACAGCTACTCTTTCAATACGATCGGTCTGTGCAACCGTCCGAAGTGCTGCCTCGGCTTTTCCAAGGCAAACGGCAAAAACGGTTATGGTCAGAGCAACGGATTTCCCTCTGTCGGCACAACGATTTCCGTCAGGGAGGGCAATATTGTTGTCGAGGGGGTGGATGTCCTGAAAAAAAGCATCTGGGTCCGTTACGTATCCAGCGGCCAGAAGCGTCGCCTGACACAGGATCAGTTTAACAGCCTTGCCGGCAAAAGGCAGTGCGGAAAAAGCTGATCTTTCTGTCTCGGTACATCCCGCGGTGCGATGCGGAATTATCATCATCGAACGAAGTTTCAACCTATGACTCATACCTACAGAAGAACCATTGTAACGACAGCCCTTCCCTATGCCAATGGCCCGGTGCATCTTGGCCATCTTGCCGGTGTCTATCTTCCGGCAGATATTTTCGTCAGATACAAAAGACTTTGCGGACATGAGGTCATTCATATAGGCGGCTCGGACGAACATGGAGTCCCGATCACCATTACTGCCGATCGCGAGGGTATTTCGCCGCAGGATGTCGTTGATCGCTACCACAGGATGAATGCCGATGCTTTTGCAAAATGCGGCATCTCGTTCGATTACTATGGCCGGACCAGTTCAGCCGTTCACCACGAAACGGCGAAGGAGTTTTTCGCGGAGATAGAACGGAAAGGCATTTTCGTCAGGAAAACCGAAAAACAGTTTTTCGACGCCAAAGCCGGAAGATTTCTTTCCGATCGTTACGTAACCGGCACCTGTCCTGTCTGCAACTCTCCCGGTGCCAACGGCGACCAGTGCGAGCAGTGCGGTACCCATCTGAGCCCAACCGAACTGATCGATCCGAAAAGCAAGCTTTCAGACGCAACCCCCGAACTCCGTGAAACCCTGCACTGGTATTTTCCGCTCGGCAGGTTCCAGAATCAGCTCGAAGACTATGTGGAAAGTCACAACGGATCATGGCGATCGAACGTCGTGAACTATTCGAGGACATGGCTCAAACAGGGACTGGCTGATCGGGCCATCACCCGCGATCTCTCCTGGGGTATTTCGTTGCCGATCGATTCAGAAGATGCCAAAGGCAAGGTGCTGTATGTATGGTTCGATGCCGTGCTTGGCTATATCTCCTTCACGAAGGAGTGGGCGGCAGGACAGGGCGATGCAGGGCTCTGGAAGCGTTACTGGCAGGATCCGGATACCCGCATTGTTCATTTCATCGGCAAGGACAATGTCGTCTTTCACACCCTTATGTTTCCGGCGATTCTGATGGCCTGGAACGAAGGGCGCGTCGAGGGGCGCTATGAGCTCGCCGATAACGTGCCAGCCTCCGAATTCATGAACTTCGAAGGACGCAAGTTCTCCAAATCGCGGAACTATGCAGTCTATCTCGGTGAGTTCCTCGAACGCTTTCCGGCAGATACCCTGCGCTACAGCATCGCCATGAACTATCCTGAGAACAAGGATACCGATTTCAGCTGGAGCGACTTCCAGAACCGGACCAACGGCGAGCTTGCCGATACGCTCGGCAACTTCATCAAGCGTTCGATCGACTTCACCAACGCCCGTTTTGGTGGCGAGGTGCCCTGCGACATTGCTCTCGAAGAGTGGGACAACCTCGGTATTGACTGGCTTGAAAGTTTTGGAAGGCTTGAAGCTGCTTACGATGGATTTCATTTCCGTGAGGCGGCAAGCCTGGCTATGGAGATCGCCCGCTTTGCAAACCGCTATCTTACCGAAAGCGAACCCTGGAAGGTGATCAAGGTTGATCCGGAAGCGGCCGGGCGTGCGATGGCCGTTTCGCTGAACCTCTGTCATACGCTTGCACTGCTTTTCTGGCCCATACTTCCTGAAACCGCGAACCGGATATGGAGGATGCTTGGATTCAACGGCACGATCGATGATCTTGTGCAGCCAGGCAAGGCGGTCTGGCGCAAAGCGCTTGAACCAGGATTGAAGAAAGGGCACAGGCTGACCGGAACGTCCGAAATCCTTTTCTCAAAAATCGATGAGAAGGACATCGAACCGGAATTGAAGAAAATCGAAGCTTTGCTTGCCGAGGCGGAGCGCCGCGAAGCTGCCGAACAGCCGGTGCAGATGACTTTCAAACCGGAGATTACCTTCGAAGATTTCCAGAAAGTCGATCTTCGGGTGGCCAGAGTGATCGCCTGCGAGCCGGTCAGGAAGGCCAACAAGCTGCTCAGGCTGCAATTGCAGGTCGGCACGGAACAGCGCCAGGTGCTTTCGGGCATCGCGCAGCACTACAAGCCGGAGGAGATGGTCGGCAAGCAGGTCGTACTGGTGGCCAACCTCGCCGATCGTACCATGCGAGGCGAACTGTCGCAGGGTATGATCCTCGCCGTCGAGGGGGCCGATGGCCGCCTGTTTCTGCTCGAACCCCAGGGCGCAGGAATTGACGGGAACTCTGTTGAATAATTGTTTGTTATTATCAATGAAATTTATATATTAAAGAACATTTATATCGTGGGGTGGAGCAATTGGTAGCTCGTCGGGCTCATAACCCGAAGGTTGCAGGTTCAAGTCCTGTCCCCACCACCATCAGAAGACCGCACCATGTTGTGCGGTCTTTTTTGTTGCCGGAGCACAGCTTTTTTTCAGGGCCGGGCTATATTGCTGGTGAGATCAGTCAGATCCGACAGATCTGACTGATCTGTCGGATCTGTCGGATCTGACTGAATACTGATCAACCTCTGGGCAATTTCCTCATGAAGCGCTTTTCTATTCTTTTCGTTTTCTCTTTCATTTTCCAGTTGCTTGCTGTTCCTGTTGCCTGGGCGCGCGATTTGAGCTATGGGCTCGATGTGCTCGATTATGAAGGGTGCCGACAACTTCAGGGAAGACGTGTCGGTCTTGTCACGAATGCTGCCGCTGTGTCAGCTGCCGGTGAGCCTGGTTACAAGGTATTGCTCAGGAACGGGGTTGACCTCAGGTTTCTTATGGCTCCTGAACATGGCTTCGCTCTGGATCATGAAGCTGGTCAGAGGGTAGCTAATGCTGGAGTTGGTGATTCTCTCAGAGTTTATTCGCTCTACGGCGAATCGAAAAAGCCGGATGTGTCGCTTCTGAAAACCATCGATGTGCTGGTTTTCGATCTTCAGGATGCCGGAGTCCGCTGCTATACCTATATATCCACCATGAAGCTTGCCATGCAGTCATGCCGTGAAGCCGGTATTTCTTTCATGGTGCTTGACCGGCCCAACCCCATCGCTCCGTTTTCTGCCGGCGGGTTCATGCTCGACCCCCGCTTCGAATCATTTGTCGGCGCAGCGCCTCTTCCTTTCATACACGGCATGACTGTCGGGGAGATAGCCGAATGGCTGAGGAAACGTCGTTATCCCGATTTCCCGTTGCAGGTTGTGAGAATGCAGGGATACCGGAGAGACCGTTTTGCCGACGAACTTTCGGGTTTCCGTTTTCGGCCTCCTTCACCAAGTCTTAATGATTTCAGGACGCTTCTGCTCTATCCTGCAACCGTGATGCTGGAGGCAACCGATGTCAGTGAAGGAAGGGGCACCGATGATCCGTTCAGACGGCTCGGAGCGCCATTCATCGACAGTGCGATGCTGATTCGGGAACTCGAAGCTTTCCGCCTGCCCGGAGTGGAATTCCGCAAAACCACCTTCACTCCTGACCGAAACAAATTCTCCGGTATCGAGTGTCATGGCATTCGCCTGAAGGTAACCGACAGAGAGCTGTTCGATCCATTCATGACATCGACAGCCATTCTTCTTGCACTTCAGAAACTCTGGCCTGGCCAGACCGGTCTCGATCGCCATGCCGCTTTTTTTGACCAGCTTGCCGGTACCGATCGCTATCGTCTCATGATTCAGCAGCAGTACCCGATCGGGGAAATTCTTGATGTCGCTCGTGGCCAGGTACGGGCATTCGAAGCGGCATATGCAGAGCGTTTTCTCTATCCCTGACTCTTTTCACGGCAGGCTGGTGCGGAATGCAGCATTCACCCCTGATGCCTGAAGGTGTGAGCACTATCTGCCAGAGCTGGATCGAACGGGCCCTGAAAGCACCTGCACAGCTCAGAAGATAATATCGCCACATGCGGTAGAACATTCTGTCATATCTTTGTTCGAGGTCAGGCCAGTTACGGGTTATGTTGTGTTCCCAGGCTTTGAGCGTGAGAGCATAATCGTAGCCGAAGGAGTGCCAGTCTTCGAGGATGAAACGCTGTTCAAAAGCACGGGAAAGCTGGCTTGCCGAGGGGAGCATCGAGTTGGGAAAGATGTATTTCTCGATCCACGGGTCGTTTCCCGTGACCGGTTTGTTACAGCCGATGCTCTGGACAAGAAACCGTCCATCCGGCATGAGACAGCGCCGGGCTATATCGAAATAGGTGCGGTAGTTTTTGTGCCCGACATGTTCGAGCATGCCGATTGAAACGATTCTGTCGAAAGTATCTTCAATTTCGCGATAGTCCACGAGCTGGATATCGACGTTGAAACCCTTGCAGAACTCCCGTGCATAATTTGCCTGTTCTTCTGAAACAGTGATGCCGATCACCCTGGCGCCATAATGCTCCGCAGCGAACCGTGCGGTTCCGCCCCAGCCGCATCCGATATCGAGCAGTTTCATACCCGGTTTGAGGGCGAGCTTGTCGAAAACGAGGCGCAGCTTGTTTTTTTGCGCCACAGCCAGATCCCCGGTGCCGTGCCAGAAGGCGCAACTGTATATCATGTAAGGGTCGAGCATAGCCCGGAAGAGATCATTGCCGGCGTCATAATGACGTTTGCCGATGGTGAAGGCGCGAGCCGGCTTCTGCAGGTTTATGAATGTGCCCTGGAAATATTCCATGGCTCTGGCAAGGGTGATCAGCTGCTGATCGATGCCGCAGGAGAGAATTCTGAAAAACAGCTCTTCGAGATCGTCGCACTCCCACCAGCCCTCCATATAGGACTCTCCAAAGCCGAGGTTTCCCTCGAGAACCGTTTTTCGGAACATACGGCTGTCAAGAACCCTGATGTCCCAGGGGTTTCTGCCGTCGATGGCGATGTGCGCAGTATTGAGAAGGTGTTCGAGTCTTCGCTGGAAATGGTTGTCGAGCATGGTGCAGCCCTCCGGTTTCCGGGGAAACATTTTGTTTCACAAAAGTGGTAAACCGATACTGACTACTCTCAAAATAGTGCAGGGAAATCGAAATGTCAAGAACACGCTCAGCAATGGTACTGTTGCGCAGGGAGAGGCAGACAACTTCCCTCCCGCAATTCAGTTCATTTTATCCGGCTGACTGGGGATTTTTTTTAGGACGGCCTCTTTTTCTTGCAGGAGGATCGGCGGGAATATTGTTTGTTTTTCGGGGTTCCTTGTTATCATCGGGCTCTTCCTGATCTGGACTTTCGTCTTTTTCATCTTCTTCGAGGTCGGTGAAGGATTCGGTGTCGAAAACCTCATCAGGCAGTACCACAAGCTCATCGCTGATTTCATCGTGACTCTCGTCCGGAATGTGCTGCTGGCGCGATTTTCCTCCCCGTTTTCCCTTCAGGGCCGGTTCGATGAGTGTCATGACTTCGTTGATCGAGGAGAAGATGTAGAGTTGCTTGTCGAGGTTGGTCAGTTTGAGCAGGTCTTTGATCTGCTGGCAGAGCGATACGAATATCGCCAGTCCATCAGAACGATTGGCAAGCTGATGGGCCAGCAGCATCGAGCCGATACCCGACGAATCGATAGCCTTGACCTGGGAAAAATCGATGATCACATTCTTGCTCAGGTCGTTGGCAACCATGCTGTCGATGGTTGACCGGAATGTGTTTGCGTGCCGGACATCGAAAACCGCCTCTTCAAGCTTGAGGATGGTCAGTTCCTTGCGGGTCGATACGGAGTGTTTCATTGCTGATACTGCTGTTTGACACCTTTGATGTGCAACGAAGTTCAGAAAAAAGTTCAATGAATCGATCTGAAGAAAAAAAGTCGCCGGGAAAAAAGTCAACAGGTTCAGGTTTGCCGGTGACTTGTGTGATACACATTCTTCACGAAATCCTGCAGCTGAGTTTATCAACAAGCTCGGCAATTCCGGATTCGTCTTCAGGAGAGTCTAACAATTCAACATTAAGCCTATTTTTGAAAAAAGTCAACTGACGTTTTGCATAATTACGGGTATGCCGGGCAATGAGGGCTTCTGCTGTCCGGAGGTCGTATTTTCCTTCAAAGTGCTCGAAGAGTTCGCGGTAGCCGACCGTGTCGAGGGCGTTGTATATTTTTCTGTGCCATTGGTTGTGGAACTGGTCGTAGAGATAACGGGCTTCGGATTCGAGACCGGCTTGCATCATCGCGCATGTGCGACGGTTGATCCTCTCATAGAGCAGTGGGCGTGGCATGTCGAGGCCGACAACAATAAAGTCGGTATCAGGTTTCCGGTTTGTGGCGGCTTGCTGAAGCGAGGTGACTGTTGTACCGGAGATTTCGATTATTTCGAGGCTTCTTATCAGTCTCTGACTCTTGGTTGGGTCGAGAGTGCGGGCCTGTTCGGGGTCGAGAGCTTCAAGACGCCGGTAAAGAGCCACCGCTCCCAGGTGCTCAAACTCATGCGTGAGCCTTGCCCTGATCTCAGGATCTGACTGGGGCAGTTCTGCAAAGCCTTTCAGCAGCCCTTCGAGGTAGAGTGTCGAGCCGCCTGCGACAATTGGTGTGATGCTGTGCTGACGTATTTGGCGTATTCTTTGCGCCGCCTGTTCAGCAAAATCTCCTGCGCTGAAGGGTTCTCCGATCTCTTTTTCGTCTATGAAGTGATGTCTGATCTCTTTCAGCATCCATTCCGGAGGCTTGGCGGTACCGATGTCCATACCACGGTAAATCTGGCGCGAGTCTGCCGAAATGATCTCGCCGCCAGTCATGCGGGCGATGCGGAAAGCCAGCGCGGTTTTTCCCGAGGCTGTCGGGCCGAGGATCACCAGAACCGGTTTGGCGCTCATCGATCTTCCGCCGGAAATGGAAACAGCGGTTTAAGGGCCGAGTAAACCTTCGAGACCGGCAGGCCGACGACGTTGTAGTAGCAACCTTCTATCCGGGTGACGAAACAGGCCAGCAGAGGATCCTGGATGCCGTATGCTCCTGCTTTGTCAAAGGGTTTCATCACCTCTATGTAACGGGTGATCTCATCTGAAGTCATTGCAGCGATCTCTACAATGGTGCGGACGCAGTTCATCACCGAGTTGCCATCATGCAGGATGCAGAACCCGGTGAGTACTTCGTGGCTTCGTCCCTGCAGGGCGGTGAGCATTCTGAATGCGTGGTCGAAATCGCCGGGCTTGCCAAGCGGGATGCTGTCGAGAACCACCGTTGTGTCGGAGCCGAGCACGACAGTGCGCAAGTCGGTTTCCGGCAATGCGCGTTGTACAGCTTCGGCCTTCTTGCGTGATATGACGAGGATATTCTCCTCTATCGAAAGTGTGGTATCGAAGGTTTCATCGATCTCAGCCGAGGCCGATTCGAACGGAATGCCGGTCATTGCAAGCAGCTCGCGTCGGCGGGGCGATTGTGAAGCAAGAATGAGTTTTCGGTTGCTGATCATGCTCAGTCGAAGGTTTTCCAGTTTCTTTTCGACAGGTCGCGGTAGATCATAAGACCGGCAATGGCGCCGACGCCATAGTAGATTGCCGCAGCCAGTGATTCGCCGAAAATGAGTTTTCCGGTGCCGAACAGCATGGTGTAGACCAGAACGATTCCGAAAAACCAGTTTGCAAAAAGGGCAGGAAAGCCAGTGTCACCCTTCACGTCCGGCAGCTCTTCCGAAACCGGTTTCCAAAGCGCACCGCCAACCCTGGTGATACGGTAGAAAGATTTGAGTTTTGAGCGGTCAGTCGGCGGAGTGAGCCAGGTGACCAGCAGAGTACAGGCTATTGTGAAAAGCACGATGACGAAAAGCGTGTCGGGAAAGACAAGGTTGGTCAAGCGGCTGACCCAGGTATAGGCGATAATCGGCGTGACCATCGAGGTTATCTCTGACCAGGCGTTCAGGCGCCACCAGAACCAGCGCATGATAAGCACAAACCCCGTGCCTGCGCCGCACTGTATGATGAACTCCCATGCGCCAGTGATGGTTTCCAGCACAAAAAAGGTGATATAAAGAGCGAAAATGGCGGTAATTGCCGTTACGATCCGCGACATCAGAACATAGTGCTTCTCTTCTGCTTCAGGTTTGAAGAAGCGCTTGTAAAAGTCGTTGATCAGGTAGCTCGTGCCCCAGTTCAGGTGGGTCGAGAGCGTTGACATATAGGCTGCCATGAAGGCCGCTATGAGCAGGCCCTTCAGACCTGATGGCAGCACGGCGTTCATGACGTGCACGAAGCCGTCCTCCTTCTGGCCAGCCGGCAGGTTCGGGAACATCACCAGGCTTGCCAGGCCGACTACGATCCAGGGCCAGGGACGCACACAGTAGTGGGCGATGGTGAACCAGAGGGTGGCAAGCACCGAGTTTTTTTCGTCCTTTGCGCTCATCATGCGCTGGGCGATGTAGCCGCCCCCGCCCGGTTCCGAGCCCGGATACCAGGAAGACCACCACTGCACGAAAGCCATTGCGGCAAAGGCCGTGAAGGGCAGGGCATAAGCACCGGTACCCGAGATGCCGGAAGAGGAGAAAGAGGGGAAAAAGTCGAACATCCATCCTGGCAGGGCCTGCTTCAGGCCGCCGGCAGAGGTGACTTCAGGAGAATTGACGGCGAGCACGGCAAGGATGATACATCCGGCCATGGCGATGACGAACTGTACCGCATCGGTGATCGAGACGCCCCAGAGTCCCGACATGCCTGAGTAGATCGTCGTGAAGAGCACCAGGCCGATGATTGCCATTACAGGATCGAGGCCGGGGATCATGATACTGATGATCTTGAACATGGCCAGGTTGACCCAGCCGATGATGACCGCATTGATGAAAAGTCCGAAATAGACAGCCTTGAAACCCCTCAGGAAGCCTGCGGCTCGTCCGCTGTAGCGTAACTCGATGAATTCGAGGTCAGTCAGGATATTTGCCCGTCTCCAGAGGCGGGCAAAAAAGAAGACCGTCAGCATACCTCCGGAAACAAAGGTCCACCAGACCCAGTTACCTGCGATGCCGTTTTTGGCCACGAAGCCGGCGACAGCCAGAGGGGTGTCAGCCGCGAAGGTTGTGGCGACCATACCCGTTCCTGCGATCCACCAGGGAAGTTTGCGTCCCGAAAGGAAGAACTCTCCGACGTTTTCTGATGCCCGACGTGAGAAGAACAGGCCAACAAGCAGAGTCAAGAGCAGGTACCCGGCGATGAATGCAATGTCAAGGGAGGTGAGTTGTGCCATGGCGGTTGTTTTAGGAAGAATGGGTCTTACAGGTCGTATTGGACTTATAAGAACTATAGGAGAAAAACCAGGGGCGGCGTAAAACCAACCGCCCCGTGCAATTTTACGCCTCTATGCGCGAGAGTTCAAGGAAGCTCTGGTAACGATCTTCGACTTCAAGCAGTTCGAGATTGTTCAGTCTGTCAGGGCCGAACTGTTCGACGCAGAAGCTTGCCATGGCGCTGCCGTACAGCACGGCTTTTCTCATCTCGGCTTCATTCGTGTTGCCGCAACGGGCCAGGTGCCCGATGAAACCGCCGGCAAATGTGTCGCCGGCGCCGGTCGGATCGTAGATCGATTCAAGCGGGAAGGCCGGGGCCGAGAAGATGCCGTTGTCTGTGAAGAGCAGGGCTCCATGCTCGCCTTTCTTGATGATGAGGGTTTTCGGACCCATGTTACGGATGATCCTTGCGGTCTTGACCAGATTCGGATCGCCGCTCAGAAGTCGTGCTTCGCTGTCGTTGACGATGAACACGTCCACTCTTTCAAGCACTTTCTTCAGCTCTTCAGGTTTTCCCTCTATCCAGAAATTCATCGTGTCACAGATGATCAGGTCCGGGCTGGATATCTGGTCGAGCACCTTGAGCTGCAATTCAGGGTCGATGTTGCCGAGGCAGACATATTTCGATTCACGGTACTGCTGAGGAATATGGGGATCGAAGCTGGCGAAGACGTTAAGTTGCGTATCGAGGGTGTCGCGGGTGTTCATGTCGTAGTGATAACGTCCTGCCCAGCGGAAAGTCTTGCCATCTTCAACCATCTGGATGCCTTTGGTGTCGATATTCTTTGAATGAAGAAGGCCAAAGTGTTCCTCTCCGAAATCGGAACCGACAACGCCGACCATCCTGATCGGATCAGTGAAATAGCTGGCCGAAAGCGCGATGTAGGTCGAAGAGCCGCCGAGGGTATTGTCGGATCGGCCGAATGGAGTTTCGATGTCGTCGAAAGCGAGGGAGCCAATGACAAGAAGTGACATGATGGGTATGGTTTAACGTGTTTGCAGGAAAATATCGATGATTCTTCAGGATCGGGAATGATCTCCGGATGCTTCCGGGAGTTCGAACAGAAAACACTCACCGGGAGCGAAATCGAGAGCCAGGCGATGGTCGGAAACCTTCAGCATTCGTCCGCTGAGCAGCTCC
>Ga0172375_10002148_pt1 | contig 31103 bp, 28 predicted proteins | sample LakKiv1m_FD_114537 | JGI IMG/M metagenome (GOLD analysis project Ga0172375, IMG submission 114537) | Freshwater microbial communities from Kabuno Bay, South-Kivu, Congo - kab_092012_11.1m | ecosystem: Environmental > Aquatic > Freshwater > Lake | place: Democratic Republic of the Congo... | reverse complement strand
TTTTAGAATTTATATCTTCGGCTGAATAAACAAAAGCGGGGAGAAATAACGCCATTAAACAGAAAACCACCTTGACTTTAAAAATATATTTATATTTATTATTCATTTATTGTATATACCCTGATGCCAACTCCGTCTCAAAAAGATGCAACTCTGTCTTAAACCACCCGCTCGTATCTGTAGGACTACTCAGCATCCCCCCGATTAAACCAACTATACTTTGCAAAAATACCGGTTCAACCGTCTCCTCTCCCGTATCTCGGAAAGTATAGGCTCCGGATTTTCCCACTACGTTTCCATATTGGAAATTCCACATACCCAGATTAACATTATCTTTATGCCGTTTCACTTGCACTGCAATCGGGTTTTCCCTTGTGTACCTTTCCATATTCCTACCACTGAAAGTAAAACCACAAGGTAAGGTATAAAGCATTCCGACAAATACCCCCATATCTATCAGGGCATAAATCGCGGAAATAATATAACACCACCAGCTACTACAGTCTTCAATATACTTTATATACGCTCCAATCGCTACAATCGCCGCCAAAATCCAAGTTATCGCTGTACCGAAATACTCAGCGAAGGTCAAAGTTTCCAAAGGATACTTTTTGCTTCCATAAACCATTGCCTCAACATAATTATCATAATTTTTGTATTGATTAGTTCCGGGAAAACTACTCTGAAAAGTCTCATCTTCCTGCTGTTTCCAGCCATAACCAGAAGTAACAATTAAAGGCGAAGTTTTACCGGGCTTTATTTTACCTAGTGGTTTTCCGTATCCTGTTATGGGATGCTCCATAAACTGAGCAAAACCTGTCTTATTCGCATCTTGAGACAAATAAACCTGCACATAATCATCATAAGAACCGCCGGGATTTGCCGCCATATAATTTTTAAACTTATCTTTTGGCTGCGGACGCTCATCAACCCCGGAGTTTTGAAAAGCCGCCCTTAATGCTGTTTGTTTAGTATTTGCCCAAGCCATTTCGTTATCCATGTCTAATCTACGAAAAGCAAGATAATATTTTATCATATGTTGAATATATAATTTTACCGCAGCGACCAAATCATCCGGGAAATCATCGTAATTATCGCTTTCGCTGTCACTGTCGTCATCATCTAAATTAAAACTTGGTACTTTTATGCTGTCACTACCCATGACAAAAATCTCCACCATCCTGGCTACAGTCACCACCGCTGTTCCACACCAGGTATCGCTAGTTAAACCCATTCCTAATAACCAACCACTTAAAATACTTACGCCGGCTAAGGCCGAAGCATCCGCAGCGTTAGCAACATCGGTCTTAATTACAGACACTTTACCTAAATTTGCGGTAATCATCGCCATAATCGTAAGGATCACAATCGCGGCAATCACAAAAGGGAAAATCTGCCCCTTATTATAATTTGCTCTGTTTTCCGCAAAAAAGATAAACATCTATGCTCCTTTAAGCACTATTCTTACGGGCACGTAGTAGGCTCCGTATAAGGCTCTAGAAAATCACAGCCCGCCATTTCTATTCTATCTGCTTGTTGCTGTTTTGAAATTGCTTGCCCCCTAAGAAAATTCTTAGTTTTCTGCTCATTGGCTATACACTGATCATCATTAACACTACAATTCGCATTATAATTCTGAGCTTCACAATTAAGACTGTGTGCCTGCCCGCGAAGATCAGCTGCTTTTTCCCTGGCTTCCGGACAAGGCAACGCCAGAGGATCATTTGAGCAATCAGGCTCCGCATAAGGCGTAACTACCTTACAGGCTTCCATTTCTAACTCGTCTGCTTGTTGCTTATATTCAGCCGCCTGCGCCCTAAGTCTTTGTTTAGCCTTGCTTCTTTCATCTCTACATCGATCACTATCGTCACAATCAATCCTGAGATTCTCAGCTTGACAATTAGAGATATGCGCCAGCTCACGAAGATCAGCTGCTCTTTTCTGGGCGTCAGGACAAAGCAAACCCGTAGGATCATCAAAAAGAGGAGGAGTCTCGGTTGCCACGGGAGGCAAGCCCACCTCTCCACTGGGAGTTCCTCTAAAAACCCAGGCATCGTTTATCTCAAGTAACTTATCTTTATAAGCCAGTGTATCTTCTCGTCCAACACTAGCCTTGCCAGCAGCAAGCCTTCCATTCTGATAATCTACATTACGCTTGGCATAATTAATATTAAACCACATCCAAATACGCGTAAGTCCGATCATAAAAGTAACTAAAACACTAAAAATAAGAATAAAATCCAGAATTGATTGCGCTCGATTATTTATCCTGTTTTTCTTAAACATACCGCTCCTATTCATTCCCAAGATCATGCGCTACTGTCCAATCTTTAGTATATGTATATGCGGTACTACTACTATATGGGATAACCTCTTTATCTTCATAAGTCGGAGGTTTGGGCTTATCATCTCCCGGGTTTTTATCTACTGCCGTATTAAACTGAGTATGAAGTGAACCATCAGTAGAATCATTTAAAACAGCTGTCTTGTGATAGGCGATATTTGCATTACTTTCTTGTTTATCCTCGGAAAAAGAATAACCTTCGGTACGCGTAGCATTATCCTTAAGCACCGAAACAGGAACAAGCATCTTTTCATCGCTTCTTCCACCCGTCGCATCATAAGTATATTGTTTATAAAGCGGCAAACCATACTTAGGATCCCCTACAGCTGTATCATTTATCTGCCAGAAAGCAAAAGAGGATTGATCCTTGCTTTTCCATTCACCGGGTTTTCCCTTCTGCCAAGTAACGCTCGGTGAGGCTTCCGAGGAAATGCCCTGGCCTTGAAAAAAACCGGAATTTACGCTGGCGGCGCTAACATTTTTTTTCAAAGTATAACTCACGCTAGCGTTTCTTGCATAGGCTTTCTGTAAAGCCCGACGGAAAGACTCCATTTTATTCTGCTGCTGCGCTCCTAAAGATTGACCAAAATTCATAATATATGAAAAGGCCATAATCACCAAAACACCCAGAATCGCCAGCTCTGCCGCCGCCTGGCCTTTTTTATTCATCAACTGTAAACTTATCTTCATCTAAACCGCCTCTTTTAGTAAGATGCGCTCCTAGACGAGCTAAGAGATGTTGCATTAAGGATCGTACGCACATGACCATACCGCTCAAGATTTTTATTGTCTAAGCTCTGAACAACCTCGGTCTTTGCCGCTCCGATTTGACTATGGTTCCAGCCACCTTCTTCTTTTGTCTCATCCCCCCAGATACCCCATAAAGTAAAATTAGTAGTTTGCAGCGTCTTAGCAATTATCGCCCTTTTTACCGGCGTAATAAACATCGCCATGGCGCTAACCACTATGGCAAAAATCACCACCCACATTACCAAGCTGTAGCCCCTATTTGTCGTAAGCATAATCTTACTCCGTAGCGTAAGAATCCACTGTTTCCCGCTTATCCATAGTCGAAGTAGCCGGAGTACCGGGAATCTGGCCGCCAATAACAGTTAAGTTTATCCCGTCTACAACCGTACTCCTGGAAGTACTCTGAGTATTGGTGGTAATAATCGATGTGGTATGCCCGGGAGAATATTGCTGACTCACAGTATCCGCTTCTTTTTTAAGCCTGCCTTGATAACCTCTTTTAATATAAAACTGCATAATCAGGATAGCGCTTAAAACCACCGCAAAGAGGATAGAATACTCCAGCAAGCTCTGGGCTCTTTTGTTTAGCCTCATAAGATCGCCCTTTCTAATCTGCTGGAAGCTCCGGATCAGTAAATGTAGTTTTCTCCTCAGCTGTATAGTCAGCTAATCTGGCCTTCTCCAGTGAAGCAGAATCTGTTTTCTGCTCGGTTGTCGCAGTTACTACGCCACCGGTTGCAGTATTTAAAGAATATGTATTAGCATTATCTAAAGTTCCTGTCATAGCTGGCGTTAACGCAGCAGGCATCTGATTAGTAAATTGGCCCATCACCGCGTCAGTTGTAGCCACTTCAGTAACCACATTCTTCGCCCCGGCCATCTCCTGTTTTTCTTTGATGGTCGTGCTGCTGGCAGAAAATTGCTCTCCCATCTTATCCGCCGAAGATTTTAAGGAGCCCTGATAACCTCTTTTAACAAATGACTGCATAATCAATAGCACGGCAATAACCACCGCCAACAAGATCGAATACTCCAAAATTGATTGACCTTTTCTGGTAAACATTCTTTCACCTCCTAAGTAAATTATTTACGGAGTAGTTCCAGTCCCCGGGCTCCTATCTAATGTCTCTACGCTAATCGCTCCGCTTTCAGTAGTCTGCGTTTGTTTCTTCTTCTCAGCGCCGCCTTTTTCCAAAACTGATACATTTACATATTCACTACCACCTCTAACTTGAGTCTTAGAAAGCTCTTGGGTATATAAAGGAACATCATTATTCGCTCCAAACCCAACCAATTGATTACTACCTGTAGCATCATCAACACCAGACCTTACCAGATAATCAGAAGCCTGCTGATTCTTGCCGCGAATTGCCCCCTTTAAGGCCACTGACAAAAACCCTACCGCGATGGCCGAAACTAAAGCAATCAGAATAGCGTACTCTACCGTTGATTGACCTCTTGTTTTTAATAACATCTTCTCCACCTCCTTCAACTGTTGCTCTAAAACTAGTTAATTTGCTTAACCCCCTGGCGTCGCTGTAGTACCAGTAAATACCCCAGACGTAAGATCATTCGAGGTCTGCGTAATTGCGTCTCCTGTTTTGATATAAGTATCCTGTACCTTCTGTTTAATCCCGCCTTGGCCAAGCAATACAAAAACAATCACCGCAATAACCGCACCCAAAACCAAAGTATACTCCAGTATGCTTTGGCCTCTCTTTTGTCTTATATTCATCTTTCACCCCCCCCTTTTTTTCTTTAGCTACCTGTCGTTTTTATAAGATAACTCTTCCTGTACCTGCTTTAATCTAGCATTCATCGAGCGTGAAATATATTTACTGGTCACAGTAATGGCGGCCGCAACGATCATAAAAAGCAAAACATATTCAATGATATTCTGACCTCTGCGATTTAACATCGTAATTAACTCCCCATTCCAATGCGAGTATTTACCGTATTAAAATGATTTTGAAAACCGCTCATTAATGCACCCTTAAACAAAGAGTTAGCCGCCAGTAATAGCCCCACCAAAGCTACGGCCACTAAAAGAGTGTACTCCAAAAAACTTTGAGCTTTTTTCATCAATCATACCCTTAATAAAAAAACCGCACCACCAGTTAATTCTCTGATGACACGGCCAGTTTTCGCCAAACATCCCAGCGAAAATAATCTAAAACTTCGACGAGCAACGCACCGTGGCATTTTTTGTTGCTACATCTTATCGTTTTAACTGATACACCTAAAATATAACACCTCCACCACTGGTCGTCAAGCCGATTAGCCCTAAAACAGAAAGCGCTTTCTATCCTGGATCAAGATATAAACTTGCGCCATCAGATAAAACAAACTCCTTCTCATTTATCCTGCGGGAGAGATAACTCAAGTCCTGGCTGAAGGCATAACCCGACGGCAAAACGAAATTAGCTAAGCAGTTCTTATCGTTAATTTTATCTATTTTTACAGGGAGATTATAAAAACGCTCCCGGGTTATTTGAAAATCCTTACTTTCATAACCAGAAGGCAAAAAATTCCAGCGCAAATATGCATCCAGAGTTTTAATGTAATTAGCAAAGATCTCTTCTAGTTCCAGGCCGGCTTCCCTCGCATCTAAACCTAAGTTTTCCGTAGAAAAAGAGTTCTGTAAGTTGCCGGTATAGGTAGAAATCTCCACTTTTCGGCTAAAATCCCGAAAACCTTCTTCAAAATTAGGCCAACAGCTAAGATAAAGTTGCGCTAATTTATTCAAACTTAATCGACTTTGTTCGCTACTTAAAATAACTAAACGTATCTTTTCATTAAAATTAGTTTTTATAGCGCAGCCTTGTAAAGCAATATTCTGGTTAGTTGATGGTAGCCACAAATCAATCTCAATTTCAGCTAAATAAAAATCCTTATTTAGATTTTCAATGTGCTCTAAACTAAAATCGCCGATCTTTTTTATTCTTCGGCAGGTAGTAAATTGCCAAGGCCACAAACCAAAAACAAAAGAATAATTATTTTCGTGCTTTAAAGATATACTCTCAAGCTCTTCTAACTTATTACCATATAAAACCAAACTATCCGGGCCGTGGCTAGGCAAATTTATATTTAAAAGTAAATTGAAAAATTCCTTTGTCGGCAGATCATTCCCTGGGGCAGATGATAAAACTATAGGCTTGTCTTGGAAAAAATATTTATTTAATTTATTCTTTAAATCATAAACAGCGCTGGCAAAATTAAATGGCAAATATGGAGTTGGCCAAGTAGTGTACAGCTGGCCATCCAAATAAACAATGTTTCCGTCGGCGAGATGCACTTTTACACCCCGGGCTATCGTAAAGGCATTAAAAATAATCCTGGCGATCTCCAATTTTAGGGTTTTGTTCTGTTTAATCTCTGAATAATAACTATCTAACTTTTCTTGCGGTATTTGCTGGCCAATTAATGCGTCTAACAAACCCGGCTTATCTTTACCGAATAACACTCTAAAAATAACTGCTTCGGTTAAAGCTAAGAAGTCTTCCGGTGGATTTTTAATTTTCATACAAATTGCTTCGTTAATCTGCTTGCTACCCCCAATTAAACAATCGATAGCTTTAAGTAATATCGCTCCGGAGCAAACCCTGTCTTTTGCTAACGGAGTAATTTGATTAATCTCATTTTTTTGCGTGAGTTCTTCTTCCGCCAACTTCTCCCATTTTTCTCTTTCTGCTTTTAATGCTATTTCCTCTTCCCAGTGCTTTTTTTGTTCTTCTGCTTGGTGAACCAACTCTTCCGCTGCCTTCGCTAATTTCTCCTGCTCTGCTTTTGCAGCCGATTCTTCCAAACGCTTGGCTTCCTCAGCTTCTCGATGCGCTCGTTCTCCGATTTCTTTAGCCAGTCTTTCTTGCTCTGCTTTTTCAGCCGCTTCGTTAGCTTTTGCCTCTATAGCCTTATCTTTAAGTCTTTGCTTCTCAAGACTCAACTTCTCTTCTAACCGGATGCGTTCCTCTTCCTGTAATCTCATCGCCCACTCTTCTGCTTCTTTAATACGTTTTTCTTCCGGAATCGAATCGACTTTGGTTATTTGTTCCGGGATAAATTGGCCAGGTTGAGCAAACAGCATTACCGCTTTAACCCCTTCAATAACCGGTAAAACAGGCAAATTAAATTTATTTTTCTTTTGCTTACGCCTTCTGCCGATAGGCATACTTAGATTATTCTCTTTAAAAATAGCATTGATGCTGGATTTTGAAACATTGACTTGAAATTGTTCGATAATTAGCGAGGTTAAATTACGGCAGCTTAATGCGGGGTTGGTTTTCTTTTGTCCTATTATGAAATCTTTAACCTCCGGCTTTAATTTATGTATTATACCCATAATACTCCAGTTTGGACATTAACAACAAGTATACTATAGGTTATAACTACAGTTATGTCAAGATATTATAGAATGGACAAAAAATAAATGAATAATGGGGTCAGAATTATTCTATAACTAGCTGATCCCCTAAAGTGGTGTGAGTAGCCTGAATGGTGCCGGCGGGTAATTCTACTACGAATTGACTTTTAAAACAAACTGAACTCAAACGAAAAGATGACATATCCGAAATTGTCTTAACCACCTTGTTCTCTTTATTAATAAACAATACATCTATGGGAAACCTCATAAAAAAGGTATGGATGGCATTGCAGGGCTTAATCACCATGGCTTGTGAGTCCTTAAGGCTGCTTCGACCCAATAAGCCTTTCATTCTTTTAAATGGCTGATCAGCAAACAAAACAACTTGCGCAATAATTTTACCGTTATTTTTATTAATAATCATTAGTTTTATAATGCGGAACGGAAGATCTCTTCAGATAGAGGAACGCCCCGGCTTCTAATTTCTTCGATAAATGAGGGGATATACCCGCTGGCGTAGAAATCTCCGAGGACATTGTGTTGCGCGTCTAATCCGGATTGTTTGAAAATAAAAATATTCTGCATCTCTATGTGCATCTCATCCCTCATCCCGACTACCTGATCAATTTCAACTATCTTTCTGGTCCCATCTGAAAGCCGGGTAGTATGAATAATAATATCAATAGCCGAAGCAATCATTTCCCTTATCGCTCTAACCGGCAGCTCCACTCCAGACATAAGGATCATGGAGTCAAGCCGAGATAAAACATCATGCGTAGAATTAGCGTGGATAGTCGTCATTGAGCCATCGTGGCCGGTATTCATCGCCTGCAACATATCCAACGTTTCTATGCCACGGCATTCTCCCACAATTATCCTATCCGGACGCATCCTTAAGGTATTCCTAAAAAGATCACTGATGGTAATCTGGCCTTTGCCTTCAATATTAGCCGGACGTGATTCCAATCTAATCCAATGTTCCTGATGCAATCTTAGTTCGGCGGTATCCTCTAAAGTAATAATTCGCTCATTATCCGGAATACATGCCGAGAGGACATTCAAAATAGTAGTCTTTCCCGAACCGGTTCCCCCGGAAACAATAATATTCTTACGCGTTAAAACGCACGCCTTAATAAACTCGGATATATTATTATTAAAAGAATTAAGAGCGATAAGCTCGTCGATCTTATACCTTTCTTGCCTAAACTTTCTGATTGTCAAAGTGGGACCTCCTAATGACAAAGGGGGAATAATGGAATTAACGCGCGAGCCATCTGGAAGACGGGCATCGACCATCGGAACAGACTCATCGATATGCCTTCCAATCGGAGCAATAATCCGCTCAATAGTTATTTTTACCTGTTCATTAGAGATAAATTTTTTGTTCGTTAACTCAAGTTTACCTTTTCTTTCCACATAAATCTCATCTTTATTATTCACCATAATATCAGTAAGCTCGGTGTCGGCCAACAAATCCTCCAGCGGGCCTAAACCCAAAGCCTCATCGATAATCTCTTTGACCAGTTTTTTGCGCACCTCGGCAGAAGAAATTAGCATCCCCGATTCTTCAACCAACAGATTACTTACCAGCATCTCCGCCTTTTTCTTTAAATCTCTTTTCTTATTAATATCCGTAAAAACCTTTAAATCCAATTTTTTAATATTTAGTTCATCGATAAGCCGGCTATGTATGCGGCGCTTAAGAATAAGTATTTCGTCCTCTTCCTCAGCAAGCGCAGAAACCGGAGCCTCCGCCAAACCAAATTTCGCCCAAAATTCACCAGTTTTCTCAATCGGGGTTTCTTTAAGCTTAAGCTGATCGATATCTTTATGCTCTATAAATAAACTTGTACCCGTGGCTAACTGTTGGCTTAAATTTATGATGCCTTGCGAAAATTTTATACGCGGGCTGTCAATCACCACCGGTATTCCTCGGTTGACCGCCATACCGACTGCTTTACCTTCCGAAGGCAACTGCATAATAATATCTACCGGCAAACCGACCCGCACTTCCTCTAAGCTTATACTCGAAATAGAATCCGCTCTATTTAACACAATTTTAACCATACTTAAAGGAATCTGCAGAAACTGTAAAGTGTCTAACGCCCATCGCGTCTGATATATAGAAAGTATATCCGGAGTAACTACTAAAAGAATAAGATTTGCTTGATTTAAAGCAGCCACAAAAGCTTCACTAAAGCTTCTGCCCACATCTACGACAATAAAATCATATTCTTTGGATAAAAAATTAAACATGTCCTTAATTTTATCAGCCTCGAAATTTGAAGATTGCTGCGGTCGGGAGACTCCCGAAAGAAAGTCTAAACCAAAAGATGTTTTAGTTAAAAATTCATATCTTTTGGAAGCGGGGATAGCAGTCTGTGCATTATGTTTAAGATAGGCAATCAGGTCTAAGGCGTTTTTTTGCGCGCTGATATTCAGCATGCGCGCCATATCACCGGGAAGCTGTAAATCCAGATCAACCAAGCAGCCTCTCTGACCTTGATCTTTAACTAATGAAACGGCGAGGTTGGTAGTAATTAAAGTTCTACCGACACCGCCTTTTGTACTAAATACTGCGATTGTCTTGGCCATTTTTTAATTTAACTTATAGGATATTGGCACTTCTATCCAAAGATCCTCTGCTTTCACCAGAGGAGGAAACGGTGGATAGGCAGAAATACTTCCGGCTGTTCTTAAGGCATTGTCATCCAATATCTTATATCCCGAAGATTCTTTTATCTTTGCCTCTAAAAGTTCTCCTTTATAAGACAGCTTGAGACTTAATTTCACCATCCCTTGGAATCCTGCATCTTTGCCGGCAACAGGATATGTCAGGTTATCTAAAATACGTCTTTGCACTAACTGAGCATATCTAACAGTCGGATCAAGAGAAGCCTCATCAACTTCAGCAGAAACAAGCGATTTAGACTCCCCCATGGCTGGCTTAACCTTATTACCGGCGGGCGTTCTGCTCACTATTCTAGGAGTAAGCGTAATGAAAAGTTCAGAGTCATCTTTTGTGGCAGAACCTTTGCCCTCTACAGTATTTTTCATCCTAAAAAACACACCTAATACCGGGATATCCGCTAACCAAGGAAATTTCCGTAAATCTTCCTCTGTTCTCTTCTTAATTAAACCACCAATCGCCATCGTCTGACCATCATCTAAATAAAGTTCAGTGTTCGCCGTACGCTTAGTAAAAGGATAAGCCAAGGCAAAATTAGTAGATACCGCTTCTCCCACCTCGCTTACCTCAACGCCTAAATTAAGATAAATACGCCCGTTTTCTTTCACCGTAGGCTTTATGTTCAATTTGATTCCATATTCCTTATATTCTACATTTCCCGGCGTGGCAGTTGTTCCTGTACTACCACCACCAGTCACCGATGCTGAAAGTATCGGAACTTCTCCACCAACTAAAAGTTTTGCTTCCTTACCGCTAAGGCAAGCAAGACGCGGACGAGAAAGAATGCGCGCCTTCCCCTCTTGAACCAAAAGGTCTAATGTTAAATTAAAAACATTGCGACTTACTTTTCCCAAACTAAACAACTTGCCAAAGCTATTGGTTCCCGTTGTAGCAATAGATGCCAATTCCGTAATCGTCATTGACTGCGGCCAAGAGAAACCCAGTTTCTCGCTAGACCCCTTTTGCAATTCCAAAACCTGAACATCAATTTCAATTACCGTCTCATCATCTTTAATTGTCGTCAAATCCACAACTTTATCTTTTAACGGCCCCATCGCTACAAATGCCCTTTCTCTTTCTCCGGCATTATTAAATTTACCCAGAAGGAATACTTTTCCCTCTTCATCTTCGGCTTTAGTGTAAGCCTCTTGTATATTAAGCTTAGTTAATGCGCCGTCAATACGAGTTTTAATCTCTTCTGTTTTTTCGCTAAAAACTTTAATGACATAAGACTGTTCGCCGAAATTATCCCAATAAACAAGCGTCGTTGTCCCGGCAGATTTAGGAACAATCGTCATCTCTTTTTTGCTCACCTGCGATACATCAGCCACCGCAGGATTACCAATGGCAATACGCGTGGGGTTACTAATCGCGATAGTTTCATTCTTTCCCATATACATTTTAAGCTCATCATTAGTTGCCTGACTTAAAGAATTCTGATGACAAAAAAATAAAAAACTACTTAAAGCTAAAAATGTAATAATAATATTTTTTTTCATAAATCTCGCTCTCTTTATTGGGATACGGGTATCTTCTCTTTACTTGTCCCGCGATAAATATCTATAGTCTCAATATAAGTTTCTTTAGTTTTTAAGGCTGGTAAATACTCTAAAACACTATCCCAGGTCACCGGCTGCGCATCCTCTACCTGAGAATCTTGAGCAGAACGTAAAGAAATACGAATCTTGCCTTGATCCTGAAGAAAAGTCAAAATATTTGCTTCGGTTGGTTCTAAAGCGACGGAAATTCGATTCGCCTTATCCTTTTGCCCCTTAGCACTTGGATCCGTCTCCTGGCCCACGGCTAAAATTTGAACATTTTGAAAAGCCGGTATTATTGTCTGCTGCATAACTTTCTTTCCCTCTACTTCTTTGGGTAAAGATAACACCGCAATTAAATCAATATTATCCCCCGGCTTAATCAGCCCTACGACTTCATCAATATTCTCTATGTTTACGCTAACTGCTCTTTTGCCAAAAGGGGTAAGGGAAGCTAATTCCCGACGCCGCGATGCCGACCCGGCAGAAAGTTTAGTTAGGCTAACTTGTTCACCTCTGGAGATCGGGGCAACGGTAGTCATCCCGCTAATCCTATCCATAGAGGTAGCTGCCTGAGGCTGGACATATTCCCTAGGGATTATGGATGTTTCTAACATTGCCTCTTGAATAAGGGTGTTGGCGGGGATATCTACATTGGCCACCAATACTACCGCTTGATTCTGCCGTAATTTCTCTAAAGCCTTGGCTGCCTCTTTCTTAGTGTTTCGCTCCATATCCTTAATATAACTACTCACCATAACTATCGATACCAAACCTAGAACAACACCGGCAATTAAAATAATCAATCTTTGTTTTTGCACTATCTTATCTCTCCTTCGTTTATTTCTATCGCCTTGTTAGCGTTAGAGAGCTGACTAATCAAGCCTTCTATCTTCTTCTGTTTTTTCAGAAAAAGAAGTGTCTCATTAAGATCCGCATATACTTCTGAAAGAGTTTTCTGCTTACCGCCTTTTTTTTCTTCTAATTTTAAAATATAATAGCCATCTGGACCTTTAAAAATACTGCTAATTTTACCTACTTCCAGCGAATCTGAAAAAGCCACCCCATCAAATTGAGAGAATTTCTTACCCTTACTAATAAACCCCAGAGATCCTCCATTTTTACTACTACTCGCCTTAGATTTTCCGCTCGCCAGGGTAGCGAAATCCACCCCCTGAAGAAGTTGAACATAAACATCTTTAGCGTCTTGTTCAGTGTCTACAACTATCTCTCGTATATTCCTCGTCTCAGGATCTTTAAACTGTTCCTTATAGGTATTGTAAGCGTCCTCGATCTCTTTTGACGTTACCCCGAGATTCTCAGTTTCGTCCTTCAGTAGCTTTAAAACCAAAAGCTCCATTCTGGTTTTCTCAAGAATAAGAGCGATGTCTTCATTTTGATCTAAGCCGCGCTTCAAGGCCTCCTGATATAACAAAGCACGACGCACCATTTCGTTTTTAACATAATCGATCTTTTGCTCACGAGTATTAATTTTCTTTTCAAGCTGATCATCAGGAATTGTTTTATTATAATTAGATATATCTTGATTCAAATCTTCTAAAGTAAGCGGAATATCCCCCACTTTACCGATAAGCGTTCCCTTAAAAGGTATCGCCGACGTTTTTTTAATAACTTTCGCCTTCTTGAAATTTAAGAAATCTGAACCATTGCAACCGCATAATAAAAATAAAAAAACCACCAGTAATACTAACCCGCTAAAAGATTTTTTCATTTATTTCACCTGTTCCTTTTTAATTTCATTAAAAATATTCATCAAGAGATCCGCGATCTTAGCGATAAGATATAAAAAGAAAAACGAGAATACATAAAACAACAAAACAGACACACCCAGGCGCGGAGAGCTTCCGGGGACTTTATTTAACACCACAGGAATACTTCCCGCCAATCCGGTCAATAAAATAATCCAAGCACCCGCCTTAACCACTATACTGCAAACCTTTAAGAATCCTAAGTGTTCCCGCATTGACCCCTCCTCATTATTTAATTTTTATCATAAACTATTACAAATTGCAAGACAATTCTTATTTTAATATTTTCTAAGATATTGTAAGCCTAACCCATTGCAAAGGTAACGATAAATTACTTCATGGTTCCGCAGGGGGACAAAAATTCCGCGTCTTTTCTTTAAAAGCATAGCAATAAATAACCGCTAAAATAGGAATCACAAAAATTACGCCAATTAAATATAAAAACATATAGACAGCTTCTGGGGGCTTAATACATGCAGTGCCACACCCTCTTAAATAAAAGAAGTCGTATACAAGATCCGCGATCTTTAGCATAAAATAAATTCTCCAAAAAATATCCGGTAACCATTTTTTATTATAAATATATAGAAAAACGCAAATTGGACCAAAAACCCAAAATAAGGTGCTTCTTAATATTTCAAATACAGAGTGCTCTTTTCCGAATAAATGAATAATTTTCAATAAACTTAAAAAGATATAAAACCAAATATACGTTTTAATAAATTTTTTCATTTTTTATCTTTATATCCATTCTTCTAATAATTCTCTACGCATTATTCTATCACAAATAGCAAAATTACAAACAAAAATGGCTGAACGTTTTAAGTTCAGCCACTGTAAGAAATACTCCTAAGCAACTTCCAGTGAATACCCGGATTAATTAGGTTTTTGCAATAATTCTGGATGTTGTTTTATCAACATAAGACCAATATATGTCTGGATTACCATAACAATCAAAACTAAAACAATGGAAATCCAAAGAAAAAGGCTATCTTTAACTTCGGGCTTTAAATCAGTTACTTTAGTTTTACCAACCCGATCTCCTATTCTTTTACCTTCTTCCTTATCTCTCAACATTACAACATACTCGATAATTGGAAAAATAGGGATGGCCATAAAAATATTCCTGATAATTACTTTAAGAGCGCTGGCGGGATAATTATTCTCATCAACTATTTGTGTCCCAACTAAAAACTTACCAAAGCTTTGGCCACTAAAGCAGTCTTTAAAAAGAATAACCGCTGTCCAAATTATAAAACTAACATTTCTTGCTAAAATAAAGGAAAATACTATACCTAAGATCCACCCTACTATAGAATCTATAACAAATGCGCAAACTCTTTTGTTAGGACCTGGTTTATTAAATTCCATAGTTGTGCTCCTTTCTTTTTTGTATTGTCCCCGCTAGATTTTCTGCCACGCTACTTGTCGCCACAAATTATGGCGACACGATTTGTGGCGAAAAACCAATACTATTAGCCCCAACCGGATTTGAACCGGTGTTTACAGCCTGAGAAGCTGACGTCCTAGGCCAGGCTAGACGATGGGGCCAGAAATAAGTTTAGGTCATTTTACTATATATGCGCTTTTAGTCAATCATTTAATTATTGACCATCCTATATTTGCATTATATACTACCGCATATGAATATCGGCATGGGCTTTAGTGAATCCGGGGATCAAATCCAGGCGGTCAATGATGCCATCACCCAAGCAATTGTGGGATTAGGAAACTTACAAGCCAGCATGGCTTTTATCTTTACCACCACGGAATTCGCCAACCCCCTGGTATTAAAAACTGCCAATAACCTCCTGGAAGGAACTCCGATATTAGGCTGCAGCAGCCTGGGATTAATCACCAACCAGGGAATATTTAAACACGGAATTGCTGTTTTACTGATTAATCTCGATCAACAGGTATTCTTTAACACCGCTTTAATAAAAAATATTAACGAGAATAACCCTCTGGATAATGGCAAAGAGCTCGGAGAAAAATTACTCTATGGGTGTAAAAATGTGCACCGCAGTTTAAGCATAATCTTTTTAGACGGTTTGACCGCGCAAACCGCGGGAATCATTAACGGCCTGCAAGAAAAATTAGGCAGAAGTTTTCCGTTAATCGGGGCGTCGGCCTCGGATAATTTAACTTTTCAAAAAACCTATCAATATTTTAATAACGAGGTTTCTTCACAGTCATGCTGCGGAGTGCTTTTCGGAGGTAAATTCCATTTTGGTATCGGCATAAAACATGGCTGGAACCCCTTGGGCAAAATGCGCTACGTTACCAAATCCAGCGGCAATATTATCCAAGAAGTCGACCATCAACCCGCTGTAAAACTCTATGAAGACTACTTAGCTAAAGATACACTAGAGTTATTTAAGGAGTTGCAGCGCATATCTATCTTCTATCCTCTGGGAGTTTATTTAGAGGGAGAAAATGAATATCTTTTACGTAATATTACCTCAATAAAAGATGACGGCTCATTAGTTACCCAGGGAGAAGTTCCGGAAAATAGTAAAATCCGTTTAATGATCAGCACGAAAGATTCCTGCCTGGCGGCCGCCACGGCTGCTTGCCAAGAAGCAAAAAGAAACCTCGGGCTGCAAAAAACAAAATTCCTGATGGTTTTTGATTCTGCTTCGAGATTCTCGCTGTTAGATAAGCAACGCGCCAAAGAACTGGCGATAATTAAAGAGGCCTTCGGCGAGAATATACCGTTAATCGGCATTTACACCTACGGTGAACAAGCTCCGCTTAACTCGATTAATTATCTTGGCCAAAGTTATTTCCATAACCAAAGTATCAGCGTCTTAGCCGTAGGAGACCAATAAAATGTTATCCTTAATCTTCTTCAGTATTTGTTTAATCATTGCCTACCTGGGAATATCATTATTTATCAAAATGCAGCGCCTAAAAGAATTGGCTAACCGGGTAGCCGCATTGACAAACTCGCTTGAGGAGATGGATGAACAAGCCAAGTTAATTATGCGCACCGATATGGAGCTAAATAAAGCGCAGGAAGAATTGAGTAAAAAGATCGCCGGGCTAAACACCTTGCAGGAATTATCCCGGGAAATGAACGCCACCCTGGAAGAGAAACAGATCTTTCAAAAAATAAATACCAAGCATCTGGAAGATCTGGGTTTTGAGAAGGCGCTGGCTTTTTTGTGGAAAAACCCGGAGAAAGAATTCCAGCTCTGCTTAAGCATTGGCTACAGCCAAACAGAATCCACAAAAATAAGATCTACGATTAACACAGATAGAAATTTCTATTTAGACTTAATTAGCCACGATCAAACCGCTTCCTCTATCTTCATTCCTGAAGGATTTATTTCAAAAAATAAAATTTGTGAATTATTTTTAGTGCGCGCGTTTATCATTTGTCCGGTATTAACTCAAGAGGGCGACCAGGGGTTTATTTTTACCGGCACGCAAGACAGCCAGGTCTCGATCACCGAGGGGGACAGCGAACTTATCGCTTTACTGGGTAATCAGATCGGCCAAACATTAGATAACGCCCGTCTTTTTGAAAAAACCTGGAAATCACAGCAGGCGCTGGAAATAAAGGTTGAAGAAAGAACGCGTCAGTTAACGCAGGCCATTAATGAATTAATGAAAATCAGCAAGCATAAAAGTGATTTTATCTCCAGCGTCTCTCATGAACTAAGAACCCCCCTCACCTCAATCAAAGGATACGCGGCAATATTACTTACCGGTAAATTAGGGGCAATGCCCGATGAAATAAAAGAACGCTTAGAGAAGATCAACCGGCATAGCGACGAACTGGTGCATATGGTAAATGACCTTTTAGATATCTCGCGTATTGAATCCGGCAAAGCAAATATGAAAGCGGAAACTCTAGAATTAGCGCCGGTGGTGGATAAAATCGCGGACCTGCTGGCGGAGCAATTCAAAGATAAAAACATCAGCTTTAAAAGCGCCATCCCGGATGACTGCCGTAAAGTACTGGCTGACCGCAGCCAGCTGGAACGCGTTTTTATTAATTTGGCCGGTAACGCCATAAAATTCACTCCGGAAAAAGGAGCGATCAGCATCAGCGCGCGCCGCTTAGACAACAAAACCATTCAAATCGATGTCAGCGATACCGGATTCGGCATACCGAAAGATGCCCAGGAAAGCATCTTTGAAGAATTTTTTCGCGTCGATAATATTATTAACCAGGAGGTCAAAGGAACGGGCCTGGGGCTGGCATTAGTTAAAAATATAATCCAAGCGCATAAAGGAAAGATTTGGGTGAAAAGCAGCCTCGGGGAAGGCGCAACTTTTAGTTTCACTCTCGCCGCTGGAGAATAAAATTATGAATACAAAAATACTTATTGCTGATGACGACCCGGATATCCGGGACATTCTTAAGCTCACCCTTTCGGAAGAAAATTACGAAATCATCGAAGCGCAAAACGGCGAAGAAGCGTTGGAAATAATCCGGGCAAAACCATTAGACCTGGTACTGCTGGATTATAAAATGCCCAAGATGGACGGGCGGACATTATGCAATGTAATTAAAAAAGACCTCCTGCTGGCACACTTACCGATTATCATGGTCACGGGTAAGGGAGAGATCCACGATAGAATTGAGGGCATTGATTCCGGAGCGGACGATTATGTGGTTAAGCCTTTCGAGCCCAAAGAGTTACTTGCCAGAATACGCATGGTACTTCGGCGCACCAAAAGAGACCTGGAGGCAAACCCGCTTACCCGCCTGCCGGGAAATGTAGCGATACTGAATGAACTTTCCAATAGTATCGCCAGTAAAAAACCTTACGCGGTTTGTTATGTCGACTTAGATAAATTTAAAACGTATAACGACAAATATGGATTTGAACATGGTGATACCGTGATCAGGGAAACGGCGCGCATTTTACTTGCCGCGACTAAAGAATTCGGCCAGCCAGATGATTTTATCGGACATATCGGAGGCGATGATTTTGTCGTAGTTACCTCCCCGGAGGCAGCCGATAAAATTTGTGAAAAAATAATCCGCGATTTTGACCAGGCCTCTCCTTTATTCTACAACCAAGAGGACAGGAAAAATGGTTATACTATCGGAGAAAACCGCCAAGGAAAAACCCAGAAGATCCCCCTGCTTTCAGTTTCTATCGGAGTAGTGAATAGCCAGCTGCGCCAAATTAAACATGTTGCCCAAATCGGCGAGATTGGCGCGGAACTAAAGAAAGCAGCCAAAGCCCTGGAAAAAAGTAATTACGTTAAAGATAAGCGGCAGGATTAAATCATAATGCGCGAGGGGGGAGTTGAACCCCCAAGCCTTGCGGCACAAGCCCCTCATGCTTGCGTGTCTGCCATTTCACCACCCGCGCATAAATTGCATTTGTTATTCTAAGGCATAGCTTCAAATTGTCAAAAACTTTGATTATTCTAAAATATTTTTATGACAGTGGCACTTTTGAAGGGAAGGATATTCTCCGGTAAAACAAGCCGTGCAAAAATCCTCTTTCGGCAACGGCATAGAATTTAACATGCCCGCTAAGCTTAAATACTCCAAACTATCCGCGCCGATAAAATCACGAATCCAGTTAATGTCGTGTTGGGAAGCGATAAGTTCTTTTCTCGTCGGAAAATCTATCCCGTAAAAACAAGGAAATTTAATCGGCGGACAGCTCACCAGCATATGCACTTCTTTTACGCCGGCTTGGCGCAAACTTTTTACGCGCATCTTGCTGGTTGTGCCGCGCACAATCGAATCTTCGATCACCAGCGCGCGCTTATCGGCCAAAGCCTCTTTCAGCGGATTAAGCTTTATCTTAACCCGGAAATCCCGCAAATCCTGGCTGGGCTGAATAAAAGTCCGGCCAATATAATGATTACGCACAATTCCAAATTCAAAAGGAATTTTGGAGGCTTGCGCGTATCCTAAAGCGGCATAGGTTCCAGAGTCCGGTATCGGCATGACAATATCCGCATCCACTTTAAATTCAGCGGCCAGCTGTTTGCCCAGACTTTTCCTGGCCAAATATACGCTTTTGCCAAAAATATTGCTATCCGGCCGCGCAAAATAGATATACTCAAAGATGCAAAAAGCGCGGCGAGATTTAAGCTCCGGCTTCACCGATTCAATTCTGTCCTTATAAATAAAAACAACCTCTCCCGGCTGGATATCCCGGATATATTCGGCATTAATTAAATCCAAAGCGCAGGTTTCACTCGCCAAAATATACGCGCCGTCAAGTTTGCCTAAACAAAGCGGGCGCCAGCCGAAACTATCTCTAGCGCCAATCAAGGTATCATTAAACATCAGGGCCAAAGAATATGCCCCCTCCAGCTTCGAGAGCGCTTCTAATACAATACCTTGCAAATCTTTTTTCTTGCTGTGCGCCAAAAGATGCACGATAATTTCTGAATCCATACTCGTTTGGAAAAGCGCGCCGTTATTTTCCAGCTCTTCGCGCAGCTTAACGGTATTGGTCAAATTACCATTATGCGCCACGGCAATCTGGCCGATCTTGGATTTTACAAAAAATGGCTGGGCGTTTTTAATCGTGCTGCTGCCGGTAGTCGAATACCGCACATGCCCAATCGCCAGCTCACCGCGCAGAGAGCGGATAATCTTTTCATTAAAAACATCACTCACCAATCCCATGGCTTTATGCATATACGTTTTTTTGCCATTGCGCGAGACAATCCCGCTGGATTCTTCCCCGCGGTGCTGCAGCGCGTAAAGGCCTAAATAGCTCAACCGCGCCGCATCTTTATGTGGATATACCCCAAATATTCCGCACATAGATCCTTCTTTCTTTTTATTTCTCCAAAGCTCCAAAACGCAAAGCTGCCTGGATAAAACCGCTGAACAATGGATGGGCCCGATCGGGCTTAGATTTAAATTCAGGATGGAACTGCACCGCGATAAAATACGGATGCGCTTTTAACTCCACGATCTCAACTAAATCCTTGCCCGGGCAAACCCCGGAAAGCAGCATGCCTTTCTTTTCAAACAATTTCTTAAATTCATTATTAAATTCATAGCGATGCCGATGGCGTTCATAAATCAAGTTTTTGCCGTAAACCCGGCCTGCCAGGCTATGCTTTTTAATTTTGCATTGATACGCGCCTAAGCGCATCGTGCCCCCCAGGTCTTTAAGTTTACGCTGTTCTTGCAGTAAGCTGATTACCGGATATTTTGTCGGCTTAAATTCCGTAGAATTGGCGGATTTTAAATCGCAGACATTCCGGGCAAATTCAATTACCGCGCACTGCATACCTAAACAAATACCCAAGAAAGGAATTTTATTGACGCGGGAAAATTTAATTGCCTTAATTTTTCCTTCAATTCCGCGATAACCAAATCCCCCGGGAACCAGTATTCCGGAAACCCCCTTAAGCAGTAGATCGACTTTGCCATCCTCTAAGCTCTCCGAATCGATTTTTTTTATCTCAACCCGCGCATCATTATAAATTCCGGCGTGAGTCAATGCCTCATAAATTGATTTATAAGCATCCTGCAATTCAATATATTTTCCGATTACCGCGATGGTTACCTTATACTTGGGGTTAAGCACCCGGTTCACTACTGTCTTTTCCCAATCCTTAAGGTCGGAAAATTTACAGATCAATTTAAAATGGCTCAAAATTATCTCATCCAGAATCTGCTTTTTAAAAACTAAAGGCACCTGATAAATCGACTCCATATCCGGAGATTCAATGACCGCCTCTTTTTTCACATTGCAGAATAAAGAAATTTTCTCCTTGACGCTCTCCGTCAAAGATTCCTCCGTCCGGCAAATAAGCACATCCGGGATAATGCCAATCTCGCGCAAAGTACCCACGCTATGTTGAGTAGGTTTAGTTTTAACTTCTCCGGCGGCTTTAATATAAGGAACCAAAGTAAGGTGAATATAAAACACATTATCCGGCCCCATGTCTAACCGGAATTGCCGGGTAGCCTCCAGAAAAGGCAGGCTTTCAATATCACCGACCGTTCCCCCGATTTCTACGATCACAATATCCGCTTTAGAAACCTGGGCGCATTTCTTAATCCTCTCTTTTATCGCGTCGGTAATATGCGGAATAACCTGAATCGTTTTCCCCAGATAATCACCTTTGCGCTCTTTTGAAATTACACAGTTATAAATCTGGCCGGTAGTGATATTATTAAATTTTGATGAAAGCGTATTGGTAAAACGCTCGTAATGCCCCAGGTCTAAATCCGTCTCCGAGCCGTCTTCGGTCACGTAAACCTCGCCGTGTTGATAAGGATTCATCGTTCCCGGATCAACATTAATATACGGATCCAGTTTCATCAGAGTGACTTTTAATCCTCGCGATTCTAAAATCTTCCCAATCGAAGCGGAAGCGATCCCTTTACCTAAACTGGAAATAACCCCGCCGGTTATAAAAATATATTTGGACATTTATAAACAACCCTCCGTTTTTGAAAACTATTTTTCAGATTGAAAACCTGCAGCTTTTATTATATCTTTTTAGGGCCGGATATGCAAAAGAAAACATCGGTAATTAATTCCGGCAGTCCGATCATCAACCTACCAGATTATATTATCACCTAATCTAAGATATTTGCAATAAAGTTTATATAATCGGCAGGTTACTTTGACCCATCAAATACTGATCCATAAAATAAGCGCAGCGCCTTCCTTCGGAAATCGCCCAGACGACTAATGATTGGCCGCGGCGCATATCTCCGGCGGAGAATATTTTTTCTACGCTCGTCATATAATTTTCTTGTGTCGAGATATTCCCCCGGGGGTCAAATTTAATCTTTAAATCATTCAGTAAACCGGAATGTTCCGGATGCAGAAAACCTACCGCCAGAATAACTAAATCGGCGTCAATTTCAAACTCGCTTCCGGAAATTTCTTGCATCGTTGGACAGGTTTTTCCGCGGGCGGGAGCGAATTCTACCTTAACACAAGAGAGCTTCTGCACCAAACCTTTTTCTCCGATAAAACGTTTGGTCAGCACCGCCCAATGACGCTGGCCGCCTTCCTCATGACTAGAAGATACTTTTAAAAGTAAGGGGTATTTTGGCCAAGGGTAAGCGGAAGAGCGGCATTCAGCGGGCTGAGGCAAAACTTCAATCTGCACCACGCAAGCCGCCCCCTGTCGATGCGCCGTGCCAACACAATCCGCTCCGCTATCTCCGCCTCCGATAATCACCACCCGTTTACCGTTAGCATCAATCAGCTCCGCGGGCGGGATATGCTCTTTACTGATGCGTTTATTCGATTGCGATAAATAATCCATCGCAAAATATATCCCCTTTAAATCTCTTCCCTCAATTAACAAATCCCGGGGGACACGCGAGCCGCCGGCTAAGCAAACCGCGTCGAAATCTTTCAAAAGCTTTTGCGCAGAATAATCAACGCCAACATTTATCCTGGTTTTAAAAACTACCCCTTCTTCTTTCCAAATCTTAATCCGCCGGTCTAAAATATGCTTCTGGAGTTTAAAATCCGGGATACCGTAGCGCAATATTCCGCCGGGTTTCTTCTCCCGCTCAAAAACAATCACCTGATGACCGGCCTGATTAAGCTGATCCGCGCAAGATAAACCCGCGGGGCCGGAACCAATTACCGCGATCTTTTTAGTGGTCCTTTTTTCGATGCGGCGGGGCCGGATCCAGCCATTTTTAAAACCTGCTTCCACAATTGCCAGTTCATTTTCCCGGATGGTTACCGGATCGTCATTAATCCCTAAAACACAGGCATATTCACAAAGCGCCGGACAAATCCGGCCGGTGATCTCCGGAAGATTATTTGTCGCCTCCAGCAGGTTGAGAGCCTTCTCCCAATGGTTATGAAAAACCAGATCATTCCATTCCGGTATATAATTACCAATCGGACAGCCCGAGTGGCAAAAAGGCGTACCGCAATCCATACAGCGCGAAGTTTGATCTTTGATTTGAGCGGCGCTGCGCAAAAGACTGACTTCTTTAAAGTCTTTCACTCTTTCGCAAACCGGACGGTAACTACCGGCTTGTCTTTTTACTTTTAAGAAACCTTTTAAATCACCCATCAGTGTATTCTCCCAAATCCGACTGCTTATTTTCCTGCGTTTCTTTTAATATCCGCTCATACTCTAACGGCATGACTTTTACAAAAAACTTCGCGTATTTATTAAAATCACGCAGTATCTCGTTCGCTTTCGGGCTCTGCGTATATTTATGGTGATTCGCTAAAAGATTCTTGATGGCCTGGGCGTCGCAGGTATCGATCTTTTGCAGGCGAACCATCTCCAGATTACATTTTTTCTTAAAATCACCCTGCGCATCTAAACAATAAGCAATCCCTCCGGACATCCCGGCCGCAAAATTTCTGCCGGTTGCCCCCAAAACAACAACCCGGCCGCCGGTCATATATTCACAACCATGGTCGCCGACGCCTTCCACCACGGCATTCAATCCGGAGTTGCGGATACAAAATCTTTCTCCGGCCACGCCTCGAATATACGCCTGGCCGTTAATCGCCCCATAAAAAGCAGTATTACCAATAATAATATTATCATCTGATTTATAATCTACCGCTTTATCCGGATAAATTATGATTTTACCTCCGGAGATGCCTTTGCCCACATAATCATTGGCCATCCCCTCTAAGGTAAAAGTTACCCCGTTAGCTAAAAATGCGCCGAAACTTTGCCCGGCGACTCCTTTAAAATTGCACTTAATCGTATTTTCCGGCAAGCCGCTTTCTTTAAACCTGCGGCAAACCTCGCCGCTTAACATCGCGCCGGTGGTGCGATTTACATTTTCAATTTTTTGATTTATTTGAACTTCCTGAGATCTCTCCAGCGCCGGCTTGGCTAATGCGATAAGTTTTAAATCTAAAACGTGATCAATTCCGTGATCTTGTTTGCGGCAATAATGCGTAATCACTGATGGATCGACTTTTGGCCGATGGCTTTGGCCAGTGGAAGCCAAACCATTGCCCTCTGGCCGATAGAGAATGCGTGAAAAATCAATTTGTTTGGCTTTCCAAGGCAAAATTATTTTGTCGACTTCCAACAAATCTGTGCGGCCCACCATCTCTTCTAACTTTTTTATGCCTAAGGAGCCCATAATCTGACGCAGCTCACCGGCAATAAAAGTAAAATAATTTATGAGATACTCTGCTTTGCCGCTAAATCTTCTTTCTAAAATTTCATCCTGAGTGGCGATACCTACGGAACAGTTATTTAAATTACAATGCCTGAGCATCACGCACCCCAAAGTGATTAACACGGCCGTAGAAAATCCAAACTCTTCCGCGCCTAATAATGCCGCAATCGCGACATCGCGCCCGGTACGCAGCTGGCCATCAGTTTGCAAACGCACCCGGCTTCTTAAATCATTTAACACTAAGCTCTGATGCGTCTCTGAAAGGCCCAGCTCCCAAGGCAGGCCGGCATGCTTAATCGAACTTAACGGGGAAGCGCCGGTTCCTCCGTCACCTCCGGAGATAAGAATCATATCCGCATGCCCTTTGGCCACTCCGGCTGCGATTGTGCCTACGCCGATTTCAGAAACCAGCTTAACGCTGATACGCGCTACGGGATTAACATTCTTTAAATCAAAAATAAGCTGCGCTAAATCTTCGATAGAATAAATATCATGGTGCGGCGGCGGAGAAATCAACGTCACCCCGGGAGTGGTATAACGCGTCTTGGCAATCGTAGCGCTTACTTTATGCCCGGGAAGCTGGCCGCCTTCTCCGGGTTTTGCGCCTTGCGCAATTTTAATCTGGATTTCATCGGCGTTAACCAAATAATTTGTCGTTACGCCAAAACGCCCGGAAGCCACCTGTTTAATCGCGCTGCGGGCAGAATCTCCGCTGGCCTGCTTTTCAAAACGCGCGGGATCTTCCCCGCCTTCACCGGTATTTGATTTACCTTTTAACCTATTCATAGCAATAGCAATTGTTTCATGGGTCGCCCGGCTAATCGAACCGAAACTCATCGCTCCGGTTGCAAATCGTTTGACAATCTCTTCGATCGGCTCAACTTCTTCCAGGGCAATTGGTTTTTGCGCTTTGAATTTCAGCAAGCTTCTTAAAGTCGTGGGGTTTTTTGACTGATCATTAATCAAGCCGGCAAACTCCTGATATTTATTCAGATCATTATTGCGCACCGCATCCTGTAATGCGGCGATGCTTTCCGGATTCCAAAGGTGAAACTCTCCATCGCGCTTCCATTGATAGACTCCTCCACTGGAGAGATAATGCTCTTTGATGCGAACTGCCGAAAAAACCTCTTGATGACGCAAAATAGTTTCTTGAGCAATATCCTCCAAAGAAGCGCCGCCCACCCGGGAAACCGTGCCGCTAAAATAGCGATCAATTAAATCCTGGCTTAGTCCCACGGCCTCAAATATCTGAGCGCCCCGATAGCTCTGCAAAGTAGAAATACCCATCTTAGACAACACCTTCATAATTCCTTTATCAATGGCTTTAATATAATTATGCTTGGCCTGCTGGACACCCACCGTTAACTCTTGATCCCCAGACAGGCTTTCCACCGCCTTAAAGCCAAGATAAGGATTAACGCAATCGGCCCCAAAACCAAAAAGCAAAGCAAAATGGTTTATTTCGCGCGGCTGAGCGCTCTCCAAAACAATACTGATCTGAGTGCGTAAAGATTTCTGCACTAAATAATGATGCAGAGCCGAAACCGCCAGGAGGCTGGGGATGCTCAGATAATCCTTATTTACCCCCCGGTCGCTTAAAATTAAGAACGTATACCCCTGCTTTATCGCGTCTTCCGCTTCCTGGCAAATCTTCTCTAAAAATTTATGAAAAATATTTTCTACCGGGATTTCTCCGCCGGCATTCTGGCGCCTCCGGAGGCGCCCTTCAAATTTTGCCACCGGAAGAAGTAATGAAATAGTTTTGGTTTTAAAACCATTTTTACTTATTTTACGGATCTTCATCAGTTCAGCATCGGTTAAAATCGGCCGCGTAACCAATAATTTATGGCAATGCCCTTCTCCGTCACTAAGAATATTCTTTTCCGGCCCCAGATAACTAACCAAACTCATTACCAGCTCTTCGCGGATCGGGTCAATCGGAGGATTCGTTACCTGAGCAAACAGCTGTTTAAAATAAGAAAATAATAATTGCGGCTTAGCGGAAAGTACGGCATGCGGAGTATCGTTACCCATTGAACCGATCGGCTCCTGCGCAGTTTCCGCCATCGGCTTGATAATTGTTTTTAAATCCTCCCGCGTATATTCAAAAGCTTTTAGTTGAGTTAAAGTATCGGTTTTATCTTTCTGATGATTCTTTGGTTTATCCGCTAACTTATCCAGCTCCAGGATATTTTTCTTAACCCACTGGCCGTATGGTTTGCTTTGAGCTAAATCTTTTTTTATCTGTTGATCCTTGATGATACGTCCGGCCGCGGTATCAATAAAAAATGTCTTTCCCGGCTCAAGGCGGCCTGAATAAAGAATCCGGGAAGGTTTGATATCTAAAACTCCTACCTCCGAAGCCATCACCACAAAATCGTCTTTGGTCACAATATACCGGCAGGGCCTTAAGCCATTACGATCCAGCACTGCGCCAATGCACTGGCCATCGGTAAAAGCCATGGCGGCCGGGCCATCCCAGGGCTCCATCAGACAGGTGTGATACTGATGAAAAGCCCGAACATTTTGAGCCAGCAGATTATTCTGTTCCCAGGCGGCAGGAATGAGCATAGAGATCGCGTGTGGCAAGCTTCTTCCGGATAAAGTTAAAAGCTCAAAAACATTATCGATCGTCGCCGAGTCGCTTCCACCCGGGACAATTACCGGGAGAATCTTCTTTAAGTCGCGGCCAAACAATGCGCTATTTAAAAGGCTTTCCCGGCTGCGCATCCAGTTAATATTACCTCTAAGAGTGTTAATTTCGCCGTTATGCGCGATAAATCGAAACGGCTGGGACAAATCCCAGGTCGGAAATGTATTGGTAGAATAACGCGAATGCACTAAAGCTAAAGCGCTCTTCATCTTGGGAGAATTTAAATCCGGGAAAAAATTTTCTACCTGATGCGGCATGAGTAAACCTTTATAAATAAAGGTGCGGCTGGATAAGCTGGGTATATAAAAAAACGCCTGCTGCTTTATTTTCGAGGCGCGAATAATATTTTCAACCTGCTTGCGAATGACATAAAGTTTTCTTTCAAAGGCCAAAACATCATTTAACTTTTTATTCCATCCAATAAAAATTTGTTCGATCTGGGGTTGGCTGTCTTTAGCGCTCTGGCCGATATCAGAATTATCTACCGGCACATTGCGCCAGCCCAAAAATAATTGCTTTTCCCGATTAATTATTCTTTCAAAAACTTCTTTACAGAATTTACGCTCTTGGGCATCCCGGGGAAGAAAAACTAACCCGGAAGCGCATGCTCCTTCTTGGGGCAGGTTGATATTTTCTTTCGCGCATACCGAAACAAAAAACTCACGTGGAAACTGAATCAGCAGGCCGGCGCCATCCCCGGTTTTCGGATCTGCGCCGGTTGCTCCGCGATGGCTCAAACGCCTTAAAACCTCCAGCCCCTGTTTGACAATCTCATGGCTCTGCTTGCCTTTAATATTACAAACAAATCCTACACCGCAAGAATCATGCTCAAACTGCGGATCATATAAACCTTGTTTTTGAGGTAAATGTATGTATTTCATAGGTTAATTTTCCACTTACTTACATCGATGCCCAGTTTCTTAATTTTCGTGCGCATGGTATTGCGATTAATCCCTAAAATCCGGGCGGCTTTCAATTGATTACCCTCACAACGTTCTAAAGTCTGCTCAAGTAAAGGCTTTTCTACCGCCTCTAAAACCGATTTATATAATACTCCTCTTTTTTCAATAAACAAAGAATTCTCCAGCTCCACTACCCGATCCTTAATAAAAGCCAGGTCCCTGATGCAATCCTTTTTTACCACGCGGATGATATCATTCGGGCCGGTATTCGCGGATAAAGCATACCCTTCCTGCTCCAGCATCTTAGCCAAAGCTTCTTTAGTTTTTACTTCATCTTCGGTAATCAGTATAGTAATCATCTTTAAGCCAAAACTGCCCAAGCTTTATGCATCTCGATTGACAAAAAAAGACGTTCACTTTGGCAAAAAACAGTCCTAGCCATCATGAACGTCTATGTTCTATGCGCTATATCTAAAGCACTACACTGTGCTTAAAAAGGGAGGCGTCCCCTTTCTTTACTTTATAAACAACATCTCCCGATACTTGGGTAAATCCCAGGTATCATCCGGAACCACGCACTCCAAAGCATCCACATGCCTGCGAATATGCTCCATCAAAGGCTTCAGCTCTTTAAAGTAAAGTTCCGCGCGCTTTTCATTGTTTACTTTAGCGGCCTTCTCTAATAATGTAATCATCTCTTTGGCGTTGCGGCGCACATAATAAATCTTGGAAACCACATCAGTTAAATGTTCTTTTTTATCTTTAAGCGCGGCCGCATCAATTTTTAAGCCGGCGCTTTTTTGCAGTTTGGATAATTCATCCAAAGTCCCCGCTAACAAGCTTTCATATTTATAACCTGCCGGAACCACGGAAGCATTGACCATTTCATTTAAAGTATTAGCTTCGATCTCCAGGGTGAGATTATACATATGGATCCAAATGTGATACCGCGCCACCAGCTCTTCTTTCGAGAAAACTTTATATTTCTCAAAAAGCGCGATATTCTCTTTTTTGGTTAAAGCTTCCAGCGACGCATAGGTGGAAGCGATATTTCCCAATCCGCGTTTTGCGGCTTCCGTAATCCACTCTGGAGAATAATTATTTCCTTCAAAGCGGATGTCCTTAGTTTCTTTAACGATTTTCGAGATCACCTGCAAAGCGCCCGCGTTAAAATCTTTGCCCGCCAAAGTAGCTTTCTTAATCTGCTCGGCAACATAATCCAGACTTTCGGCAATAATCGTATTGACGACGGCGATCGGCGTCGAAATATTTTGAGAGGATCCGACCGCGCGAAACTCAAACTTCGCCCCGGTAAAAGCAAAAGGCGAAGTACGGTTGCGATCCGTAGAATCTTTGCTAAACTTAGGCAGGCGGCCAATTCCAAAATCCATAATATCAGATTTAGAAACTTTGGATTTGACTCCTTTTTCAATCGTCTCCAAAATATTAGTTAATTGTTCACCCAAAAACACGCTGATAATCGCCGGAGGAGCTTCATTGGCGCCTAAACGATGCTCATTGCCGGCTAAGGCTACGGAAGCGCGCAAAAGATCGGCGTGCAAATAAACCGCTCTTAAAACCGCGGCTAAAACCGCCAGAAACTGCAGATTATCTTCCGGGGTCTGGCCCGGATTAAGCAGGTTATTACCTTGATTATCGGCCAGCGACCAATTCAAGTGTTTGCCGCTTCCATTTATACCCGCGAATGGTTTTTCATGCAGAAGACAGACCATCCCATGCTTTAAAGCCACCTTTTTCATTAGCTCCATCAGCAGCTGGTTATGGTCCGCGGCAATGTTTGATTCCTCAAACACCGGAGCAAATTCATACTGATGCGGGGCAACTTCATTATGCCGGGTCATCACCGGTATACCTGCTTTGTAGGCCTCTTGGGCCACCTCAAACATAAAATTCACTACGCGTTCTTTAATCGTGCCAAAATATTGGTCTTCCAATTGCTGCCCCTTGGGGCTGGGCGCGCCGACTAAAGTACGGCCGGTCATAATCAGATCCTGGCGCAGATTATAATAATTCTTATCAATTAAAAAATATTCCTGTTCTGCTCCGCAGGTGGAGAAAACTTTATTTACATTTTTATGCCCGAATAATTTTAACAGCCCGATGGCCGCTTTATTTAAGGCTTCATCCGAACGTAAAAGCGGCAATTTTTTATCTAATGCCTCGCCATGATAAGAAATAAATATCGTCGGAATACATAAAGTTTTACCCAGCTGGCTTTCCACGATAAAAGCCGGGCTGGAAGGATCCCAGGCCGTATAACCGCGGGCTTCGAATGTCGCGCGGATTCCTCCGGAAGGAAAACTTGAGGCATCCGGCTCGCCTTGAATCAGCTTGTTTCCAGAAAATTTTTCCATGACCTTTCCCGGCCCAACAATCGAAATAAAGCTATCATGTTTCTCCGCGGTAAGCCCGGTCATCGGCTGAAACCAATGCGTATAATACGTGGCCCCTTTGGCAATCGCCCACTCTTTCATAGCATCGGCAATCTCATTGGCCTGCGTTAAAGAAATGGTTTTGCCTTCAGACATCCAGGTCTTGAATGCTTCAAAAGTAGCCTTGGAAATATGCTTCTGCATCGTTTCCGTGCTAAAGGTATTCTCGCCGAAATAAGTTGAAACTTTCTTGGGCAGCTCGACCTTGTCTAATTTTACGCTTTTAATTTTAAATAAAACTTTCTGCCTTATGCTCATTTGCTCCTCCCTTGCATATTATACGAAATAGATGATTTATTCTACCATAAGCCGTAAAAATTAAAAGAGGCATTCTTTAAGATCCAGAACGCCCCTGTTCTCTAATTACAAGTAGAAAACCTGGGCTTCTGGTAACCTGTTTTGTTACCCGATCGCAATTGATCCGCGCTCTTCGGTACGGATACGAATACATTCCTTTAAATCCAACACAAAAATCTTGCCGTCTCCGGTTTCCCCGGTTTTGGCGCCTTTGACAATCGCCTTAATCGTGGGCTCAAGATAATTATCGTTTACCGCG
>Ga0172375_10002146_pt1 | contig 31128 bp, 25 predicted proteins | sample LakKiv1m_FD_114537 | JGI IMG/M metagenome (GOLD analysis project Ga0172375, IMG submission 114537) | Freshwater microbial communities from Kabuno Bay, South-Kivu, Congo - kab_092012_11.1m | ecosystem: Environmental > Aquatic > Freshwater > Lake | place: Democratic Republic of the Congo... | reverse complement strand
GCTTTTATTTTGGTCTTTCTATCCTATCTTATCTTTTATGATTTATTCCAAATTATTTTTGAAAAATTATATTAATGCACCGATTTCAGAAAATAACACAGTTTCATCTTTAAAAGAAGCAAATTCCATATTAGGCGCATTTAATGTTTTTTCTAATAATCTTCGAGACTATACTCAGGCAAGTATTTGGTTCCCCGCTTCACCTCAGCTAAATCAACTATCGCAACTGACTGTTAGAGAATATACTTTATCGATCCCTAAACTAAATATTAAAAAAGCTCGGGTAGTAGTTGGAGGTGAAGATTTAACGAAAAGCTTAGTCCATTATTTACCCCAATCGCTACCTGGAGAATATGGTAATGTGGCTATTTTTGGCCATTCTACTTTACCACAGCTATATAACCCAAAGGATTATAAAACAATTTTTACTTATCTCTCATCCTTGGAAAAAGGGGATAAAATATATGTCAATGTCGGCGAATATGAATACCAATATGAAGTAATGACATTATTTATCGTAAAACCAAAAGATATATCAGTATTAGAGCAAAAAAAAGATGATTCTTACTTAACCTTAATTACCTGTGAACCGCCTGGAACTTGGTTAGAAAGATTGGTGGTAACAGCTAAACTTACAAAAATATAGGTGCTATTTGTGATTGAACAAACCTATAATATATGATAAAATTCACTTCATGAAGTCAAGTTTATTTACTGTTATTGGACTGCTCTTTAAAGGACTATATTACTTTGTTACTTTCTTTATTTTTATTGGAGAAATTACTGAAAAAATAATTCTTAAACCAATATATTTTGTTGCATATTTGCTAAAAAAAATTTTCCTAACGATTTTTAAATTGATTGCAAAGATAAAGTTAAAACCGATAAAATTTCCATTATTTAGGTTGCCTAAATATAAATTACCGCAAATAAGAATTAAACAGAATCTGATCTTCGAAAAAATTAAATATTTTTTTCTTGGATGCTTGGTTACTTTCGGAATTGTTTTATTTTTTCAATCATATGTTTTTATTAAAAATCTTCCTTCGCCCTACAATATTGGAAAAACCAACTATCCTCTATCGACTCATATTTATGATAGAAATGACAAGCTTCTTTACGAAATCTATCGGGAACAAAATAGAACTCCGGTTAAGTTAAGTGAATTACCTGTCTATGTTGCTCAAGCAACAATTGCGATTGAAGATAAAGATTTTTACCGACATCAAGGAGTGGCGGTTTTCTCGGGTATAATAAGAGCGATTAAAGAAACGGTTATTAATAAAAATCTACAGGGAGGGTCAACGATTACTCAACAACTTGTTAAAACAGCCTTATTAACTCCAGAGAGAACAGTAGTAAGAAAAATTAAGGAAGTAATATTAGCTATGTGGACAGAAAAAATTTATAGCAAAGATAAAATTCTTGAAATGTATTTAAATCAAGTTCCCTATGGTGGATCTTCTTACGGAATTGAAGAAGCAGCAAAAACATATTTTGGAAAAAAAGCCAAAGATTTAACGATTGAGGAAGCTGCTTTATTAGCGGGTTTACCACAAGCACCATCAGTGTATTCACCATATATTAATCCTGAGGAAGCTTTAGTTAGACGAAACGAAGTTTTGACCTCCATGAAAAATCAAGGGTATATAAGCGAAGAGTCAAAAATTAAAAGCCAAAAGTCAAAGTTAGAAGTGTTACCGCCAAAAACGTCTATTCGAGCTCCTCACTTTGTTTTTTATGTAAAAAATCAGCTGGAAAATTATTATGGCATTAAGGCGATCGAAGAAGGTGGTTTAAAAGTAAAAACTACTTTAGATAATAAGATTCAGGAAGAAGTAGAAAAAATTCTTAAAGAAGAACTGGAAAAAATTAACTATTTAAATGTTACCAACGGAGCAGTTTTGGTCACCCGGCCTTCAACAGGTGAGATACTGGCAATGGTAGGTTCAGTTGATTATTTTTCTCAACCATATGGAGCTTTTAATGTGACTACAGCTTTACGTCAGCCTGGAAGTTCAATCAAACCGATTATGTATTCTTTAGCTTTACAAAAAGGTTATACGGCTGCATCTATCCTTGATGATTCGCCGGTTGTTTTCAACATCGCCGGATCGGAATCATATCAACCGGTTAATTATGATAATAAATTTCATGGTAAAGTACCTTTACGCTATGCTTTAGCCAATTCTTACAACATTCCTGCTGTTAAAACATTAAACACAATTGGGGTAGATAATTTTATTAATTTTGCGACAAAAATGGGCATTAGCACCTGGAATGATAAATCTCGCTATGGATTATCTTTAACCTTGGGGGGTGGTGAAGTTACTATGGTTGATATGGCCGAGGCTTTTGGAGTACTTGCCAACCTGGGATACAAAATGCCAATCAATTATTTTCAAAAAATTGAAGATAATGATGGTAATGTTTTGCGTGAAATGACATCTTTTAAAATAAAAGAAATAGATCCTGCTATTACATACATTATTAGTGATATTTTGTCTGATAATTTTGCCCGGACTTTTGCTTTTGGAACCGCTTCATCTTTGGAAATTCCCGGATATAAGGTAGCCGTTAAAACTGGAACAACTAATGATAAAAAAGACAACTGGACGATCGGTTTCACTCCAGAATTTTTAGTAACCGTTTGGGTGGGTAATAATGACAATTCCCCAATGAATCCGTATTTAACTTCAGGAATCACCGGAGCTTCGCCAATCTGGAATAGGGTAATGAACTACTTATTAAAAAATTATGGTACAGGTAATAAATGGTATGAGAAACCGGATAATGTTGTAGAAAAAAATTGTTACTACGGAAGAAAAGAATATTTTGTTCGCGGAACGGAGAATAGTGCCAACTGCAACCAGGCCTCTTTATCGAGTCCAACACCAACGCCATAATAAGTTTATAAAGTTTGTAAAGTTATAAAGTTCGTAAAGAATTGAATTTGATTACTTTAAAAACTTTAAGAACTTTATGAACTATTTTTTGGGAGTTATTTCCTTGAGTCCAACTAACGATTGCAGCACTTCCGGCACTTTGACGCTTCCATCTTTTTGCTGATAGTTTTCAATCAAGGCTATCAATATTCTTGGCGAAGCCAAAGCGGTATTATTCAAAGAAAAACAATATTCAGTTGAGCCGTCTTTTTTTCGATATTTTATTTTTAATCTTCTTGTTTGGAAATTACCCATTATCGAATTTGACATTGTCTCTCCATAAGCTTGTTTTGATGGCATCCAGGTCTCAGTATCATATTTTTTAATCTGCGGCTCACCCATGTCACCGGTACACATTAACAACACCCTATAAGGGAGATTTAAATCTTGTAAAATTTCCTCGCAGTTTTTTTGCAGTTCTTCGTGGAGTTTTTTGGACTTTTCAACATCTTCATCCGCAATGATTACTTGTTCAACTTTCCAAAATTCATGAACCCGATATAAACCTTTGGCGTCTTTACCGTAAGCGCCGGCTTCACGCCTAAAACATGGGGAAAAAACCACGAATTTTTTTGGTAATTCAGATTCTTTAAGTATTTCTCCAGAATAATAGGAAGTAACAGGAACCTCAGCCGTTCCAGCTAGATAAGCATCTTCATCATTGAGTTTGTAAACTTCGTTTTCTCCCCAGGGAAACTGTCCGCTTCCAAAAAAAGCAAAACCTTTAACAATGGCAGGAGCAACTAATGGGGTATAACCTTTTTTAACCAGTTTTTGAAAAACATAAAAAAGAAGGGCTATTTGAAGTTGAGCTGCTTGATTTTTAAGAAAATAACCACGAAAACCGGAAACTTTGGTGCCTCTTTCAAAATCTATAAGATCTAGGGTTAAACCTAGATCAATATGTGATTTTGGCTGAAAGTCAAATTTGGGAATTTTCCCCCATTTTTTAATTTCGACATTGCCGGTCTTATCTTTTCCTACAGGAACTTCTAGTAATGGGATATTTGGGACAAATGAGACTAATGTGTCTAATTGGACTGAAATCTTAGAAAGACTATCTTCAAGTTTCTTTAATTCGTCTTTTATTTGTTTACCCCGATTAATTGTTTTTTCATCCGGTTTTTGATGAGAAGTATTATTCCTTTCTTCGCGAAGGGTTTGAATCTTTTGAATAAATTCTCGTCTTTGATCATCAAGTTTTAATATTAAATCTATATCAACTTTACGACCTTTATTTTTAGCCGCCTCAATGACTTTTTCTCTATTGGCACGAATGAAATCGAGAGATAACATATCAATCATCATATCAAATTCTCCATTCTTTTTGTCAACCTCTTCAGCGCCTTCAGGCGATGATTAACCAGTTGATGTTCTTCCTTGGTTAGTTCATCATAATATTTATTATATTTATCAACAATGAATATCGCTCGGTAAGGATAACCAGCAATTCTATTTGACGAGGGAATTTTGGCGATATGACCTAAGATTTTTTCTGTTTCATAAATTACTTTTTTTGTTTGAGGGTCATAAAAACAAAGGCAGACTTCCAAATAAGCAGTTCTTTTTATGCCTGTACAACCTCGGAGATTGTGTAGGGCATGGTTGATAAGCTCTAAATCAGTTGCCTCTCGTCCAAGCCAACGCTTTGATTTAACTCCCGGTTCATTATTGAGGTAGGGAATAACCAGTCCACCGTCATCAGATACAACCGGTAGGTGAGTCAGATCGCCATAAAATTTCGCCTTTATCAAAGCATTATCTCTAAAAGTTTTGCCCGTTTCTTCTGGTTGACTCTCCCCTACTTTTACGTCGTTTAATGTAAGTATCTTAATTTTTTGTTTTTCTAATTCTTGTAATCCAATTTTTATTTCAGCAATTTTACCGGCATTAGCGGACGCAATTAAAATTTTTTTCACTTTTTATTTTTATGTGGCTGAAACAATTCCAGCAAATTCAAGATTACCTCCACAATATTTAAGAATAATATCGATAGATTCTTTTAAAGATTCTTCGACTTGACTGCGGGAAATATCATATATACCATCAATATTCAAAATAATATTTTTTGTAGAATCGGTAACTGCGGTACGTTGAGCATCACGATAATTAAAATAAATATTATAACCGCCGTTTTCATCAAAATATGCCAGATCGGTTGATTTGTATTTAGTCGGTTTATCATCACCTAATAATAAAATTTCTTCACCTTCAACCGGAAATCGCAAAACTGTTGGGAATTTTAACTGATCATAATCAAAGGCGCCGTTTGAAACGCGATTTTTCATAACGATCAAATTATAAGCGTCAACGCAGGTATTAATTGAATAAAGATCTTTTTTCAAGGCGATCCGTCGCAGCAGCGCCTCTGGCGATGGCCTTTTGGAATGCCAATCAATACCCATTTCTTTATAAAGTTTTCGGTAAACCTTAACTTCTGGATAGCTACTGATAATTTCATTGGTCAAATGGGACTGAGATTGGATAAATTGGTTGATTTCAACGGTAAGATTGGGGTCGCTTTTTTCGATGTTAATATTTTTGATTACGGCGATGCCGATGTTAATAGACGGGTATTTTTCCGCTAAAGATTTTCCGATTGAAAAAATTTCCGGTTTATTTAAAGTTGGGAACAGGCGAATGGTCTTTGTTTCTTTTGTTTTCCCACTTTTATTAATAAGATCGATTATTTTTCCAACTCCCAGTTGTTTGATCAAATCTGAAGCTCTAGGTCCAAAAGGTTTGCCAATCAGCGTAACATAAAAGGCGGCAAAGGCCTCTTTTGGTTGAATATTAGTTTGCTTAATACTTTGAAAAACTATTAGTTGGGGTTCCCCTATTTGTTTTTCAAGATTTTCTTTAAGGGTTTTGAGAAATTCTTTTTGTTTTTTGTTGAGTATAAATGATTTAATTGATATCTCAGTCCTGTCTTCTTCATATTTATCTAAATAGATTTTTGCGTATTTTATTCTTTCATCAAGAATTTCTTTTTCTTCAGTTGTTAATTTTATTTCCTTGTCCTCCGAAGCTTTAGCGAAGGAGGATTTCTGGGTTTCAAAAAAAGTTTTCAAATCATTATTTTTTGATTTTATTAAATTGGCAACGGTTCTAAATCTTGGTAAATACAACCTTTTTTTTGGTAATGGTTTTACTTCGGAAAGCTCAATGATTCGGGCAAAGTCAGAAGCGACCTCTCCAGCTTTATCTTTGGGTAATTTGTTTTCTATTTTAAGGAAATAAGCATTCAAACAGCGGTCATAATCGTCAAAGAGATTTGGAATAGTATCAAAGTAAGGATTAAAATCAAGATGGGTTTTGATTGGGGTTCGGACCTGCATGAATCGAAAAACTTCCGGTGGCAAGATTGAGGAGATTTCGACTGCCGAACTACCGATACCCTTTGATGAAGACATTTTTTTGCCGCCAATAGTAAACCATTCATAACCACCCAGTGAATCTGGCGGTTCAGTTTTAAGGATTTCTCGGCAGAAATGAGAGGATATGTCGTATGATCCACCTGAAGACATATGATCTTTTCCTGACGATTCAATAGTGACTCCAATCACTTTCCAATGGGCAGCCCAATCTAATTTCCAAGGCAGTTTACCATTTTCGTTAATTGGTTCAACTTTTCCTTCATGTCCACAACCGGCCGCCCATTCGACCATTTTTGGTTCACAGCGGTAATAAACATATTTACCATCCCATTTATAAGAATTTGTCGTCCCAATTTTTCCGCACTTTTCACATATAGGACTATAGGGAAACCAATTAACCGGGCGCTCTTTTTTAACAACGCGTTTGTAGATATCTCGAACAATATCAGCTTTATCAAGAAATAATTTAATGACGTTGTTCATTTTTCCCGATCGATACAACTCGGATGACCAAATGATTTGGGGGTGACAGTTAATTGAATTAAATATATTGATGAATTCTTTAGCATAATATTCGGCAAATGATCTATATCCAGGTGCGGGTGATGGGATTTTATATAAAGGATGCCCCATATATTTTCTCCATTTATTTTTGTCTAAATAAGATGAAAGTTCATCCATAGAATCCATATCATTAAAAACATAGGATATTTTTGCATCAACGCCGATATCTTTTAATGCTTTAAAGATCAGGTCATGGACGATCACACCCCGGAGCGATCCGACATGAATCCGGCCCGAAGGTGTTTTCATATCGTCAACCCACTCAAGAGGAAAATTTCTTTCTTTTAATCTTTTTGCTTCGCGGTCTGCCCAGATCATAATAATTTAATTATATTAAATAAATAATTATTTTTTTCGGCGTTGGTGACGAACCAAATTTTTCGGCACAATATTAATTGCATTTGAATCCGACAATAACTCACTAACACCGGTTATATTTTTTTGGTCAATGGGATCAATATATTTTTCTATATTTGTTGGTGGTTCATAACTATAGTTGGCTGGTTCAGTATAGTTGCAGATTAATCCCTCATAATTGCGGAAAACCCATTTATTATGACCTTGTGACAGTACATAATTTGGCATTAATGGTATTTTTCCACCACCGCCAATTCCGTCAACTACCAGAGTTGGGACAGCAAATCCGCTAGTATGACCACGTAGATACTCAATAATTTCAATTCCCTCGGCAATTCGAGTACGGAAGTGTTCTATTCCCTGACTTAAGTCGCATTGATAAATATAGTAAGGTCTTACCCGGTTAGCCACTAACAACTTAACTAATTTTTTCATAATTAATGGATGATTATTAATGCGACGCAAAAGTACTGTCTGATTACCTAAAGGAATTCCTGCATCAGCCAACATATTGCATGCTCGAGCCGATAGATCAGTTATTTCTTTTGGATGGTTAAAATGAGTATTAATCCATAATGGATGATATTTTTTTAGCATTGCGCAGAGTTTTTTATCAATCCGCATTGGTAAGGTAACTAATACTCGCGTACCGATTCGTATAATTTCAACATGCAGTATTGATCGAAATAATTTAATTATTTTTTCCAGATAATCTTGAGGTAAGGTCAACGGGTCGCCTCCAGATATCAAGATGTCTCGGACCGTTTTAGTTTTTTTGACATAATCGGCTACTTGTTGGATTTTGGCAAATGGGGTTGATAGATCGGTTTCTCCAGCATGACGGCGGCGGGTACAATGACGACAGTAGATCGCACATTGATAAGTGACATAAACAATTAGTCGATCAGGATAACGATGAGTCATCACTCCTTCTAAACCTTTAACCGGACAGTCTTTTTCTTCATGAAGAGGGTCAGAAAAATCACTTTTGGTAATATTAGTTTCATTTATAGTAGGAACTGATTGCAATCTGATAGGACAAAATTTATCTTTAACATCAATCTGCGATAGATAATATGGGGTGATTGCCATTTGTAAGATTTTTAATGATTGGCGAATTGTTTCGGTTTCCGTATCCGTCAAATTAAGGGCCTGTTGTAAAACTTTCGGATCAGAGACGCGGTTTTTAATCTGCCATTCATAATTTAACCAATCTTTACTTGATACATTTTTCCATAACGGATTTCTTTTAGCCTTTTGAAAATAAAAAAGTTCGTTCATATTTAATTTAAAAAGTATAGACACAACTTATATTAATTTCAACGATAGTATTAAAAATATGGAGGAGAATTTACTTTATTTCAATGATTTTATACTGAACTTTACCAGCGGGAATATTGACTTCGACCAAATCCCCGACCTTCTTATTAATCAAGGCCTGGCCAATTGGAGAGTTTTGTGATAGTTTTTTATTCATCGGATCGGCTTCAAATTCGCCGACGATTTGAAATAACTCATTTTTTCCGTTGACTTCAACTGTGACAGACGATCCTACTTGAATTTGATCGTGAATATTGTTGTTTTCGATAACCTCTGCATTACTCAATATTTCTTCAATTTCCCGAATCCTACCTTCAACAAAAGCAAGTTCTTCTTTAGATGCATTATATTCACTATTTTCAGAAAGATCTCCCATAGCGCGAGCTTTTCCTAGTCTCTCAATAGCTTGTGGTTTTTTATTTTTTATCAAATCTTCATGTTCTTTCTTCAAATCATTGGAGCCTTTTTGTGTTAATTGTATTTTTGACATATTTTTTTAAAAAACAAAATCCCCTCAGAACACTTTTTAATTTAGGGGATCGATGGTAGAATAATACTAGATTTTGAGTAAAAAGTCAAATATCGGTCCCATAGTCTAGCGGCTTAGGACATTAGCTTCTCATGCTAAAGACACCGGTTCGAATCCGGTTGGGATCACATTTTTTTTATTGAGCTTGACCTTGAGCTTCTAAGGCAAATATTTTATTATGCCATTCCCAGAATTTACCCTGATCACCAGCACAAAGAGAAGCTTCAGCCGCTTTTTCGGCATTTTGATGAATTTGGGTTAACGGAAACTGTTTAAAGTATAAAGTAACATCATTCTTATATTCCTTTAGCACTTGCTCAATTGTTGGGAAAGCTCTTATGCAGAATGGGCACTCAAAATCCGAAAATTCGACAATGGTCACCTTTCCATTTTTTGCCCCTGTTGGAATGCCTTTTGTCGTATCAATTTCTTTTGCCGTGGGATCAAATGCTTTATTTTGTGGATCAGAGCAATATTTTTGTAGATCAACAGAGTAAGCTGTACAATCATTAGAAGTAGTTCCGGCAATCTGTTTATCAATTATTTCTTTAAAGAATTGAAAAGGAAAAGCTCCGGCTAAAAACTGACCATTGATAAAAAATCCCGGTGTTCCCTGAACTCCAACGCTTGCACCATATTTAACATCGTTATCAACTAAAGTTTTTTTCTCTCCTGAATCCAGACATTTATTAAATTTTCCGGTATTTAGCCCAAGTTCTTTTGCGTATTTTTTTAAATTAGGTACGGAAATTGCTGACTCCTGTTGGGCTAATGCCGATCCTGTAGGTCCACTACCGCTTCCGCTATTAATTTTTTTTTCAAGTGCAAACATTTTAACTGTTATGAATATAAGAAAAAGTGTAATTACACCCATCATCACATAAAGAAGCTTATTTTGTTGCGGCTGACAATTTTCACAACATTTTTCAACTGACTCAAATTTTTTGTTTCTCGCCATATTTATTTTTTGAAATTAATAATTTTGTTACCTAATAACTGTACCGTTTTTTAAATATTTGTCAAGGGGGAGAAGTTCAAATTTAAATCTCTTGACAAATATTTTTTTCTTTTATAAGATAAACCGTTAATGAAAATATTTATTGATTCTGCCAACTTTGAGGAGATTAAAGAAGCTGTCTCTTGGGGCATCATAGACGGCGCTACAACCAACCCAAGTTTGATGGCAAAAGAAAAAGGACAGTCTGTTGAAAAACTTTCTAAACAAATCTGCGCTATCGTACCAGGGCCTGTTAGTTTAGAAGGAAAAGCAATGACATCCCAGGAACTTATTGAAGAAGCAAGGCAACTTTCAAGAATTGCCAAGAATGTCGTTGTTAAAATCCCTATGTCAATCGAGGGGATTAAAGCAGTTCAGGTTTTAAATAAAGAAGGAATCAAAACCAATGTTACTTTGATTTTTTCTGCCAATCAATCATTATTAGCTGCCAAATCAGGCGCCACTTATGTTTCTCCGTTTTTAGGTCGACTCGACGATATTGGAGAGATCGGAATGAATTTAGTTAAGGAAATTAAAACGGTTTTTTCCAATTATCAATATAAAACGGAGATTATTGCTGCCAGCATCCGCAGTCCTGAACATGTAAGGCAATCTGCTTTAGCCGGTTCCGATATTGCCACCATTCCTTTTAAAATCTTAAAGCAATTATTTCAACATCCTCTTACCGATAAAGGAATCAATATTTTTCTAAATGATTGGAAAAAATTAAAAATTTAAGATAAAAATTTATGTCGATCATTGACAGTAAAACCGGTAAAATTAGAAAAACTTATTCGATTAAACAGTTAAAAGAAACTGCCAATTATCTTCGAGGAATGGATTTGTTAGCTATAAATTGTGCTAAATCAGGTCATCCGGGAGGGACTCTGTCGATTATGGATATTACCGCTGCTTTATATCTTAAAGTGGTTAACCACGACCCAAAAAATCCTAATTGGGAAGATCGTGACAGAATTATTTTTTCCGCGGGTCATAAAGCACCAGCCCTTTATGTGGGGCTTGGAATTTCCGGATATTTTCCATTGGAAGATGTGGTGACGCTACGGAGATTTGGCAGTCCTTTTCAAGGTCATCCCCATTGGCTTAAATTACCGGGAGTTGAGATATCAACCGGTTCTCTTGGTCAGGGTCTTGGTGTGGCGGTTGGTTTTGCCCTGGCCGCAAAATTAGATAAAAAAGATTTTAAAGTTTATGCAATCACGGGAGACGGTGAATGGGATGAAGGATCAATGTGGGAAGCGGCCATGAGCGCATCAAATTTTAACCTTGATAATTTAATAGTTATCGTTGATCGCAACCATTTGCAAATAGACGGCAATACAGAAGACGTGATGAAACTGGGGTTAATGGAAAAAAAACTTACCAGTTTTGGTTTTCAAGTATTTAAAATCGACGGTCACAACATGGAAGAGATCGTCAAGACATTAGAAAAAGCGAAAGAAATAAAAGGCAAACCAGTGGCGATTGTTGCCAAAACCATTAAAGGTAAAGGTGTTTCTTTCATGGAAAATAAAGCCGGTTGGCATGGGACTGCTCCTAATGATGAACAGTTAACTGCCGCTTTAAAAGAATTAAAACTGACTGATAAAATCAATGTTGTCAAACTTAAAGAAAAAGTAATTGCTTTTCAAAAAAATATTGATAAAAAAATCAATGCTCTTGTCCCAAAATTCTCTAAAGATTATTTTTGGAATCATCAAGAGAAAATGAAAATTGTGATGGAGCCAACCAGATTTGGCTTTGGAAGAGCTCTTGAAAAAAACGGAAGCAATAAAAAAGTTGTTTGTCTTGGGCTTGATATCTCCGACTCGGTAAAAATAAGTGATTTTTATAAAAAATTTCCGGAGAGAACACATCGATTTTTTTCAATGGGTATTCAGGAGCAAAACGCAACGACAGTGGCAGCTGGTTTGGCTAAAGAAGGAAAACTGCCGGTAATGTCCACTTATGGAGTATTTTGTTCTCAAAGGAATTCAGATCAGATTAGAACCACTGTTTGCTATGGAGAGTTAAATGTTTTTCTTGCCGGGGCTCATGGAGGGATTTCAGTTGGTGCTGACGGTGCTACTCATCAGGCATTGGAAGAAATTTTTACGGTTGCCTCCATTCCAAACATGGTTTTTGTCATGCCCTGTGATTCAATTGAGACTGAAAAGGCAGCAGAGCATCTTTTGCTTAAAGTTAAAGGTCCAAAATATTTAAGATTTGCCCGTGAGGCAACTCCAATTGTTTCGGATGAAAAAACACCTTTTGTTTTTGGAAAAGCTAATATCTATCGTTTCCGAGGAGTTAAAAATACTTTTAAAGAAGCCTTTAATGTTTATCTTGCCTCAAAGTACAAAAGTGAAAAAGAGGAAGTAGCCATATTTGCCTGCGGTCCTGAAGTACCTGAGGCAATGCGGGCAGCCTGGATTTTAAAAGAACAGTATAAAGTGGAAACAAGAGTAATTAATGTTCACACAATTAAGCCTCTTGATAAAGAAACAATTATTAAAACAGCCAGAGAGGTAAAAATTATCGTTACGGCTGAAGAGCATCAAAAGGGTGGATTCGGCAATTTGGTTGCCTCAACCATAATGGAGGTCAATCTAAAAAATACACCAAAATTTGCCATGATTGGAGTTAATGATCGTTTTGGCGAGTCGGGAGAACCATGGGAATTGCTAAAAGCTTTTGGATTAACCGCAGAATTTATCGTCCAAAAAATTATTAATTTGAAAAAAATAAAATGAAATTCTCAAACGACTTGGATACTCTTTATGTAGAAGGTGCTTTTGTCTGGGGCGATTATGCTATTAGTCAGGAAAAGGAAAGCGGTAAGCCGGTGTTAAGGCTCCAGGTTGGTCAACCTGATTTTTTGCCTCATCCGATAATCAGGCAAGCAATTGCTGAGGCTTATACTGAAGGAAAAACAAGTTATGGTCCACCATTAGGACAAGAAGTAATGCGAATTGCAGTAGCCCAAGAAATTCAGACCTATTACAAAAAAGCAAAGATTACCAAAGATAATGTGGCCATTACTTCAGGCGGAGGAAAAACTGCCATTGGAGTGATTTGCCGGGCCTTAATTAATAAAGGAGAAAAAGTATTAGTCCCTTGTTACGATTACCCAGGCCATTTTGGCGGCATGTCTGATGTTAAAGCTAAATGGATACCGTATAAATTATTACCAGAGAAAGATTACGATATTGATGTTGTTGATTTGGAAAAACAGATCAAAAAAACCAAAGTAAAAATCGTCTTTCTTTTGTCGCCCAGTAATCCAACTGGCGGTGTTGCATCAAGCGAATCTCTTGAAAGATTTGCCTTTTTGGCAAAAAAATATGACCTTACCGTTATTGCCGATGAAATTTATCGTGGTCATGTTCTTGACGGTAAATTTGCTTCAATAATGGACTTTCCCGGAATGGAGAAAAGAACAGTTGTTATCGATGGACCAGCTAAAAGAAATTGTCTACCTGGAATAAGAATTGGTTATGTGATTGGACCAGAGAAATTTATAGACAGTCCGGTAAGAGCCATTAATAATGTTCGTTTCAGCTGTCCGCCGACACCAGAACAATTTGGGTTAGCTAAAACTATCAATAATCCAAAAGTTGTAAAATATATTGGAGAGATGAAAGAGGAATTTAAAAAAAGGCGAGATTTTGTCGTCTCGAAATTAAATTCTATCCCAGGTGTATCCTGTCCAAAACCAGGTGGAGCTTTTTATGTATTTCCTGACCTTTCAAAATTGAAGGTAGATGGAGAAAAATTTGCCAGAAAATTACTTAAAGACACCAATGTTTGTGTCCTGCCAGGCGAATCGTTTGGAGGCGGAATGATTGATCCAAAAATCAAAAAACCATACGGAACTTACTGTTTCAGGATTTCGATTGCCAGTTCAATTGAAACATTGAAAGAGGCGTTAGGTAGAATAGAGAAATTTATTGTTTCAAATTACCGGGCATAGATCCGGTAAAGGTTGCTGCCGATTTTTTCGGATTTGAAAATTTTGATCGATTTTATTTCTGAGGTGTTTTTTACGTGCGGACCTCCACAGAGTTCTTTAGAATAATCACCGACAAAATAAACTTTAACCATGTCCGGATATTTTTCCCGGAAAAAAGATCTGGCGCCAAGTTTTATAGCTTCTTCTTTTGGCAGGATTTTAAATTCGACAGGCAGTTTTTCTTGGATTTTTTCATTAATAATTTTTTCAATCTGTTTTATCTGTTCGGGTGTTGGTTTAATAATTGAATAATAATCAAATCTCAATCTCTTCCCCGTGATATTTGATCCTTCCTGTCTGACAGAATTTCCAAGAGTGTCAAACAGCGCCTGATGAAGCAGGTGAGTAGCGGTATGGTATTTAATGGTTTGTTCTGATTGATTAGCTAATCCCCCTTTGAACATTCCAGTGGAGGCTTTCCGGGAAAGTTCTTTATGACCTTTAAAAACTTCATCAAAATCAACTTTTTTCAATGTGACGCCTTTTTGTTTATATAATTCTTGAGAAATTTCAAAAGGAAAACCATACGACTGATATAAATTAAAAGCATTCAATGGGTTTAATTGATCTTTTGAATATTTTTCAAATTCTTTCAAGCCGCGATCTAAACTAATTGCAAAACGAGTCATTTCTTCATTAATTATTGAAGATATCAAATCTTTTTGTTTTGATCTTTCGATCCCTTGAGAACCGTCATATGTTTGTAGAACTGTATCACAAATTGCCTCAAAAGCAGAGATAGGTGTTAATCCGTCTCTTAAATTATGCATTTTAACCGCAGCTCTCCTTAGTAATCTTCTTAAAACATATCCTTGTTCCTTGTTTGATGGTAGCACTCCTTGAGCAATAAGAAATGTGGCTGCTTTTAAATGATCAGCAATGACTCTGATATGTGGTTGGTTATTAATTTCAGAATATTTTTTATCAGAAGACTCTTCAATTGTCTTAATAATGTTTGTAAAAACATCTATCTTAAAAACATCTGGATCATTATTTAAGGCAGCTAGAATTCTTTCCAACCCTCCACCAAAATCAACATTTTTTTTCGGTAATTCCTCAAATCCTTTGTCAGTTTTTTTATACTGCATGAAAACAGAATTTCCGATTTCAAGGAAACGGCCGCATTCACAATTAGGGTGGCAATTAGGGTGGTTAGGAGTATTAGTAAATTCAAAAAAGACTTCAGAATCTGGTCCGCCTGGTTCGCCAATCGGCATATTATCGGGTACTCCAGACCTAGACCACCAGTTATTTTCCGGACCATATTTGAAAATATGATTTTCTGGGACGCCTAATTTTTTCCAAATATCAACAGATTCTTCATCAGCTGGCAGACTATTTTTTTTATCTCCGGCAAACACTGTTATGTAAAGTTTTTCTTTTGGAAGTTTTAATACTTCTGTCAAGAATTCCCAAAACCAGGTCAGCTGTTCCTTTTTGAAATAATCACCCAGTGACCAGTTACCCATCATCTCAAAAAAAGTTGTATGACGATTATCTCCAACCTCATCAATATCCTGACTACGAAAACATGGTTGAATGTTATACAATCTATTTCCCTGGGGATGGGATTCACCAAGTAAATAAGGAACCAGTGGCTGCATTCCTGACCCGGTAAATAAGGTGGTTGGATCGTTTTGAGGAACAAGAGAAATCGGTGGAATTTCCTTATGGTTATTTTTTTTCCAAAACTGCGCAAATTTATTTCTCAGTTGGACATTAGTCAGCATAATAATGTAAAATTATAGCAAATATGCTTATAAAAACATCAGATTCAAAATCAGTTAAAACTTTATTTAAAAAACTAACCTTACCAAAATCGAATTCTCATAAAGGTCAAAACGGCCGAATCCTTATTATCGGCGGATCCTCCCTATTCCATTCCGCCTCGCTTTGGGCGGCTGAAGTTGCCTCTTATTTTTGTGATATGGTTCACTATTCGTCAACGGTTGAGAACGAAAAAATATTTTTATCGCTAAAAAAAACATTTCGCAATGGCATGGTTGTTCCTCAGGATAAAATAAAGGAATACGTAAAGGAAGATGATGTAATTCTAGTCGGGTCAGGGATGATGAGAGAAGGTGAAGAGGCAAAATATACTTTTGATTTAACGAAGTCATTAGTCGAGAATTTTCCTGAGAAACAGTTTGTATTTGATGCCGGTGCTTTGCAGGTAATGAAGCCGGATTGGTTATTAAAATTAAAAACACCAGCCGTAATCACCCCTCATCAAAAAGAATTTGAAAAATTATTCAATGTATCGATACATCGAAGTAGCCTTGAAGAAAAAATTAAATTAGTGGAAGAGAAGGCGAAAAAATATAGAATAATTATTTTATTAAAAGCAGTCACAGATATTATTTCTGACGGAAAGAAAACCTACGTAGTTGAAGGAGGTAATGCGGGTTTGACTAAAGGCGGTACGGGAGATATTTTGGCGGGTTTGACAACTGCTTTATCTGCAAATAATTCAGCTTTGGATTCAGCTGTTGACTCCTCAATATTATTAAAGAAAACTGGAGAAAGGCTTTTTCAATCCAAAGGATACTGGTATAATATAGGTGATATTATTGAAAAGATCCCAGAAGTTTTAAAAGAAAATATTGATATATGAAAAAAGAAACAATCATTGCAATTTTTTTAGGTTTGCTTTTCGGGGGTATTGTGGCTATTTTCATCTCTTTTAAAAGCAAAGACATTGAACTTTCAAAAAACAAAGTAATTGCTCCGCCAAAAAAAAACGTTTTATCACCCAATGTAACCGAAACTGAGATTCAATCTTTAGAATTATCTAAACCAGCTAACAATGCAATCTTTGACAAAAATACCACTCATTTTATAGGGACCGCGGCCAAAGATTCACTAATTATTATTCAGTCTCCAATTAAAGATCTAACGTTCAAAAATACTCAGGGAAAGTTTGATTTAGAATTTCCTTTGGCGCTCGGTGAAAATTCTATTAAGATAGTTGTTTATCCGAAAGAAAAACAGTTCAGGCCACAAGAAAAATTTATTAAAGTTTATTTTATTGACAGCGAACTATGAAGAAAATAATCCAATATTGTTACCTTGTTACCTTGTTATATTGCTTATTAATAAGTTCTTTTGTCATGGCGCAAACACCATCTACAACTGCTTCATCGTCACCAACAGTTGCAGTTGACAAAGATATTCAGTTATTAAAGGATAAAGTGGCCAATAAGGTTTTGGAAATCAGAAAACAGAATAACAAAGCTATCTCCGGTTTTGTTTTAAACATTGATGGAAACACCATGAAATTGAATAATAGTGGAGATGGAGAAGTAAACCAAGTAAAATTTGACGATACTTTAACCAAGGTTTTTAGAATATTGAGAACAACAAAAAAAGAAATAAAAACTGGTGACATCAAAAAAAATGATTACGTAATTATCAGTGGAGTTGTAGCAGACAATGTTATTACAGCAAACGTGGTTTTAATTGATGAAAATTTTTTGGTGGATTCAGGAAAGATCACTGAAATAAACAAAGAAACTTTTAATATCAAAGTATTAACCAGTGACAAAAACACGTACAGTTTAGACATAGAAACAAGCACTAAACAGTATTTGGTTAATATAAAAACTTTATTAGAAGAAACGATCGGTTTTAGCAAATTAAAAGAAGGCGATACAGTTCATTTTGTTGTTAAAAAAACCTCTAGCGAGAAAAATAATGACTATTCGGCTGTAAAGATTTTGATAATACCGCAAGAGTATTTCATAAAGTGAGTAAAAAGTCAAAATTTAAAAGTCAAAAATACAAGTCAAAATTAAAAAGTTTTTAAATACTTTTAACTTTTTACTTTAACTTTTGCCTTTTGACTTCTAACTTTTAACTTTTATTATGTTTAACTTATTCAAAAACTTTTTTGACTACAATCAACGGGAAATCAATCGTTTACAAAAAAAAGTTGAAGAGATTAATAAGCTTGAAGACAAAACTAGAAACCTGAAAGACACTGATTTTATTTCTGAAACAAAAAAACTTCAAGAAATTGTTCGAACTGATAAAAGTAAAATTGACGAAATTTTACCCTGGGCTTTTGCTTTATCCCGAGAGGCAGCCAGACGGACTCTTGGACAAAGACACTTTGACGTTCAGTTGATAGCGGCTTTAGCCCTTCATGAAGGAAAAATTGCCGAACAAAAAACCGGTGAAGGAAAAACACTCTCTTCGGTACCGGCTTTATATCTAAATGCATTATCTGGTCAGGGAGTTCATCTGGTGACAGTCAATGATTATTTGGCTCGACGTGACTGCGGCTGGATGGGAACGATCTTTAATTTCTTGGGATTAACAACAGCAGCCATGATTTCTGACAAATCATTTTTATTTGATTTAAAATACACAGATAAAGAAGCAATGGATTGGCGTCTGCAGCACCTCAAGCCGATTTCCCGGAAAGAAGCCTATTTGGCTGATGTTACTTATGGGATCAATAGTGAGTTTGGTTTTGATTACCTTCGTGACAATATGGCTCAAAATCCTGGAGACACGGTACAGCGAAAATATCATTATGCCATTATCGATGAGGCAGACTCGGTTTTAATAGATGAAGCGAGAACTCCACATATAATTTCCGCTCCCAACGAAGAGGATACTTCCAAATATTATCTTTACCCCAAAATTATTAACCAACTTAATGAAAAATTAGATTATGTAATTGATGAAAAATTAAGAACGGCTAACCTAACTGATGCCGGGATAAAAAAAATTGAAGGAATATTGAATGTTTCCAACATTTATGAAAAAGATTTTGATACTCTTTTTCACATTGAAGCGGCTTTGAAAGCAAATGCCCTTTTTAAATTAGATAAAGATTATATTGTCAAAGACAACGAAGTGATTATCGTCGATGAATTTACAGGCCGTTTACTTCAAGGGAGACGATTTTCCGAAGGACTGCACCAGGCGATTGAGGCAAAAGAAGGCGTCACAATTCAAAGAGAATCAAAAACTCTGGCGACTGTTTCTTTACAGAACTACTTCAGAATGTATAAAAAACTGGCCGGGATGACCGGAACAGCCACAACTGAAGCCGAAGAATTCCACAAAATTTATAATACCGATGTTATTTCTATTCCGACGAATCTTTTGATGCAGAGAAAAGATCAGCCGGACATGATCTACAAAACAGAGAAAGGCAAATTTGCCGCTGTCGTTGAAAAAATTGCCAGTAATTATAAAATCGGCCGGCCAACACTAGTCGGAACTACTTCGATTGAAAAAAACGAATATTTATCAATGCTTCTAAAAAATAAAGGAATACCCCACCAATTATTGAACGCCAAAAATCACGAACAGGAAGCAAAGATTATAGCTTCTGCCGGAGCAAAAGGATCGGTTACAGTCGCCACCAATATGGCTGGACGTGGAGTTGATATTGTCCTTGGCGGGAGTTTTCCGGCGAAATCCGAAGAAACTAATAAACTAACCAAAGAGTGGCGGGAGAAGCATGATGAAGTTGTCAGGCTGGGTGGACTTTATGTCCTTGGAACGGAAAAGCACGAATCCCGTAGAATTGACAATCAGTTACGTGGTCGTTCCGGACGTCAGGGCGATCCGGGTGAATCGAGATTTTTTGTCGCCCTTGAAGATGATTTAATGAGGATCTTTGGAGGTGAACAAATTTCAAAGATGATGACTTTTCTAAATTTTCCAGAAGATCAACCACTGACTCATTCAATGGTTTCCAAAGCTATCGAACAGGCCCAGGTAAAGGTTGAGGGCTTTAACTTTGATATCAGAAAACACTTAGTTGATTTTGACGACGTCTTAAACAAACAAAGACAGATCATTTATGAACTGCGACGAAAGATGCTTTTTAGTAGTAAAAATGATGCTGATTTCAAACAAACCATCTCAGAAATTTATCGGGAAGAAATATCTGTTTTGGTTAATAACTACATGATCAACATTGATCAACTAACCGATGAAGACAAAGGAAAGTTAATTCAGGAATTAAATATGATGGTTCCGTTTGACGAAAAAGAATTGGTATCGACGATAGAATCGAAAAACAGCGAAAAAATTATTAACTTTTTAAATCAAATCGTTGAAAAGCAGTTTGATATCAGGGAGAAAAGATTAGGTAAAGAGATCTGGGCAGATGTTGTTCGGACGGTGGTTCTTTCAACAATTGATAAATTCTGGATGGATCATCTGACGGCCATTGAAGATTTGCGTGAAGGGATTAATTTGCGAGGGTACGGACAACTAGATCCATTGGTAGAATATAAAAATGAGGCCTATTCGATGTTTGAAAAATTAATTGCCAATATTAATTTTGAGGTGACACGGCGGCTGTTTAAAATCGAAATTGAAATAGGGACGAAGCGCACTTTACCCCTACAGAACGATAATCAACCGAAAATAATTCTTCAATCGGCGTCATCAATAGATCCGTTTAATCAAACGCAACAACCCGACTTCGCCAACCTGCCTGCCGGCAGGCAGGGAGCTTCGTCGGTCGAGGCAAAAACCAATCCTCATAAAAAATTAGGGAGAAATGATCCCTGCTGGTGCGGGAGCGGAAAAAAATACAAGAAATGCCACTATCCGAACTGATTTTGAATCACTCCAGTAACTTGACTTTCAAAGAGATATAGACTTATAATATGAGTGTTGACAGTTATTAAGTTATATGTCAACCGAAATCTTGGAAAGCACAGCCGGACTTGAAACAGAATGGATTTTTGATACAGTATTTCTTCTTTTTTTACTGCCCTTTTTTGCGATTACTAACACTTAACGGGCATTCTTTCCATAATCCTCGATCATTTTCTTTCGCTTCTTTTTCATCAATTTTAAACTGCTGGCTGAATTTAGTATCAGGTTTAACCGTCATGATTTTGGCGTATCCATTTAAAATAAGATATTCATTAACAAATGTGTTGTTGATATAAACAAAACGAAGGAGGCGGCCATATTTGTCGGTTTCGGAAACATCTTTTTCCATACGGATGATTTTTCCTTCAACCAATCTTTTATTTTCTAGATACGACTGGTTGGCAAAACATTGCTCTCCGGTTTTTTTACCCGTCGTATCACGATAAATTTCCGGAGAATTGATCCCGATATATCTGACTTTTTTCTTTCCTTCAATCTCAATCGTATCTCCGTCTATGACACGAGTGACAAAAGCTGTTTGTTTATCACCAAGAAAAACGGTTGATGTTGGGTATAGGATTGTAGAGACACCCAATTTGGGCGTCTGCACATCTGGATTTGACGTTAGAAAGAGATTATTTTTTCCAAAAAATATCTGAATAATTGCTAAAATTATTGCTAATACATAGACAGTTTGTTTTTTATTCATTTTACCGTCACGCTTTTGGCAAGATTTCTTGGTTTGTCAGGATCAGCACCGCGGCCGACGCCAAGATAATATCCAAGTAATTGACCGACGATAATGTTGGCAAAAATCGTGAGACTTCCAAGATTCGGTGTTTTGATTAAAATATCAAACTCTTTTGATTCAAAAGAAGCAATACCGATGATCAGTCCGTTTCGGGCTTTAATTTCTGCAGCGCTTGATAAAACTTCATTTTTTACGTCATCCTGTGATGCCAAAACAAAAGAAGGGGTATTTTTTTGAATTAAAGTAATGACCCCATGTTTTAATTCTCCAGCCGCAAACGGCTCAGCATGAATATAACTGGTTTCTTTGATTTTTAGAGCAAACTCTAAAGTCGCCGGGTAATTAAGATGTTTGCCAATCAGATACATATGTTCTTCATCCATCAATTTTTTTGCTAAATCAATCAACTGATTAATTAATTGTTTGTTGAGCCACCTTGCCAGAACCTTGCTTAAATTAATTATTTTTTCCTGTCCGATCCTATAATTGTCAGTAACGGTCATTGCCAGTAAGTAAAGGGTAGAAAGTTGGGAAGTAAAAGCTTTGGTTGAAACAACGGCAATTTCCGGTCCGGCACCAACCGATAAAACAGTATCGGCCAATCTTTCGAGCGTTGATCCGCGGGCATTGACAACGGCGACGATTTCAGCGCCTCTTTTTTTTGCTTCACGGACGGCAATTAAAGTATCAGCTGTTTCTCCTGACTGGGAGACGGCAAACACAAGAGTTTTTTTGTCAATGAATTTGGAAAAAGGCATAAATTCGTAAGAGGGAATAGATTGAGTTTCTACCCCGTTTTCAGCAAAAAAATATTTGCCGGCTAAAGCACAATACGAGGCTGTTCCACACCCAGTTAAAATTATTTTATATCCCGACTTAATTTTTTCAGCAAGTTTATTGATTTCTTTTTCGTTGATTGAAGTCGTTTTTGGAATAGTTTTAAGTTGTTCATAGATTTCTTTAATTAAAAAGTGAGGATATCCGCCTTTTTCCGCATCTTCCAGTTTCCAGTCAATAATCTGTAGGACGAGGGTTTTTTCTTTTTCTGAATTTACATCAAAAAGCTTGACTCCGGAGTTACTCAAAACAACCGCTTCGCCATCATTTAAAAAATAAACTTTATTAGTTTCCTTCAAAAAAGCCGGAACGTCTGAAGCAAGAAAATATTGATTATTACCCAGACCAACAACCAGAGGAGAGCCGTTCCGGCAGGCGAGTATTTTTTGGGAATTAAGATCGAGAACGGCAATCGCATTAGATCCCCTTAAACTTTTAAAAGTTTCAAAAACCGCTTTGGCAACCGGTTTAGTTTTTAGTTTTTCCTCGATTAAATGGGCAATCACCTCAGTATCTGTTTGAGAGGTGAATTGATGATTATTTTTGAGTAGCTCTTCTTTTATTTCCTGATAATTTTCCACAATACCATTATGAATAACGGCAATTTTTTTTGTGCAATCAAGGTGAGGATGAGCATTAATATCGGTGACGCCTCCATGAGTAGCCCAGCGTGTATGGCCAAGAGCAATTGATCCGGCGGCAAGAGAAGTTGTTGCGTTGCCAATTTTTCCAATATGTTTGTCCACCTTCAATTCCTGTTCATTTTCAGGAATAATGGCTATTCCCCAAGAATCATAACCCCGATATTCAAGTTTTTTTAAACCTTCAAGAACGGTAGTCGCCGCCTGATTGTTTTTGTCGTTAATAATGCCAAAAATACCGCACATACGTAAAGAATATCAAATTTTTAAAGATTAAATCTTAATTATTAAAAAAATATTAAACGTATTAATTTTTAAAGTTTAAACGTTTAATCTTTAACATTTAAGATTTAATATTTTTTAGAATAATCCTATTTGGTTTGGCCTTTCTTTTTTTACTTCTTTTTTTTCAATTTTTTTATCGCTAAAGATTCTTTTGATAAGCGAGTTCATTTGATATTGTGTTAGAAGGTCCATCAGTTTTTTATTGAAACTTTTGAATTTCAGTTTTTCAATATCAATATTAATGTCAACATCGGTTACGATTGTTGCGAGTTTTCTGGAAAGATAAACATTATCCTTTTCTTTTATCAAAACTTCTCTGGTTTTTTCCGATTCAATTTTTTCCAGATTTTTATATATATTATCTACATTTTTAAACTGATGAATTAATTTGGAAGCAGTTTTTGGACCAATTCCCGAAGCTCCCGGATAGTTGTCAGACGGATCGCCAACCAAAGCTTTATATTCAATAATCTGATTTGGAGAAACATCCAGTTTTTTTTCAACTTCTGATTTATCAAAAATTTTAACATTTGCCAAACCCAGTTGAGGAGCGGCGACGAAGACAGTCTCGGTAATTAATTGAAAAATATCCTTATCACCGGTAAGAATAACCACTCTGAATTTATTAGTTTTGAAAATTCTTGTAATTGTTCCTATTAAGTCATCGGCCTCATATCCATCTTTTTCGATCCGATTAATACCAGCTGCGTCAACAGCCATCTTAACAATCGGGATCTGAACTATAAAATCGTTGTTAATTTTTGGTCTTTGACTTTGATATTTTTTAAACAATTTATTTCTAAAAGTCGGCTTGGGAGTATCAAAACAAGAAATCAAATAATCCGGTTTAAAATCTTTAACAACTTTATTAAGCATCGAAAGATAACCATAAACAACGTTGGTTGGTGTTCCATCTGCGGACTTAAAAGGGGGCAGGGCGTGATAGGCGCGGTGCATGATGGCGTTACCATCGATTATAAGAAGAGTTTGCATAAATATTAACCTATTAACTTTTTTCCAACTATCTTCTCAAATTCATCTTGATCAAGACTTTCTTTTTTTATCAATAGTTCGGCGACTTTATCCATAAGATTTTTTTTTGATTTTACTATGCCGATTGCCTGATTATAGGCAACCGTAATAATTTTTTTTATCTCAGTGTCAATTTTACTCATTACTTCCTGGGAAAGAACATTTTGTTCGAAGTATGTTTTTCCCCACTCGGTTACATCGCGGGTAGGTCCAAAGTTAATCGGTCCAAGAGTGCTCATTCCATATTCAACCACCATAGCTTTGGCAACTTGAGTAGCCTGATCAAAATCATTGGATGCTCCGGTAGTTAGTTCATTAAAAATTACTTCTTCGGCTGCTCGTCCACCCATCATAACCGCAATTTGCTCCAGTAGGTGCGTTTTTGTTTCGTGAAGTTTATCTTTGGCGGGTGGAATTAAAGTATAGCCTAGTGCCATTCCGCGGGAAACAATAGAAATTCTATGAACTGAATCAGTGTGAGGCAAAAAGTGAGAAACAATCGCGTGCCCGACTTCATGATAAGCAGTTAATTTTTTATCTAAATCGGATTGAAGACGCTTTTTTTCCGGACCAAGCTTGACTTTGGTAGCAGCGTCTTCAATATCTTCCATATTGATTTTTTCTCGAGCCACTCTGGCGGCCGAAATAGCCGCTTCATTGAGCATATTTTCCAAATCTGCTCCGGAATAACCAACGGTACGCCTGGCAACTCTGTCCCAATTAACAGATTCATCAAATGGTTTACCTTTGGCATGAATTTTAGCAATAGCTTTTCGGCCTTCAACATCAGGAAAATCGACAATGACTCTCCTGTCAAATCGTCCCGGTCGAAGAAGAGCCGTATCAAGTAAATCTCCCCGATTGGTGGCCGCAATGACAACCACCTGTTCGGTTGGATTAAATCCGTCCATCTCAACCAAAATTTGATTCAAAGTCTGTTCTCTTTCATCGTGGGAAGGCATCATTCCAACTGATCGAGCCCTACCAATTGCATCAATTTCATCAATAAAGATTATTGAGGGAGCGCTTTTTTTTGCCGTTGCAAAAAGGTCACGGACTCGAGCGGCGCCAATGCCAACCAGCATTTCCATAAATTCCGATCCGGCGATTGAAAAGAAAGGAACATTGGCTTCACCGGCAACAGCTTTAGCCAACAGTGTTTTTCCACAGCCGGCCGGACCGACCAATAAAACCCCCTTAGGAGTTCTGGCTCCAAGCTTTGTATATTTTCCCGGATTTTTTAAGAAATCAACAATTTCGACCAGTTCTTTTTTGGCTTCGTCAACTCCGGCAACATCATTAAAAGTTGTTTTGGTCATACTTTTAGAAAATCTTTTTCCGCGGTTTTGTCCGAAAGAAAATACTGAATCTTGAGCACCTTTTGCCTGACGAAAAAGAAAGATAAAAAAGGCAACCATTAAAATAGTTGGAAGAATGTTTCCGATAATATTAGCAATTCCCATTGATCCCTGAGTGTCTTTAATATTAATATCAATTTTTTCCGGACTAACTCCGGCATCCTTAAGAGTTTTGACAAAAGTTTCGCCGGCTTCTTTATAAGAAATACCTAAAGTATTGTTTTTATAATAAATCAGAAGTTTATTATCAATCAGGTCAATTTTTTTTATTTTCCCCTCCCGTGCTTCTTTGACAATTGTGGTAATAGGTTTCTCCGGAGCGACCTGTTTTATTTCTTTAGATATTGAACGATAGGCATAAAAAATAAATAAAAAAACAAAAAAGATAAGAAAAAAATTACGAAGGTTTATATTAAATTTAAATTGAGCTACTTTAAATCCATTATTTTTTTTAGCCATAACCCATATTTTAGCAGAAATTTTGATAAAATAGAGATCAAAAAGTTAAAGATTAAATCTTAATTATTAAAAAAATATTAAACATATTAATTTTTAAAGTTTAAACGTTTAATCTTTAACATTTAAGATTTAAAAATTAAAAAATGAAAATAATCAAAACTAATAGTAAAAATATTAATTTAATAATAAATCAAACCATCAAAACTCTTAAACTAGGTGGTTTGGTTGTTTTTCCCTCAGATACTGTTTATGGTTTACTATGTGATGCCACCAATGAGAAAGCTGTACAAAAATTAATAATGTTTAAAAATCGCCCGCCGGGTAAAGCGATCTCAATTTTTTGTAATTCTGAATTGGTTAATCAACTAGTAAAGATCAATAGAAATCAACAAAAGATCATTGAAGAAATTTTACCCGGTCCCTACACCATTATTTTGCCATCAAAACATAAGACTAATAAATTACTGGAATCAGAAAAAGGGGGTTTAGGAATAAGAATACCGATGGATCAATATATCGAAGCATTAATAAATAAATTCAAAAAACCGATCACGGCCACTTCGGCCAATGTTGCCGGCCGGGCGACTCATTATTCCATTGACACTTTGCTAAACGAACTATCCGATAAACAAAAAGAGTTAATCGATTTAATAGTTAACGCTGGTGTTTTACCAAGAAACAAGCCGTCAACCGTTATTGATCTGACAGAATCCGATATAAAAGTTTTAAGACGAGGAGACGCAGATTTTTCAAAAATAAGAACATATTTGTCTAAATCAGATGCAGAAACAAAAAATATTGCCAAGCAATTATTAAAAGAAAAAAATATTAATAAAAAGAAACCATTGATTTTTATTATCGAGGGCGAGTTGGGAGTTGGCAAAACTGTTTTTGTTAAAGGAATTGGAGAGGGCTTAGGAATAAATAATATTATTTCGCCAACTTTTGTTATTTATTATGAATATGGAAATTTTTATCACTTTGATTTATATCAGATAGAAGAAAAAAAAGAATTTGAGTATTTAGGTTTAGAAAAATTTCTTAAGCCGGGGAATATTTTATGTTTTGAGTGGGGAGAAAAGGCGGGAGAGATTATGGAGTTGCTAAAAAGCAGGGGAAAGATTATTTATGTAAATATGAAGTATGTTAGTGAGAGAGAAAGGGAAATTACAATAAAGACAGTTTAATAGGTTACTCAGTTAAAGGGTTAAAGAGTTAACGAGTTAGAAATTTAAAACCCGTTAACTCGTTAACTATATAACAAAATAACTGTATGAATATTTTAGCCATTGATACTAGTTGTGACGAGACCTCAGTTGCCGTGACTGATGACCGTAAAGTACTATCCAATGTCATTTATTCCCAGGTGCTTTTACATAAAAAATGGGGAGGAGTGGTGCCATCGATTGCCAAACGGGCCCATGAAGAGAGGATAGATTTTGTTGTAGAGAAGGCTATAAATGATTTTAGCCGATCAACAAGAATTTTATCTCAACGAACGGAAAATTTTGTCTCTCGGCTTTTTGAAAAAATCGAAACGATAGCCGTTACTCAAGGTCCAGGGTTGGCGGTTGCTTTAGAAGTGGGAATAAAAAAAGCCAAAGAGTTGGCAAGAAAATATCAGAAAAAATTAATCAGCGTTAATCATCTGGAAGGTCATATCTATTCTGCCTTTGTCCAAAACAGCCAAGGCAATCCGAAAAAAGAATTTAAATTCCCATATCTTGCTCTAATTGTTTCCGGCGGTCACACCGAGTTTGTAATTTTTAAAAATCATCTGGAATATGAAGTAATTGGATCAACTCTGGACGATGCAGCTGGTGAATCGTTAGATAAAGCGGCAAAATTATTAGGTCTTGGATATCCGGGCGGACCGGTGATTGAAAGACTGGCAAAGGAAGTTGGAAATATAGATAGTCATAACTTTCCCCGACCGATGTTAAAATCAAAAGATCTAAATTTTTCTTTCTCAGGATTAAAAACATCCTTTTATTATTTTTTGAAAAGAAATGATTCTGTCATTCCCGCCCCCATTCGGGGACAGGCTCCGGCGGGAATCCAGTTGAATGGATCCCCGATCAGGTCGGGGATGACGAAGGAATCAGAGTTTGATCTTCGTCAATTAGCCAGCTCTTTTCAGGAAGCCGTTTTTGACACTTTGATTAAAAAAACAGAAATGGCTATAAAGCAAACGGGAATTAATCGTTTAATTGTTGGTGGTGGAGTGATAGCAAATATGAGGTTGCGAAAGTTAATGAGGGATTTGTCAAAGAAATATCAGGGGGAAGTTTTATTTCCGTCTTACAAATATTTGACCGGAGACAATGCCGCCATGATTGGTATTGTTGCCGGATTTAAAGCAGATAAAGGATTCTTTGTTTCCGATATTGAAAAATTAGACAGAATTCCAAGATTTAATATCTCTTGACAGTTTACTTTCTTTTGCTAAACTATTACTACATAAGTATATGTTAACAATAACTAAACAATCCGACTACGGAATTTTGTTCATCTCTCATATTTATAAAAAAAACAAACTAGTCAAGCTTTCTGACTTAATCAATGAAACAAAATTACCAAAAAGATTTTTGGCCCGGATTGCGGCAGAATTGGTTAAAAACAAACTTTTAAAAAGTTATGAAGGAAAAAATGGCGGATATCTTATTACTAACAAAATTAAAACAATTACACTTTATGATTATCTAAAAATATTTAATGATGATATATCTGTTTGTAACTGTGTCGATGATAATTATAATTGTAAATTTGAAAACATATGTTCTCAAAAAAACATTCTCAAAAATGAATTAAATAAAGTAATAATTATTCAGTTAAAAAAAATTAAACTATTTAAATTATTATGAAAAAAATTTATTTAGACTATGCAGCAACAACCCCGGTTGATCCAAGGGTATTAAAAGAAATGATGTCATATTTTTCCAAAAAATTTGCTAATACAATATCTTTACATGAAATGGGTCAAATTGCTAGTAATGCAGTTGAAAATTCAAGAAAAATAATTGCTTCGTTTATAAATGCAAAAGCGGAAGAAATTTACTTTACCTCATCAGCAAGTGAAAGTAATAATTTAGCATTAAAGGGAGTGGCTTTTGGTAATCGTGAAAAAGAAAAAAATCATATTATTATTTCTTCAATTGAACACGATTGTGTTCTTGAATCATCACGTTGGTTACAACGTCAGGGATTTAAAGTAGACGAATTAGATGTTGATAAGTATGGTTTTATTAAAATTAATCAATTGAAAAAATTGATTAATAAATCAACAGTTTTAGTTTCAGTTATTCACGGAAATAATGAAATTGGAACGATCCAAAATATTGGGGTAATTGGAAAAATTTGTCGAGAAAAAGGTGTTTATTTTCACACTGACGCATCACAAAGTTTAGGGAAAGTTAAGATTGATGTGGAAAAAATGAGTATTGATTTATTAACGGCTTCTTCCCATAAAATATATGGTCCAAAAGGAGCTGCAATTCTTTATGTTAAAAAAGGAGTAATCATTGAACCGATTATCCATGGTGGAGGTCATGAAAAAGGTCTACGTTCATCAACCATCAATGTTCCAGCCATCATTGGAATGAAAAAAGCAATTGAGATTTTACAAAAAGAAGGAAAAAAAGAAAATAAAAAATTAGAAAAATTAAGAGATCTATTGATAAAAGGAATTTTGGAAAATATTAAAGGAACTCGTCTCAATGGCCATTTGATTAAAAGATTATCTAATAATGCTAATATTTCATTTCCGAGCATTGAAGGAGAATCGTTACTTATGGAATTAAACTTTGAAGGAGTTGAGGTTTCAACTGGATCAGCCTGTTCTTCTCGAAATTTAATGCCTTCACATGTTTTGATGGCGTTAGGAGCAAAACCACAAACTGCTCATGGCTCAATTCGCTTAAGTGTTGGTCGGTTTACGACAGAGGAAGAAGTTAAAAAAGCGATAAAGGTTTTTATCAAAGTTGTTAATAAATTAAAACAATTTTCACCGTTTAAAATATGATTTACTCAAAAAAAGTTTTGCAGCATTTTCGTTCGCCTCATAATTATGGAGAAATAAAAAATCCTGATGGAGTTGGAGAAGCAGGAAATATAGTTTGTGGAGACGTTATGTCTTTATATTTAAAGATGAAAAAAGTTGGAAAAAAAGAACTAATCATTGATGAGGTTAAATTTAAGACCTACGGATGTGCTGCCGCAATCGCCACCTCTTCGGCGATAACTGATCTGGTAAGAGGAAAGACAATAGAGGAAGCTTTAAAATTAAGTAAAAATGATATCATAGAATTTTTAGAGGATTTACCACCAATAAAGATTCATTGTTCAATTTTAGCAATAGATGCCCTGGACGAAGCAATATATAAGTATCTAATAGATCAAAAAAAACCAATCTCACAAGATTTACAAAAAAAACATGAAAGAATTGAACAAGGACGAAAACTAATTGAGGAAAGATATAAAAAATGGATGACAAAAAAATAATTTTAAGTTGCCAAATTCAAAGAAAAATATTAATATATAAAATATATGAGTAATTTAAAAGATTCAAAAAATCCGTCTGGACCGGTTATTGTCCACAAATATAAAGTTTGGGTTGATCGCGCTTTGTGTATAGGGGCGGCTACTTGTGTAGCGGTTGCACCCAATACTTATGAGTTAGATAATGAGGCTAAAGCGGTCATTCTTGAGACAACCGATCAAGATACAATTGAAACAATTATCGAAGGAGCAAAAGCCTGTCCTGTTGCCGCCATAATTATTGAAGATGAAAAAGGGAATAGAGTATTTCCGAAATAATATGACAGATTTTACTTGGTTGATCGGAGGAGAGGCGGGCTTCGGAATTATGACAACCGGGGTTGTTTTTTCTAAAATCGCCACCCGCTCCGGTTACCATATTTTTGATTACGTTGAATATCCGTCTCTCATTCGCGGTGGGCATAATGCTTATGAAGTTCACGTTTCGGATAGGGAAATTTCTCATTTAAATCCGACCATTGATATTTTGGCTTGTTT
>Ga0172375_10002145_pt1 | contig 31132 bp, 32 predicted proteins | sample LakKiv1m_FD_114537 | JGI IMG/M metagenome (GOLD analysis project Ga0172375, IMG submission 114537) | Freshwater microbial communities from Kabuno Bay, South-Kivu, Congo - kab_092012_11.1m | ecosystem: Environmental > Aquatic > Freshwater > Lake | place: Democratic Republic of the Congo... | reverse complement strand
GTTGATTATGGAGTTGCAAACGATGGAGCAGGCAATTTGTCAGGTTATGCTTATGGTGAAAACATTGGCTGGATTAATTTTAACCCTGATAATGGCGGAGTAACCGTGAGTGGCGAAGGAAATTTTTCTGGCTATGCTTGGTCTGAAAACATTGGCTGGATATCATTTAACTGCGCAGATGAAAATTCGTGTGCCACGGTTGATTACTATCTCAAAGCCGACTGGGGTTACACCTATACTAATGGTGGTGGTACGGGGGTTGGCCCTATTTTTTACTTTTACTGCGGAGATGGAGTAAAAAACGGCTCTGAAGAGTGTGATGGTTTGTCGGGAGTTGGAACTCATCAGTCGTGTAGCGTTGGTTGCGTGTTAATTAGTGAGCCCTATTGTGGAGATGGAATAAAAAATGGCTCTGAAGAGTGCGATGGCGGATCTATAACTTGTGTTGCACAAAGCGGATATAATGGGACAAAATCTTGTTTAGCTAATTGTTCTGGTTATAATACTTGTTCTTCTGCGCAATCATGCGGAGATAGTGTTTGTAACGGAACAGAAACTTGTAGTACCTGTGCCGGTGATTGTGGTAGTTGTCCAAAACATAAAGAATGCAACAACTTTGCGTGTGTTTTTGTAGATGGTGTTGGTGATGATACGTGTCAAACAGATAATAATTGCGCGATTTTTCATTATGCGTGTATTGATCAGAAGTGCGTTTCTGTAGCTGGCGAAGGCAATAATCAGTGTCAAACAGATGAAAATTGTAATGTCTTTCATAAAGAATGTAGTAATCAACAATGTGTTGATGTTTTAGGATTAGGCATTAATCAATGCAGTAATAATAGTCAATGTGTTACTCCAAAACACAATAAATGTTCGCAGGAACGCTGTATTGTGGTTGATGGGTCTGGTTCGGATGAGTGTCTTGCAAATAGTGATTGCACAATACCAACTCATAGTGAGTGTGATGAATATCAAAGATGCGTACAAGTTAATGGGTTAGCTCCAAACCAATGTGGCCAAAATTCTGACTGTGTAAAAATATATAATATTTGCGTAGGAAAAACCTGTGTGCAGTTTAATGGAGTTGGTGCGAGTAATTGTAGCCAGAATTCTGATTGTCAAAACAATAATCAACCAGTTGGTGGCGGAACCAACATAGAAATCCACAATATCTGCCAAGAAGAAAAATGTGTTGCAGTTTCAGGCCCCGGACAAGATCAGTGTAACAGTGACGCCAATTGTACAGAATTTATTTCAAAAACAATTATTAACATAGCCAAAACCGTAGATGATACCACAAAACAAGTAATACAGAGTTTGCCTGCCCCGGTAAAATTATTAGCCGAACAAGCTAGAAAAGTTTTACAATCTTCAGAAAGCGCAGTTATTGTTAAAACGGTTACTGGCGTGGGAATTTTGACTGTTGCAATAACTGCAATAATGTCGGCTATGACATCGTTAGTTACTGCCCCTATATTTGAGTTAATTACAATCCCTCTAAGATTGTTTAGTCTTTTATTGACAGCTTTGGGCATAAGAAAAAAAACGGTACCGTGGGGAGTCGTTTATGATTCTGTAACAAAAAGGCCATTAGATCCTGCTTATATTGTTTTAAAAAATACACAAGGTAAAGAGATTTATTCTGCTACAACAGATTTAGATGGACGTTATGGGTTCTCTGTTCCTCCGGGAATTTACAAAATAGAGGCGCGCAAGACAAACTACGTCTTTCCGTCGCAAATACTTGCCGGGAAAAATCAAGATGAATTGCACAACGACCTTTATTTTGGAGAAAATATTGAAGTTGTTGCCGGAGGTCAAGTGATTATGAAGAATATCCCATTAGACCCAATCAAATTTGACTGGAACGAATTCGCCAAAAGAGACAAAAATTTACTGAAATTTTATTCTAAATGGGACATTGCTTTGCGAAAAGTATATGATTGGTTCTTCGTTGTTGGTTTTGTTGTGGCATTTATAGCTTTTATTTTTGCTCCCTATCCATATAATACAATTATTGCCTTGTTGTATTTAGTTTTTCTTGTTCTTAGGATAGTAGGACTAAAACCCAAAGCCTATGGATATATTACCGATAAAAAGACGGGCGAACCTTTATCTTTTGCTATAATTAGAGTGCTTATGAGCGGAACAAGGGCGCGGGTTACTTCCAAATCAGCAGATAAATATGGAAGATATTATTGTCTAGTTCCTCCGGGGGAATACATTGTTGAAATAGAAAAGAAAAATAGAAACGGATCGTATTCTCTATTTTACACCTCGTCGGTAATTAACACCGGTCACAGAGGGATTATTAAGGATAGATTTATAATATAACCCCTTGAAAAAAAGAAAAAATTAGGGTAAGCTGTTTGTATGGTTCAGTATTTTACAAAGGATGGTTTGCAAAAACTTAAAGACGAACTGAAAGATCTGAAGGAAAATAAAGTTAGGGAAGTTAAAAAGCTTATTGCCGAGGCTAGAGCTTTTGGTGATTTGAAAGAAAACGCAGGTTATCATGATGCCAGAGACAAAATGTCATTTTTGTTGGGTAGGATAGAGCAACTAGAGGGTGCCATAAACGAAGCGGTAATTAAAGAAAAGTCAGGCGCAGAATGTGTGGAGATTGGTTCAGAAATAGAGATTAATTTTGGCGGAGAAAAAATAAATTATAAAATAGTTGGTCCAACAGAAGCTGATATTTTGAAAAACAAAATTTCTTACCAATCACCGCTGGGAAAAGAATTGATAGGTAAAAAACTCGGTAGCAAATTTATTTTTAATAAATTAGAAATTAGGATTTTTAGTTTCCAAAACCGGCCCAGGATCACCTGGTAACGAGACGACAAAATTCGGTGTATTAACAAAAAAAGCACTTACTAAATTTCAGGAAGCCCATGCTAAAGAAATTCTTGCACCAGTAGGATTAACAAAGGGTACAGGAATATTTGGCCCTTCTACTCGAAATTATATCAACTCTTTGAATCTGCCCTGATTTTCTAAAGATTTGTAGAGTAATCTCTGTATACGTTTTGCGCCAGCATTTTTTTTTGCTTGTTGTTTATTATGTTGTATAATATATTTATGAATTACAAAAAAATAGTTTTCCCGGCGGTTGCCATAATTATTTTAGCAGGTACATTGGCGTTGGGTATTTTGATAGGTGTTAAAACCGTTTATCAGGTTCCGCAACCCAGAACTTTTGATTTTTCTTTATTTTGGGATGCTTACGAAAAACTGCAAAATAATTTTATTGAACTAGAAAAAATATCTAACGATAAAATATTATATGGAGCCATAGATGGAATGGCAAATTCTTTGGGAGATCCTTACACATCTTTTTTTGATCCGGAACAAGCCAAAAAATTTCAAGAAGATTTGTCGGGTTCGTTTGAAGGCATTGGAGTTGAAATAGGAATCAGAAAAGATATGCTTACTGTAGTTTCTCCATTAAAGGGAACTCCGGGCGAATTGGCGGGATTAAAAGCAGGAGACATAATTGCAAAAATTGATGGAAAAGATTCTGTGTATATGACAACCGATGAAGCTGTAAGTTTAATACGTGGGCCAAAAGGAACAGAGGTTGTTTTGGGTATTATGCGCGAAGGGTGGGACAATATAAAAGATATAACCATTGTAAGGGCTAAAATAGAAGTGCCGTCAATGGATTTGTCATTCAAAAATGGAGGAGAAACAGCTTATATGCAAATATATCAATTTGACCTTCTTTTACCAACAGAATTTCAGAACGCTGCTTTGCAAATTTTACAAAGTAACGCAAAAAATATTGTTTTAGATTTGCGCGATAACCCCGGAGGATACTTGGAAGTGGCTCAAAATATTTCGGGCTGGCTTTTGGAAAGCGGTCAAATTGTAACCATTGAAGATTTTGGCGGAAGACGAGAAGAACAAACTTACAAAGCTCAAGGCAATGCTCAATTGGCAGGATACCCGATAGTTGTTTTACTCAACGAAGGTTCTGCCTCTGCTTCGGAAATTTTAGCCGGTGCTTTGAGAGACAATCGCGGAACAAAAATTATTGGCGCCAAATCTTTTGGCAAGGGTTCGGTGCAAGAAGTTATTGATTTGCATGGCGGATCGTTTTTAAAAATAACTATAGCTCACTGGCTTACTCCAAACGGCAGTTCAATTTCAGAAGTAGGGTTGACCCCGGATGTAAAAATTGATATAACAGAACAAGATATGGTTTTAAAGAACGACCCACAATTGGCCAAAGCCCTTGAAATTGTTAACAGTTTAAAGTAGAATACAATATTATGAAAGTTATATTACTACAAGACGTTGAAGATCTTGGAAAAAAATACGAGGTCAAGGAAGTAAAAAACGGCTATGCCAGGAATTTTTTGCTGCCTAAAAAATTAATAAAGCCGGCTACCAAAGAAGCTCTAAAGTGGCTTGAAGGGCAAAAGGCGGTTATAGAGAAGGCTGCAGAAGAAGATTTGAAAAAGGCAGAAGAAATTGCCTCAAAGCTAGATGGTCAAGAGGTTTCTATAGCAGTTAAAGTGGGCGAAAATGGGCAATTGTTTGAGTCAATAAATACTCAACGTATTTCTGAAAGGCTAAAAGAGATGGGTTTTGACGTTAAAAAATCTCAGGTTAAGCTTAAAGACACTATTAAGAGCTTAGGTGAGTTTAACATCAATATAAACCTCGATCACAATTTAGAGGCTGAAATAAAATTAGTTATCACAGAAATTCCTACGGAGAGCCAAAAAAACGCCGAAGAATAAAAAATAATTTTAAGTATATTAATGAAATATATTTTTGTAACGGGCGGAGTTATGTCGGGAGTAGGGAAGGGCGTTGCAACAGCATCAATTTCAAAAATTCTCCAATCGCGAGGATTCAATGTAACGGCAATTAAAATCGACCCATATGTGAATGTCGATGCCGGGACAATGAACCCAACCGAGCATGGAGAAGTTTTTGTTTTAGATGACGGCATGGAGTGTGATCAGGATATGGGAAACTACGAAAGATTTTTGAACCAAAGTCTGTCTTCTGCAAATTATATGACAACCGGGAGCGTGTATATGTCGGTTATCAATAAAGAAAGACACATGCAGTATGGCGGAAAATGTGTAGAAGTTGTTCCGCAAATACCTATTGAGATTATAAACAGAATAGATAACGCCGCTAAAAAAGAAAAAGCTCAAATTGTTGTTATAGAAATAGGTGGAACTGTGGGGGAGTACGAAAACCTTCTTTTTATTGAGGCAATAAAAATGCTTAAGTTAAAGCATCCCAAAGATGTTGTTACTATTTTGGTCAGTTTTGTTCCTGCATTGGGCGCCGGGGGAACCGAGTTAAAAACAAAACCCACCCAGCATGCTGTAAGAAACTTAAACTCTGTGGGTATTCAACCGGATATAATTTTGGCAAGAGCCAGTGTACCGTTAGATCAAAAAAGAAAAGAAAAAATTCAATTTATGTGCGGGTTACAGGAGGGCGATGTAATATCTGCTCCAAATGTAGAAAGTATTTATGATGTGCCGATCAATTTTGAAAAGGATAATATTTCTGATAGGATTTTAAAAAAGCTTTCTTTGAGATCAAAAACCAAAGACATGAGAGAGTGGGAAAGATTTGTGCAAAACGTTAAGAACCCAAAAGGTGAAGTAAAAATTGGTATAGTTGGAAAATATTTTGGAAGTGGAGATTTTGTGCTAACTGACTCATATATTTCGGTTTTGGAATCGGTAAAACACGCATCATATTTTTGTAACCAAAAACCTATAATTGAATGGCTTAATTCCGACGATTACGAAAGCAAGACTTCTAATTTAGCGCAATTAAAAAAATACGACGGTATAATTGTGCCCGGGGGGTTTGGGAACAGGGGAGTAGAGGGAAAGATAAATGCCATTGAATATTGCAGGAAAAATAAAATACCATATTTTGGTCTTTGTTATGGTATGCAGCTGGCCTGTATTGAGTTTGCCAGAAATGTTGCCGGGTTAAAAGATGCAAACACAACCGAAATAAATGCAAAAACAAGCAATCCTGTAATTGATATTATGCCAGAGCAAAAAATATTGATGAACGAGAAAAAATACGGAGGATCTATGAGATTAGGGGCGTATCCTTGCAGACTTGTCAAAAATACAATAGCTTACAAAGCGTATGGAAAAGAAGATATATCAGAGCGACACCGACACCGTTTTGAATTTAATAACAGTTATAGAGATGTTTTAACTCAAAACGGATTAGTTATTTCCGGAATAAATCCTGAGAGAGATTTGGTTGAAATTATAGAATTAAAAAATCACCCATTTTTTGTGGGAACACAATTCCATCCTGAGTTTAAGTCGCGCCCGTTAGATCCACACCCTTTGTTTAGAGAGTTTATAAAAGCGTGTATTAAAAAATAGCCTTGAGGGCTATTTTTTTGTTTCTACCGAGACCATTTTTAAGCTTCTTTTAGATCCGTCGTAAAGCTTTTTGGTTTTGTTAGAAAATTTGATTACGCCGTCAGCTGTGGCATATATTGTGTCGTCTGATCCTACTAGCGTATTTTTACCGGCTAGATAGTGGGTACCGCGTTGTCTTATGATTATCATTCCTTTTTTAGCAGTTTCCCCAGAATTGATTTTGATTCCAAGCCTTTGTGCAGCTGAATCTCTGCCTAACCTAGACGAACCACCTTGTTTTGTCTTTGACATGCGAATGCAATGAGCACCCAGCCCTCTAATCTAAATTAGAGTACAGTTGCACATATTTAATTATTATTTTAAAATTAACTAACCCCACCCAGAATTACCATAGAGGGCTGGGTTTCGTCGAATGCTATTCTTCTCAATGTTAGCAAAAATACGCGATTATGTCAATGAGCATTTTAATGACATTATGCTCTTTGTTATTATTGTTCTTTTGTTTTTGCTTGCGTTTGCCTTAGGATACATATATGCAAAATATGCAGAATTTAAACCACTTAGTATTGTTTCCTGACGGAAACGGTCATTGGGCCAGAAAAGGAAATATGCCATCGGTTTTGGCTTATAAAAAAGGATACGAAAATCTGGTTGATTTTTGTTATTGGTGTAAAGATAGGGGGGTAAAAATGCTTACAGTTTTTGGGTTTACCACAGAAAATTGGAAAAGAGCACCCAAAGCTGTTGATTTTTTGATGGATCTTTTGGAAAACATAATGATTTCTAATATAGAAAAATATTTAAAAAATAAGGCTTGGCAAGAACTTGGTATAAGGGTCAGAATTTTGGGTCAAAAAGAAAGGTTGCCAAAATCTTTGCAAAAATTGGTTGCAAAGGCCGAAGAGCTTACAAAAAATAATAACAAGCTTTTTTTGAACCTCGCAATAAGCTATGGTGGTAAGTGGGATATTTTGCAGGCAGTTAAAAAAATTGTAGAACAAAAAATATCGGCTGAAAAAATAGACGAAAAACTTTTTGAAAGCAATCTTTCAACCGCCGGTTTGCCCAACCCCGATTTAATAATACGCACCGGTGGACATCAAAGGCTTTCAAATTTTGCTTTGTGGCAATCGGCTTATACGGAACTATATTTTAGCAAAAAAGACTGGCCCGAGTTTACCGAGAAGGATTTAGATGATGCGCTTGAGTATTTTTCAAAGTGCACGCGCCATGCTTAGCAAGCTTTTGTAAGACTTTTCGCAATTTCAAGCCACTTTGGAGTTCTTGGCTTGTTTTTGTATTTAGCAGAAGATTTGTGAACTTGAATTAGTGTGCAAATATCAAATTTTTTCCAGCTAGAAAGTTGTTGTCCTTTGTTTTTAAAAATAACATTCACACCTTTTTCCCAAAGATCAAATTCTTTTTTCTTGTTTCCACTTAAAGTGTTTTTTTTAAAGTATGGTACAACAATGTTGGCAATATCATTTATTTTTTGAACAGCAAACCTTGCTTGCCCCTGCGATAAAATAATCGTGCCACAATTTAATTTATTTTGTAAGAGTTTTAAATCTTTTACTTTATTTTTTGGGGTGGTTACAATAAATTGAGCTTTCCATCTGTAATAAGTGGGGGAGTTGGTGCGTTCGTGCCGAGTATCTTTTCTAAACTGCAAATCAAAACATCCATCGCTGTTTACTAAATCAATTATATTAAAAGGTTTTTTTGCCATAATACTCTATTTTAGTTGTGCGACAAATCAATGTCAAGACATTGTCAGATTTCATAAGTCGTATTAGTATAAATTATCAGCTCTTTTGCAATATAGGAGGACCAACTATGCCAGCTAAGCTTGAAAAAACAGTCATTGGTTGTATTTTTTGCGGGCAGTATTTTGAAGTTGAGCCAACGCTCAAAACTCGTAGAGGTCAACCCTTGCGCAGAACTAATGTGTGCCAGGTAAACGGGCGTGAAGTAAGGTATTGGCACAGACTTGAGCGTAAAATAAATCCCTGGAGCGGAAAACGGCGTTTGATAACTTGCTTGAAAATACCAACACCAATTTTTTGTTCCTTTATGGGAAAAGATGAGACTTGTGTTAAAGCTCACTGTTTGACCTGTGGAGAAGATCAAATTTTTAGCGCAAAACCGTCTGGTAGCCACGAGTGTTCCGGGTGCGGTTGCAAGATAGATTATCAGGTAAAATTTGAAAGCCGTGGCAACAAGCGTTTGTGTCTATATATCTTTGCCATTGATTTGGCAGAAAGTATTGCACGATGGAAGCACTATTGTGCGACAAAAAGTGGTTGGGCTTCGTAGGGTTCACTTGTGAGCCCTTTTTTATTATTTTTTGTACTTCATGTTTTATATTCAGTATAAGTGTTCGCTATGCTTTTTTATCTGGGTCGGAATGGAATTGATGGTGGATGTCGCGCAAGCGTTTGTTGGTTACGTGTGTGTAAATTTGAGTTGTGGCAATATTTGAGTGGCCCAAAAATTCTTGGATACTGCGCAAGTCAACTCCTTGGTTTAATAAATCTGTTGCATAACTGTGGCGCAGGGTGTGTGGGGTGGTAAAGATTGGCACGCCAGACAATAAAGCATATTTTTTAACCATGCGTTCTATAGATCTAGGAGTCAGACGGGCATCTTTGTCATCGTTATTGCGAAAGTTAATAAATAAAGCCTTTTGGTTTAAATATTTTGAATCATTTCGAATTTCCAAATATTTTTTTATAAAATTTATTGCGCGTTCGGAAAAATAAACCACACGCGGTTTCCCGCCTTTTCCAATAATTCCAAGCTCTATATCTTTTTTATCTTTTAAGCTAGAGAACTGCTCAAGGTTCAACGATACCAGTTCGGCAATGCGCAGGCCGGTTGAGAAAAAGGCCTCCAAAATAGCCCTATCGCGGGTACTTATATCATCTTTTGCCTTGCCCGTACGGCCGAGGGGCTCAATGCACGATAAAAGCTTGCCAATTTGGTCTAAAGTAAGGAATTTTACTGTTTTTTGGCTCTTATCGGGCTTAGGAAGGGCTATTTTGTCGGGGGGCAGTGAAAGTATGTCTTTTGCCACAAAATAGCCTAAAAAGGCCCTTAAAGCGATTAAATAGTAGTTCTGGGTGCCTTTAGACAGTAATTTGCCGGTGGCGGGGCTGGGCTGGCGTGACAGATATAGGCGGTAGGCCCAAATGTGATCAGAGGTCAATTGATGGGGAAGTAGAGACGATAATTTTGCCTGATCTAACCAAGAAAAAAATTTCTGCAAATATTTTTTGTAATTTTCCTGAGTATTATTTCGTAAACCTTTTTCAATTTCACAAAAATCTAAGAAATCTAAAAGATGTTCTTTAATTGGTTTGGTTGAGTTTTGCATGTTTTTATGGTTTGGAAGTGCCTCTTATATATGACTTCGGTTTACCTACATTTTGCGACATACCCTATATATAATAATAGCCGTCCCCTAGGCCGGCCGTCAACCCCTAAAATATCCACAGGCTAAAAAGACAGGTCTATTCTGGCGATGTTTCTGTTGGTGGGCATGCACAATTATTTGCATTTTCTTTTCCCATAATAGCATCAGTAATTCCAGAAAAATAATTTTTTGTTTTTTCTAAAATATTTTCAGAAATATTTTTTTTGGTTTGCTCAAATTGTTTTTTTACCGCCTCTCCCCCATTTTGTATCTGTGGGGTTATATTTGATATGGCAGAATTGGCTCCATTTGAAATTACAGCCCCCATTTTGTCTTGCACTCCGGATATAAGATTTTTACCGGTTTTATTTAAAAATGTTTGTTGACCAAAATAAATAGCACAAAGTATAACAACAATAACTGCTATATAAATGAATATTTTTTTATCCATAAATTTCTAGCGCTTGGTCAATTCTTTTTAGTGTTTTTTCTTTGCCCAAAACATTTGCTATTTCAAAAGGACTTGGTGAAAACTCTTTTCCCGACAAAGCTACGCGCAAAGGCCATAGCAAATAACCTTTATTGTTTTCAGGGTAACCTTTTTTTGTGTTAAATTCTTTGGAGATAGTAAATAAATTGTTTTCCAAATTTTTAATATTCCATGTTTTAATATTTGTTATAGACTCTCTGCAGGCTGTAAGTGATTCTATTGTATCTTTCTCCCCCACTCCTTTCCATGACAGCATTTTTTTATCAATATTTAATTTATCTTTAAAGAAAAAGTCTGCGAGCTCTACAATATCCGAAAGTTTTTTCATACGTGATTTTGAAACTTCTACAATTTCTTCAAGTTTTGATTGCGAAACCTGTCCTTGCACAAAAAGCCCGGCCTCTTTAAGGTATGGCAAACAAAGCTCTGAAAGCTTATCTATTGGTTTTTCTCTTATATATAGACCATTCAGAAAATCCAATTTTTGCATATTAAATATAGCGCCGGCTTTCTGAACTTTTTCTATTGAAAATTCCTTTGACAATTGCGCTAAGGAAAAAATTTCTTGGTCTGTTCCCGGGTTCCACCCCAAAAGGGCTATAAAATTAACCATAGCCTCGGGTAAATAGCCATTTTTATGGTAATCAGAAAGCGCCACATCACCCTGTCGTTTTGACATTTTGCTTCTGTCAGAATTAAGTAATAATGGAATATGCGCATAGGTAAGACTATCGAAACCAAGAGCCTGTTGTAACAAAATTTGTCTTGGAGTGTTTGATAAGTGTTCTTCTCCGCGTATTATGTGGCTAATCTGCATTGCAAAGTCATCAACAACAACAGCAAAGTGATACAACGGAGTTTTAAGATCTTTGGCTATAACTATGTCCCCCAAAAGTCCGGTATCAAACTCTACCTCTCCCCTAATTAAATCAGTAAACCTAATCTTTTTAGATTCAATTCTAAATCTTATAACAGAAGACTTCCCTTCTTTGATATTGTTTTCAATTTCTTTATCTGACAAATGACTGCATTTCCCATCATATTTAGGAGCCACTCCCCTGCTTAATTGTTCCTGACGCTTTGATTCAAGCTCTTCTTCTGTGCAAAAACAATAATATGCTTGATTCTTACTAAGAAGTTGTTTTAGGTATTTTTCATAAATATCTAATCTTTGGGTTTGCTTATACGGTTCAAAATTTCCACCTATATCAGGCCCTTCATCCCAGTTTATGCCAAGCCAATGAAGTTCGGAAATTATTTCATCAGTCCATTTTTGTTCGGATCTTTTTATGTCAGTATCCTCTATACGCAAAACAAACTTGCCGTGATTTTGCTTGGCAAAGAGATAGTTAAAAAGGGCTGTTCTTGCGCCACCTACATGTAGTGGACCAGTTGGAGAAGGAGCAAAACGTACGCGTACAGGTTTTTCGGATTTATTTTTTTTATTCATATTATTCAAGCATTAAAAATTCCAGTATTTCGCGGGCAATTGCTTTTGCTGCCATTGGTTTGGCGAAAGTAAGTGCAGCCTGACTCATTTGTTGTATTTTTTCCGGGTGCAAAAACATAAGTTTTATAGTATCTATAAAAAGGTTTTGCGATAAATTATCCTGCTCTATAACTGTGCATGCGCCATGCAAAGAATAAGCATAAGCGTTTTTTGATTGGTGGTCAGCAGCAGAGGTTGGCAAAGGAATTATTATACTTGGTTTTCCGGTTGCAGCAATTTCAAAAATAGAACCTGATCCAGAGCGAGAAATTATTAAATCAGCCACTTTTAAGGCATGCTTTAATTTTTCTTCATCAAGAAAACCTATTGCATGATAATATTTTGCAAGGTTTTCGTCGCAAACAACCTGAGCTTCTGCACTTACGGCCTTTGCGTTGGCAGGACCTGCAACATGAATTATTTCATAGTCACGCAATAACGCATTTAGTATAAGCAAGATAAAGTCGTTTATGGGTTCTGCTCCTTGAGATCCACCCATTACCAATAAAATTGGCTTGGATAAAGTTAAACCAAAAATTTCACCTGCCTTTTGACGGTCTCCTTCGAGAATTTCTTTTCTGATAGGATTTCCGGTTACGACTACTTTTTGCGGATCAAAATATTCTGTTTTTGGGAAAGATGTAAAAATTTTTGTGGCAAATTTAGCTACAACCTGATTAGATAGTCCTGGTACAATATCGGACTCATGTATAAATACAGGAATGCGTAATAATTTAGCAGAATACGCCACAGCTACTGAACCTGATCCACCCTTGCTAAATACCAAACTTGGGCTTATATATATTAACAAAAATAAGCTCTGCAAAAATCCAAGAGGAATTTTAAATAAAATATCAACTATATTTTGCCACGAAAAGTATCTTCTAACCTTTCCAGAAATTATTGTTTTTACAATAAAATCTTCATGCTTTAGCATGGCTATATTAAAGTCATCGTTTGGTCCAAGATAATATAGTTCAAGATTTTTTTTGGGGTAAATTCTCCTAATTTCTCTTGCAATTGCTACAAGAGGCAATATGTGGCCCGATGTACCCCCGCCTGTAAATAAAATCTTCATAATTATTAGTTTATAATATCAGAGTTTGCTTTAAGGGTAAATGATTGACATTATAGTATAAAGTTGTAATATATAACTATTGGTATTCGCTCGTTAACAACCTACAAAGTGGGAGGAAAACGTGAGCACCAAGGAAAGTCCGTATTTGTGTAAAGCTGAACAAGATTTTGTATTGGTTATACTTGCTGTGCTGGTGTCTGCCGCATTTGGGTATCTACTCGGAATTCTAAACCAATTTTGTCTCGCCAAAATTGGTATCGTTACCAATATCGACCGGGTCACGCTTGGTCTTGTGATGGCCACTGTTGCTGGCGGTGTTAGTGTTGTAATTTTTGGTTTATTGTTCCGTAGTACAAAGCTTGGGTTAATCTCTGCCATTTCGGCAGTTGTTGCTTTCCTCGTAGCATAAATCGAATTTGGGTCTGGAAACAGATCTTTTTTTATGTATTTTTTGATATATTAAGTAAAAGTCCAATACCAATCATTTCGGCAACCAAATGCGATCCTCCAGAAGAAAAGAACGGTAGCGGAATGCCAGCTAACGGGAACCACCCAATGGCAGATAAAATGTTTATAAACGCCTGCAATATTATCCAAAAAACAATTCCTATGGCAACAATTTTTGCAAAACTATCTTGAGAATTTTTAGAAATTTTTATTCCAATCCAAAAAAGCGCCACAAATAACGCCAAAAGCAAAATGCATCCAAGCAAACCTAGTTCTTCGCCAATTATTGCAAAAATAGAGTCGGTCATTGCTTCGGGTAAAAAACCAAATTTTTGAACCGAGAGCCCCAAACCCTGACCAAAAATACCCCCGGAACCCAATGAAATCAATGATTGTTTTACCTGAAAGCCTTTTCCTAAAGGATCAGAATCCGGATTCAAAAAAATCATCCACCTGTCGAGACGATATGGTTCAAACTTTATAAAAAATAAAAGAATACTGGCGCCGGAAAAAATTATTGTAAGAGTGTGCCAAAACGGCGTTTTTGCAGAAAAATAAACCGCAAGAAGTGTAAGCGAAATTATACCCAACGTGCTTATATCTCTCTGTAAATACAAAGCAATAGCTATAGCTCCCAAAAAAACAACGAATGGTAAAAATATAAAAGTAAAATTATGGTAGGCTTTTTGCGCGCTGTGCCACCAACCTTTTATATTTTCTCCAGATAATTTTGAAGTAACCCACGCAGATAAATACAAAATAGCAGTTATTTTTAAGAATTCCGAAGGTTGAAAATTAATTCCTAAAATATTAATCCATCTCGACGCCCCCTTGGCTGTTAGTCCTATACCAGGTATAAACACCAAAAATAAAGCCAAAACATTCAATAATACCAACAAAGGAGCCCACTTTTTAAGAAAAGGCAAAGGAAATTTATAAGCAATAAATCCCGCCAGAACTGCGGGCACAAAAGCAAAAAGAAGCTGATGAATAAAAAAGTAACTTGTATTGCCAGACCTTTGAAGCGAGGCAGGGGCAGACAAGCAGGCAAAAAACAAAAGACTAAACCCAGATAAAAAAGCTATAAGAAAAAATAAATGGTAATTAAATCCCTTTTTCACTTTTTGATAATTTTTTAACTTGTTCTACAAATTGATTTCCGCGGTCAAACTCATTCTTAAACAAATTAAAACTTGCGCCACCCGGTGAAAGTAAAACTATATCCCCCTTTTGAGCCAAACTTTTGGCGGTTTTTACCGCTTCTTGCATTGAAAAAATGTCGTAAACCTTAAAATCTCCCAAATGTTCTTTAATTTTATCAGATGCGGTACCCGGAAGCATAACCACAAATTTAGCTTTTTCCCTGATTTTTTTTGCCAAAGCCTGATATTCCAATCCCTTATTTTGACCGCCACAAATTAATATAGAGTTTGGAAAAGTATCTAACGCCAATATTACAGCATCGGGCATAGTGGCGGTTGTATCGTTGTAATATTTTACTCCGTTTATTTCCCCTACAAGCTCCTGTCTATTATGCACTCCTTTGAAACTTTTAATTGCTTTTTGTATAATTTTTTCAGGAATTTTTAAAATCTTTGCTACTTCTATAGCGCCGGGAATATTTGTTTTTTGCGGATCAGAAAAGAAAACCACTTTGCCACGTGCTTTGTCGGCCATTTGTCGCACAATAGAATCGTCAGCGTTTAACACAAAATAATCACTTTTATTTTGATACTCAAAGATCGGTTTTTTGGAGTTTATATATTCTTGCATTGTGCCAAATCTGTTTAAGTGGTCGGGGTAAATATTTGTAAAAACCGCAATATTTGGGCTTTGTTTTAAGTCTTCCAGTTCAAAATTGGATAATTCCAAAACCACAATGTCGCCCTTTTTGGTTTTACCCAAAAGAGACAATGGAGAAATTCCTATATTTCCCGCCAAAAAAACGCGCTTACGAGATGCCTTTATAATATGGAAAATAAGTGAGGCAGTTGTTGATTTTCCTTTTGTTCCTGTAACTCCTATATTAAAAGTTTTAGACAACTTAAAAAATAGCCTGACATCGGTTTCAATTGGAATGTTATTTTTTCTTGCAATTTCCAAATATGGAGACGAGCTGGGCACATCAGGATTTTTTATTATCAAATCTGCCCACACAAAATCTTTTTCTTCGTGTTTGCCCAGAGTGTATTTAATTTTAAGCTTTTTAAGTTTTTCGAGTGATTCAGTAAGTTTTTCAGCCGGTTTCAAATCAGTTACTAAAACCTCTGCATCTTGTTTATAGAAAAATTTGGCGGACTCCACTCCACCACCATTGAGCCCCAGGCCCATTATTAAAACTTTTTTTCCTTTAAATAAACGGATCATTTACAATTGGTTTAATTTTTTTGGCAAAACACATATGACTTATTTTTTCTAAATTATATGGCTCATCGGAAAAGAAAAATTGACTTTGCCTCGCCGAAGCTCCGCGTAGTGGAGCAAAGGCGGGTGTTTTCTCTAAAAATTCTCTAACTTCCTTTGCCAGTGCTTCGGCGGGATTAATAACCCTCGGGCGTAGCCCTAAGGGCGAGCCTTTTATTCCCGAATCTATTATTTTCTCAATTTCTGATTTTAACAACGGATAATGAGTGCACCCCAAGATTAAAGCGTCTATTCCCTTATCTTTTAATGGATCGATATATTTTTTAATTATAATATCTGTAATTTGTCCATCCAAAAGGCCTTCTTCAACCAATGGCACAAACAAAGGGCAAGCCTGGGCAAATATTTCTAATTTTGGGCTGGCTTTTAAAAGTTTTTTTTGGTAAGCCATGCTTTTTATTGTGCCGGGCGTACCAATAATTCCAACTTTTTTGAAACCTTCTTTTTTAACTTCTTCTACAGCCGGAGTCAACATTTCAAAAATTGGCACTTGTGGGAACTTCTTTTTTAAATAATCCGAAGCCCATGCCGAGGAAGTATTGCATGCAATTACAATAATCTTGGCGCCTTTTTTTAACAACCATGCGGTTATTTTTTCAGAATATTTTTTAACAAAATCAGCGCCTTTTGTTCCATAAGGAAGGCGCGCGGTGTCTCCAAAATAAATAATTTGGTTTTCTGGCAAATGCTTGAATATTTCTTTTACAACCGTAAGCCCACCAACGCCAGAATCAAAAACTCCAATCATTAAACTATTCTATCAAAAAAAAGCAAATTCTTCAACAACAAAAAAACCCAGAATTGTACTGGGTAACGATACGAAAATTACGCGAGACCGGCAAGATCTTCTACAGATAAGTCAGGATCAATACCAGCCTGCCTGCTATAGGCATATGTGGCGAATTCATCGTTGCATGGTTTGCACTTTGCCCGATGGCAACTTACGCGTTCCTCGTGTTTACGCGACAAATTGCCTTCAAAATGATTAGCGAAAAGCTTTTTCATTTCTTCGCATGTCACAGGATGTTTAGCATTTACGTGAGTAACGAGATCATTTGTTTTTTCGCCACAGGTAAGGCAAACGTTCATTTTTTTGTCCCCCGCGTTGTTTGTTAACGTCCTACCTGTATATTATATTTTGACGATTAAAAAGTCAATACAATATTAGGCTTCAGACGAAAATCTTTTGTAAACTATTATAAACAAGAATACCAAAACCACTCCACCTAAAATCCACAAATACCAACGCTTTAAGAATGCCCAAAACCCGGCAGGTTTTTCAGATGAAGAAATTGATGCCGGAGACTGATCGGGCTGATATGCTTGTATAGATATATTTACAGAATCATTTTTTGTAATTCCAGAAACAGATGACAAAGCCACAGCTTGTCCTGAAAAGTTTTCTGAAAGCTCTTTGGTTGTGCCCTCAAATGTTATGGCGTATGTTGTATTTGGAGCAATAGAATCGATTATTATTCCCGATTCAATATTTCCCGCAAATGAAGTGCCGTTAACTTTTAAGTCGCCAATGTTTGTAAGCTGACCCGGAATAGTTACAGATATATTTGCATCTTCAATTAAATTAGCCGATGTGTTGGAAGTAGAAAGCATAAAATATATCTTGCTGTTTGAGTTAGCCTGAACAGATTCAAGCCATTGGTTTGAGTTGGTATCAATTTTAGCAAAGAAAGATATAGTTAAATTTTGCGAATTATCTGCCGGGCAATCTGCAGGGCATGTTGCGTTTGTTTCACCAAGACTTGCTTGGCATGAGTTGTTTCCGCAATTATTTTGCGGAGTAGTTTGGCAGTATTTATTATAATCGCTTGAGTTTTGCGCGCAGGTTGTGCCGTCACACTTTGTTGTGTTTATACAAATATTGCCAGAACATGTGTCTGTAGAACAAGTATTTCCGTCACTACAACTTTTGTATAATCCACTTACAACGCCCAAAGAATCGTGCCAGTATATGGAATTGTTATAGCAAGCAATTGTGCTGTATGGCTGGTAAGGAGTGGGATTTGGACCTGGGTTTGGATTTGGGGCGGGTGTATAGTTTGTGCACTGACCATATTGGCAAACTAATCCATTTGTGCAAGTTGAATATAAATCCTGTTGTTGATTACAACCAGAATACCAATATATATTATTTCCCACGCAAAGTTTATAGGCATGGTAAGTGCATCCTGAATCATAATAAGATTGAGCATTGACGTCAGTAACGCCCAAAAACGCGCAAAAAACGACCAAAATTATTATAAGTTTGAAGTTTGTTGTCATATATTTATTGTATCATTTTAATAGTCAAATGTCAATAGTTTCAAAAAAAATCCGCAAGCTTCTGTTGCGGATATACTTAGAATAGTAGGCGTTAGCCCATATGCCATGTTTCCGGTACGTGCACCGAGCTAGGGTTTACGCCGTCCCATGAAATTTGACCCTCAATAACAAGGCGTGTTACCAACGGTTGGATCTGGTGTTCAACTTCGTTTACTCTATGCTGTAGTGTCTGTGGTGTGTCATCGGGAAGAACTTCAACAGATCTCGTAAAGATCGGAGGACCCATGTCGTAATCAGTTGCATCTTCTGCTACAGAGACAAAATGCATTGTCACTGCCGAATGGGTTATTTCTCCGCGTTTAAATGCTCCAAGCACAGCTTCGTGCACATGAATACCATACATCCCCCTGCCCTTAAACCTTGGGAAAGGCCCAGGATGGATATTGAAGGTTGTGCGTGGATCATGTCCACGAACCAGTTTTATCCACCCAGAAAGCGCCGTATGAGTTGCGCCAGTGCTTTCAATGATTCTGTGGTAGTTTTCGGGAGTAAAAGGCCCAGGGAAATATATGAACTTAATACCAAGTCTGTCGGCTTTTTCTCTCACTCCTCCATGTTCGTAATTGGAAACAACGGCAACTGGTACAAGATGCGTCATGCCAGCGTTTCGGTAATAATTGACCAAATTCTCAAAACCGGAGCCACCTCTGGTTTCACTTCCAGACGCAAAAACAAGCAATCGTATAGAGTTCATTGCGTTCCTCCTTCGGTTAATCGGGCACAGGAACAGGTGTGGAATCAAGTGTATCACTAGCGAGAATTACCACGCATTCCAGTTTGGCAAATTCAAGCATCTTGAAGTGATAAACCTTTCCGTCTACGACAATGCCATCGCCAAAGGACTTATCAATCTTGGCTTGAGCCTCTTGGTTATTTTCGGCCTCAAATCTCCATATAAGTGGATGCGACCATATCATTCCGGGTTTTCCGCCTTTTGCGCGTTCCGGCATAACATAGGTTAATCTGTAATTGTCTGCCATTGCCCACCTCTCTTGTTTGCCTTCGTTTATGTTGCCAAAGAGCTAATCTAAATTTAGCACACTAAAAAAACCGGGTCAACAAGAGAACCGGATTTTTTGATATAACTGTGCCCCCAGGGGGAATCGAACCCTCATCAAAGGCTTAAAAGGCCTCTGCTCTGCCGTTGAGCTATGGGGGCAGAATTTTTTTATTATAACCTAAATTCCGCTTCTTCGCAACTCTTCTAAAAGTTTTTTCTGATCTTTTGTGATTTTTTTAGGAGTTGTTATTTTTAATTCTATATATAGATGTCCTCTTCCAAAACCTCCAAAATGCGGAATTCCCTTTCCAGAAATTCGCAAAACCTTGCCCGACTCTGTGCCTTCGGGAATTTGAACCAATAAACTAGTGCCTTCTAAAGATTTTATTTCTATTTCATCTCCAAGCACTGCCTGCGAAAAATTTATTTGTACAGTTGTAAAAATATCATCACCCTTTCTTTCAAAAGCAGAGTGTTGTTTTATAAAAATACGCACAAATAAATTACCAGCTTTTCCGCCTTTTCTACCCGCCTCTCCCCTGCCCTCAACCTTAATTGTTTGGTTATTATCTATTCCGGCCGGAATGCGAATTTCGATTGTTTCGCGATCTTTTGTTCGGCCCTCGCCTTTGCATACATTGCATGGTTTTTCAGGGTTTGTGCCCTCGCCTTTACATGAAGGACAGGTTGCGATTGTGGTAAAAGATCCAAAAGGAGTTTTTCTAATTTGTTGCACTTGACCTGTACCTCTGCAAGAAAAACATTCTTTTATTTTTGTACCAGGTTCAGCTCCTTGACCTTGGCATCTGTGGCATACTACTTGTTTTGCAAGTTCTATTTTTTCTATATGTTCTTTCAGAGTTGTTTCGAGTGGTATTTCAATTTCAACCTGAATATCTTTGCCACGTTTTATATCTTTTTTTGAATTACTTCTGCCTCCGCCAAATGGTGAAGCTCCGCCGAAGAAATCGGAAAATATATCGCCCAAGTCCCCCATATCAAACTCTACGCCTTCGCCCTGTTGCCCATTGCCCCAAGCCCACCCTGCCTGCTCCCAGCCCGAGGCTGGTCCGCCTTCGGCGGAAAATACCCTGCCAAACTGGTCATATTGTGCTCTTTTATTTGCATCCGAAAGCACCTGATAAGCTTCATTTATCTCCTTAAACTTTTTTTCATCTCCGCCTTTGTCAGGATGGTGTTTATGCGCCAGTTTATGAAAAGCCTTCTTCACGTCATCTTGTGAAGCTCCTCTTTCTATCCCTAAAATTTTATAATAATCTTCCGCCATTTATTATTTTTCTTTAACGGTGGCTTCTTCGGCGCCGTTGTCGCCGTCTTTTTTATCTTCGGGTTTGGCTTGGTCAGACTGCTTGTACAATTCTGTGCCGATTTTTTGAATTGTTTCAGACAAATCTTTGGTCTTTGATTTTATATCATCTATATTATCAGCTTTCTGAGCATCTTTCAACGCTGAAATTTTGTCATCCACAAGTTTTTTATCCTCGGGTTTCACTTTATCACCCGCATCTTTCAAAGTCTTCTCACAGGTGTAAATTAAAGCGTCAGCGTTGTTTTTTACCTCAATTGACTCCTGTTTTTTCTTGTCTTCAGAAGCATGCACTTCAGCATCTTTTTTCATCTTCTCAATTTCTTCTTTAGACAATCCGGCAGATCCTTCAATTCTAATTGATTGAGTTTTGTTTGTAGCTTTATCTTTTGCAGACACGCTCAAAATTCCATTTGCATCAATATCAAAAGCGACTTCAATTTGTGGCATGCCTCGCGGTGCCGGAGGTATTCCATCTAAAATAAATCTGCCAAGTGTTTTGTTGTCTTGCGCCATTGGCCTTTCGCCTTGCAAAACATGCACTTCCACAGATGTCTGACTGTCGGCTGCAGTTGAAAATATTTGTGTTTTGGCTGTTGGAACAGTTGTGTTTTTTGGAATTAAAATTGTGTCTACTCCGCCAAATGTTTCAATTCCCAAAGATAATGGAGTCACATCCAAAAGTAAAACATCTCTAACTTCTCCTTGCATAATTCCTCCTTGAACCGCGGCTCCCACTGCAACCACTTCGTCTGGGTTTACTTCTTTGTTTGGTTCTTTGCCAAAATAGTCTTTTACCATTTGTTGCATTTTTGGCATTCTTGTCTGTCCTCCCACTAATACGACTTCGTTTATATCTTTGGGTTCCAAATTTGCCTCTTTCATTGTCTTTTTCACTAACTCAATAGACTTATCCAAATAATCTTGAACCATGCCTTCAAGTTGAGCTCTGGTAATTTTATAAAGCAAATGTTTTGGACCCGAAGCGTCGGAAGTTATAAACGGCAAGTTAATTTCGGTTTCTAATCCCGAAGAAAGCTCAATTTTTGCTTTTTCGGCAGCCTCTTTTATTCTTTGCAAAGCCAAATTATCTTTGGCTAAATCAACTCCGTTGTCTTTTTTAAATTCCACCACAACCCAATTCATAATTCTTTGATCAAAGTCATCTCCTCCCAAGTGCGTGTCTCCACCGGTTGCTTTAACTTCTATTGTATCTGCGCCTACGTCGAGTATGGATATATCAAAAGTACCTCCGCCAAAGTCATACACGCAAATTTTTTCATCTTTCTTTTTATTCATTCCATAGGCCAAAGCTGCGGCAGTTGGTTCGTTTATAACCCTGTCTACTTTAAAACCTGCAATTTCGCCTGCAATTTTTGTTGCTTTTCTTTGTGAGTCGTCAAAATATGCAGGGCAAGTAATAATTGCTTCGGTAATTGTTTGGCCAAGTTTGGCTTCGGCATCCGCTTTCAATTTTTGCAAAACCATTGCCGAAATTTCAGCCGGGTTTAGCCATTTGTCGCCCATTTTCACATCCACTCCGCCATCGGCAGATTCTCTTATTTCATAAGGTAACAATTTTTTGTCTCTTTGTACTTCTGGATCAGAAAACTTTCTTCCAATTAATCTTTTTACAGAATAAATTGTGTTGTGTGGATTTGTGACTGCTTGCCTTTTTGCCAAAACTCCCACCACTCTCTCGCCCGATTTTGACATTGCCACAATAGACGGCGTAGTTCTCGCCCCCTCCTTATTTTCAATAATCTTCGGCTCGCCTGATTCCACGACTGCCATTGCACTAAACGTTGTTCCTAAATCTATACCTAATATTTTTGACATGTTTTTTATTTATTTAATTATTTACTATTTTGTTTTTTATAAATTTGGATGTCGTAGCCGTCGGTTTCTTCGCTTGATTTTGATAAGCCAAATTGTGCCATAATCTCAAAAAGTTTTTCGCGAGCTTTCTGCGGATCGGCATTGTCGTCTGTCATCATTTCAAGCTCTACAAAACTTCCCAACTTTTCAACAATATCCAAACTGACTTCATATTCTCCCAGCTTTCCTTTTTTCCTTGTTTTATAAACTTCACATTCGGGAGTCCATCCAAGAGTTTCCAATATGTTATGAAACACTTTTGGATCTTCAATCTTGGTTTCATACTCAAGGCAATCCATTTGGTAAGATTTTTGCTTTTTTAGGGTCAGTTTTGCACTATCTTCGTCGTATCTTATGCGGATTGAAATGTTTCCCTCAATCGGCTCATCAAATTTTCTGCTATTGTTTTTATCTGAATAAATTACGTCGTGCTGTTTAAAAGATTTTCCAAAAACACATCCGACTTTAGTCATTTTTTTCTCAAGTTCGTCCAAATCTTTTACTTTTAGTTTAATTTCAATTTCCCTCATAATTTTATTCCATTTGGATGACTTGAAGGCCTTTTTTGATTATTTGTTGTTTTTGGCCAAAGTCGTCCAAACTAAATTTTAAAACATAACTTACTTTTTTCTCTATTTTTCTACCCGTATATTGCTTTGTGTCAGGATCCCATTCTTCAAGAACTAGCGTATCTCCTTCGGCAATTTCGAAATCGTCTAGTCTCAGCTCGAATTTTTTTCTTCCCGATGAAACTAGGTCAAAGTATTGCGGTGTGATTTTCTTCTTAATAACTGCCATATTATTCTTTTTTTATTCTTTTAAATTAGTCAACTTTTTAACGTACGCCAAAAAACTAACTAATTTACTTTACTTCTTTAATCATTATGTACTCGCCAACTAGTTTGCCTTTGTCTTGAATTTGCTTTGGAATTTTGCCGACAATTTTAAACCCCATTCTTTTATATAAAGCTTGAGCTGGTTTATTATTTTCAAAAACATCCAGCCAAAAAACCTTAAGCCCCGGTAATTCTTTTTTAGCTAGCCTTAAAACTTCTGCCATAACATAATTTCCCAAACCAATTCCCCTATATTCCTTACGTATAGCTATGCCAAACTTTCCAATATGGCTTTGTTTGTAAGATTTTAGTTCAACTTCTGTATTTGCCACAATTTTATTTCCGTCTCTAGCTATAACTGAAACTCTTTTTTTATCCTTAACACTTTTTGCAACCCTTTTAACCCAATTCTGCTCGTCTTTTATAGTCTGTTTTACGTTCATTAAAATCTTTGCATCTTCGACAATCAAATCATTTATAAAGTTCATATATTCTTTGGCGCACTTTAAATCTCTTTTGCCAAATGGTTCTATTGTTAGTTTTTTGTCTCCGAAAATTTTTGTTGTCATTGACTTTTTGGATTATTTATATAAATATACACTCATAAGCTTCTTTGATAACTCTATACAGGAGGTGCCATGAAAGCAATTTTGATTTACGATGGCAATACTGATAACTTTTTCTTGATGTTTGATAATAATTCTAACTCAGCTATCGAAGCAATTTCACAGATGCCGGGTATTGCTTTGGGCGATCTCAGGCTTATTGCTGAGTCTGAAGAGCATGGCAACGAAGGAAAAACTCCAAGGTTGCTTGGCAGATCCCTTGGCAATCCACCCGTTGCGCATTGCTCAAATTGGGGTGTACATATTCCGGCAAACCCCAGGCTTCCAATTCTCACTCCTGCTCAGGCTTCGTAACCATTACGAGGCTTTTTTGTTGTTAAATTACTTTTCTAATTTTACCTTTGCCGGTCTTATAAGCTTTTCGTGTAAAGTATAACCCCTTTGCATTTCTTCTTTAACTGTTTGCCCATCTCCTTCTACGGCTTCCATAACGATTGGATCAAACTGCTTGCCTATTACCTCTATTGCTTTAATCCCCTCTTTTGCTAAAAAGTCTTCTAGTTGTTTTTTAATCTGTTCTATTCCCGGATCTTTGATATGTGAAGATGCTAAACATAAATTATCTAAAATTGGTAGTATTTTCAAAATTATTTCTTCGTTTGCATATTTCACCAGCTGGCCAATACGCTCCATCTCATCTTTTTTGTAATTTAGAAAATCTGCCCTTTCTCTTTTCCAGCCGTTTAGGTATTCATCGGATTTTTTTTTGAGTTCTTCGAGTTCTATATTTGGTTCTTGTGCCATTTGTCTAAAATATTAAGTATATTAAACATATCGCCCTGATCTAAGGCGTTCATAATTTCTTGCATGTGGCGCATTTCCCTTTCCATATCTTCGTGCGCCTCTCTAATTTGTTTTTCTATAAAATTCTCAAACTGATTTTGTTTTTGTATTTCAAACTTTCTGGCAATATAATAATATGCTTTTTTTGTAGGAATTCTTCCTGCTGATGTGTGGGGTTGTTCAATGTAACCCTCTTTTGTTAAAACTTGTAAATCGTTTCTTATTGTTGCTCCGCATACAGGCAAAGCACAAGCTTTTTTTAAAGCCTTAGAACTCACTGGTTCTGATGTAGAAATATATTCTTTTATCAGAAAATCTAAAAGTTTTTCTTGCCTTTGCGTTATCATACTTATATCTTATTCTTATCACTCGACCTTGTCAAGTGCTAATTGAAGTTGCAAGAAAAAAGGGCGGGGGCAGTACGAGCCGAAGCTGTCTGCCACCCGCCACAGGTGTTTGAGGTTCCTTGCGGAGCCTCGGGTTGACTCGAGGCCAACCCCTTGTTCTTGAGAGCCTCATGGCCCTAGCTTACAGTCGCTGAACGACTGTGCCAGAACTCTGGGGCCCGCATCCTCGCGACCAGCTTGAGGCGAATTTCCCGGCGCGGTTAGCGTCCGAGACTCGCACTCAGCGATGAGGATGCACAGCATCCGTGTGATCATCACGGTGCCTCCCCCACTTAAACATGATCATCCTCCGTACTCGCGAACACAGTCCGCGAGCGAGTGAATTGCCAGTCCTGGCAGGCTGACAATCGGACCTCGTTGGTTGTAGCTCATCCACTGGCCTCACCAGTGTGCCCAACAACCAGCGAGCGCGTGCAACGGCCGCCAGCGCTCTTGTCTGCCGGCGGCGCAAGCCACGTCACCGTGTTGGTAATCATGACAGGCGTGAGCCCGTCAAAATCCACCCACACGGTGAATAGGACAATTAGTCCCACAATTGTAATCACCCCCTCTCAGGTTAAATGGTTGAAATCTCAATGTTCTAAATTCGATACTTCTAATCATACACCCCTATCTGGTTCCTGTCAAGGGTAAAGTTATTGTAACAGTTGTACCTTTATTAAGCGCAGAATCCAAAGATATTTGCCCGCCATGAAGTTCAATAATTTTTCTTGCAGCGTAAAGCCCTATCCCACTCTCGTTTGGATCAATTAACATGGCGTTTTTACCTCTGTAAAACTTTTGAAATATATATTCAAAATCTGCAGAATCAATTCCTATGCCAGTATCTTTTACCGCAATTTGTATTTTGTTTCCTTCCGGTTTTGAATTTATGGTTACCTTACCGCCCGGAGAATATCTGATTGCATTGTCTATTACAGAGCTTACTGCCAAACCAAGCATTTTTTCGTCTGCTGAAATATATGTTTCACCTATTTTGTTGTGTACAACTTCAACTTTCTTATTTTCAGCCAAATAACTCAAGTCATCAATTATAGATGACAAAAATCTATCCAGTAAAACCGGAGCTTTCTTAATTCTCACTATCTTTGGGTTTACTTCAAGCTCAGCGGTTCTCAAAATATCACCAATAATTGCAAGAGATTGATTAACGCGTTCATAGCCCGCCCTCAATAAATTTGGATCAAACTTTTCTTTATTACTCAACATTATTTCCAAAGCCCACTTGGTAGCTGCCAAAGGGGTGCGTAATTGGTGCGACATGGCAGTCAAAAAAATCTTTTTAACATTTTCTATCTCTTCTAATTCCAAAAACTTTCTTTTTGCCTCTTCTTCTCGGTATCGGTGGTATAAAATGTTTTTAACAAACTTGTAAACAACAAAAACCAGCATAGAATAACCCCACACATGAACAATGTGCAAAATTATCGATGAAAGTGACAAAGTATTAATATTTTCAAATAAAATTACTGCTGTTAAAAGCACTACAGACAAAATGCAAAGATTCCTTGCCAGTTTTAAATCCAAAAAAGATACCGAAATTACAGGCACAAAAATCATAGCAAAAGTAAATGAGCTATTTATGCCACCAGATAATAATATCAACAAAAAATACCAAATAATCCAAAGAGCTCCGGTGTGCCTAAATGATGAAGTGCTTTTTACTAAATATGAAAAAACAGTCAGTATGGTATTGAGAACCAGAAAACTAATTGAAGAAATTATAAAAATATTTATATCGCTTATCCATGAGGTAAAAAACTGCGGAAAAAAGTAAGCAATCAGAATTACGGATACAAAAAATAAATATGTGTTAAACTGTAGCAAAAAAAACGATGATCCTGATTTTTGTTTTAAAAATTGCTTTATAAAATTGACCATATTTATTTTACTTCAAGCAAGTCTATTTCAAATATTAATGTTGCGTTGGGTGGTATTACGCTTCCTGCGCCTCTGGCCCCATAACCAAGCTCTGGCGGAATTGTGAGCTTTCTTTTTTCTCCAACTTTCATGCCAGTTACTCCAAGTTCCCAACCTTGAATTACTCTGTTTTGCCCAAGAGTAAACTCGAACGGTGTTCTGCCGGGGTTTAAACTAGAATCAAACTTTGTGCCATTTGTAAGGGTGCCCGTGTAATTTACCAAAACCGTATTACCGGATTTGGCTTCTTTACCGGTTCCTTGCTGTAATATTTCAATTTTCATACCTTGTATTTCAAAATTACCCGATTTGTTGGCAGGTTCTTTTACAATTATCCAAACCACAAACGCAGTAATTGCTAATAATAAAATTATTAATATTAAAAATTTTTTACTCATATTTTTATTTTACCATACTTCCCGGCAAAACTTCTATATCGGGGTGCAGAAGAACAGGTTTTCCATCTTGATTAGATGGGCACAAAATCATGCCTTGTGATTCCAGGCCTTTTAGGCTCTTCGGTTCTAGGTTGTATGCAAATGGGCACTTCTTACCCAAAAGCTGTTCTGGGGCGTAATTTTTGCCTATACCGGCTATAATCTGGCGTTTTGTTGCCAAACCAGCTTCATCTACACCAAAATCCACCACCAACTTGATTAATTTATCTGACCCCTCTACCCTTTCGGCCTCAACAATTTTGCCTATTCTTATTTCTAATTTTTTAAAATCGTCAAATGATATATTTTCCATAAGTTTACGTAGCGTAGCGATATAAGTTTACGTAGCGTAGCGATATAAGTTTTTATTTTTCTGCGTGATCGCAGATGTCTTTAAAATCGCAATATTGGCACTGCCATCCCGGAGTTGGTTCAAACTCCGAATTTTTAATTTTTTCTGCCTCTTCAATTATTTTAGTTTTTTGATCTTGTAATTCTTTTTCTGTTCCCAAAAACGCAGCTTTTTTACCATCATCTAAATAATAGTAATAAAGTTGGGTTGGCTTTAAATGTAAAACTTCTTCTGCGGCAATTTGGTAAATTAAGAGCTGTTCTTTTGACTCAGCATCAAGTTTATCTTTTGACTGACCTGTTTTGTAGTCTACAATAACAACACCATCTTTTTCTTCATCAATACGATCAATTACCCCAAACAGCGTGTACTCGCCTATTTTCAGATTAAATGGAAGCTCTAAAGCTGAAACACCGCCAATTTTTAATATTTTTGGTTTGTCTTTTGCAAACTGATCATAAAATTCTTTTAGAATTCTTTTCCCGTTTTTTAAATACGCTTCTTTTTCTGTTTTTGAGTCGTACCATTCGTCTATCCAGTTTTTTTCGTATAGTTCGATAAGTTTTTTAAAATCACGCTTTTCAAGTTTCAAAAATTCATCCAACGTGTTGTGCATTGTTTTTCCAAATGAAAAAACCGCTTTTCCGCGCGTTGGAACTTTTAAAACAAAAGCGAACTTATATTGCAAAGGGCATTTTTCAAAAGCAGCCAACTGAGAATATGAAAAATGTTGTGGTAAATATTGTGGTTGAACTTTTGCCTTAAGTCTTTCTATGGGTTGAGATTTTTCGGCTAAAATTCCTGTTTTTCCTGCTTTTTCGCTTATCGAAACGTCTTTATATCCCATTTCAGCTAAAAATCGTGATAACTTTTTCTTTCTTTGCCCGCCATAATCTTCGGCTGAAGTAAAATATAGCTCTTTTTTTGCACGGGTCATTGCAACATAACAAAGCCTTCTTTCTTCCTGCAAATGAACGTCACCTTTTGGTTTTATATCTTTAATAAGGGCTTCTGGCAATTCAATTGGATCTTTTCGCTGGTCGGTTGGAAATCTGCGGTCAACCATATTTACCACAAAAACATATTTAAATTCCAAACCTTTGGCTCCATGAATTGTCATAACCTTAATCATGTCTGGACCTTTTTCCGGGTCAAACTGAAGCTTCCCTTCTTCACCCGACTCTAATTCCATGTTCATTTCTTCCATGAAATTTTTTAGGGTTGGCTCAATAGTTGCTTCTTCAAAAGTTTTTATTTTATTTAAAAATTGGTTGGCTAAATCAATTTTTTCTGTGTCATCTTTGTCTACCAGGTATTTTAAGTAGCCGGAATCATCCAAAAACGCAACCAAAACCTCGGAAACCGATTTCTCGCGCGCCAAACTGCTGTGTTTTTTAATTAAGCTCAAAACAAAAGCAATTTTATCCTGAGTTTTAGTAGAAATATTCGGGACTAAAGCAAGTTGCTCTAATGCTTCAAAAAGAGAAACTGTTTTCTTTCGGCAAAACTGGGTTATTGCGGCAATGTCTTCTTCTGGAATTTCTAAAAACGGCAAATTTAAAATTCTGTAAACCGCAGTTCCCTCATGGTAATTATCCAAAAGCTTAAAATATGAAATTATGTCTAAAATTATTGGCTTTGAATACAGGCCACGGGAAGCCAAAAATTGGTAAGGCAGATTTGCGCGTTCTAAAGCTCGCACAAATGGCGAAGCTGAATCATTTGCTCTTACTAAAATTGCAAAATCATTATAAGTTGCTTCTTTATCTCTTTTTAAAATTTCTAAAATCTTTTTTAAGGTTTGGCCAACTTCCTGGTCTATGTTTTTTGCGTGAATATGCTCAATAACGCCAGGACCTTTTTCATTTGAAACCAATTTTTTACTTATTTTGGCAACAGATTCCAATCTGTCAGGGTCATTTTGCTTAATAAAATTGTACGACTGGTCTAAGATATTTTGTGTGGACCGATAGTTATTTATGAGTGAAACTTGTTGTGCTTTTGGAAAATCTTTGTTAAATTGCACAATGTTGGAAAAAGAAGCTCCTCGCCAACGGTAAATTGCCTGGTCGTCATCGGCGCAAACAGTTAAATTATTATTTGGTAGAGCTAAAAGTTTTATAAGTTCGTATTGTGACCAATTTGTGTCTTGGAATTCATCTACTAAAATATATTTAAACCTTTGCTGATATTTTTTGAGTATTAGCTGACGTTTCTTGAAAAGTTTTAAGCAATAATTTATTAAATCTCCAAAATCTAAAGCATTGTTATCAAGCAATATTTTTTGATAAACACTATATGCATTGGCAACTTCTTTAACGCGTTCTATTTCTTCTTTGTCTTGGGCGCCTGCTTTTAACCCATTAGCGTATTCTAAATATTCTTCAGGGTATATTTCTTGATCTTTACAATGCGAAAAATGTGAAATTAAAGCCTGTATAAATTTGGTGGGATTTCCTAATGCTTTATAATAATTTAAATCAAACTTATCTAAATTTTGTCGGGCCAAAAGCCAACCTGAAGTATTGTCTAAAATTTTAAAATCTGTTGGTAATCCAATGTCTAGGGCGTTTTCGCGTAAAACCTTTTCACAAAAAGCGTGAAATGTTGAAATCCATAAATCTAAGTAGCCAAAATCCAAAAGTTTATCAACGCGTTCTTCCATTTCAAAAGCCGCTTTCTCAGTAAACGTAACCGCCAAAATTTCTTCCGGCAAGGCCAGTTTTTTTTCAATTAAATTCACAATGCGCTGTGTAATAACAGTTGTTTTTCCTGTACCGGCTCCCGCCACAATTAAAAGTGGCCCTTCGTCATAAAGCACAGCTTCCTTTTGCTCCTTATTAAGTTTTGATAAATCTATCGACATGTTAAATTATAATAACAAACTTTTTACACAAAAAAAAGACTCGCTTTGTTAGCGAGTAAAGAAGTGCGACAACAGTTCAACCTGTTTGGTTGATGTGTGCATTCTCAAGCGTCTGAATCCGCGGATAATTCCACTATCACGGGTAATCTCGGTAATCAAAAGAAATTCACCTTGCGCTTCAAACATTATCTCAACGACCATTGCTCACCTCCTGTTTGGCAATACTCTTCCAAACTCTTCTTCCACAAGAAATTCCGCTACATATAATGAGCATCATAGCCGTAATAAAGATCAGATATCTGGTGATATATTCCCCCAACCGGATGCGTGACATGTTATTCCCCCTTTGTCAAAGAACATTTATATATTACTGCAAATATTAAGCATTGTCAATGCAAAAAAAAGCTCCAAATACATAGGAGCTAGAGCCAATCTGTGGCCCCAAAAGCACAACGAAAGTCAGAAGATATTGAAAGACCCAAATCAAAACAATCAGCACTGACAAAGTTTTCGTGTAAAAAGACACCGCAGCTACCAAAACCTTGGTAACGCTCATTTGGTGGGACCGTAACCGGTTTTACAGCTACGTGAAATCTTTCTTTATATGGTACAGGACCGTGTGTAAAAG
>Ga0172375_10002144_pt1 | contig 31135 bp, 26 predicted proteins | sample LakKiv1m_FD_114537 | JGI IMG/M metagenome (GOLD analysis project Ga0172375, IMG submission 114537) | Freshwater microbial communities from Kabuno Bay, South-Kivu, Congo - kab_092012_11.1m | ecosystem: Environmental > Aquatic > Freshwater > Lake | place: Democratic Republic of the Congo... | reverse complement strand
TATTAACCTGCTGTCTCAGGGATGGCCGGAATCAGAGGTGTTGAGGAATTATCCCGGTCTTACCCATGACGATATACTGGCATGTCTGAAATACGCCGGCGAAATTCTGCATTCCGAGAAAGTGTATCCCTTGAAAGTAGCATAGGGTAAGTATGTGCGGATTCTTGCAAACGAAAATATTCCCTATGACGCGATTCTTGTGCGCTGTGAGACAAGGGCCATGATGTTTTATGGATTCGCGCAGAAGCCCCGGGATGCAATGATGCAGATGTGCTCCAGAGGGCCATTGCTGAAGAGAGAATATTGGTCACGTTTCATAAGGATTTCGCAGAGCTTGCTTTTCGTTCCCGCCTGCCTGCACAATGCGGCATAATTCTTCTTAGAATTCCTGAACAATCCCCGGCGTATATCGCAAAAATTGAAGTTATTATACAAGAAGCTGAAGAAAGAGGGCTCTGGGCTGAAGTGCCTTCCATCCCCTCAAGAATATTACTGCTGTCCTTCTGTGTATCCAGACCTTTATATTTAGTGACTAATAGATCTATATTGACAATAAATGACATTCAAGCCTATATTGTTCATGAATATAATGGATCAAGATGTTGAATGCGCAGAGATTATCATGCGCCATGTGGAAGATGACGTTATTAGCACAACATGTTTTGAACAGCTTAATACGTTACTGATATGAAAAAAGAATTGGCAGACAGTTTGTTAGTTTTTTACCAAAAAATGCTTGAGCCGGAATTCTCTGTTATTAAGCACAAGCTGCTTGAGCATGATGATAACTTTAAGAGTATTCTTGGTCATTTTGATTCTTTATACAAACGATTAGACCGCCTGGAGGATGAATATTATACTATTGTGCATGGGATCAAACGGATTGAAGAAGTATTGGCAGGTAGGGACAAACAGCAAGATACACTGGAAAAAAAGATTCAGGAAATGAAGGAACGGTTTAAAAACCTTCAAGACAGACTGAGCGAAATAGAGGAAAAAGTCCAGCATTTAAGTTAAACTTATAAAATTTCTAAGCAGTTCACTTTAACCTTCCGCAGTTCTCTTCCTTTTAGCCTTAGCAGCTTTTGGCCTCTCGATTATTTTCCTTTTTTCAGTTTCCCGTTCGGAAATCGCCAGCAGCAGTCCCACCCCGAGAAACGTGGTTAACAGGCTGCTTCCGCCGTGGCTAATAAACGGCAGCGTTATGCCCGTGAGCGGCAGCGCCTTGATCACGCCGCCGATATTCAGGAGCACCTGGAATGCGAGCGTCGTCACAATGCCGGTGGCAAGCAGCCTGCCGAACGGGGCAGTAATCCGTCCCGCGATCTGGTAGCCGCGGAAGAAGAGCACCAGGTAAAAAACGAGCACGATGCCGCACCCGGCATAGCCCAGTTCCTCGCCGATGACCGCATAAATAAAATCAGAAGAGGCAATGGGAATGAACTGGGGAGAACCGCCGCCCAGACCAACGCCCCACAGCCCGCCGGAATACATGGCTGACAGGGCCTGCAGGATCTGCCAGCTTTTGCCGGTGGGATCAGCAAAGGGAGTTAGCCACGCGGTGAACCGTGCTTGGCCGTGCGCGGAAAAAAGAAATACGGCAGCGCCGAGTGCCCCCGATCCCAATATCCCCAACGCCAGATATGAAGTGCGGCCGGTTGCCACCACCAGGAGCACAAGCAGCACGGCGTTGAGCAGCACCAGCATGCCGAGATCACGCTGCAGCAGAAGCAGCACCATGGGTACTGCCCAGAAGAGCAGCAGCGGAACCAAAGAGGTGAAACCGGCAGGTGCCCGTGCACCTTCTTTCTGCCCGCGGGCGAAGTACCCTGCAAGAAAAATCACAAGAAGTATTTTTATGAGATCCGCCGGGTTGATATACCCTGGCATAAACATCGCGCCGCGGTAGCGCTGGCCAAGAAAAAGAATCGCTCCCAGCAGTATTGCCGCCAGCAGCAGGCAGGGTATGGCCAGCGGCTGCAGTATTCGGTACCGCCCTCTCCTGAAGAGAACGGTGATGATGAGCATGAGGGCAAGGCCTGCGGGAAAGGCATAGTTTGAGAGCTTGTCCGAGATGATAAGCTCGAAGGTCCCCATGCGAAACTGGGTAAGCATGCCGAAGCCGGCAAGGAAAAAGACTGCGGCAAGCAGCAGCGGGTCGCCGCGAAACTTAAGCAGCACCAGTATCAGGTGTATGGTCAGCATGGCACCGAGATAGACCAGCAGCGGCAGGTAGTCCTGCCAGTGAAATGGTATTTTCCCTGTTTTACGCACCACCACCAGCACGTATCCCACCAGGATGGAAAGGAATGACCAGAAGAAAAGTGAGCGCTCCTGGCGGCGATAGCTCCAGGCATCTATGATAGTGAATTGTGCGCGAACCATAACGTTTAAAATTCCAAAAATTAATTTCTAAATTCTAAATCCTGAGCGCAAATCCCAAAAAGTACGGGACTCGTTATTTGAGTTTAGGATTTTTTGGGGTAGTTTTCTTATTAGTTTCAGCCGGCGGGGCTGTCTCCGGCTCAAGCAGTCCCAGTTTTTTTGCCTTCTTCACCAGCTCTGTCGCCACCGGGAGGGCAGAGGCCGCGCCGTAGCCGCCGTGCTCAATAAGAACCGCGAGCGCAATAGCCGGCCGTTCCACGGGAGCAAAGCAGACAAACCAGGAATGATCTGCTCCTTCCGGCGCCTGGGCAGTGCCGGTTTTTCCTGCGATGTTCACGTCTTTTATATTCGCCCCCTGCGCAGTGCCATGCTCCACGGTGTAGCGCATAAGCTGTTTCAGCTTTTCCGCGACGCGGTAATCAATTATTCTATCGAGCGGGCGGGGCGGTGTCCGCACTGCCAGGCGCGGGGCATAGAGCTGGCCGTCATTGGCAATCGCGGCCGCGAGCAGCGCCATGTGCAGGGGTGTCACCAGCATTGCCCCCTGGCCGATTGATTGCTGGGCAAGGCTGCCCGCATCGTCCGGCCTCACCGCGGGCCAGAAGCTTTGCCGTACGGAAATAGTTCCTGATGACCCTTCAAAGAGCACCAGCTGCTTATTGAACAGGAAACGTGCGGCAGCTGTATTCAGCTGTTGGCTGCCGAGCTTTACTCCCAGTTGGGAGAAAAAGACATTGGAAGAGCGGGCAAACCCCTTCTCCAGCCCGATGCGCCCCCATCCCTGCCAGGAGTCTCCCCGGCGCAGGTATTCATAATACTCATGATCCCGGATCGGCCGGTAGCCGTGCCCCGGCGGCGTGTACCCCTGCGGCGGGCAATCAAGCAGATCAGCAAATCCGTTTTCCACGGCACATGCGGCAACCATAATTTTGATGATTGATCCGGGCGGATACGCGCCCTGGACAGCACGGTTCAGAAGCGGAGAAGAGCTTTTCTTCTCCTCACTGAAAAGGGACGCATTGAGGTCTTCCGGATTAAAGGAGGGCGCGCTGACCATTGCGAGCACGGAGCCGTCCCGCGGTTGAATGGCCACAACGGCGCCGGGCCTGCCACACAAAAGGGTCACCGCTGTTTTCTGCAGCCGGGCGTCTATGGTAAGGACGAGATCATTGCCTTCGGCCTTGCGGTGGTTAAGGATGTTCATGCTGAACCTGCCCAGCTCATCAGGAGAGGCGAGGCTTGAGCCGTTCAGGAACGCGTTGTCAGCGGCTTCGAGTCCCGACAGGCCGAACATCGGGTCCGCGTAGCCGATGAGATGGCAGAAGCCCCGGCTGTAGGGATACCGGCGCAGAATGTTATCTGAGCGGGCATTGACCGCAAGCTCTACGCCGTTGCGGTCACGTATGCTGCCGCGTGCCATCTCTTTTGCGGGATTAACCGGCCGGCGGCTGTACTTGCGCATGAAGTCCATGAATGCGGGCCGGGAGAATCCTGCAAGTTGCCAGGTAGCCTGATACATATAGGCAGCAAGAAACAGCAGGCACACGCAGCGCAGCAGCCAGCGCACCCCGGTTCCTGCCCTGGGTTTTGCCGGGGCAGCAGCGCGGCCGTAATAGAATATAAGCGCAATGGTCCAGAAGCAGAGCAGAAAAAAACCGAGGGTCAGGGGAATGTTGAGCGCTTTAAGCATCAGCCGACTCCCTGCTGCAGTAGGAGGACGCTGTCAACCGGCACCAGAACAAGAGGCGCCGCATCTTCCGGCAACCGCGGATCATGCAGGGTGATGGCTGCGGGCGTTATTGGCTGCTGCCTGCGGCTGGTTATCTCGAAGCTGTGGCCGGCGACCAAGTCAAGCGCCTGACCGCTTCCGGGGCCGTCGGCCTTCAGCCACTGCTGCACTGACTGCAGATTTGTTTCGATCACCTGGTGAAAACCCTGTTCGCGCGCCTTGATCAGATATTCCATCGCTGCCTTGAGATTGCCCTGCGCGTTGGCGATGCAGGCAAGATAATTATAGATGAGTCCCGGAAGCGGGTAGCGCATGGCCAGCGCCTGCTGAACCACGCTTTCCGCTTCCGCCGTATTTCCCTCCTGATACAGCGCAGCGCCGAGGTCCAGGTGTGCGGCATGAAGATGCGGGAAACGCTCAAGGATGGCGCGCCGCTCAGCCGCGCTGTAATCCCCTGCACACTGAACACCGGGATGCAGGTGCAGACTATATATCATTTCCTGCAGTTCAGTATCAGTCACATGCGGCGCTGGGGTGCACTCGATGAAGTCTTCAGTAAAGAACTGTTCGGGCTGTATGCGCCCGCTGCGCTCGGCAAGCATATATTCTTTTGTGCCCGGCAGTATGGTGAACGGGTTGAAAATGTACTGCGCGGGCCGGGCTTCCTGTATGAATTGCAGGGTCTGCGTCAGGGTACCGGCGGTTTCTTCCCGGCTGCCGGCTATCAGATAGTAGCGGACCTCAAAGCCGTACTTTTTTGCCATCGCTGTTGCAGCTCGGACATCCGCGGGAGAAATGCGCTTGTTCAGCGAGCGCAAAATCTCCGGGGCTGCTGACTCAACCCCCAGGCTGACGCGCTGGCAGCCGGCCCTGCGCATGGCAACGAGCAGCTCCTCATCAAGCGCGTCGGCGCGGGTGTCACAGCTCCAGATAAAATTCATCCCGCGTTTTTCAATCCCCCGGCAGATGGCCAGAACGCGCTCCCGGTCCGCGGTAAAGGTGTCATCCTTGAAGGCGATTGCCCTGTGCCCGCGCTCTGCAACCATCTGCTGCAGAAGGTCAAGGACCCCGCCTGCTGAATGAAAGCGGGTTTTCCCCTGCCAGAGAAAGGGCGCTGCGCAGAAGGTGCAGGCATGGTCGCAGCCCCGGGAGGTGAGGGCAATATAATCATCATAATAGAGAAACGGAGAGACCAGCGTGTCAAGATCAGGAATCAGCGGGCGCGATACCGCGACCGTTATTGCTCCGGCCTCCCGCCAGGCAGTGCCGGCAACACCATGCGCGGGCTGCCCGGCTTCAAGCTGCACGATAAGCTCTTTAAACGTCGTTTCACCCTCGCCGATCACCACCGTGTCAACGGCCGCGCAGAGCTCAAGGATTTCACGGGGAAGGGCAGAAGCATGGGGCCCGCCGATTGTTATATGAGCACGGGGATGAAAACTGCGGATCAGACGCGCGGTTGAGAGAACGCCCCTGCGGTTGGCAGTGAAGCAGGAGAGGCCGTACAACTCAGCCGGGCACAGCTCAATAATCCGGCACACAGCGCGCCAGGAAAAGGTATACAGGTTGAGGACCGTCACCTCGTGGCCTGCGTTGCGTGCCTGCGCCGCGAGTGAGAGCAGGCCGCAGGGAATGTGCAGGGTATCTCCGTCAAAAACATAGCCGGAACTCACATGGGCCGGAGGGCCCTCCCCGGAACAATCCGGTTCTTCACCGGGGGCAGGGATTTTCCAGGGCGGCGGATAGAGCAGTACGATGCGCATGGACTACACTATAGAATAAATTCATTGTGTGTCAACAGCCTAAATAAAAATTCAGCGGCCGGGGTGTCGTGATGCTCTCGAGCCCCGGTATTTTTTGGTGAGCACTAATAATGACCGCAATGGAAATTTGGGGGAAAGTCCTTGTCATTTAAAATGGGTTGACAATTTTCTCACAGATTCATATAGTTTACAGCTTATTGCAGTTATTTTAGAGCAAAATGACGGGTTAATCCGGGAAACAGGGAACATATTTATGGCACGCGCGCTGGAAGGCATAAGGATTGTTGACTTTTCACGGGCACTGGCAGGACCTTACTGCACAATGCTTTTAGCTGATATGGGAGCAGAAGTTATAAAGGTAGAAGCACCGGTAGCAGGTGATGACTCGCGGGCATGGGGCCCGCCTTTTGTTGAAGGTGAGAGCGCATATTTTTTAAGCGTCAACCGCAACAAAAAGAGCATCTCTCTCAACCTGAAGAGTAACGGCGCCAAATCCATTATCAACAAGCTGATAGAAAAGGCGGATGTGCTGCTTGAGACCAACCGGCCCGGAGCCATGGACCGGCTCGGCCTTGACTATGAGAGCGTTAAGAAGATAAACCCGAAAATTATCTACTGCTCCATCTCCGGGTTCGGCCAGACCGGCCCCTACCGCGAGCGCCCCGGCTTTGACCAGGTGCTGCAGGGCATGGGCGGCATCATGGGCATCACTGGAGAGCCGGGCGGACCGCCGGTAAAAGTCGGCGTGGCAGTAACCGACATCGCCACCGGCATGTTTGCGGCCATCGGCATTCTCACGGCACTCTTTCACCGGCAGTGCACCGGCGAAGGCCAGATGGTTGACGCCTCAATGCTTGACGGCCAGGTTTCATGGCTTACCTATCAGGCGGGCCGGTACCTGACCTCGGGCGACGTGCCGGAAAAAATAGGCTCCGGCCATCCGCTCATTGTTCCCTACCAGGCGTTCAAGGCACAAGACGCCTATATCAATATTGCCGTGGGCAATGACAACCTGTGGCAGAAATTCTGCGAGGCAACCGGCCTGCAGGCTATTGCCGGCGACCCGAAGTTTGCCACCAATGCCCAGCGGGTGAAAAACCGCGGGGAAGTGGTTGATAGTATCAGCCGGGTGATCGCGACGAAAACCATGGATGAGTGGCTTGACATCCTGGACAAGGCTGGCGTTCCCTGCGGCCCGATTTACACCATTGACCGAATTTTTGCCGACCCGCAGGTTCTTGCCCGGGATATGCTGGTGGAGGTTGAGCACCCAAAATGCGGAAAAATCAAAGTAACCGGCGCGCCGATCAAATTTTCAAAAACACCGGCTGAGGTCAAAACTGCTCCGCCCCTTCTCGGCCAGCACAACGAAGAGGTGCTGCGCGAGCTTGGCTTCGGCAGCGATGACATAGCAAAGTTCAAGGCGGATAAGACAATATAATTGCAGTTCCGGAGTTCATGAGTTCCGGAGTGATTAATGATAAACCATGCAACCCCTGAACTCTCTGACTCCTTGAAAAGGTAATTTTCCCCCAGGCTGGTTATCTTCTGCAAGAGAAATCAAAGCCAAAGATATTTGAAATTTGTTGTTAGTTAGTCTCTTAAGACTAATTTTCTTGCAAAAATGGAAAGAAAAATTAAAAATCTGGAACTCAAGAAATCAGGAAATTATTGTTTTTACCTTTTTGAGTTCCTGTTTGCGATGAGCCAGTCGAATCGAGTTCCAGATTGAATCTTCTTTGGGTTTCTTTTATTGTCTTTGTGGTTAACTTTGGTTCCGGCTTGTCCGGGTTAGGCTTCTGGTTCATTTGTTCGGGCTACATGCTCGCAACAAATGCTGCTTGTTTTTGCCAGAACCTTTGCTCGCACCGCCCGCAACTGCTTTCACCAGAAGACTAACGATACAAAATGTGAGAGCAAAGTTCTCAGACTAATATATGTAAGAATTTATGGCACTAAAAATCAAGAGCACTCCTGTGCGCACCTTCGGCAAAGGCTGGATTTTCAACGTCAAGTATTCCCCGGACGGCAAAACCCTGGCGGCTGCCACGTCTCTGGGCATATACCTGTTTGACACGGGAACCTGCAAGGAAAAGAAACTGCTGTCAGGCCACACGGATTTTGTGGTCTCGATCAGCTTCAGCCCGGACGGAAAATTGCTGGCCTCAGGCTCGGACGACGACACCATCAAGCTCTGGGATATGAAAATCGGCAAGGCGGTCATGACCCTGCGGGGCCACACACAAGACGTGACCTCGGTGCGCTTCAGCCCGGACGGAAAATTGCTGGCCTCAGGCTCGGACGACGACACCATCAAGCTCTGGGATGTGAAAAGCGGCAAGGCGATCATGACCCTGCGGGGCCATGCACAAGACGTGACCTCGGTGCGCTTCAGCCCGGACGGAAAATTGCTGGCCTCAGGCTCGGACGACGACACCATCAAACTCTGGGATTTACAGAGCGGCAAGCTCATAAAATCTTTTGAAGGCCATACCAACATCATTGAGGCCATCGCCTTCAGCCCGGACGGCAAATATATCGCATCCGCCTCGGATGATATGATGGTGAAAATATGGGATGTGGCGGCCGGCCGGGAGATACAGACCCTTGCCGGCCACCGGGATTTCGTGATTGCCGTCAGCTTCACGGCTGACGGCAGGTTCCTGTTCTCAAGCGCTGATGACGGCACCATAAAAATGTGGAACCTCGCCACCGGCCGAGAAGTGCGGACCTATAAAGGACACACGGGTTTTGTCTGGTCCATAAGCATCAGCCCGGACGGTAAACACTTTGCGTCAGGGTCGCGTGACTGCACCATAAAAATCTGGGACATCGAAAAAAAAGCGCCTGAGGTGACGATTGACGGCTTTACCCGGTTTATATGGTCAGTGCAGTTTCATCCTCGCGGAGACCAGTTTGTTTCCGCTTCAAAAGACGGTGCCATCCGGGTCTGGGATATAAAAAGCGGCTCTCTTCTCAAGGAACTTGAAAGCCACACGGATGATGTCAACTGCATCTGCTTCAGGCCCGACGGCAAGCTTCTGGCATCTGCTTCTGATGATGAAACCATAAAGCTCTGGGATACGCAGACCTGGCAGGAGATAAAAACCCTGCGGGAGCATGAAGACTATGTGGTAACCGTGCAGTTCAGCCCTGACGGTAAGTACCTGGCATCGGGAGCGGATGATAACAGTATAAAAATATGGGACGTGGATACCGGCATCGTGGTTAAGACACTGCGCAGCCACGCAAGCTATGTCTGGGCACTGGCGTACAGCCCGGACCGAGAGTTATTGGCCTCAGGCGCATGGGACAACCAGATAAAAATCTGGAACGTAAAGGAGGGCAAAACCTTGCGCACCCTGAAGGGCCATAGCGGGTATGTGTGGTCTCTCATCTATACGCCTGACGGCAAGCACCTGATATCAGCGTCTGATGATAACACCATCAGGGTGTGGGACGCGGAAAGGGGAACAGCGGTCAAGGTGCTCAGGGACAATGATGTTCCCCACTGGTGCCTGGCGATAAGCTCTGATGGCCGGTACCTTGCCTCAGGCTCCGGGGATAATGGCATCTATATCTGGGACATGGCGAGCGGCGAGGTGATAAAAAAACTCTCCGGCCACACCAATACGGTTGAATCAGTCCAGTTCAGCCCAAACAACCAGTATCTCATCGCCGGCTCCGATGACGGGACCTGCACTTTGTGGAAATTGAAATAGCGGTCAGGCTGTTGAAAAACACCCATCTGCTTCGTTGCGCTCATCCTTCGTCATTGCGACGTACGAAAAAGTACGACTCATTCCTCAGCATTTCGCGCGCCTTGCATCTGGATGTTTTTGACCAGCCTGTAAAGAACTTACTTTTTCAACAACCGGACAGTGGTCCGCAAACAGCTTTCAGCCGGTGGTAATATTTTTATGCTGACATCTGACAGCTGCCGGCTGAATGCTTGAATGCTATGAACCCCATTGCCGCCATTATTTTTGCCGATGACGCTCCCCCTGATTCATCGCTCATTAACGCTCTCCGTAATCATCCTCTCATTGACCGGATAATTTCCCTTGGTAAACCTGATGCCGCCGCAGGCGGCGGTCAGGACAGTATCACGGAAGCCTTTCCCCTTGGCGGAACCGCGCTTGAACGTGCCCTGGCAAAGGCGCAGCCGTGCCCGTTTGTGCTGATAATCCCCACACCCCGCGGTGTTACCATTTTAAAGGAAGGTCTTGAGCGGCTGCTCGATCAGGCGCGCAAAACAGATGCGGGCCTCTGCTTTGCTGATTATTATGAGGAGAGCCCGGCGCAGGTGCGGGAAACTATTGACTATCAGCAGGGCAGCATACGGGATGACTTTTTTTTCGGGCCGCTCATGCTTTTCAGAAAAGAGGCCCTTGACACAGCACGGGAAAAGTATGGCCCTTTGCAGGACACCCGCTGGGGCGGCCTCTATGAGCTGCGCCTGAGAATTTCCCGCAGTGCGGGCGCGGCGCGCATACCTGAGCCGCTCTCCATTGCGGTAAAAAATTACCAAAAGGAAGTAACCAGATCGCTTTTTGATTATGTGGACCCGGCCAGTATTGCATATCAACAGGAGATGGAGGCCCTGGTAACCGAACATTTAAAAGAGATCAAGGCTTTTGCCGGGCCCGTGTGCATGCAGGTTCCTGCTGCTGCGGCCCAATATCCGGTGGAGGCAAGCGTGGTCATACCGGTGCGCAACAGGGAAAAGACCATAGCTGACGCCATAGCAAGCGCTCTTGCACAAAAGACTTCTTTCCCCTTTAACGTGCTGGTGGTGCAGAACCATTCCACGGACAGTACCGGCGAGCGGGTTGAAGAGCTTGCGCAAAAAGACGCGCGGGTGGCGCACATAATTCCGCAGCGCACTGACCTTGGCATTGGCGGGTGCTGGAACGAGGCCATTATGTCGCCCCGGTGCGGCCGCTACGTCTGCCAGCTTGATTCAGATGATTTGTACGCCGATGACAGCACGCTTGCGCGGGTAATAGCAATGCTGCAGCAGGGGCAGTACGGCATGGTGGTCGGCACCTACCGGGTGGTGAATTTTTCCCTTCAGGAGATTTCGCCGGGGCTTGTCGAGCACCGGGAGTGGACAGAGGAGAACGGGCGCAACAACCTGCTCCGTGTGCACGGCATCGGCGCGCCGCGCGCGTTTCCCGCAAGCCTTTTGCGCCGCTATCCGTTTCCCAATGTCAGCTACGGGGAGGATTATGCGGTGGCCTTGCGGATATCGCGCGACTACCGGGTCGGCCGGATTTTTGAGCCCCTGTATCTGTGCCGGCGCTGGGAAGGAAACTCCGACGCAAACCTCTCCCCTGAGCAGGAGAACCGCTACGCGTTTTACAAGGACAGCCTGCGGACCCGCGAGATACAGGAAAGAATCGCAGCGGCAGCAGGGAAGGGTGCAGCATGAGCCTGGGAAACCTGCTCCTTGATGAGGCAGCGCTTGCCGCGCATCTGTCTGATACGCGGTCCCGGACGCTTGCTGACGCGGTCCGCGCGCTCATAGCACAGCAGCTCGAAAACTGGCTGGAGCTGAAAAAATCGCACGCTGATTTGAAACAGTCACTCTACCGGACACTGCAGCTGCAGGACCTTGCCGTGACGCTGCAGTGTAATCCCGGAAGGATTATAAGCGCCGGGGCTCCGGTTGATAAAGCGTCAATCAGCAAGCGACCCTGCTTTCTCTGCCTGAAGAACCTTCCCTCTGAACAGCGTGCGCTTCTCTACAGGGGCGAGTGGCTCATCCTGAATAATCCCGCGCCGCTTTTTCCCGATCATCTGGTCATCTCCCATACTGAACACTGCCTGCAGAGAATCGAGCCGGCCCTTCCCGTTATGATCGCGCTGGTTCAAGAGCTTGATTTCAGCTTTACCGCGTTCTATAACGGCCCTGCCTGCGGCGCATCAGCCCCGGACCATTTGCACTTTCAGCTGGCCCCTGCCGGCGCTATACCGCTGGTAGAGCAGATTAAACGGCTCATCGAAGAAGAGAGCGGCAGGCCAATGCTGAAAAGAATAGAAGCGCGTCCGGGGGGCGCGTGTTTTACCGGGTGCCCTGACTTTCGCACGGTATTTATCTGCGTAACGTCCAGCCCTGATTTTTTGCAGGAGCGGTTTACCCGCGCGCTCTGCTCGTTGCCCGCAGCAGCGTCAGGTGAAGAGGAAGCCATGGTAAATGTTATCATAGCAGGAAGCGGTAAAACCTATTACGGAATACTTTTTCCCCGCAAGGCGCACCGGCCGGCCTGTTATTTCAAAGATGATCCGGAGAAAATGGTGGTAAGCCCCGGAGCGGTTGATGTCGGCGGGCTTCTTATCCTTCCCCGACGGGAGGACTTTGACAAACTTGATCGGGAAATGATTCTTGGGATATTCCGGGAGGTGTGTAAGGAACCGGAAGTTTTTTCGGGGTTGGAAATTCGTGACTCGTGACTCGTGCCTCGGGGTTCGGGATAGGAAAAAGGCAATAGGCAACAGGGAATGGAAAATTGAAATGACGGCAATGCCACGCACAGAACCAATTATTGCGGTTGGTCTCATTGAAAATGTTACGGAGGTGAGCTTTGAGCTGCTGGGAGAATTTCAGCTTGAGCAAACCGTTCTCCAGCCCGGGGCTTACCGGGTCTTCTGCGAAGGAAATATTCTGTGCCTTAGTTCTGCAAGTGGCGCTATCCTTCATCGTGCGTCGAGCCTGCATCTGGCGCCATCAGTTCCTGAAAACGCATTATTTGCCCTGCATGAGGTGAAGATCGGCAAGCAGTTTCACTGGGAGCGGTCCCTGGTGCAGAAGTTTAACGGAGAGCTGCTCGTGCTGATGTCCACTCCGGGGCGCATCACCGCCATCAACAGGATTTCTCTTGAGGCCTACCTTGCAAGCGTCATATCTTCAGAGATGAGTCCGGAGAACCGGATGGAGTTTTTAAAGGCCCACTGCATCTGTTCCAGAAGCTGGCTTTTGAATCAGCTCGGCCGCAGGGACACCGGACAGATTACCGGACACAAAGCGGATTATGCTGCGTCAGAGGTCACTGCCTGGACCGGCCGTGAAGCGCACCGTGATTTTGACGTGTGCGCGGATGACCACTGCCAGCGTTACCAGGGCCTGGGAAAAATAAATGCCGCAGCGGAGCAGGCTATGAAAGAGACGCGGGGACAGGTTCTGGTATATGACGATAAAATATGTGATGCGCGATACTCAAAGTGCTGCGGTGGAATAACGGAAAAATTTTCCGTTGCCTGGGAGGATGTACTGGTCCCGTATCTCGATACAGTGAGTGATGCACCTCATACGCTGCCCTCACTAATGAGCGAGCAAGAAGCGCGGCAGTTCATCATGTCGCGACCCGAAGCGTACTGTAATATCACCGACAAAAAAGTTATTAAAAAAATACTTCCTGATTTTGACTGCGAGACAAAAGATTTTTTTCGCTGGCGGGTTGACCTGCCACAGGAAGAACTGCGCGCGCTGCTTTTGTCAAAGACCGGCGTTGATTTTGGCGAGATACGGGCACTCGTGCCCATTGTGCGGGGCCCGTCAGGCAGGCTCTTCAAAACAAAGGTGTGCGGCACCCAACAGGAAAAAATTATCGGCAAGGAGCTTGAGATACGGCGCATTCTCTCACCCACCCATCTGCTGAGCTCTGCGTTTATTGTTGAACCCTACGGCAGTGCAGATGATGTTCCTGCCGGTTTTACTTTGCACGGCGCGGGCTGGGGCCACGGCGTGGGCCTGTGCCAGATCGGAGCTGCCGGCATGGCAGAGCAGGGCAGGACCTGCGAAGAAATCCTTTCTCATTATTTCAGAGGCGCGCAGCTTGCCACGCTTTATTGAAAGCTGCTTAAAAAGTTGCCGAGACGATTCTTGAAATTTAACTGTCAAGAATGTAGACCCTTTGAGCGCCCTTTAGCAAAGAGCTTTTAAAAATAGTGCTTGATTCTGATGCATAGTATGATGTAAATTTACATTGCAAATTTACAACATGGTTGGCAGGATGCAGATCACCCATAAAACCATCATACCCCGGCTGCTTCAAAAACCTGACCGCTCTTTTTTTCTTTTCGGACCTTGCGGAACAGGAAATAAGGCCTGATCCCCTCAGTTTTCACCTATCAGAGTATCCCCGTTGCCGCGCATAGGCACTTTTTGCCTTGCATTCACCGCTGTAGGAAGCTATTAAAATTTACAGACACTTGCTCAACACACATCATGGAGGGAAGAACAATGGCAGATCAAAAATGCACAGGCGATCACACACAGCATATCTGCGCGCTGGCGCAAGAGAAAAAATTCGAAGTTATAAAGCAATTGACCATAGCCCCGCAGTATATCTGCACCAACTGCGGCCGGGCGTCGGACAAGAGCGAAAATCTCTGCAACCCGCTTCATATCAATCAGATCGGTTTCATGTAACACGCCTGTGACGGACACCGGATGTGCCGGCTCGAAAGCAGCCGATAACGGGGCCCCTGGGGAAAAGGCCGGGGGTCATATCCCCTTATGTCTGGCTATGACCGGGCAAAAAGAACTTCTCCTTCACGCGCCGCCGGCCTTTCTATGGTGCCGACAATCTCCTTCCGCCATGCAAATTCTTCGGGCGTGCTGACAATAATATCTTTCGGTATATGGATATCGCGAAGCGCCTGTCTAATGTTCAGTCTGGTTTTTCTTTTTGAACCTTTCACCGGCATCACAACCAACAAATCTACGTCGCTATCCTGGCCCCCTTCTCCACGGGCATGAGAGCCAAAAAGAATAATTTTATCCGGATTGAAACGGGCGACTATTCTTTTCGCCATTTCAATAATTTTATTGTGAACAACCGACTTTCTCTTCAAGTTTTGCCTTTTGCTTGGCACAGCAAAAAACCTGTTAGTTCCTGGACTTCCAAACTGCAATGAGTCCACTCAACGCACCAATAATTCCTGTTAAGGCTGTTAATGCTGAAAGCCATAACAACATGCCTTCTCTGCGTTCTTTCCTTTCTTTTCGCACCATTGACCGTATCTCACACATTGCTTCCTTGGAAAGCCTAAAGCGCCCCGTAATCCTCGACTCTGTCCATGTATTGCTACCTTTGTCAAACTCAGGGATAGGTAGCACAAGTTTTCTATCTGATTCTATTACATAACGACATTCTAATGTTTCGATCTCATCATCAATTTGATCAACTTCAAATATTTCTTCGTTTATTAAACTTTCAATGTTTTCGCGAGACTTCTGTGCTTTCCTTGCTTCCTCTTGAAGCCGTTTATACTCGTCTACCTTGCATGATCTTAGTCGATGAAGTTTCCCCAATTTCCAGCGATACGAAATCTTGTTCATGATCGCCTCCATCCTAGACGGAACCCATTTAAAAGCAAGTTTTTATCAATCATTTTGGGCAGAGTGTAGCATTTCGATCTATGCAAATACTTTCCGCTTCTTTAATTTGACAATCTTTTCCCTTCTATATAAACATTTTCAGCCTTTAGTTTTCCATTTTTAAAAAACTCTTTAGAGATACCTTCCTTTTTCCCATTGATATAAATCTCTTCTGCCATTAATTTGCCATTTTTATAATATCTTTTAGTAATGCCATTTTGCAAATCATCTCTATAATTAATTTCCGATTTCAACTTGCCACATTCGTAGAATTCTTTTGCTATGCCTTCATTTTTATCATTCACGCTGTTTACTTCCCTCATAACTTGACCATTAGGGTAATACAATTTTGTTCTCCCCTCCGCTTTACCATCCTTATATTCAACCACTGCGTACAACGAACCATTTGAATCGTATTGTTTGTACATGCCATCAAGTAGCCCATTAGCATTATAAGTTGCTTCACTATAGATTAGACCGCTATTATAACAATATGTTTCTGTAAATGTCCCATCCTGATTATTCAAGCGACTTGCATCTGGTTTGATTTTTCTTTTATCAGATGCTTGGTAAAACCGTTTCCATTTCCACTTTTCATACCAACCGCTTGTCAGTCCAATAATAATAAGTAAAATGATTAGAAATAAAAATCCTACTAATGTCTCAAAGAATGAGATTATTATTTCTTCAATGGGGATATTCCACAGTTTAAATATAAATTTTACTAGATAGGATATTAAACCCAAAGCCAAAATTACTATAAAAAAAACTTCGATTATTTTTGAAATGAGCCTTTGCGTTATGCTGTTGTTAGACATTATGGCCCAAATATCCTTTTAAGATGCTGGTGGTTTTGGAGGGCAGTTTTTAATTTTTAACTTCATGAATAAATACTCTGCTAAAAATATCAGGGAGGGTGCATAAGGCATGAGGATTTTTGTAAAGCATACAGTGATAAGTTATTCTATCTGTATGCACTATATTTAACGTGGCGAGCCCACTTAATTTTTTAAATGTGTCATTAGCAAAACAGCCATCTGGTTCTGTGTCGTGATAAGGGGGTTTGAGTTTTTCACGGAAGAGTGTTATTTCCGTCCCGAGTCTATCGTCCATTAATGAGACCATTAAATCATCTGCAAGCACTAAAAGATTAACCTTATCGGGCAGAAATTTAGCATAGGCTTTTTCTATAGCATGTCGAATATCAAAAGAGTTTTTAAAAGGACCGCCTTCTCCGTGGATATATTTTGGTTTTTTTAAACGGGGGGATAATTTATCTTGCCTTGCTATATCAGCCTCCCATCCGGGGCTTTTAACTTCGCAAAAAACAATTACATCTGAAACCAAAAAGCTAAACTCCCCTATTTTATTATTCGCTCCTTGGGGTTCCCATTCAACTATTGGATAGCCCATAATTTCACTAGTAAAATAGGCGGTATTAATCTCAGTAAATGCTTCGTTTCTTTTATCTGGCTTCCCTTTAAGTCTCGGCAAGAATCTTTCAAATTGTCCATGGTCTTTTATAAATACTAACCATTTATCAACTTCTGCCTCCCATAAAGGAGTTGAAGGAAAGCTATCTTTGCCAACCCATTTTGCACCGTTTCTTATTTCATCCAACAGTTTCATTCGCTACAGAATTCCCCTCATCTCTTTGACTTAAATGCTTTGGGCATATTGTGGATCAACTGCTTTATTTATAAATTACATTGAAAAGTTTGTTTGCTTTTTCTGCATCGAGCTCTTTTAAAATTTTATATTCCTCAAGTGCACGCCCCCTATCACCTATCATTAAGTACGCACCTCCCAAGCCAAAATGCGCATTAGCATAATCCGGCTTCAGCCTGATTGCTTGGTGGAATGCCGGTATTGCTTCCGTATAACGGCCTAAAATAGAATATATAAGTCCTAAGCCGTGGTGTGCCGCAGCATCATCCGGCTTTAGGCGAATAGCCTGCTTGTAAGACTGAATTGCTTCCTCATAACGGTCTAACTTACCATATGTCTGGCCTAAAAAGTAGTATGCCAAGTATGCCATAGCAAAATCAGGCTTCAGATGAATGGATTGCTGAAATGCCTGTATTTCTTCTTCATTGCGGCCTAATTTATCATATAACATTCCCAAACCGAAGTACGCAGCAGCAGCATCCGGCTTCAGACGAATGGCTTGTTCATAAGACTGAATTGCTTCCTCATTGCGGCCTAACGCATCGTAGATAAGTCCCAAGCTCATGTAAGCCTTAGCAAAACCCGGTTTTAGGCGAATGGCTTGCTGAATTGCCTGAATTGCTTCCTCATAACGACCTAACTCACGGTATGCATTCCCTAAACTGTTATGCGCCTCAGCAAAATCCGGCTTAAGCCTGATGGCCTCCCTATAAGCCTGGATTGCTTCCTCATAACGGCCTAAATTGCCGAACGAAATCCCCATGTTGTAGTGCGCATTAACATAATCCGGCTTCAGCCTAATTGCTTTCTTATAAGCCTGAATTGCTTCCTCATAACGGCCTAACTCATCGCAGGCATTTCCCAGGTTGTAGTACCCCCCAGCATGTTCAGGTTCCAAACGAATGGCCTGCTGAATTGCCCGGAATGCTTCCTCATTACGGCCTAACTCGTGATATGTATTTGCCAGATTGTTGTAAGCAGCAAAATCCGGCTTCAGCCTAATTGCCTCCTTATAAGCTTGGATTGCTTCCTCATAACGCCCTAAACTACTACAACAATGTCCAGCACCAAACCATGCAAAAGCAGATTCAGGGTTGATTTTGAGATATTGTATGAAAAAAGGAAGAGCTTCCCCATAATTGTCTTTTAAGTAATAAAACATTGCTGTTGCTAAAATATCATCAGCCTGCGTTCCCCCCTTCCCCTTTTTTGCAAATGATGGAGTCTGCTTTTTCTCGTTCAGTTCAATTATCTTTGCTGAAGGTATAACAAAATTCAGATTCTGCCCCTCCCGCATCTGTGCACTTGCTACACCCCATACCTCACCGTTCATATTCACCACAGGACTGCCGCTTGAGCCAGGGGAAATAGGGGCTGTAGTTTGTATGATGTTACCAAACCCCGGAACATCCCTCACCGCTGAGATAATGCCGTCAGACACAGTACTTTCAAGCCCTACGGGGCTGCCTATAATTACAACCTTTTCCCCCACTTCGGGTACAACCTTGTTTATTGTGAGGAACTGCACTTTACTGCCCTTAATATCTGCCTGCAATTTTATAAGATCAGATGTCACATCTTCAGCAATAATACTGCTTATAGTGTAGATTCCCCCATTGGGAGTTTTTATAGCTGCCTTCGCTGCATCGCTCATTACATGATAGTTGGTAATGACTTCTCCTGTATCACTTACAAAAAATCCACTTCCCTGCTGCAGTAGCTGGTCTTTGTCATCATACGTAACAACTATAACGGTTGATGGCATTACGCTTTTTATTACATCCTTGAGTTCATTGGTTCCTTTTATTACATTCCCGGGTTGGCTATCTATAACTGTGGGAGCCGCGCAGGCAGATAAAAATAAACATGCCAAAATGGAAATCCTTAATATGACTTTAAGGACGATTTGGATATTTTTCATAGTGCTCATCCTGCTCTGTTTAAGCACCAAATTGTAGCCACATTATTTAATTTCAAGGTCGCGCGATTCATAATGTGCTACTAATCATATGAGGTGGATGGGTGCACGTCTTCAATTGCGCTACCTTGAACTTGGGGGTTTAATAGCAATTCATAGTTCTCTCATAACTTTAGGAGAACCATCTTTTTGTGCGGCAAATTCATTCATCTTCTCAATTAACCTTAAAAATCCAAGCCTGTGGGGAGGCACATCGTGCTCTTGTTGTAACGTTATCTTTGCTTTCAATGTTCTAAAATAAGAAGCCTTTTCCTCGGCTGCTTCCGGTGGAAGGTTTTTGAAAATAATTGCTGGCACATTATCAACAAGCTGTAATGATTTTTTCTTTTCTATTGAAGTAAGTTTCCTGATCTCTTTGGCAATATCAGCCTTTCGCAAACCAGCATCTTCTAACACAACACTAAAATATTTTTCCTCAGCAATTGCCAACTGTGCTCTTTTAAAATATTCTATTGAACGAGTAAACTCCTCTGCCCTTCTTAACAGTTCTGCAATTAAATATAATGTGCCTGCTGTCCCATTATTCCCATCTTCATTAATATTTTTGATGAAATACTCGATTGCTTTTTGCTGACATCGCTTTTCAAGGTCTATTGACTCTATTGGTCGTTTTTCTCCTTCTTTCAAATTATCCTGGCTGTATCTCATTCTTTCAGACCACGAGGCCGTAAGATAGACATCCGCAATCCCCCCAGAATTGGAATTCTCCTTCTCAAGGCGTTCAGCAAGCATGATATATTGCATTGTTGGTGTATATTTATTTTTTAGCTTTTTCATTTCTTCCCACATTAAATTTGCCTGTTCATCAGAAGCATGTACTGCTTCGAAGTTGTTTGTATAGTCCACAAACAGACATTTAGGGCAGAGAGTAAGCATATAATCGATTACCTGCTCGCCACCATTCTCCTGATAAAAATCGGTATGCAGCTCGCCACATGTATTTGTCGATCCAATGGAATGCGTTAGTATATGTTGCCCACAATTTTTACATGCTACACAATACGGAAATATAGTTGTCATAACTTCCCCCTTATTTAATAAAAAATAAACCTCTATCAACGCGCAGACTGATAGAGGTATGAGTGATTACCTTTATTAAATTAAAATTTATCCCATCATTCCACAGCATTGTCATGGAAGGCCCCTTTCTAATCGCACCATATAATAAACTTGTCTTCCCTGTCAATACCCCCCCCCTCAATGGTGAGGTAACGTCCGTTGACTTACCTCAAACCTTTGGTGTATAATTTAGTAGTGGATGAAAATTAATTATACGTCATCGTCGATTTTATCAGAACACAGACAATGGTATGAGCAAAGAGCTTACCCAGCTTAACGAGCATGTAGCCACCCGCAGCGAAGATAAGATTGATGAGCCGCGGATGTATAAAGTTCTCCTGCACAATGATGATTATACGACCATGGACTTTGTGGTGCAGGTGCTGGAGACTGTTTTTTATAAGCCGCCCGCAGAAGCAGCGCAGATAATGCTCAATGTCCATGAAAAGGGAATCGGGGTGTGCGGCATCTACACGGCAGAGATTGCCGAAACCAAGGTCGCGATGGTAGCGCATATCTCAAAAGAGCGCGGGTTTCCTCTCAGGTGCAGCATGGAAGAGGTATAAATGATCAGTAAGGAACTGGAAATAGCATTTGCCACCGCAATCAGGGAAGCAAAAACCAGACATCACGAGATGCTGACGGTTGAGCATCTCTTATATGCTCTGCTCCACGACCCGGTGGGAAGCCGGATACTGCGCAACTGCGGCGCTGACATCAGTGAGCTGAAAAAGCAGCTTCAAGATTTCTTCTCCCGGTATGTGAAGGCGCTGCCGGAGCAGGACGGCCGTGAGATCGTCCAGACCATGGGCGTCCAGCGGGTGCTGCAGCGCGCCATCCTGCATGTCCAGGCTGCCGAGAAAAAGGAAGTTGACGCCGGGGACATTCTCGCGGCGCTGTTTGCGGAAGAGCAGAGCTATGCGGTCTATTTTCTCGCGCAGCAGGGTATCACGCGGCTCGATATTTTAAATTATATCTCCCACGGGGTCTCGCAGACCGGCGAGGATGAGTGGCAGGACGACATTGATGAGCGCGAGGCGGAAACACGCCACGACCGCAAGGCAGAGCAGAAGCGCAGCGGGATGCTGGAAAAGTTCACGGTAAATCTTATTGAAAAGGCCCGTGCGGGAAAGATCGATCCGCTCATTGGACGGCAGGCTGAGCTTGAGCGCACCATTCAGGTGCTCGGCCGCCGGCTGAAAAACAATCCCATCTTTGTCGGTGACCCGGGAGTGGGTAAAACCGCGATTGTTGAAGGCCTGGCATTAAAAATCGTCCATGAGGAAGTGCCGACGGCTTTTCACAATACTGAAATATACTCACTTGACATGGGCGCGCTGCTGGCAGGCACCAAGTTCCGCGGGGATTTTGAGGCGCGGCTCAAAGGCGTGATCACTGAGCTTAATAATAAACCGGGCGTCATACTTGCAATTGATGAAATTCATACTATTGTCGGCGCGGGTGCCACGAGCGGCGGGTCCATGGACGCCTCAAACATTCTGAAACCGGCCCTGGTTTCCGGTAACCTGCGCTGCATCGGCACCACCACCTACGAAGAATATAAAAACTATTTTGAGAAAGACCGGGCCCTGTCGCGCCGCTTCCAGAAAATTGAAATCTCCGAGCCGAGCGTGGACGAGACCATTGAGATATTGAAAGGCTTGAAAACCTGCTACGAAGAGCACCACGATGTTATCTACACGCCGCAGGCCATCAAGGCCGCAGCAGAGCTTTCAGCCAAGCACATCACCAACCGCTATTTGCCGGACAAGGCCATTGACGTGATTGACGAGACCGGGTCGATATTCAAGGTGAGCCCGGCCTATAAGCACCGCAAAAAAATCACCACCCAGGACATAGAAAAAGTAGTCGCGCGGATAGCAAAAGTTCCGCCGCGCAGCGTTTCAACTTCGGATAAGCTGCAGCTGCAGCACCTTGACGGCGAGTTGAAGAAGCGGGTCTTCGGCCAGGATGATGCGATCAAGAACCTGGTCACCGCCATCAAGCGCTCCCGTGCCGGCTTGAGCATTCCCGAGAAGCCCATCGGCTCATTTCTCTTTATCGGCCCCACCGGCGTGGGCAAGACCGAAGTGGCAAAACAGCTTGCTGCGGTGCTCGGCGTGCACTTCCAGCGCTTTGACATGAGCGAGTACATGGAGAAGCACACAGTGTCTCGGCTCATAGGCGCGCCCCCCGGCTATGTCGGCTTTGACCAGGGAGGTCTGCTGACTGACGCCATCCGCAAGAACCCCTACACGGTGCTGCTGCTTGATGAAATTGAAAAGGCTAACCCGGATATATTTAATATACTGCTGCAGGTCATGGACCACGCGACCCTCACCGACAACAACGGCAAGACCGCTGACTTCCGGCACGTAATCCTGCTCATGACCTCGAATGCCGGAGCGCGGGAGATGAGCGCGGCAACGCTCGGTTTTGGCGCTACAGTCGCGGAAGATAAAAGCGACAAGGGATTAAAAGCCATAGAAAAATTATTCAACCCGGAATTTCGCAACCGCCTTGACGGGATAATTACCTTCCACGCGCTGAATATCGAGATCATGCAGAAGATTGTGGACAAGTTTATCGCCGAGCTCAATGAGCAGCTGAGCGTGAAGAAAGTGCAGCTCACACTTTCGCCGGCTGCCCGCACCTTTCTTGCCAACCGCGGCTATGACCCCATCTACGGCGCACGCCCCATGGCCCGCCTGATTCAGACCGAGATCAAGGACAAGCTCTCGGACGAGCTTCTCTTCGGCAGCCTCGTGAGCGGCGGCACAGTGCTTGTTGATCTTGACACTGCAAATAATATGGAGCAGCTCACGTTCAGTTTTTCCTGATTTATAAAATTAGAAATATATGCCTGAACTTTGCAGATTTCTTGGAATTATTATAGCGATGTATTATAAAGAGCATGAACCACCGCATTTTCATGCCAAATATGGGAATCAAACAGGTGTTTTCTCTATTGCAGATTTAAAACTCATAGAGGGTTATTTACCCAAGCGAGTTATTTCATTGGTTTTAGAATGGGCTTTTGAGCACCGGGATGAACTGATGGAAGATTGGACGCTGGCAAAGACACAAAAGCCTTTGAATAAAATTTCACCTCTCGTATAGGAGGTTTCACATGCATTTTGTAAAAAATGTAAGTTATACAACGGGATATAAGCTATTGATAACTTTTGAAGATGGGACCGTGCGGCTTGTTGATCTGGAAAAACATCTTAATGGAGATATATTTGAACCATTGAAAGAAGTTAATTATTTTAAACGTGTTAGGGTAGAGCCGGACTTAGATACTATAGTGTGGGATAACGGTGCTGATATTTCGCCAGATTTTTTATATGAGATAGGATTACCTGTTTCAGATATTAAAACAGCCGGTTAACTTAAAGTTCAATCTTTCAACCCCTCCCCTCCAAATCCTCAGCAATCTCATGAAACTGCGCCAGGGCATTTTCTGATTTAAATTCAAACATGCATTAATGGAGTGCGCTGCTTTCTTGCCTGATACGTGGTAGAAAAATGTGGCGTGCAGAGAGAAGTTAAATTTGCTATTATACGATTCATGAAAAAAATAAAAATCAGTAGAATATCTGAAGAGGTTTACTCACAGCGTGGTTTTGATGAAAAGGGGTGCATCGGGTCTGCGTGTCAGGATATGTGCTGCGCATACGGCGCTGACGTGGATAAAGAGTCCTACGATCTCATCCGGGAGCACCGCGCTAAGATTGAGCGTATCAGCAGGTCACGGTTTGAGGATTTTTTTGAGCAGGAGTGGTCAGGCGACAAAGATTTCCTCGGCGGTAATTCCATCAGGAGCAAAGCGGGGAAAGACGGGTCCTGCGTATTCCGTTTACCGGGCCAAAAAGGATGCGTATTATTCAAGCTGGCGACAGAAGAGCGACTGCCGGGAAGAATTATTCCTTCCATCTGCCGGCTGTTCCCGATTACCTGGAACAATGAGACATTGGAATATTATGAAAGAGAAAATATCCCGGTGACGTGCAGTTGCCTTGAAGAGAAGAACAGCACTGAAAGAACTATTTATGAGACGCAGCAGGAAGCAATAGACGATATTTTCGAAATACATACATGACGGGTTATACCACCCGTTTTACATCCCCGAGTCCCAAACCCCGAACCCCTGACGCTATGCCGGTCTTCCAGCTTACCGAAAAACTTTTGTTTCCGCTGCCGGAACATGCGGAACCGGACGGGCTGCTTGCCGTGGGCGGTGACCTGAGTGTGGAGCGGTTGCTGCTTGCCTACCGTATGGGTATTTTTCCCTGGTATGACGAAGACACGCCCATCCTGTGGTGGTCTCCCGATCCCCGCCTCGTTCTTCAGCCCAAAGACCTGCGCGTTTCTAAACGTCTTGAGCGCACCATAAAACAAAAACCTTTCAATATTACCATGGATGAAGCTTTCACCGACGTTATCCGCGGCTGCGCTCATGTCAAACGACCGCGCCAGAAGGGCACCTGGATTATGGATGAGATGATTGACGCCTACTGCAGCCTGCACCGGGAAGGATATGCCCACTCGGTTGAGAGCTGGCAGGACGGCAAACTGGTTGGCGGGCTGTACGGCGTGGCGTTGGGACGTGCTTTTTTCGGCGAGTCCATGTTCGCCCGGGTAAGCGATGCGTCAAAAGTCGCGTTTGTGCATTTGACCCGGCTTCTTGAGTCAAGAAAATTTTCCCTGATTGACTGCCAGGTCACCACCAGCCACCTGGAAAGCTTCGGCGCCCGGGAAGTGCCGCGCCCTGAATTCCTGAAGATGCTGCGGGCGGCCCTGCGTTACAAGACGCGGCAGCGGAAATGGGAGTTTGCCAGGGAAGAGGACAGATAACAGATAACAGAGGACAGAGGACAGAGGACAGAGGACAGAGGACAGAAGACAGAGGACCGAGGACAGAGGACAGAGGACAGAAGGCAGAAGGCAGAGGACAGAAGGCAGACAAAAAACAAAGATTAAAGAGAACAGGCTAAGGAAGGTGGAAGATAAAAATCAGTTAAATGCTTTTAAAAAGCCAGGTCGTAGTTACTTATAACCAATCGTTGAAATGAAAATTCAGGTGAGAATGGTTTTTAGCTGCATATTTTTATTCTGCACAGTCTTTCTGCTTGTTATACCCCCGGCTGGATTTTCCTCTCAGACCTTAGCGGGCGGCTGCTTATCATGCCATTCTTCAGTCAACCTGCACCCCACTCACAGCTCACAGATATGCACGGTCTGTCATCCGGTTCAGGCTGGCGCAAAACCTATTCTGTCAGCTACTTGTAGCGTATGTCATCCGCGTACTGATGGCACAGGACGTTGCCCGTTTATTAATGCGCCAGTTAATGTCGGCACAAAATAAATATAGAAGCTGTAGGCTGTCAGCCATCCGCTTTTTTCACTTCCACGCAATGAGAAGCGTTATATTGGGCAGGCTGATGGCATCAATGGCGCGCCGGTCAAAAACATGCTGATTGGGGAAATGCTCATCAAGAAGGGGTTTTATGTCTTTAAAGAAGAAGGGCATGGCGCCGATTTTTTTAAAAACTTCATCATAGGCAAAGAGCTCGCCGGTGCAGTTAAACCAGTCACCCAGCACCAGTATGTCCGCTACCCGGGCGATATTTTTTATTGCCGAGATGTTCGCGTAGTTCAGGGTATAGCGTTCATACACCAGCACGGGATGCTGGACATTTTGTATAAGCTCTTTCGGCGGCGGATCAGTGATGTTCCAGAGGAGCGCCGCCATATCAGCCATGGGATATTCTGCTTTTAATGTTGCCAGGTTATCCAGGATAACCGGCTGCGAGTCAGTGGTAACCAGCGGCAGTGAAATATTCATGGCAGCCATCTGGTCGAGCATGATTTTTGTCAGGTTTGCTCGGCCCGCGCCGATTTCAAGCAGTGTTTTGGCGCCGGAGCTTTGCACCAGGCGCAGGGCGATCTTTGTTATGATATCGCCGAAAAATGTATAAAACGGGCCCTGTGCCAGCTCTCCAAACAGCTTCAAGAGTGTAGGGTTCTTCCAGTCAAACTTTCCCAAATCCTGCATCTCCACAATCACCTGCATAATCTTGAATTCAGTGCGGAATGCTTCCGGGATTTCCTGCTCTGAAACCGGCTGCCGGTCTGCGACCCGCTGCGATGCCTCGGCCCACATCCGCCACTGGCCGAAGTGGCTGATTAAGTAGGCAACGTATTTTTCTTCCAGGTCGGAACAGGTTTCTTTAATAATCTGGTGTGTGAGCATGGCAAATCTCCTTTAGCCGGTGAATCGGTGAATAGGTTGATTGGTGAATGGGAATAATTAATAAACCAATTCACCCACTCACCGATTGACCCATTCACCCTTTTAAGAATTTCACAGCCGCCGGGCAGAGCTTTTGTACCGGGCACCCGGGGCATTTGGGTTTGCGGGCGATGCAGATGGCGCGGCCGTGATTCACGAGCAGGTAATTAAAGTCAAGCCAGTCCTTCTTCGGCACAATGGCCATCAGGTCTTTCTCAATTTTTTCCGGATCTGTTTGAGCGCTTAATCCCAGCCGCTCGGAAAGCCGTTTTACATGGGTGTCAACCGCGATACCTTCAGCTTTTTTATAGCCGCTTGAGAGTACGATGTTGGCAGTTTTCCGCGCGACACCCGGAAGCCTGATGAGGTCTGCCATGGTGTCCGGCACTTTCCCGCCGAAGTCAGCGCAAATCATTTGTGCCGCGCCAATGATATTTTTTGCCTTGTTGCGGAAAAACCCGGTTGAGCGGATTTCAAGCTCCAGTTCCTCCTGCCGCGCTTTGGCAAACTCTTGCGCGGTGGGGTATTTCTTAAACAGGTTCGGGGTTATCATGTTCACCCGCTCGTCAGTACACTGGGCTGATAGGATGGTGGCAACCAGAATCTGCAGCGGCGTTTCAAAGTGCAGGGCAGTGCAGGTAGCCGGGTAGTGCTTGCGCAGTATTTTAATAATATCCGGTATGCGTTCTTTGGCGAAAAGCATGGGTTACTCCCTTGACGAATGGCAGAGAAAAAAAGCAATTTAAGAAAATTTGAAATTTGGCATTTAAGATTTACCATTATTAAAAAAGGCATGTCCCGTTAAAGCAGTCGCCGGCAAATTCCGAGCCTGCAGTGACAAAATCACCGGCCTCATGCTGTTCCTGTGAGCCGAAGGACAGCACCTGATTCTCCCTGGTGCCGTAGCGGTAAATGGTGATGCCCTTGCACTTCAGCTCATGGGCCAGCAGGTAGATGCGGCTGACGTCATCGATACTTGCATCAGGCGGCAGGTTGATGGTTTTAGAGACCGAATTGTCGGTATATTTCTGGAAGGACGCCTGAATCATCAGGTGCTGCTCCGGCGGCACGTCAAAAGAGATGACAAAGAGCCTGCGCAATTCTTCCGGTATCACCTCCATCTGCCGGATCGAGCCGGATTTTCCTATTTCCGCCATGAGCTCTTTGGTATAGAGCCCGCGCCGGCGCAGCTCCCCGGAAAAAAGCGGGTGCATCTCAAACAGCCTGGACCCGGACAGCACATTACGAACGTAGCTCAGTGCGAACAGAGGCTCAATGCCGCTGGAGCAGCCGCAGATGATGCTGATGGTGCCGGTCGGCGCGACTGTGTTAACCGTGGCATTCCGCAGCCGCAGATTTTTCCCCGGATACACTGACTGCTCGTAGTTGGGAAATACCCCTCGCTCCTGGGCCAGGCTCTGTGAGGCATTGAGGGATTCGTGATGAAAAAACTGCATGAGTGTTTCAGCGGTTGTTACTGCCGCCGGGTCGGTATAGGGTATGCCCAGGCGGATCAGCATATCGGCAAAGCCCATAACGCCAAGGCCTATTTTACGGTTGGCATGGGTGATCTCATCAATCTGCGGCAGCGGGTATTTATTTACCTCAATGACATTATCCAGAAAGCGCACTCCCCAGCGGATTCGCTCCCGCAGTTTTTCCCAGTCAATAGATTTCCCCTGGACGAATTTTGCCAGATTGATTGAGGCAAGGTTGCAGCTCTCATACGGCAGAAGCGGTATCTCCCCGCAGGGGTTGGTTGCTTCTATCATGCCAGCCGCAGGGGTTGGATTATGCCGGTTTATCTCATCAATAAACACCAGCCCCGGGTCCCCTGAGCGCCAGGCCGAATGAACAAGCATATTAAAAATTGTCCGCGCTTTTATGGATTTAACTTTCCGGCTGGTCCGGGGGCTTACCAGATCATAGGTTCCGTCCGTACGCACCGCATCCATAAATGCGTCCGTGACCGCAACCGAAAGGTTAAAATTGGCGAACGCCCCGTCGTTCAGTTTTGCCTGGATGAAATCCACTATGTCAGGGTGGTCGCAGCGCAGGATACCCATATTGGCCCCGCGGCGCCTGCCGCCCTGGACAATGATGCCGGTTGCCTGGTTGAAGATGCTCATGAAGGAGACCGGCCCGGAGGCCTCGCCCTTGGTGGTGCTGACAAGATCGCCCCGCGGCCTGAGGCGGGAAAAATCAAACCCGGTGCCGCCGCCGCTCTGGTGAATGCGCGCCATGTTTTTCAAGGTATCAAAAATACCGGGGATGGAATCTTCAACCGGCAGGACAAAGCAGGCAGACAATTGCCCCAGGGCAGTCCCCGCGTTCATGAGGGTGGGGGAGTTTGGCATGAACTCAAGAGAGGTCATCATCTGCAGAAATCGCCCCTCAACTTCTTTCCGCTGCGGCGCTGAAGGAAACTTCAGCTCTGCTTCACTGATGGCTTTTGCAACCCGCTGGAACAGCTCGCCCGGCATTTCAACGACGTTCTGGCTGTCATCCTTCTGCAGGTAACGTTTCTTGAGCACGAATAGTGCATTCAGGGGCAGCTTCAAGTCATCGCGGATGCCGTAAATCTGTTTTGCCTGCCGCAGGTCCTTGTGTTCTTCGCGGTACAGGATATAGCTGCGGGCTACCGCCGCGTAGCCCGCAGCCATAAGCACTTCTTCAACCAGATCCTGAATGTTCTCTACCGAGAGGACGGCAGCGGCATAGGAAGCGCTGATTTTTTCCAGCACCTTGCTGCCGGTTGCCTCGGCTATGGCGCGGGCCTGCTGCTCATCTTCGCGGGCTTCAAGCCCGGCCCTGAAAATAGCCCGTTTGATTTTCTGCTCATCAAAACTGACCAGGGTCTCATCGCGCTTGCGTATGGTTGTGGGAAGTTTTTGCATGGCATGCCTCATGAAGAAGCTTTAACAGGGCGTTTAACTCTTGTTTTCTCCCGCACCCGCGGCGGCAGGTCACGGCAAAGAATCAGAGACAAAGAAAGGATTGACAATGTTTCTGCCAATCCCTTCGGAAGAGGTTTCTGTACCCATCGGAACATGGTATGAGCGCTGTTAATACATAAAGTTCAGCAGGAATGAGAGGCGTTCATCCGTTTTATCAATTCCTATGATGTCCTCAACGCCGGAGCTTGTTTTCTGCAGGTGCTGCCCGATTAGTGTAATCTGCATGCGGTCTGAAATCTGCTGGCGGTATTTGAATGACATGTCGATGCCGTTCCGGTCGTAATTATAATTCAGCTGACGCGTTCCCGGAGCGTTCATGTTCGAGTACTGCACCGCGGTAGAAAGCGTCCAGGTGCTTGATTCCGGCAGCACGTTGACATCAAGTCCCACCGAGCGGCCCTGTAAATCCATTGCATCAGTGCCCGGCCCGTAGGTGAGGTAGGTCAGTGACGGCCGGATGCTCAGCCACTGCGTTGGTTTAATATCACTGCTCACGCTGACACCGCGGCTGTAATGGGTAGTGTAACTGCCCTGATAGGTGTTTTGCCCGTTGGAAGCGGGTGGTATTGAATACGTTGCATGGCCGTTTTCCAAGGCAATCTGCTCGCGGAAAGCGCTCATATTGAGATTCCATGCGCTGCCATAGAGGGGCCTGGTGTAGCGCAACTCCATCTCATGCGATGGATTGCGGTAGTAGAGCGGCGTGTATTTATTGGGAGCAGATTTTGATAGGGACACTGCCTTGGCCTTATAGTGCAGCCTGAACGTGTTTTTTTTGCCAGGTGAAAAGTCAAAGCTGCCGGCCTGGATTGTTTCCTCCTCATCCCAGGGAGCAATGCTCGCCAGCCGCTTGGTGGTGACGATTTTTGATCTCCAGTGATTCTCAAAGAGGTTGGAAACAACGACCTCCCTCTTTGAGCGGGAGGCATGGATGAATTCACCGCCTGAAAGATAGAGCCCCACATGGGTAATGCGCTGCCGTTTTTTTCCGGAGGAAAAGAAAATCAGGTCACCGGTCTTAAGCTTTTCGGTTGAGACCTTTTTCAAGAGGTAGGTCGGACATTTTGACTGTGATGCTGCATTATGGGGGAGATTAACACCGTACACATCTTTGTATATAAGACGGGCAAATCCTGAGCAGTCAATCCCGCCGGTACCAGTCCCGCCAAGTTCATACGGTGTGCCCAGGTATTTTTTCATTTCCTTCTGCAGCTTGCTGTCATTTACCAGGGGCTTTGGGGCGGCTACAGACCCCTTGCGCGAGCCGGAAGCTGGCTTAACCTTTCCGTATGCGGTATGGGCAAACGGGATTACCAGCAGCAGACTGCAGAGTATATATAAAAAGCGGATTACACTCCGCCGGGTATGTCTCTTGTGTGTAGCTATTGCTGTTATGTTCACAGTCCCTCCCAAAACTGTTTGCATCCAGAACAACTCTTTACCGGTACTATCAGAAAAGTCAATCAGTATCTACTGTGTACCGGTACTGGTGGTGAACGAGCGCAACCAGTGAGCCGCTATTAATTCAATATTTCAATATCAATCTGCCATGCAACAACTGCAGCATTAAAAGCTATAAAATGCAGAGATGCAGGAATCTTGCCACGGGGATTATTATACGATACTACCCCTGCGACATGCGGGGAGTATAGGCAAGTTTAAAAAGCATGTCAAATAAAAAATAAAAAAGAAATTTCAATACGTTAAAATGCTTTTTGAGATAACAGTAGGTTTTTTGGGCTGTTATGCCTTTGCTGCAGTGCGTTTGATAGTATCGGGAGGTTTTGTTGCACTATTTAGAGCCTGTCCCCCGGGGGCGGAGCCTTGGTTTTATTGGGCAGCGAGGTAAAAAAAGAGAAATATAGGAGCAGAAAAAGGAACAAAAATAAAATAAGGCATGTTATAATTTTTTTGCT
>Ga0172375_10002143_pt1 | contig 31138 bp, 26 predicted proteins | sample LakKiv1m_FD_114537 | JGI IMG/M metagenome (GOLD analysis project Ga0172375, IMG submission 114537) | Freshwater microbial communities from Kabuno Bay, South-Kivu, Congo - kab_092012_11.1m | ecosystem: Environmental > Aquatic > Freshwater > Lake | place: Democratic Republic of the Congo... | reverse complement strand
TATTTATGGAGGCGTGGGGCTGGGCAAAACACACCTTATCCAGGCAATTTGCCATCAAATAAAAAACAACGGCCCCTCCGGAACAAAGATATGCTATGTCTCAAGCGAGAAATTTACTAACGAGTTAATCGACGCCATCCTTCATCGTACCACTGCATCCTTCAGGCAAAAATACCGCAGCCTTGATGTCCTGGTTATTGATGACATACACTTTATCGCCGGCAAGGAATCTACCCAAGAAGAGTTCTTTCACACATTTAACGCGCTATATGATGCCCATAAACAAATCGTATTTTCTTCTGACCGACCGCCTAAAGAAATTACAAATTTACAGGACCGCCTGGTTTCACGGTTTGGCTGGGGCCTGGCCACGGATATGCAGCCTCCAGACCTGGAAACCCGGGTTGCAATTCTAAAGAAAAAAATTGAGCGTGAACCTGTTAGTGTGCCCGATGATGTGATATTTTTTATTGCCCAGTTAATCAAGACAAACATCCGTGAATTGGAAGGTGCCCTGATTAGAACTATCGCCTATTCTTTATTAGAAGAGGAGCCGGTAACCTTGCAGCTCGCCAAAGAAGTGCTAAAAGATCTTTTAAAAGAACCCAAAAAGTTAATTACAGTAGATTTTATCCAGCGCTGTGTGGCTGAAGAGTTTGGAGTATCCTTACAGGAATTAAAAACCAAAAGGCGGAACAAACAAGTTGTTTTTCCCCGGCAAATCGCTATGTATTTAAGCAGGGAGTTAACCGACCTGTCGCTTCCTGAGGTAGGAGAGCTTTTTGGAGGTAAAGACCATACTACGGTTTTACACTCTTATAAGAAAATTAAAGAAGATATTTATAAGAATCCTGAATTAAAAGAACGGGTGGAAAAAGTTATTCAAGTTATTAAACAGTAGTTCAATGATTATTAGACGCGATATATTGCTATAACTAGCTATTAATTTAATGGGTTGCGGGTTTTTCAACAGAAACATAACCCCTTTAATACTACAACGATATTAAGATTTTAAATATATATATAAATAGAAGGAGATTAGATAATGAAATTTAAAGTGGATAAAAATAACCTGGTTGCCGCAATCCAAACAGTACAAAACGTAATTACAACAAAATCCGCCTTGCCGATCCTCTCTAGTATATTAATTGAGACCCAACAAGGGGCAATAAGGCTTACCGCGACAGATTTAGATATTGGGATAACCTGTGTAATTCCTGTGGATGTCCAGGAGCAGGGGGCAATCACAATACCCGCTAAAAGGTTTAGTGATATAATTAAAGAGTTTCCGGTTGATATTGTTAATGTTACCACAAAAAAGAATAATCTTGTGGTGATTGATTCTGAGTTATGTCAGTTTAAGATTATGGGGTTAGCTAAAGAGGAGTTTCCAAAACTACCAGAGTTTAAAGACAAAAAGGTAGTTAAAATTGAACAGGCGGCCTTAAAAGCAATATTAGCCCTTACGTCTTTTGCGGTATCTTTTGATGAAACCAGGTATATTTTAAACGGGATACTTTTTAAAATTAATAAGGGTATTTTAACCCTTGTTTCTACAGATGGTAAAAGATTGGCGATCGCGGAAAAAAAACTAAGTGTTGATGCGGATATTGATTTAAGTATAATTGTCCCAATTAAAACAATACATGAATTAACCCGCAACTTAAAGGAAGAGGGGGAATTGTCTTTAGTGGTTGGCAGTAACCAGGCACTTTTTGATTTAGGTAAAGTTGCAATAATTTCCCGCCTGATCGAGGGGGAATTCCCGGATTATAAACAGGTGGTCCCCGCAGTGTCTGAGAATAAAATGAAAATCGGACGCAACCAGTTTTTGTTAGCGGTAAAAAGAGCGGCGCTTTTGGCAACCCAGGATTATCAGGCGGTAAAATTAGAGGTGTTTAAAAACAAGCTTGTAATCTCTAAATCTACGCCCGATGTGGGAGAATTTCATGAAGAACTGGCAGCGGAATATCAGGGAAGGGAATTGGTAATCGGCTTTAACCCCACCTACTTAATAGATATTTTAAAAAACCTCAGCGATGAAATAATTAATTTAGAGTTAACCGATGGGGAGAAACCCGGGGTTATCCGTATTAGCGGCTATATTTATATAGTATTACCTATGCGTATTAATTAAAAAGAATGGAGCTTTTGAAAAATACGGTAGATGGGGTTATGCGGGGCCTGGCTTCTAAAAAAACAACTTCACTCGACGGAGGCCCTGAGGAATGGTTAAAAAAAGCCTTGACAAAGAAGGAGTTGGGGCATATAAAAGTTAAATATTTTATTAAGGGAGTGCTTGGTTTAAGCGTGGACTCTTCCGCCTGGCTGTATATCTTAAGCCTGAAGAAAGAAGAGCTGCTAAATAGTTTAAAAAAAGAAAACCCAGGGTTAAAAAATATAATCTTACGTATCGGGGAAATCTCGTGAAGAAATCAAAAGAGGAATTAAAAAATAGTCCTAAGCCGGAAGAAAAGGCCAAGGCTTACGATGCTACCAGTATCCAGGTTTTAGAGGGGATAGAGGCGGTTAGGCGCAGGCCCGCAATGTATATAGGTGATACCGCGGTGCGCGGTCTGCATCATTTGGTTTATGAGGTAGTTGATAATAGCGTTGATGAAAGCCTGGGTGGTTTCTGCGATTCTATTTCCGTTTGCATACATTCAGATAACAGTGTAACAGTAATTGATAATGGTCGCGGTATTCCGGTAGATATGCATAAAACCGAGAAGAAGCCCGCGGTTGAAGTCGCGTTAACTACTCTGCATGCCGGAGGAAAATTTGACCACCGTTCTTATAAAGTGTCTGGCGGTTTGCATGGGGTAGGGGTAAGCTGCGTGAATGCCCTTTCAGATTGGCTGGAGGTAGAAGTAAAAAGGGACGGTAAAATTTATCACCAGCGTTATGAGCGGGGGAAAACCGCATCTAAGCTTACAGTAATCGGTAAAAGTAATTCCACAGGTACAAAAATTACTTTTAAGCCCGATAAAACAATCTTTACTAAAACAGAATACTCCTACGATATACTTTCGCAGCGCTTGAGGGAATTGGCCTTTTTAAACAAAGGGTTAAAAATAAAATTGACCGACGAGCGCTCGGATAAAGAAGCTGTTTTTGAGTTTTCCGGCGGGGTTGTCTCCTTTGTCGAATATCTTAATAAAAATAAAAACCCATTGCACAATAAGGTAGTTTATTTTGAGAAACTCCAGGATAATATTAATGTTGAGGTAGCCCTGCAGTATAATGACGGCTATGCTGAAACCCTTTTTTCCTTCGCTAATAATATAAATACTATTGAAGGGGGGACCCATCTTTCAGGGTTTAAATCCGCGCTTACCCGCGGCATTAATCAATACGCTAAATCTAAAAATTTACTAAAAGATAATATTGCTATTAGCGGGGATGATGTTCGCGAAGGCTTAACTGCAGTAATTAGCGTAAAGGTGCCTAATCCCCAATTTGAAGGTCAGACTAAAACCAAGCTCGGAAATTCCGAGGTAGAAGGCCTGGTTGCTTCAGCCAGCCTTGAGGCGCTTTCAAGTTATTTCGAGGAAAACCCGTCAGTTGCCAATAAGATTATAGAAAAGGTAATTGTAGCTTCACGTGCCAGGGAGGCTGCTCGTAAGGCCAGGGAATTAACTCGTAGAAAAGGGGCATTAGAAGGAGCGGGTTTGCCTGGCAAGTTGGCCGATTGTTCAGAGAGGGATGCGGCTTTATGTGAACTCTACATTGTTGAGGGTGATTCCGCGGGGGGGTCGGCAAAACAAGGGCGCGATAGAAGATTCCAGGCCATCCTGCCAATTAAAGGAAAAATTTTAAACGTAGAAAAATCCAGGCTGGATAAGATTTTGTCCAATGAGGAAATACGCACTATCATAACTGCTTTAGGTACAGGTATCGGCGAAGAATTTGATCTTTCTAAACTAAGATATAATAAACTTATGCTTATGGCTGATGCGGATATTGACGGTTCGCATATCCGTACTTTGCTTTTAACGTTGCTGTATAGGCAAATGCCCAAGCTAATTGAAGAAGGGCATGTATATATTACCCAGCCTCCTCTTTATAAGATTAAAAGAGGACAACGAGAAGAGTATATCCAAACCGAACAGCAAATGGATGACTTGTTGTTGGACTTAGGCCGCGAGGGACACAAGTTGTTACGCGTGAAAGATAAGCAAAGTTTTACAGATAACCAATTTAAGGAACTTCTAAAATATTTGGTTGAGCTGGACAAGCTCGGAAGATACTTAGACAAAAAGGGAGTAAACTTTGCAGATTATATTCATTCTAGGCATCCAAAGACCAAAAAAATGCCGATTTATAGGGTGAAAGTGGATGGAAATGTCCTTTTTGTCTTCTCCGACAAAGAGCTAGCCGTAGTTACAGAAAAAGAGGGTAAAGAGGCAGAGCGGGATGTTTTGGAGCTTTTTGAATCCCAGGAAATCGAGCAGGTAATTGTTAAAATTGAGAAGCTGGGCTTTGATATCGATACTTATTTTAGCAGCAATGTTGTCTCTAAACAGGATCCGGGGAAAGAGGCGGATAAGAAACTGAAAGCGGTTTACCGAATTACTAATGATGGAGATTCCAAAGAAGTTTTTAGCTTAAAAGAGGTGCTCGCATATATTAAAGAAGTCGCTACCAAAGGGATGCATATCCAAAGGTACAAGGGCTTGGGTGAGATGAATCCACAGCAGTTATGGGATACTACTATGGACCCGGAAAAAAGGACAATCCTGCAGGTAGTTTTGGAAGATGCGGTTGAGGCAGATAAGATGTTTACTGTTTTAATGGGTGACCAGGTTGAGCCGCGCCGCCAGTTTATAGAAGATTATGCGCACCAGGTAAAGAATCTGGACGTTTAATATGGAAATAATTATGCCAGGGAAAACTAAAAAAGCCATCCATCCTTTACTTATTACCAGGGAGGCCTGGGGCATATGCCTGAAAAACCTGAAAAAGATGAGCGCTATTTTCTTAATTTTTAATTTGCCGGTGCTCGCTATTTATTTGACCCCCCTGGGTGATAAACTCCAGCATCAAAAATTAAATTTTTCAATATTTATTTTTGTTGTCATATCTATATTGGCGTTTAGCATTTGGAACCACATTGCTTTACTGCTTGGAGCGAAAAAAGCGGTAGATTTTGAGGAATATACAGTTGGCCAAAGCGTAAAACAGGCAGGGCCGCTATTTTTTAAATATCTGGGCACGGGCTTGGCCGCCACTTCGTTTTTGTCATGTTTAATTATGTTCGGGTTGATATTTGTCGCGGTGGCTTTTCCTTTGCTGCTTAAAATCAATAAGATACTGGCAATCTCAATTTGCCTTGCCGCGGCAATAACAGTTATCTGGACCTTTGTCTATTTTATGCTACGTTGGTCCCTTGCTACGGCAGTTTGCGTGCTTGAGAATTCCCGGCCGCTTGCCGCCTTAAAACGCAGCCATTTTTTAGTTACGGAGTATGTACATCCGGTCGTAGGGACTTATTGCCTGTTTACACTTATGTATATTGCCTGCATGCTCGTTTTTGTTATAATTGGTGCATTTCTTGGATTAAGCAATGACGAGAATCAATCTAATTGTGTGGGCATGATATTCAGTATGTTAATAAATACTGTATTAGTGCCTTTCTGGACTATAGCCACAGTGATATTGTATAAAGAACTTAAAGAGGCCTTAGAAACACATGTATACGCGTAACGATAAAATAGTCCCGGTTTATATTGAAGAAGAGGTTAAGGATTCTTACCTGAATTACGCAATGAGCGTAATTGTAGGCCGCGCCCTTCCCGATGTCCGCGATGGCTTAAAGCCGGTACACCGCAGGATTCTTTATGCGATGCAGGAGCTTAACCTTGAGCACTCCAAGCCTTATAAAAAATGCGCCCGTATAGTCGGTGAAACCATGGGTAAGTATCATCCCCATGGGGACATGGCTATTTATGATACCCTGGTGAGGATGGCACAGGATTTTACTTTGCGTTATCCCCTGGTTGACGGGCAGGGAAACTTTGGTTCAGTTGATGGAGATACTGCCGCAGCGATGCGCTATACCGAGGCGCGCCTTGCCGCGGTTTCAGAAGAACTGCTTGGAGATATAGAAAAAGACACTGTTGTTTTTGGGCCCAACTTCGATTCTTCCTTAAAAGAACCTCTGCTTTTGCCTGCCAGCCTTCCCAATCTTTTAGTTAATGGCTCAAGCGGTATTGCCGTAGGTATGGCCACAAATATACCCCCGCATAATTTAAATGAAGTCTGCGACGCGATTATTTATCTTCTTGATCATCCCGACGCCGAAATTAAAGAACTTATGCGCTATATTAAGGGGCCGGATTTTCCAACCGGAGGATTAATTTGCGGTAAGGGCGGGATTAAAGACGCCTATATGACAGGCAGAGGCAAGCTTTTAGTACGGGCCAAGGCTACGGTTGAACATCAGAAAAACGGCAAAGACCTTATTATCTTTACCGAGATCCCCTACCAGGTACAGAAGTCCGGGGTTATTGAATCCATTGCTGCTTTAGTTGATGAAAAGAAGATAGAAGGCATATCTGATATACGCGACGAGTCAGATAAAGAAGGTATGCGTATTGTGATAGAGCTTAAGCGCGATGTTGAATCGCAGATTGTTTTAAACCAGCTTTTTAAGCATACTCAGCTGGAAAATACATTTGGCATTATTATGTTAGCCTTGGTGGATAACCGGCCCAAGGTTTTAAATTTACGCCAGGTATTGGATTGCTATATTGAACACCGCAAAGTGGTTATCCGCAGGCGAACCCAGTTTGAATTAGATAAAGCTTTAAAGCGTGCCCATATTTTAGAGGGTTTAAAAATTGCGCTTAAGTTTATAGACCGGATTATTAAAGTTATTAAAACTTCCAAGAGCGTAGAAAATGCTAAATTGAACCTGATGAAGGAGTTTGGGCTTTCGGAAATTCAGTCTCAGGCAATTCTTGAGATGCAATTGCAGCGCCTGACTGCGCTTGAACGCGATAAAATCGATGCTGAATATGAGGAGCTTTTAAAGAAAATTGAATTATGCAGGGCTATTTTAGCTTCCCAGAAAAGAATAGAGGCAATCATTAAAGAAGAGCTTGAAGAATTGAAGAAGAAATACGGCGATGAGCGGCGCACGGATATTGTGGGGGAGGCAGAAGAGCTTGAGGTTGAAGATTTAATTGCCGAAGAAGATGTGGTTGTGACAATCAGCCACGGCGGTTATATCAAGCGTTTGCCGGTAAGCTCTTACCGTAAGCAAAAACGCGGAGGAGTAGGCGCCACGGGAGCGGAGTTAAAGGAAGAAGATTTTAGCGAGCATCTTTTTGTGGCTTCAACCAAAGATTACCTGCTTATCTTTACCGATAAAGGGCAGGTACACTGGCTAAAGGTTTATGAAATACCCCAGGCCAGCCGTATATCCAAAGGGAAAGCGATTATTAATCTTGTGCAGATGGGCCAGGGCGATAAGGTTAGTTCGACTATCCCGGTAAAAGAGTTTTCCCCTGATAAATATTTAGTAATGGTGACTAAATTAGGGCAAATTAAGAAGACCAAACTTGAGGCATACGGTAACCCGCGAAAAGGAGGGATTATCGGTATCACCTTGGATAAAGATGACGCCTTGATCGGTGTAGAAATGACCGATGGCAAACAGGAGCTGCTTATTGGGACCAAGCAGGGTAAGGCGATAAGATTTTCCGAGGAAAAAGTGCGCGATATGGGCAGGGCTGCCCAGGGAGTGCGCGCGATATCTCTGGCGAAGAAAGACGAAGTTATTGATATGGTGGTCCCGCAAAAATCGTCTACCATACTGACGGTTACATCTTTGGGTTTTGCCAAACGCACTACCGTAGATGAGTACCGTTTAACCAGCCGCGGCGGCAAAGGCGTAATTAATATTAGGGTTACCGATAAAAACGGAGAAGCAGTAAATTTAAAATCAGTAAATGATAAAGATGAACTTATGGTTATTACTCAAAACGGAATATTTTTACGCTGTGCGATAAAAGATATACGCGAGACCGGACGTTCATCCCAGGGAGTGCGTTTAATCAAGTTACAAGATAAAGACCGGGTTTCTTGTGTTGCCCCGGTAATTGCTGAAGAGGAAGAGTAAACTCTGACCCTGTCGTCTAGCCTGGTCTAGGACAAGAGCTTTTCAAGCTCTCGACACGGGTTCAAATCCCGTCAGGGTCATAATATAGAATGTCCCGCTTCGTACCCGTAGCAAAAATTAACTCCTTAATTTTGCTACACTCCGCGGGATTTCGCTAGACAAAAGCTTAAGGTGCTCAATGTGCGGAATAGTCGGATATATCGGTGAAAGGCCAGCTCAAAATATTCTTTTGGCTGGCCTTAAGCGTTTGGAATACCGCGGGTATGATTCCAGCGGGATGGCAGTCATTCCTCCTGCTAAGAATACCGTTTCAACAAGAAAATCCCCCGGAAAAATCAATGCTCTCGATAAACTGCTTAAGTCTAAGCCCCTTGATGGCTCAATAGGAATTGCGCATACCCGTTGGGCTACCCATGGCGCACCTACTCAGGCCAATGCCCACCCTCATGCCGACTGCGATAATGAAATTGTCCTGGTGCATAATGGGATTATTGAGAATTATGAAGTCTTAAAAAGCCAGCTATTAAAAGAAGGACATTTGTTTAGCAGTCAAACAGACACAGAAGTTATTGTTCATCTTATTGAAAAATTTTATAAAGATATTCCTCTGGAGGATGCGGTACGTAAAGCCTTAAAATTAGTCACCGGTTCTTTTGCCATCGCAGTTATTTCAAAGCGCGAGCCGCAAAAATTGATCGGCGCCCGTTCAGGCAGTCCGTTGATAGTAGGGATAGGTAAAAATGAGAATTTTCTTGCATCAGATGCCCCCGCGATTTTAGAGCATACCAAGGATATAATTTTCTTAGGGGAGAACGAAATCGCGATTTTGACTAAAAACAACTTTAAGATAATTGATCTTGATGGCAAGCAGATTACCAAGAAGCCGGAGAAGCTCAATTGGGATATTGAGCAGGCCCAAAAACAGGGTTATAAGCATTTTATGCTTAAGGAAATTAATGAGCAGCCGGAAATTATAGAGAATCTGATAAACCTTAGGATCCCGAAAGGAAAGAAAATTATTTTTAAAGAGCAATATATCGGAATAGAGAAATTAAAAAGCATAAAGAATATTTTTGTTGTAGCCTGCGGTACAGCTTATCATGCCGGCCTGGTAGGTAAATATGTTTTTGAGACGCTCTCTAAAGTTCCTACCCAGATAGATGTCTCCAGCGAATTCCGTTACCGGGAACTTCTTATTAACAAGGATACCCTGGTTTTGGCGATTAGCCAGTCCGGGGAGACCGCTGATACGCTGGCGGGCGTCCGGCAGGCGCGTAAGCTAGGAGCTTCAGTCATTTCTATATGCAATGTTTTAGGCTCGACCCTAACCCGCGAATCAGACGGGGTAATCTATACTCATGCTGGTCCGGAAATCGGTGTTGCCTCTACCAAGGCTTATACCGCACAACTGGCTGCGATTTACCTGTTTGCTTTTTATCTGGCAAGGGCCCGGAATGCGATTCCTCCGGCTAAGCTGGATAAGCTAATTAAAGAACTGCAGCAGATCCCCGGAAAACAGGCAGAAATTCTGAAAGAACAAGATGTTATTGCCCGTATCTCCCGCAGGCATTCCCACCTGGGGTCTTTTTTATACCTGGGTAGAAATGTAAATTATCCTTCAGCCCTGGAGGGAGCATTAAAGTTAAAGGAGATTTCATATATTCCCGCAGAAGGTTATGCCGCCGGGGAAATGAAGCACGGCCCGATCGCTTTAATTGATGAATACCGTGCAGTGGTTTGTATAGCGGCAGACTCAAAAGTTTACGAAAAGATGATTTCCAATATCCAGGAAATTCGTTCCCGCCGGGGAAAGATTATTGCTATTGCCACCGAAGGCGACAACAATATTAAAGAGTTGACGAACGAAGTAATATATATCCCTAAATGTGAAGAATTATTCTCTCCCCTTTTAGTTGCCTTGCCTTTACAACTTTTGGCATACCATATATCAGTTAAGCGCGGTTGTGATGTTGACCAGCCGCGTAATTTAGCAAAGTCGGTGACCGTGGAATAATGCTTTATATCGTCAGTACGCCAATCGGCAATTTAAAAGACCTCTCTCTCAGGGCGGTTGAAGTTTTAAAAAGCGTAGATTTAATTGCCTGTGAAGACACCAGGCATACAAAAATCCTTCTTGACCATTACCTTATTAAAACACCTACCACAAGCTTTTTTCAGCATAACAGATTTACAAAAGCAGACCACATCCTTGGTTTATTAAAAGAGGGAAAGGATGTTGCTCTGGTTTCTGACGCCGGAACGCCCGGGATTCTTGACCCAGGGTATAATTTAATTAATTTGGCAATTAAAATGAATCTGGGTATGACTTTTCTTCCTGGAGCAGCCGCTTTTATTGATGCGCTGGTCCTTTCCGGCAAGCCAGCCCACGAGTTTTATTTCGGAGGTTTCCTGGTTAACCGGACCCAGGCACGTAAGAATCAGCTTGAGAAATTAAAGAAATTTAACTGCACTTTAGTTTTTTACGAATCCTGCCACAGGATATTATCCAGCCTGGAAGACATAAAAGCGGTTTTTGGTGACAAGGAGATCGCCGTAGCCAGGGAATTAACCAAAAAATTTGAAGAAATCCTTCGTGGAACACCAGGGGTGATCCGGGATAAGCTTGTTAAGAATAGGCCCCGCGGTGAATTTGTTATAATTATTTAAAAAGAAGGTTGTTTTCCTGCTTGACAAGGGCGCTTTTTGTGGTATATTTAAAACATAAACAGGGACCTTTAAGCCCAGCTCAGTGAAGCTGGCAAGGCAAATAAAATGAACAAAGCAGTATTAGAAAACATAAACCCTTGGCAAATAAGCCAGGGGTATTTTTTTTGCCGCATCAAGTGACACACGACGCAGAAGCGGCGTACTTGTTCTTCAAATAAACAAGGTACCGGTCCATTAAGGCCGGGTGTAAACCGCAGAAAGCAACAGAATAGCCGAGGGTATAAATGAAAGAAAAAGCCAAGATATTGGATAAAGAAGGGGTTAACCGTTCAATTATGCGGATAGCCCATGAAATAATCGAGAAAAACAAGGGCACTGCAGATTTATGTATTGTGGGTATACGAAACCGCGGGGTTTATATCGCCAGGCGCCTGGCAGAGTGTATAAAAAAGATTGAAGGCATGGATATCCCGGCCGGCGCCCTGGATATTACGCTTTATCGGGATGATTTAGCCCTGGCTTCGGGCCAGCCATTGGTGCGTAAAACCGAGATAGAATTTGATATAAATGATAAAAAATTAATATTAGTTGATGACGTGCTTTATACCGGCAGGACGATCAGGGCAGCTTTGGATGCGTTGATTGATTTTGGAAGGCCGGAATCAATCCAGCTGGCTGTTTTAGTAGATCGTGGGCATCGTGAATTGCCGATCCGGGCGGATTTTGTGGGCAAAAATATCCCTACTTCCAAACAAGAAGTAGTGGAGGTGCATCTTGAAGAATCAGACGGCAATGATGAAGTTTTAATTGCGGAGAAAGAATAATGATTTGGACAAAAAAAGATCTTTTGGGACTTGAATACCTTAGTCCAGAAGAAATAGAGCTGATCCTGGAAACCGCCGAATCTTTTAAGGAGGTTTCTACCCGCGAGATTAAAAAAGTCCCTGCTCTGCGCGGCAAGACAGCAGTGAATCTTTTTTATGAGCCGTCTACGCGCACCCGAGTATCTTTTGAGGTGGCAGCAAAACGGCTTTCTGCAGACGTTATTAATATTGCTACAGAGACCTCCAGCGTTAGGAAAGGGGAAACTTTAATTGATACCGGAAGAAATATTCAGGCTCTCAAAGCAGATATAATTATTATGAGACATAATTGCTCCGGGGCGGCAAATATGTTGGCAAAGGCATTAGATATCAGCGTAGTTAACGCCGGGGATGGATGGCACGAACATCCTACCCAGGCATTGCTTGATATTTTTACCTTGAAGGAAAAATTGGGTAAAATCAAGGGGTTAAATGTAGCTATTGTAGGAGATATAGCGCATTCCCGGGTTGCCCGCTCTAATATCTGGGGGTTGACTAAATTAGGGGCTAATGTTACTGTATGCGCCCCTGAAATGCTGCTGCCGGTTGGTATAGAAAAGACCGGGGCAAAGACATCTAGCAATATAGACGAGGTTTTAAAGAACACCGATGCTATAAATGTTCTAAGGATGCAGTTTGAGCGCGATGAGGGGGCGGCATTTCCAGAGCAGCTGGATTACTATAAAAGGTTTGGGATTACCGAAGAAAGATTGGCTAAGGCCAAGAAAGACGTTATTGTTATGCATCCCGGCCCGATTAACCGGGGAATTGAAATATCCAGCGAAGTGGCGGATGGCAAGAATTCGGTAATCTTAGAGCAAGTAACCAACGGCATTGCCGTGCGCATGGCAGTTTTATTTTTGGTTAGCCAGGCAAGGGAACTAAAAGGATGAGCATACTAATTAAGAACGGAAGGTTAATTGATCCGGCAAACAAAATAGACGAGGTATCAGACCTTTTTATCCAAGATAATAAAATATCCAGGATAGCCAGGGATATTAAGGCCCAGGCAGATACCATAATTGATGCTGCGCATAAAATCATTGCTCCCGGGATTGTTGATATGCATGTGCATTTGCGTGAACCGGGGAGGGAGGACAAAGAGACCATAGCAACAGGGACAACTGCTGCGGCCAAGGGCGGGGTAACCAGTGTTCTGGCCATGCCTAACACTAATCCAGCAATAGATTGTGTAGAGAATGTTGAATTATTGAAAGGAATTATAAAAAAGAGCGCAAGAGTTAATGTGTTTATTTGCGGGGCAATCACTATGGGCCGGCTGGGGAAGGAGTTAACCGATATTGCCGCACTGAAGAAAAATGGCGTCTATGCCATATCTGATGATGGGTCTTCGGTTGACGATGCTGCCTTAATGCTTGAGGCGTTTAAAAAAGCCAGGCAATCAAAAATTTTAACCATTTGTCATTGTGAAGATAAAAAACTTTCCGGCAAAGGAGTGATCAATCTCGGCTTTAATTCTACGCGGCTGGGCTTACGCGGAATTCCCAATGAGTCAGAGTACAAAAGAGTAGCCAGGGATATTGAATTGGCAGAAAAGGCCGGGACAGTTTTACATATTGCACATGTTAGCTGCCGGGAATCAGTGGAAATAATTGCTAAAGCTAAGAAAAAAGGCATAAAGGTTACTTGCGAAACCGCCCCTCATTATTTTACTCTTACGGATGATGAACTTTTGAGTTACGATACAAGCATGAAGATTAACCCTCCCTTAAGAAGCCGTGATGATTTAACAGCGGTAAAACAGGGTTTAATAGACGGGACAATCGATGTAATTGCTTCAGACCACGCTCCGCATACGGAGAATGAAAAGGATATTGAATTTGAACGCGCGGAGTTCGGAAAGATCGGCCTTGAATCCGGGTTAGCGGTAAGTATTATGGAGCTGATTGATAAAAAGGCGTTAAGTTGGCCAGGTTTGGTTGAAAAGGTGGCGCTGAATCCTGCAAGGATATTGGGAATTAATAAAGGCACCTTAAGCGTCGGAGCCGATGCGGATATAATCATTGTGGATGCTAGTAAGCAGTTTGTCCTTGAGAAGAAGAATATTGTTTCAAAGTCAAAGAACTCGCCATTTATAGGCAAAACTGTAAATGGATTAGTCGAGTATACAGTTTGTAACGGCAAGGTAGTATATAAAATATAGCTATGGAATTTATCGCTGATTTTCACATCCACTCCAAATATTCCCGAGCCACCAGTCGTGATATGGACGTTAAACATCTGGCAGAATGGGCAAAGCTTAAAGGGGTGGCCCTTATGGGTACGGGAGATTTTACCCATCATTTGTGGCTTGAAGAATTAAAACACACATTAGAAGATTGCGGGAACGGTTTATATAAACACGCCGGGGTATTTTTTATGCTTACTGCCGAGGTAAGCAGTATATATTCCAAGAACGGCAGAACTTATCGTATCCACAATGTAATTTTCAGCCCATCGTTTAAGAGTGTTGATAAAATTAATGAGAGGCTGGGCAGGATAGGAAACCTGGCTAGCGATGGGAGGCCGATATTGGGTTTGGATGCCGCAGAACTGGCGCGTATTGTCTTTGATATTGACGAGAACTGTATGATTGTCCCCGGCCATATCTGGACCCCCTGGTTTTCGGTATTTGGTTCTATGTCGGGATTTGATAAGATTGAAGATTGTTTTGAAAAGCAGACAGAAAAAATTTTCGCCCTGGAAACCGGGCTCTCAAGCGATCCGACAATGAATTGGAGGTTAAGCGCCCTGGACAGGTTTACCTTGATTTCCAATAGTGATTCGCATTCTCCTTCCAGGATAGGCCGTGAGGCCAATGTGTTCAATTGCGAGATGGATTATAAAACAATAAGGGAAGTTTTGAAGACCAAGGATAAGAAAAGGTTTCTTTATACTATTGAATTCTTTCCTGAAGAAGGGAAATACCACTTTGACGGCCACAGGCTTTGCGGCATCCGTTGGTCGCCCCAGGAAACAAAGGCGCATAACGGTAAGTGCCCTAAGTGCGGCAGGAATGTAACTGTGGGGGTAGTTAACCGTGTTGAGAAATTAGCAGATCGGGCTGAGGGTTTTGTCCCGGAAAATGCCATACCTTTCAAGAACCTTGTTTCATTAGACCAGATAATCGCGGAGGCCAAAGGAGTAGCTAAAACTAGTATAGGGGTGGAAAGAGATTACCGTACTTATTTGGCTAATTTTGGTACAGAGTTTGATATTTTGATGCGGGCCCCCAGGGAAGATTTGCTGAAAAAATTACCGGCTAAGGTTGTGGAAGGCGTTATGAGGGCGCGGGCAGGCAGGGTAAGCATAAAACCTGGCTATGATGGAGAATACGGGATAATTTCAATATTTGATAAAGATATGCCCGGAGAGAAAAGTGAGGAGCAGCTTAGTTTATTTTAAATAACGCGCCTGTGGCTCAACGGATAGAGCACTAGCCTCCGAAGCTGGTGGTGCAGGTTCAATTCCTGCCAGGCGCAAAAACAACGGCAGGAAGAAAGGTTCACCCTGCCTCGTGAAAATCGGCAGGACTTCGCTAGATCAGGGCTGCGAGGTGCTTGATTCCTGCCAGGCGCAAATATATAATGCAGAAGAAGATTGTTTCAGTTATAGGTGGGCATAGCTGTACGAAGGATGTGGAGGAAATTGCCCACAAATTAGGTAAAAAACTGGCAGAAGTGGTTGATATACTTGTTTCTGGTGGTTTAGGTGGTACAATGGAGGCGGTTTGCTCAGGTTTTAAGTCTGAAGGTGGCCTAACTATTGGTATTATACCAGGTTATGATAAAAAAGATGCCAATAAATTTGTAGATATAGCGCTTCCCACTGGAATTGGCCTGGCCAGGAATGTATTAGTAGTTAAGTCTGCCGATATTGTAGTCGCACTTCCGGGAGAGGCAGGCACCCTTTCAGAGATAGCTTATTGTTTACAGTTTAAAATACCGGTTATTAGCTTAGCTTCTTGGGATATAAAAGGGGTAATCAAAGTTTCTAATGTTGAGGAAGCAGTAAGGAAGATCAGAGATTTCTTAAAAACAGGAGAGATTAAGCCATGAAAGCAATTTTAGTTTTAGAAGATGGCAAATGCTTTAACGCCAAAAGTGACCTTGCCGCGGAATGCTTTGGAGAGGTAATTTTAAATACTGCTGTAGTGGGCTATCAGGAGATGCTCACCGATCCGGTAAATGCCGGAAAAATCCTTGTCTTGACTTATCCCCTTATAGGTAATTACGGGATTGCCCCCAAATTTAATGAATCAAATAAGGTTTGGTTAAGCGCCCTGGTGGTTAAAGAAAAGAGCCGGATTTATTCTAACTTTCAGGCGAAATCAAGCCTGGATGATTTTCTAAAAGAAAAAAGGGCCTTTGCAATCCATGGACTTGATACGCGCACTTTAGCTGTGCATTTAAGAGAGAAGGGGCCGCTATTCGGTATAATCTCCACCAAAGAACTTGATCCTAAAAAAATAACGGAAAAGATAAATCAGATTAAAAAAGAGCCTGCTCAAACTTTATTGCCGGAGATATCAATTTCCCGTCCGAAGATTATAGGCAAGGGTAAGAAGCTGGCGATTTTAGACCTCGGAGTAACTAACAGCTTGTTAAAGCAATTAGAAACTCTGGGTTTTTCTTTAAACATTTTTCCTTATAATGCCAGCGTAAAACAAATTTTATCAATTAACCCCAGAGGGTTAGTTATCTCGGGAGGTCCGGAAAACGATCCGGGATTAAAACAGGTGACATTAAATATAAAACCGCTCATTGGCAGATTACCTATGCTGGGAGTAGCTACGGGGTGTCAAATTATAGCAGCTGCTTTGGGGGTGGGGGTAACCCGGTTGAGATTAGGGCATCGCGGGTCGAACTATCCGCTAGCCAGGCCAGGTTCATTCAAAGGGGAAATTACCGTTCAGAACCATGGGTATGTTATGGACCATGATGCATTAAGCAAGGTTAAAGGGTTAAAGGTAACTGCTTACAATTTAAATGACCATACGCCTGAGGAGATAGAGAGCAAGAATTTAAAATTAATAGGCGTACAGTACATTCCTGTCTCGTTAGGTTTTAATCAAGTAAACCCTGTGTTAATTAGATTTAATAAACTATTAGGGGGAAAAAATGCCAAGGCGTAAAGACATAAAAAAAGTTTTAATAATTGGTTCCGGGCCGATAGTCATCGGCCAGGCTTGTGAGTTTGATTATTCCGGATCCCAAGCTTGTAAAGCCTTGAGAGAGGAAGGCTATCGCACTGTGCTGGTAAATTCCAATCCAGCAACAATTATGACAGATCCCGGAATGGCCGATGTCACCTATATTGAACCGCTTACCATAGATGTTCTTACAAAAATAATCGTTAAAGAGAAACCGGATGCCATATTGCCTACTCTTGGAGGGCAAACCGGGTTAAATTTGGCATTCTTCTTAATGAAGCAAGGGGTTCTCAAGAAATACGGGGTAGAATCAATAGGTTCTTCCGTAGATGCTATTTCTTGTGCCGAAGACAGGGACCTTTTTAAAAAGGCAATGCAGGAGATCGGGGTAGATACTCCTAAGAGCGGCATTGCTACAACAGTTAAAGAGGGAATGCGAATTGGTTTAGATATTGGTTTTCCCCTAATTTTGCGCCCGGCGTATTGCCTGGGTGGTAGCGGAGGATCCATAGCCTATAATAAAGAGGAACTAGAAACTTTTTTAGCTAAGGGGATTGAGGCCAGCCCCGTGCATCAGGTTTTAGTGGAACAGTCAGTTTTGGGCTGGAAAGAGATTGAATTTGAAGTAATGCGGGATTGCGCGGACAATGTGATAATGATTACTTCAATGGAAAATGTTGACCCTATGGGCGTGCATACCGGAGATAGCATTGTTGTTGCCCCTGCTCAAACTTTGACTCCTGAGGAGTACGCTAATTTTGTTAATCTCTGTAAGAAGATTATCCGTAAGATCGGTATATCGGGGGGAGGGGCTAATATCCAGTTTGGGCAGAATCCGGATAACGGTAAAATTGTTATTATTGAAGTTAATCCCAGGCTTTCCCGCTCTTCTGCCTTGGCATCAAAGGCAACAGGAGTACCTATTGCCAGGATTGCTACAAAGTTAGCGGTAGGCCTGACCCTGCCCGAAGTAATGAACCAGGTTACCGGAAAAACCACTTCGTTTTTTGAGCCGACAGTGGATTATTGCGTATTTAAAATCTGCAGGTTTACCTTTGAGAAATTCCCATATGCGGAAAGAGTGTTGAATACTTCTATGAAGGCTGTAGGCGAGGCAATGTCCATTGGAAGAAATTTTAAGGAGGCCTTGCAAAAAGGAATGCGTTCAATTGAAATAAAACGATACGGCTTTGGTGCTGACGGAAAAGATAAGATCAGCGATGAAATGCTTAAAAATGCGGACAGCGTTTTAATCAAACATATCAAGGATAAGGTTGCTACTCCTAATGACGAGCGTCTTTTTTATCTGCGTTACGCGCTAAAGGTAGGATTAAGCCTTGATGAAATTTACGGATTAAGCCACATTGACCGCTGGTTTCTTGATAATATGAAACAGCTTGTAGAGTTAGAAGAAGAAATCAAGCGCCATAAAAACAAAAAGACAGAAGATGAGCCTAATATACCGCAGGGGTTATTGGCGCAGGCAAAAGCAGACGGTTTTTCCGATGTCCAGCTTGCCTTTCTACTTAATGCCAAGGAGGAAAAAGTGAGGCAATTACATAAAAAGAATAATTCAAAAGCAGCCTATAAATTAGTTGATACTTGCGCCGGGGAATTTAACGCCAAACAGCCGTATTTTTATTCAACCCAGGAGACCAAAGACGAGGCCAGGCCAAGCAAGAATAAGAAAGTCATAATATTGGGAGGCGGGCCAAACAGGATTGGCCAGGGTATTGAGTTTGATTATTGTTGCTGCCATGCTGCGTATGCCCTTAAAGAAGAAGGGGTAGATAGTATAATGGTTAATTGTAACCCGGAGACAGTCTCTACTGATTATGATACATCTGACCGGCTTTATTTTGAACCGCTAACCTTTGAAGATATCATGAATATTATTGAGCTTGAGAAACCGATAGGGGTAATTGTGCAGTTTGGCGGCCAGACCCCGATTAATCTGGCGGTGTCTTTAAGAGAGGCAGGAGTAAATATTTTAGGGACCAGCTCTGAAAGTATTGATATTGCTGAAGATCGTAAGCGCTTCAAACAGATGATTGATAAGTTGGGGTTGTTGCAGCCAAATAGCGGCACAGTATTTACTTTTGAAGAGGCCCAGAAAGTAGCCAGCAGTATCGGTTATCCGGTATTAGTCAGGCCATCATATGTATTGGGCGGCAGGGCTATGGAAATTGTTTATGACGCGGAATTACTAGAAAGATTCATTAAGGAGGCAGCCGAAGTTTCCGGTGAGCATCCTATCCTGATAGACAAATTCCTAGAGGATGCTATTGAAGTGGATGTGGATTTAATCGGAGACGGCGAGACCTTTGTTATCGGAGGAATTTTAGAACACATTGAACAGGCGGGAGTGCATTCGGGAGACGCGGCGATGTCTTTGCCCACATATACTTTATCTCCGGATATTTTAAAAAAGATAAGAGAAGCTACTTACCGCTTGGCCAGGGAATTAAATATTATTGGTTTAATGAATGTGCAATACGCGGTTAAGGACGCCAAGGTGTATATACTGGAAGTTAACCCTCGCGCTTCACGCACCGTTCCCTTAGTTTCCAAAGTTATTGGAGTGCCTTTGGCAAAATTGGCAACTAAAGTTATGCTGGGCAAAAAACTGAAAGACCTGGGTTTTATTGAGGAGTTAATCCCCCAGCATGTGGCGGTGAAAGAGTCGGTTTTTCCATTCAACCGTTTTCCCGGGGTAGATGTAATGCTCGGCCCGGAAATGAAATCTACCGGAGAGGTTATGGGGATTGATATGAATTTTTCCAGCGCCTATATCAAAAGCCAGATTGCCGCCGGGCAGAAGATCCCCAAGAAGGGCAATGTTTTTATTTCTGTGCATGACCGGGATAAAAGAGACGTCATCTCTATCGCTAAAAAACTAAAAGATTTGGGCTTTAATCTTTTTGCTTCCAGCGGGACGGCCTCGGTCCTTGAGAAAAATAATATTACCGCCAAGGTATTGCCAAAAATTACGGAGGGGAGGCCGAATATACTGGATTTGATGAAAGATGGCAAAATCCAGATGGTTATTAATACTCCGTCCGGAAGAATCCCCCGCCAGGATGAGGTGAAAATACGCTCCCAGGTGATTCTTTACAATATACCTTACACTACTACAATTTTCGGAGCTCAGGCAACAGTAAACGGGATCGAAATGTTTATGAAGAAAGATTTAAACGTAAAATCATTACAAGAGTACCATAAAGTTAAGGGTAAAAAGGTTAAGTAGGGTAAACGCATGCCGGAACTTCCGGAAGTAGAGACAATCAAGAGGGATTTGCAAAAGGTGATCCCGGGTGCGAAAATCACCGGGGTTTGTGTGCATAACCCCATGGTTATACGGGAGCCTTCGCCAGCTGCATTTGAAAAGAAGCTCAAGGGTTTGGTTATAAAAAATATCTTGCGCAGAGGCAAACTCTTGATTTTTGAGCTGTCAAATGGTTCTGCCTTGACCGTGCACTTGAAAATGACCGGGCAGTTAGTGTTTGACCAAAAGCTAAATAACCCTGGGTTGGCCGAGAAAAGCCGTGTTGCTTTCCACCTTTCCGGAGGGAGCATTTTAAATTTTAATGACCAGCGTTTATTTGGGGAATTACGCCTGGTTGACGATTGGAGAAAGATAAAATTTGTCCAGGCCCTGGGGCCTGAACCATTTGATTTGACTTATTCTGATTTTAAAGATATGCTTTCTAAGAAGAAAACCAGGATTAAACCTTTGCTTATGGAACAATCGTTTATCTCCGGGATCGGTAATCTCTACGCATCGGAGATATTGTTCCGGGCAAAAATTGATCCTCGGAGATCCGCGATAGATTTAAACGAAGAAGAAAAAAAAGCGCTCTATAAAAAAATTAAAGAAGTACTACATAGCGCGATTAAGCACGGCGGTTCTTCCATTGATGACTATGTGCGGCTTTCGGGTAAGCAGGGAAACTATGTTAAATTTCACCGTGTTTATGGCAGAGAAGGCAAGCATTGTTTTATCTGCAAGAGCCTAATTAAAAAGATTGCTCAGGGAGGCAGGGGTACATATTTTTGTCCCAAGTGCCAGAGTTAAGTATGAAGAAACGGCTTAAAATTAACGGAATAATTATGGCTTCTGCGGCAATCATAGTTGTATTTTTCCCGAGGTTCTTCTTTCGCAATGATATCTCAGGAGGCATAGAAGAGTATGTGGAGATCCTGGGATTTTCCTGCATTCTCTTAGGCCAAATAATCCGCGTTTCTGCCCGCGGATATAAGGCGGAGCATTCCTGCGAAAGCCAGGCATTAATACAGGGCGGCCCCTATCAAATTGTACGTAACCCAATGTACCTGGGGATATTTTTAATCGGCCTGGGCGTGGTGCTGGCGGTGTTTAAGTGGTGGGCGGCGGTAATTTTTATCGCGGTTTTTATCATCCGTTATATAAAGCTTATATATAAAGAAGAAAAAAAACTTTTAGCCATATTCCCCGAGACATACAAAGATTACTGCCGGAAGGTCCCGCGGATACTGCCTTCGTTATCTACTATAACTAAATTGGATATAAGTGAATATTTACCCATAAAAATATCCTGGTTCAAGAAAGAGATCGGTTCTATTTTAGCGCTTCTTTTATTAACATTATTAGTAGAATCCTGGGAGGACATTACCAGGGAAGGGTTTGGCTTCTACATCCGTCAATCCTTATGGTTATTCTTTACCTTTATTTTATTTGTAATTTTCGTGGCCTTGCTGAGTATCTGGACAAATAAAAGAGATGAAAATGGCACAAATAAAAGCTAAGATAATTTCTAATAAGAAGCTCAAAAAAAATTATTGGCATTTAGAATTTGAATCTGGCATGGTTGCTAAGAATGCCATTGCCGGCCAGTTCGTGGATATCAGGGTTAATGATAGCAATGAACCTTTGTTAAGAAGGCCGATTAGCATTCACGGCGTAAACAAAACAAGGGTTAAGCTTATGTATGAAATTGTCGGCAATGGGACTCAGATTTTATCTGAGAAAAAACCAGGGGATCTTTTAGATATTATTGGCCCCCTGGGCAACGGGTTTGAATATTCCCGGATAGCTAAAAAACCGGATTGCCCCCAAGCTGTTTTAGTTGCCGGAGGTATGGGGGTGGCGCCCCTGGTCTTTCTGGCTGAGAAAATCAAGCCTAACAGGCCCCTGGTTCTGATCGGAGCAAAGAAAAGAGAGCAAATCCTTTGTCCCAAAGAGTTTAAAGCATTAGGTTGCAAAATAATGATAGCTACTGATGATGGTTCCCTGGGTTTTAAAGGGAAGGTAACGGATCTTTTAAAAGAAGTTTTATTAAAGGGGGTTGATAATAAGAAACTGATAAATATTTATGCCTGCGGACCGCAGCCAATGTTAAAAGCTATTGCTCAGATTTCCTGCGAAGATAATATTTCCAGCCAGCTTTCGCTGGAAAGGCATATGGCTTGCGGGTTTGGCGCCTGTTTAGGCTGCGTTGTGTCTACGAAAGCAGGGTATAAGAGAGTTTGTAAGGACGGCCCGGTTTTTTCGGGCAAGGAGCTAACTTGGTAAAAAAGGCCAAATTAGATTTAAGTGTTAATCTCGGTAATCTTGACCTGAAAAATCCAATAATGGTTGCTTCCGGGACCTTCGGCTATGCTGAGGAGTTTAAGGATTTAATGGATTTAAAGAAGTTAGGGGCGATTGTTACTAAAACCATTACCCTTAAACCACGGCTGGGAAATCTGCCTCCGCGGACCTGTGAAACCCCCGCAGGGATGCTTAATTCTATCGGGCTGGAGAATCCGGGCGTAGACAGGTTTATTAAAGAAAAACTGCCATTTTTAAAAAAACTGGGTATTCCGGTTATTGTGAGTATTGCAGCTGAAGATAGCCCTGAAGAATTTTCTATCCTGGTTAGAGAGCTGGAAAAAATCAATACGGTTGCCGCAATTGAATTGAACATTTCCTGCCCGAATATGCAAAAAGATAAATTAATCTCCCAGGACCCCGCAGATACATTCGCATTGGTCAGCGCGGTGCGTGAGCTCACCAGTAAATGTTTAATTACTAAGCTATCCCCCAATGTTACTTCAATTTCAGGGGTTGCTTTGGCTGCCCAGGAGGCAGGCAGCAATGCCGTGGCTTTGATTAACACGTTTACCGGCATGAGCATAGATGTGCATAAGCGTGCGCCTAAACTTGGTTCCTGGGTTGGCGGGTTAAGCGGCCCGGCGATCAGGCCGGTAGCAGTAAGGATGGTTTGGGAAGCCTATAATAAGATTAAGATTCCCATTATCGGCATGGGTGGTATAATGGATATTGACAGCGCCCTGGAGTTTCTTATTGCCGGAGCTACCGCTGTCAGTGTAGGGACTGCAAATTTTATTAATCCGAAAGCGAGTTTAGAAATTATTTCCGGATTAAGGCAGTATATGGCGGATAACAATATTGCGAATTTGAGTAATATTACCGGAAGATTACAAGCATGCAAAAATTAAACGCCCCTGAGATAATTTTGGCTTTGGATGTAGATACGTTAGAAGAGGCCGAAAACTTTGTGGTTAAGCTTTATCCCAAGATAAAAATTTTTAAGGTCGGCAGCCATCTTTTTACGGCATATGGCCCAAAGATTATTGATCTGTTGCACAAAAAAGGCGCTGAGGTTTTCTTGGATCTCAAGTATTTTGATATTCCCAATACCGTCGCTCAGGCAGTGGCTGTTGCGGTAAGGCTTAAAGTAAAAATGCTCACCTTGCATATTTCCGGCGGTCAGGAAATGCTAAAAGCAGCGGTAGAGTCAGCTAAAAAGCAGGCAGGGGCATTAAATAATCCTCCGCCTTTATTGATTGGGGTTACGGTTCTAACCAGCCAAAAAACTAACCCCCGGGAGGTTTTGAAATTAGCAAAGCAGGGGATAGCTTGCGGATTAGATGGAGTGGTTTGTTCCGCGCAAGAAGGCGTTATGTTACGCCGTAAAATTAAAAATAATTTTATAATGGTTACACCTGGAATCCGGCCGGATGCTTCCGGAGAGGATGACCAGAAAAGGGTAGCCACGATTAGCCAGGCAGTTAAAGCCGGCAGCGATTTCTTAGTAATCGGCAGGCCGATTTTAAAGGCGGCTGAGCCGTTACTGCAAACAGAAAAAATGTTAGGAGATTTATATGGCGCAGGAAATTAAAGATTTAATCGCAAAAATTCAAACAGAGGGCATTCAAGCAGCCCAGGTCCAGGCTGCCAAGATAAAGTCTGATGCCGAAAAAGAGGCCATGAAGATAATTTCAGAGGCAAAAACCCAGGCTGAAAAAATTGTTGAACAGGCAAAAGCTGAGGCTAAAAAGACGGATGATTCTACCCGCGCAGCTTTAGAGCAGGCAGGCCGGGACCTGTTGATTAGTTTAAGGCAGGAAATTATTGCTATGCTGGATCGGTTAGTTAAATCAGATTTGCGTCAAGCCTTGAGCCCCGAAGAACTGGTTAAAATTATCGGTTTTTTGATTAAAAATGCCCCGCTTTCTTTAGGCAGCCAGATTATTGTTTCTTTAAACCAGCAGGATAAAGATAAATTAGAATCAGGGGTGCTCAAACAGCTGGTAGAAGAAACCAAAAAATCAGTGGTGCTAAAATCCGCAGAGGGGCTTGATAGCGGTTTCATTATTAGTTTTGATGACGGCAAGTCTATTTTTGATTTCAGCGGCCAGGCCCTGACTGATTATATCTCCGGTTCCCTGAGGCCGGAACTAAATAAAATTTTAAACGCCAAATAAATGCCTGCTTATTATACGTACCTGATCTCCAGTTTACCGATGCTTAATTTTTCCGCTAAACTACCATTTAGCCTGGAATCATTTTTTAACAAATGCAGGGATTTACTGCCGGATAAAGAGATTGAAATTTTACGCCTCGCCTGCGGGCAAAACAGTTATTCTTCTGATGTCCCCTGGGGCGATAGTTTTAAACAATGGGTTAATTTTGAAGTTACCCTTAGAAATGAACTGGTGCGTGCCCGGGCCGCCCGAAAAAAAACCGATCCTTTAAAGTTCTTGCGTTTTCCGGATTCCCCGCAGGCCTGGATCAGCCATATAGCTATGGCTTCTTACCGGAGCACCTCGATATTGGAGGCGGAGAGGATTCTTGACCAGGCCAGATGGAATTTTCTGGAAGATTTAAGTTTAGGGCACTATTTTGATTTTGATTGTTTACTAATTTACGGGTTAAAGCTTAAAATCCTGGAGCGTTGGGAGAAAATCCAGACAGCGGATAAGGGGCAGTTGTTAAACAGCGTAGTTTTAAACTAAATTTACTATGGAAAAAATAAGAACCGGAAAAGTAATTAAAGTAAACGCCAACATGGTCACTGCTGAGCTTAGCGGCCAAATTATCCAGAATGAAGTAGCTTATATTATTCACGGCCAGGAGCGCCTAAAGGCCGAAGTAATCCGCGTGCACCAGAATCAGGCGGAGATGCAGGTTTATGAAAGCACCCAGGGCCTAAAGGCAGGGGACATGGTAGAGTTCAGCAATGAACTTCTTTCCGTTGAGCTTGGCCCGGGGTTATTAGGCCAGATCTTTGATGGCCTGCAGAATCCTCTGCCGGCATTAGCCAAAAAATGCGGGTTTTTCTTAAAAAGGGGAGTTTATCTTGAGGCCCTGCCTGATGAAACGCAATGGGAATTTACGCCGCTGGTTAAGGCGCAGGATAAGGTATTGGCGGGTAGCTGGTTAGGTTTTGTGCCTGAGAAGATTTTCAAACATTATATCATGGCTCCTTTTGGTTTAAATGGAACTTTAGAGGTTGCCAGTATCGCTTCGCCGGGAAAATATAATTTAAAGCAGGCGGTTGCCCAGCTTAAAGACAGTTCCGGAAAATTACATGATGTTTTTTTGCAGCAGATTTGGCCGGTAAAAATACCTATCCGCGCCTATGTGGAAAAATTAAGGCCAAGCGAGCCGCTGGTTACCAAAATGCGCCTGATTGATTCGCTTTTTCCGGTAAACCGTGGAGGAACGTATTGCACCCCCGGGCCTTTTGGCGCGGGCAAGACAGTTTTACAACAATTAGTCAGCCGCCACGCCGAAGTTGATATCGTAATTATCGCAGCCTGCGGTGAACGCGCAGGAGAGGTAGTAGAAACCTTAAGAACCTTTCCGGAATTAATCGACCCGCGCACTCAGAAGCCTTTAATGGATCGTACGGTGATTATTTGCAACACCAGTTCCATGCCGGTTGCGGCAAGAGAGTCCAGTGTTTATACAGCCGTAACCATTGCGGAATATTACCGACAGATGGGGCTTAATGTTTTGTTATTGGCGGATTCGACCTCCCGTTGGGCGCAGGCAATGCGTGAAATGAGCGGTAGGCTTGAAGAGATCCCGGGAGAAGAGGCCTTCCCGGCGTATTTGGAAAGTCGCATCGCTTCTTTTTACGAACGTGCCGGAGTAGTTAAGTTGCGGTCAGGGGAAACTGGATCAGTAACCATCGGCGGAGCGGTTAGTCCTGCCGGAGGAAATTTCGAGGAGCCGGTGACACAGGCCACGCTTAAAGTTGTCGGTGCTTTTCACGGGCTTTCCCGCGAACGCTCGGATGCCAGAAAGTATCCGGCGATTGATCCGTTGATCAGCTGGAGTAAATACGCCGGGTTCGTTAAACCGGAATACAGGGAGAAATACCATTCAATCTTAAACCGCGGCAACGAAATCGCCCAGATGATGAAGGTTATCGGCGAAGAGGGAACCTCTCTCACCGATTACACCGAATATCTTAAAAGTGACTTTTTTGACTTTGTCTATTTACAGCAGAATGCATTTGATCCCGTAGATGAGGCTACTTCTAAAGAAAGGCAGATCTATTTGTTGGAATTTATCTTTACGATATTGGAGGGGGAGTATAATTTAGAAGATAAAACCTCTGCTTTGCATTTTTTCCAAACCCTGCGTCAGCTTATGCGTACCTGGAATTCCGCCGAATATAATAGCCCGGAATTTAAGAAAATCGGCTCTCAAATTACAACCTTGCTGGAAAGCAAAAAAATCAAGAAGGATAAATAAGCATGCAAAAGGCCTATACCAATATTATTCAAATCGCAGGCGATGTAATCACGGTTGAGGCCGAAGGGGTAGGTTATTCCGAGATCGCCCAGATTACTACTAGAAGCGGCGTATCTTTAGCCCAGGTAATTCGTATTGATGCTAAAAAAATATCCTTGCAGGTTTTTGCCGGTACACGCGGTATTGCTACAGGCGATAAGGTTAGATTTTTAGGGTTTCCGATGCGGGTGGCCACGGGTGAAAATTTGCTCGGACGCATATTTAACGGAAGCGGCCTCCCATTAGATCGCGGCCCGGACTTAAACGATAACTTAATTGATATTGGGGCCCCTTCGGTAAACCCGGCTAAAAGGATTATTCCAAACAAGATGATCCGCACGGGAATCCCGATGATTGATGTTTTTAATTCGCTTGTCGAATCCCAGAAACTGCCGGTTTTTTCAATCGCCGGAGAGCCCTATAATGAGCTTTTAGCGCGCATCGCTATCCAGGCCGAAGTCGATATTATTATTGTCGGCGGCATGGGTTTAAAGTATGATGATTACCTATTCTTTAAAGAGACATTAAATGCCCACGGCGCGCTTTCCCGCTGCGTATTTTTCATACACACCGCTGCTGACCCGACCGTAGAGTGCCTGCTGGTGCCGGATATCAGTTTAGCGGTAGCCGAGGATTTTGCTTTAAAGGGCAAGAGGGTCCTGGTTTTATTAACCGATATGACAAATTTCGCGGATTCCCTGAAAGAAATTTCAATTACCATGGAGCAGGTCCCTTCTAACCGAGGTTATCCCGGAGACCTTTATAGCCAGCTGGCCGCCAGATATGAAAAGGCGGTTGATTTTGAAGGAGCCGGTTCGATCACTATTCTTTCTGCTACTACTATGCCCGGGGATGATGTCACCCATCCTGTGCCGGATAACACCGGTTATATTACCGAGGGGCAATTTTATTTAAAGGCTGGGGTGATCGAGCCTTTTGGGTCCTTAAGCCGCCTGAAACAGCAGGTCAATGGAAAGACCCGCCCTGACCACCGGGCGATTATGGATACGATGATCCAGCTTTTTGCCACTTACCGGGAGACCCTGGAGAAGCAGTCCATGGGTTTTCAGATGAGCGCCTGGGATGAAAAGCTGCTTAAATACGGGGCGCTTTTTGAAAAAAATATGATGTCGCTTAAGGTTAATATTCCGCTGGAAAAGGCCCTGGATTTAGGCTGGCAGATTCTCTCTGATTGTTTTTCACCCGAAGAAACGGGGATAAAGCTTTCAATCATTGAGAAATTCTGGCCGAAAAATAATGGCAAAGATTAAGTTTACTAAAGGTGAATTAAAAAGGCAGCGCGACGCCTTAAAACAGTTCCGCCGCTACCTTCCGACGCTGCAATTAAAGAAACAGCAGTTGCAGCTGGAAATCCTGCAGCAAAATACAATCCTCCAGGAGGCAAAACAAACACTGATTAAAAAAAAGCAGGGGGTTCTTTTATGGGCGGGCTTGCTGGCTGAACCTGAGGCAGAGGTCAAGCTGTTTTTAAAACCACAAAAATTAATTACCCATAAAAAAAATATCGCCGGCGTAGATATTCCCGTATTTGAGAAGCTGGATTTTAGCGAGCGGGATTATGATTTGTTCCTTGCTCCTTTGTGGCTGGATACGGGGATGTTGGTCTTAAGAGAGGTAATTGTTTTAGATAAGAAAATCCAATTGCTTCAGGAAGGGGTTGATATTTTACGGCAGGAGCTGCGGGTAACTACGCAAAGGGTGAATCTTTTTGAAAAGGTTAAAATTCCGGCGGCCGAAGAAAACATCCGTTTAATCAAGATATATATCGGGGATCAGATGGCTAATGCCGTAGGCCGCAGTAAAATTGCTAAGAGAAAAATCGAGGAAATGGTACAAATTGAGGCGCTGGTATGATTGCCAAAATGAAAAAAGTTTTTTTGCTCATCCGCCAGGGGCGGGAACATGCTGCCCTGGATAGCCTAGGCGCTTTAGGGATAGTCCATGTTGAACATGAGAACATTCCTTCCGGGGTTGAGCTTAATGAAATCAGCGAGAAGCTAAGTTTGATTGAGCAGGCCAGGTCTGTTTTATCGCTTGCGGTCCAGATGAATCCGGCAAAACAGATAACCCATAAATCAGAGGATATAAATACTGTCTGCCGCCATGTTATTGATTTGCAAAAAAGATATGACCAGTTAAGGGAGTATTCGGTAACTTTGCATAATTGGATAGATTTATGGGAACATTGGGGGGATTTTGATCCTAGTCAGGTAAATGCCCTGCGAGAAAAAAATATTTTTATCAAGTTTTATCAGATCCCCAGGGACAGAGTCAAAACCCTTCCGCAAGGAATTATGCTAAAGAAGGTTTCTACTCAGGGGGCACTAATAAATTATTTAGTTATATCCAGGAAAGAAGTTGATATAGGCTTCAAAGAGCTGGAATTGCCTAAAATATCATTGTCCGGAATGAAAAACAGGCTTAGTGAAGATGCTAAGCTTATGCAGAACATAAGGGAAGAATTATCTGTCCATTTACTTTATAATACCCAGCTTATTGCTGCCGAAAGGGAGCTTTTAAGCCAAAAAGATTTTTATTCTGTTTTAAAAGGCATGGGCCAGGAAAATGAGATCACTTACTTGAAGGGCTATATACCGGCTGATACGGAGTATGAACTGGTTAAACAGGCAAAACAAAACGGGTGGGGGATTTTAACACTTGAGCCAAACGCAGATGATGCTGTGCCGACATTAGTGCGTAACCCGGCGTGGATTTCGCTTATAAGGCCAGTATTAAAATTACTGGAGCTTGTCCCGGGGTACCGCGAAATTGATATCAGCCCACTTTTTATTATATTCTTCAGTCTTTTCTTCGGAATGCTTATTGGAGACTCCGGATATGGAGCGATTTATCTGTTGCTTACATTTTGCTTGCAGAAGAAGATTGGATATAAAGTTAAAGATAAAAGCGCGTTTTTTCTCTTTTATATACTGAGTTTTTGCGCTATTATATGGGGGCTGTTAACCGGAACATTTTTTGGCCAGGAATGGTTATCAAATATGGGGTTAAAGCCCCTGGTTCCGTTGTTAATTAATACAACTTTTATCCAGGCTTTATGTTTTTTTATCGGTGCCTTGCATTTATCTTTGGCGCATGGCTGGAGAGCGGTATTGAAGGCCCCGGCATTATCAGCCTTGGCAGATATAGGCTGGATTTTTATTATTTGGGCAGTATTCTTTTTAGCTAAAAGCCTTCTTTTGGGCGACATCTTTCCGATATTCGGCAGCTGGTTGATTATAGCGGGCTTAGTCCTGGTTTTGTTCTTTACCAGCCCGCAAAAAAACATATTAAAAACAATCGGTGCAGGATTAGGCACAATAGCTTTAAGCCTGGTGAATAATTTTACCGATGTAGTTTCTTACATCCGCCTTTTTGCAGTAGGGTTGGCAGGAGTGGCTATCGCAGATGCTTTTAACGCTATGGCTGCCGGAGTAGTTAAAAAAGGGGATATTTTAACTATACTTATAGCTGCCTTGATTGTTATTTGCGGGCACCTGCTAAATATTATCCTGGGGCCAATGTCGGTTTTGGTCCACGGGGTAAGGCTTAATGTATTAGAGTTTTGCAGCCATGCCAATGTTGCCTGGGATGGTTTTGCCTATAAACCGTTTGTAAGAAAGAAGGAGAAATAATATGGAGACAGGGGCTTTAATACAATTTAAGGATTTGGGGTTAGGATTAGTACTCGGCCTTTCTGCTTTAGGGTCTGCTGCCGGGGCAGGAGTGGCAGGGATGGCTGCTATAGGGGCATGGAAAAAGAATTTCAACCAGAATAAAAGTGCTTCATTTTTGCTGGTTGCTTTGGTCGGTGCTCCTCTTACGCAGACAATCTATGGGAATATTGTAATGACCAAAATGATTGAATTGGCGGGTAAGGGGCAGTATCTTTGGGGCATAGGTGCATTTTCCGGGTTTGCAATCGGGCTTTCTGCTTATTTTCAGGGTAAATGCGCTGCCTGTGCCTGCGACGCAATGGGTGAGACGGGTAAGGGTTTTGGAAATTACCTTGCGGTTTTAGGTATCACTGAAACTGTCGCGCTTTTTGTAATGGTTTTTACCTTGATTATCCTGGGGAAATTATCCGGTTTATAAAATCTTTACGGCGGTTAGCTTATCCTCTGCGAGGATTTCGCTAATCGAAGGTACAAAAAACCTAAATCTTGGGGCGATTAGCTCAGTTGGTTAGAGCGTCTGATTTACATTCAGAAGGTCAGGGGTTCAACTCCTCTATCGCCCACCAT
>Ga0172375_10002142_pt1 | contig 31139 bp, 26 predicted proteins | sample LakKiv1m_FD_114537 | JGI IMG/M metagenome (GOLD analysis project Ga0172375, IMG submission 114537) | Freshwater microbial communities from Kabuno Bay, South-Kivu, Congo - kab_092012_11.1m | ecosystem: Environmental > Aquatic > Freshwater > Lake | place: Democratic Republic of the Congo... | reverse complement strand
TGATTCGGTCAGCCTCCTCGAGCTCGTTGTCGGCATCGAAGAGGAATTCGGCATCCAGATCGGCGATGACGATTTCCACGTGAAGCATTTTGAAACCGTTGCCGCCCTTGCCGAATTCGTGCGCGGCAAGCTTCCGGCATAGAGTCCTTGTCAGTTGAGATATGCGGCAGGTAACTCGCGCTCCGCGGACGGAGTTAGCAGCATAACAGGATATCACTTTGATTCTTAATTCAGAAGGGCGAAGCCCATGCAGCACAAAGGTACGGCCTGGGCTGTTGGTTTTGAGCGCCAGCAAGATTCCCGCCCAGCCTGATATTGACCTCCGGTTTCATTCGGACTCACCACAGAGACACGGAGGCACGGAGGGGGAAGCGCACGGAGACTCGTCCCGAGGCACGCCGCCAGGCGGCGTGCTCGGGACTCGCTGCCTGCGGGGGGAGGAAGAGGAGTGGGATTCCTGCCTCTTCTTGCTCCCATCACAAACGCGAGAGAACGGCGGTTTGGACCGGCCCTGCCGGCCAAGCCGCCGTTGTCGAGCCTCCATGACCTTCTTCTCCGTGTCTCTGTGCCTCCGTGGTTCATTCCGTAAGGGATTGCGGTGGTTCTCATGACAGCCGCCAATGAACAGGCGGGTTTCATAGAGACCGGTACTGACCGCCTCTTCTCAACCACGCACATGCCGGCCGGTCCTGCCCTGGGACAGGTACTTGTGTGCGCCCCCTTGTTCGAGGAACGCAAGGCGGCGCACAGGACACTGGTGGACACGGCCAGGACCTTGTGTTCAAAAGGCTTCATGGTCACGCGGTTTGACTACCGCGGTTGCGGTGACAGCGAGGGGGACTTCCCTGCTTTCGCTCCTGAAGACTGGATCGCCGACATACGTACGGCGTACCTGCACATGCGGCGTGACAACCCGGCAATTCCCGCAGGGATCCTCGGGCTCCGGCTCGGATCAACACTGGCGTTCAGCGCCGCGGGCTCCCTCCCGGGCCTGTCATTTGCCATCGGCTGGGAGCCGGTCCTGGACGGACGCAAACACATTGAACAGGAGCTTCGCAGGAAGCTCGTTAAGGAAATGATGACCGGCGGCAGTAGCCGGTCAAGTCGGGCCGAACTGCTGTCGAGTCTGCAGAAGGGCGAGACCGTCGATTACGACGGCTATGCATTGTCCGCCAAGCTTTACAGCGGGATATGCGCCTTCACTGCCGCCACTTTTGCTGTCGGGGTCCCGGCTGTTCCGGTCCTGCTTACGGCAGGCCGCGCATCTGACGCGGACTCTTCGGCGGCCCTGGCCGCACTGCAGCGGGCCGGTTGCCGGGTGGACCAGTGGGTCGTGCCCTGTCCACCTTTCTGGAACCTTCTTGGCATTGTTGATACGAAGAACCAGACTCGGGAGACGCTCAGGTGGCTTCTCGGCATGGAAAGGAGCACGCCATGATGCCGTCCATGCGCCAGGAAGCTGTTTCTTTTGCCGGCAGCAGCGGACGCACGTTGCGAGGCATTCTTCACTGTTATGGTTCGAAAACGGCAGAAAACAGGCCGGCGATCATCTTCCTGCACGGGTGGCCGGGCAACCGCCTCGGACCACACAGGATGTTCGTGAAAGCCGCCAGGAGGTTCGCCGCAGACGGATGGCCCTGCCTTCGCCTCGATTTTGCCGGCCGGGGAGACAGCGACGGTGATGTGACGACGGCCTCGATCACAACGATGGTCGAAGACACAAGATACGCGACAAGGTTCCTTGCCGACCGATGGCCGGGACGACCCGTTCTGCTGCTCGGGATATGTTCGGGAGCGAAGGTCGCGATTGGTGCGGCGGATGCCAGCGACATTGCCGGGCTAGTGCTTTGGTCGGCCGAACGCATGGGGTTCCTGGCTGACGCGGGGATTGCGGCAAGGAAGTCGGCCCATTCGTTCAAATCATACCTTCTCAAGATACTCCGGCCCGAGTCATGGAAGAAGCTGGTGACCGGCACTGTCAATTTCCGCATGGTCAGCCGGGCGCTCCTCCAGGCAGAAGTCGCCACCCCGCTGGAGCGGGAGGAAGAAAGCGCGTGGCTCAGGAAGGCACAGGTTGCCTTCAGGAAACCCGTTCTTCTCGTATTCGGCACCGGCGACCCCGATGCCGGGCCTGCCGCCGCAGCCTACCAGGCGTTCTTCACCGGCACCGGGTGCAGTACGACACTGCATACCGTTTCCGGCGCCAACCACAGCTATTACAGCCTCGCGTGGGAAGCAGACGTCATCGACACTACCCACCAGTGGTTGCGCGATGCCGCGACGGGAACCTGATCGGTCGGCCAGGTTTCTCCTTGTATGTCCGGGCGCGGTTCTTGCATCATTGTGCCGTCAGAGTGTTCTTGGAAACCAGGTCCCGCCCCATGCGAGAAAAGATTTCAGCGTGCATCACGGCAGGTAACGAAGAAGAGAACATCCGCCGTTGCCTCGAAAGCATCAAATGGGCAGACGAGATCGTTGTTGTCGACAGTTTCAGCACTGACCGCACTGTCGAGATCTGCCGTGAATTCACCACGAAAGTGCACCAGCACAAGTGGCTCGGGTACATAGGCCAGAAGAACCTGATCAAGGACTTGGCAACCGGACCATGGATCCTCTTTATCGACGCGGACGAGGAAATCTCCCCTGCACTGCGTGACGAGATTATCGCCGAATTCGATTCCGGGCGTTCAGTCCACAACGCAGGCTACGCTTTCCCCCGCAAGGTGTGGTTCATGGGACGATGGATAAACCACGGGGACTGGTACCCGGACATCAAGCTTCGCCTGTTCCGCAAGGACAAGGGACGCTGCGGCGGCAAGGAACCGCACGACCGCACAACCGTGGATGGTCCCGTCAAACGGCTGACGAGCGAGATGTACCACTATACCTACAACGACACTGGTGACCAGGTGGCGACGATGAACAAGTTCACCACCATCACGGCCATGGGCTGGCACGAAGCACGGGTCAGGTTCCACTTCATCAACCTGCTGTTCCGACCGGTATTCAGGTTCATCCGCTGCTATTTCCTCAAACTGGGTTTCCTCGACGGGCTCCCTGGATTCATCATTGCCAGTGTAACGGCCTTCGGGGTGTTCGTGAAGAACGCCAAGCTATGGGAACTGAACCGGTTGCAGAAGCCGAAGGAGCCGGTCACCCCCGCGACACAGCCAGGCAAGCCAGCCGCTTGAAAGCCTCACGGAACCCGTTGCGGCGGCCGACACGGTCAAAGCGTGTACTACCCGTCAGCAGTTTCCTCATGCTGTTTACCGGGTCCGCAGGATCAAACGAACCGGTCGTCACAGAGGCATATAGCCCGGCATATTTATCCTCCCCGCGCAAAGGCAGGGAGTCCGACCCGGCAAGCACCGGCAGACCCTTTTGAGAGCCAAGAAGCATCATTGCCGGCTCGGGCCAACCGGCGGGCCTGAGCGTCGTATCGCAGAGGCACAGGGGCCCCGGACCGGCATGTTCCAGCAGTCGCTTCACGATCGCGCCGCGTCGAAACCACCACTTCCCCGGCGCCCAGTTCACGGCAGGAATGCCGCCGGCTGCCCTTATCGCCGCAACCGCCTCGTCGACAGGCAGTCTGCCCGGCAGGTCCGTATCAATAAGCCACGCCAGCATTTCGACTCCTTCGGCTGTCACAAGCTGGCGACCGGGCAGCAGCCATACCGGGTCATCGTTGTCGCGCCGGACCCTCAAGGCCATGCCTCCCGCCCCGCTTACCGGGTGGACGGTCACCCCGTCTGCCCGGAGCTTCCCGCCGGACAGTTCAGCAAAAGCATGGCAGTCGCGCCGCTCGGCAAAAATTGCCGCGTACACGTCTGACCGGCCGCAGGCGGCAAGATTCCGCGACAATGATCCGAACCACTCCGCAAGGCCGAACCTGCCGTACAGGTGTACGTGGGCATCAACGGTCCACCTTGCCGCAGCAATGACTCCGCCGATCATAGTTCGAACACCTCTTCCCGATAGCGCCGGATCACCAGGTCCCATTCGAACTTGTCCCGGGCATAGCCCCTTCCCGCCGCTCCCATGCGATGCGCCGTTTCGGGATGCTCATTCCAGTAGTCAAGACACCCGGCAAACTCTGCCGCGTTGTCGAAATACAGGCCGCCGCCGGACTGGGCCACATGTTCCCGCGTCACGGCGCAACGGGCATGGACCAGGCAGGGCACGCCGCATGCCCATGATTCCATCATCACAATCGAAAAGCTTTCGTTTACCGAAGGCTGGCAGAAGACCGTTGCCGCGGAATACGCGTCTTTCTTATCCTGGTCAGACACAAAACCGAGGTCAAGTATCTGCCCCTGCATATCAGGCGGGATTGGCAGGCTGGCCGGGCCCACCAGCACGAGTTTCATGGCCCCGCCGCGCGCCTTCTTGTATGCGGCAAAGTATCGGATCAGCATATCAACATTCTTCGTCGGATCCTTCCGTCCCGCATACAACACGAAAGGTTCTGCTATCCCGTACTTCTGGCGAAAACGTTCGGCCGACGATTCAAACCGGGTTTCCACGCCCTCTCCAATCAAGAGACATTTGTCCTCCTGGAGCCCGTAGAGGTCCCGCGCCAGTGCCATCTCAGAGCCGGTATGGAAGACCACCTTCCTGACGCGCCGGAACAGTTCCCTGGTAATTGAAAGCTTCGCATAGCCCTCATTGTGCAGGCACGCAATCAGAATTGAGCGCTCGGCACAGACCTGCGTTGCGTAATAGGTGATGCCAAAAGGATATGGTATGAAGCATATCCACCTGTACTGATCACATGCCCCGGCCAATCCCTGCACCAGGGCAGGACTGCTCACATGCATGGCCATGAAGCGTTCTTCGTCCGTTCGGCTCAAGGGGTAACCATCGATAATCCGCGTATTCAAGTCACTGAATTCAACCATGTGGATTGGAGCCACCGGGTAGCGGTGAATCCTGATGCCGTCTTCCGTCGCGATTCCTTCAGAGTAGTGGTTCGTGTGCCAGTTGTGAGTCAGATCCAGGGAGCAGGTTGTCCAGACATCGACATCCATTCCGCTGCGAGCAAGGCGGAGTACCGTTTGGCGGCACTCTGCCTCGGCGCCGCCACCGGCCGCCGCCCCGTAGAAAGAGACTACAAAGGCAACCCTCATGCACTCTTCCCGCTCTTCAGACGGCGGATCTCTTCCTCAAGCATGCGCAGGCGTTCCGGAACGTGTTCCCCTTCGTATTCGTCCAGCCGCCGCCCCAGCTGCTCTACAAGTTCCAGCCGCTTCCGGTTCTCGGCAAGCAGCGTCCCCGCCGCCAGGGTCTTCTCGCCCGAGATGATCTTGGCAAATTCGTTCAACACCCTGACAACGCTCGCGTGGAACACGGACAGCCCCAGTGCCCTGAACCCGACGCGGCGGCACAGCCTGCCCAGGAACCCCGTGTTCTCCCCCAATCCGTACACCCACCTGTTTGCAGCGCGGATATTGGTCAGCAGATCCTCCTCGGGTGCTGTCTCTATGGCAGGTTCCGGTATCCCGCCCCCGGCCTCTTTGATCCGCCGTTGTATTTCCACCACGATCTTCTCGACATTGGGCTTCTCGTCCATAACCACCCCCGCGTTCTGCTCTTACACAAACACTCTCTCCCGGTAACGCCTGATGACGTGCTCCCACTCGAACTCGGCACGGACATAACTGCCGCCTGCTTCTCCCATGCGTTTCGCCATTTGCCGGTTCTCCTGCAGGTAGTCCAGGCAGCCTCCGAATTCCGCAGCTCGACGGAAATACAGTCCGCCGCCGGAACGGACAACATGCTCCCGCGTAACCGTACAATCACCATGGACCAGGCATGGCACACCACAGACCCACGACTCCATGATCACGATGGAGAAACTCTCATGAACAGAAGGCTGACAGAACACCGTGGCTGCCGCGTACGCGTCCTTCTTGTCCTGTTCCGGAATGAAGCCCAGGTCGACAACATCCGGCCGTATCTCCGGCGGTATGGGGAGAGTGCCGGGGCCGATAAGGACCAGCTTCAGGGGACCTGGCCGGGCCGCCTTGTAGGCCGCAAAGTAGTGAATCAGCACGTGGACATTCTTCGTGATGTCCTTCCGTCCCGCGTAAAGGATGAATGGGTCGCTGATTGAGTACTTTGCCCGGAAGCGGTCCGCGGAAAACTCGAACCGGGTATCCATCCCTATTCCCATCACCATGCCCTTGCCGGAGGGGATGCCGTACAACCGGCCTGCCAGTTCCTTTTCAGAAGCGGCGTTGTAGACAACATTCTTTACGCGCCGGAACATGTCCCTGACCACTGCCATGCGGGCATAGCCCTCATCATGAAGGCACGGGATCAGTATGGATTTCCCCGGGCACACCTGTGTGCCGTAGCAGGCCGTACCGAACAGGTAGGGAATGAAGCATACCCACTGGTAACGGTCACACGCCGCTGCAAGGCCGCGCAGCAGGCCGGGACTGCTCACGTGCATCGCCATGAACTGTTCCTCCTCGGCGCGACTCAGTGTCTTGCCTTCTATGAGGCGGTTGTTCAGGTCGCGAAAGACTCCCATGTACATCGGCAGGGCCCGGTACCTGTGAACAGTCAGGCCTTCATCCTGCGTGACACCTTCCCGGTAATAGCTGGTCTGCCACCCGTGGCCCAGGTCCAATGCACAGGTGGTCCAGATATCCACCTCCATGCCGCTGCGAGCAAGGCGGATTGCCGTGTTACGGCATTCCGCCTCGGCTCCACCGGCCGCCTTGGGGCCATAGAACGGGGCTACAAAGGCCACTCTCATCGAAGCCACCATCTCCCTCCCGCCTGCCTTGAACGGGGACAACGCGGGCATGGAACAACATGCACTGTTTTGACTCTGGCAGAACCCACCGGAGGGGTCAAGCAACGGGAGTGATCCGCAGCTGCAGCGTCGCCGGTGACAGAGGTTCCGCGGATACGGCAGGTCTAACGGATGACCGCCATCTCGTATTCTTCGACCCGCGGGATCACGAAGCTCACTGTATTCCCCCTGGCAACGATCCCGGCTTTCCGCCCGGACATGGCCAGGAACGCATGACTCGGACGGCCGGAGCCGCGCGGCAAGCGCACCTTCACGTTCAACGGGCCAAGGGGGATTGCCTCGGACGAGGGTCTCTCTCCCGACGCCCAGTTGATCAGGTGCAAAACAGTATCGCCGTTCGCGCCCCGGCGAAGCGTTGTTTCGACGAACTCGTCGCCTCCCTCGACTTCAACCGGCGGGCGCACCAGCAGGTTCGCGGCATTGCGGAGCAGGATGCGGATCTCCGGGAACCGGTACCGCAGCGAGAGATGCCCGATCGTCGAGGGAATGAATATCGCCCTGCCCTTCCCGAAGCGGTTCAGAACCGCGGCCGGATGATCGGAGACCGGCGGCAACGCCGCATACCGTCGCGGCATCTTGCCGTGGTAGTACAGCAGGGCACGGGCGGATGCCGCCTGTTTCACGAGATACCAGTATTCCGGACATGGAAGAACGTCCTGGCTCAACCCGACTGTCAACCCGTTCCGGGTTCTCACGCCGAAATAGTCCAGGCCCGAAGGGCCGATCATCCCGCCGATCACACCGGCGCCAAGCACGTCGGCCAGTGCGAAGTTCTTCCGGCGATTCCCGTTCTCATCGAAAAGACCAGTGTCAAACGTGGCCAGCAGGCAGCCGCCTCCAGCAACAAACCTGCGCAGTTGCGCAGCAAGCCGATCACTCATCGCACTGACCCCGGGGAGAATAAGCAGTCGTATACGGGCCGAAAGCCTGCCTTCGAGCAGGGCATCCTCGTCGGCAACGTCGAACGGATAGCCCGAACGCGTCAGTGCCGCATACAGGCCATTGAACTCTTCCGCATGCCGGGACAGCGACAGGCGACTTCCCGAGGCGTCACGCTTGTGCACATCGTCACCCGAAGCGGCATTGATTGTGCCGGCCAGTTGCCGGTTGAGCGGACTGTCCAGGACAGCCGCCGCTGCCATCGATTCACCGTTGGCCAGGGATTCCCGGTACTCGTGCAAAAGATGGTTGAACCGGTACACCATCCTCGTGCCGGGCGCCTTGTCCGCGGGACGGTAGACGAGGAACCACGGATTGGCGCCATTGGAGATGGTGCCGGCATACATCCGTGCGACCTCGCCGCGCGGGTGGACGTGGTAGTCATAGACTTTGTACCCGCTGTCGCAGAAGACCACCCTGGCCCGTCCCATGGCACGGCACTCCATCTTCCTGGCCGCCAGGCCGGCGTGGAACGGAAATTCACCGCCAAGGGGCCCGTAGCCGATGAATCCGCCTTCTTCGCCAACGAGATTGGTGCAGGCCAGGGTCTCCTTCATCTGGCGGCTGTCGCCGCCATTGCAGTAAACCACTGCTCCGGGGTTGTGCCTGTGCAACCCGCGGACAAACGCCTCGGTATACTCCACCGGCATGCGTGTCATGAAAGCCTCGTAGTCCGCCCGTAACGACGGTGGACACGCTGAGGGACTGTCGGGCAATTCCGCACCGGAGACGGCCCTGAATGCCGCCCGGCAATGCGGGCACCAGCAGTTGTCCTTGACGGGACCGTCCAGGAACACACCGTCTATCGGGTAACGTCCCAGGTCCTCCGCCATCTTCTCCGACCAGTCACGGAATGGTCCGCGGCAGCAGATTTCGCCGCCGTCGCCGTAGATGACTTTCGGCCGGCCGTCCGGCCCGACCACGTAGTGGTCCGGCGGAAACGTATCGGGCTTGAACCAGTGGCAGTTGAAGTAGACGATGATACGCAACCCGTGCTTGTGCGCGAGGGGAAGGTACCTGCCCAGCCAGTCCTCCCGGTAACCGTGGAAGTTCTTGAAGCAATAGGCCCGCGAGTCTTCCCCACCCTTGCCCTCGAACATGCTGAAGTTGACCAGCAGGTGTTCGACGTCAAAGCCGGCCTTGCGCTTCCATCGAATCAACCGTTCTGTCGCGGGAAGGCTGCGCTCCGTCTGCGGCCTGTAATCACAGGCATGTGCCATGATCGCGATGGGCTGCTGCCACCACGGCCTGTTGTCCCGGGACGACATCGCTTTCTTCATGCGGGAAACGATGCCGGAAACACAAACTGGAAAGCAAGCACTTCAGGGCATGTCGACAGCAAGCACTTCGAATTCGCGCAGTTCAGGCAGGACCACGCGGCCAGATCGAACGGGGAGTGATTTGCCGGATGTGAGTGAACGGACAGCTGCTGCTCCTGTCCGCACACGCAATTCCACGTTTCTGAGGGGTACGACCTGTTCAATCGGTCGCGTCATGGCGCCTGTGTAATTCACGAGGTGGATTAGCATGGTACCGTTCCCGGACAGGGACCGTCGTGCAGTCACTTCAACCAGTCCCGGCTGGCAATGGACTACCACTGGTGGGGCGGCGTGTCGTCCCAGGAGATCGGCCACAAACCACCTGTAGTCCTCGATCCCGTAAACCCCGTAGAGCTCAAAGAATGTGCCGGCAATGAAGTACACCGTCCCCTTGCCAACGCGATTACGTAGTATGAATGGATGCGCAGGTTTGCTCGGGGCACCCCAGTACCTGCCTGGCAATGGTTCGCACAGCCGCGCCAGCACACTCGTCCCCCTGTGCGGCGTGACGTCAACTGCCGCCAGCGGGGCCGGCACCAGTGTGGCCCCGCGATCAGGCCGTGCTGCCGGCTCAAACACAAAGTAGTCGTGCGACTGGTAGGTCCGGTATCCCCGGAATTGCGCGCCGGCAAGATCCGCCAGCCTGAAGTTGTCGAGGTGACGGAGTCCCCCGTCGTAGAGAGACCACTCGCTGTCGGCAAGGATCGTCCCGCCACGCCGTACAAACTCGCGCAGCACCCCGGCGGTTCGCTCTGCCACGCAGGCCATGGTGGGCAAAACCAGCACGGCATACCGGGCAAGCGATGAGAGGTTGAGTTCCGTTACCACGTCAAAGGGCATACCGGACCGCGCCAGCATGGCCGTGGCGCCACGGAACGATGCGGTGTAGTTGCCTATTACATCTGCAGGCCCATTTGCCGCGGAGCGATACAGGTCCGTTTCGGCACTCGTCTTCCGGTAGTGCCGGTGCGTGTCGAACGAGAAGAATACTGCCACGTCGGCCATGCTTTCCGTCCGCTGGTACAGGCGGTCATGCCGCCGGTCGAACCGTATGATGTCCCGTGCGGCACGTCCCGAAGGGCTGTCCAGCAGGCGGGTCGGACCATGGATGCCGTACCAGAGGCTGGCATTGTTGGCCAGGGCCGAGGCATAACAGAGGGTGGTCTCCGCCGGCGTGTGAAGGTACCAGGACCATGGCTTGTGATCGCCCGCCATGAAGATCACCGTAGGTTTGCCACGCGCCACGGCCTCGCACATCTTCGCCGTCACCGCGGGACGCCACGGGTCGGCCTGGGCGGGCGCCCCGTAGAAGAAGAACCCTCCCTCGGTGCCGATGATATCGTTTGTCTGTGACAGCGCATCCATTTCCGCGGCATCGGCGTCAGGGTTCATCACATCGAAATTAATGTAGGAGATCCACGACCTGTCCGTCTCTTTGACTGCCCCGTGGATCGCACCGCAGAACTCTTTGAATACCTGCGCCGCGAAGGCATCGGCGGCATCGCCCGCGGATGCCAACAGGGAACGTCCCGTTTCCTTCCTGAATCTCTTCCGGCAGTGGCGGCAGAAGCATGTCCCCCGGGAGGGCCCGTCGAAGAATATGCCCGCAAGATCGAGCCCTTTCAGGCCCGCAAGCATGTGCAGGAAGTATTCCCTCCACGGCGAATTGAGGCATGGGGCGTAGTATGTGCCGTACGGCCTGTGGTACTTCCCCTTGCAGTCCACCTGCGCCCACCCGGCATGCCTGCGGACTTCGGGGCCCATGAGAATGTGGCAATTGACGTACAGGATCACCTGCAGGCCCTTCCGTCGGCTCGCGGCAAGGTACTCCCGCAGGCGTTCACGCGCTTTGCCGCCGCTGTGGACCAGCGAGTAGCCGTCGGCATACACGTGATAGAGCTGCTCAACATTGAAACCGAACCGGTTCCAGAGCGACGGAACCCGCATCGTCTGCTTCCATCCGCGTTCGAAGTTACACTGCAGCGCCGCTATGCGCATGTGGTGCGGCAACCCGGCGTTCGTGGCTCGTGATTTCATAGCCTGCCCTGTTTGTCGAACCATCGGCGGAACCAGGCGATGGCATTTGCGTTGGTCATACCGGCACAATGGCCGCCTTCAAACCATGTATCCTCGAAATGGTCCTCAACGCCGAGAAGCCTGTAAACCCGTCTGATGGCATCACGGCCCTCCTGCATGGTGCGCCGCCACTCGACACGTTTTTCAGGAGGTATGCCGAGATCGTCGAGCCCGTCGAAAATCCACATCGGGCGGGGCGCGATGAGCATGCCCGCGGGCGCTATGCCTATCGGTTCGATTCCGTGCGGCTGCAGCGTGATGCTACGGTCCATCAGCATGCGATGAAAGTAACCGGGCGGAGCCGGGCGCGCTGGTGTCGCAGCGCCGGTGCTTGACACGATGCAGGTTGTCACCCGTTCGTCTGCGGCGGCAAAGAGGTAGGTCATACCGCCGCCACCGGAACATCCCAGTGAGCCGATACGAGAGGGATCCACATCATCACGACCGGCAAGCCAGTCAAGCGCGCGTATCTGGTCCAGCAGTCGGAGGCCCACATTGGACACACCCAGCGCCGCCATCCTGGCACCCCACCTGCCCGGATCTGTCTCGCCAAGTTCACCCTGTCCCCGGCCATCAGGCACGTAAACCAGGCAACCGAGCTCGCGCGCAAGGTGATAGGGCATGTACTCCAGTTCATTCCCCCACTGGGTCCGCGGGGGCGAGTCGACCTCATCACCGGCGTAACCGTCCTTGCCGGGTCCGCTGCCGTGAAGATGGAACAGCACGGGCAATCTCCCCCGCGCATTGCGCGGGCGCACCAGGAAACCAGGCACCCATATGCCCGGCTCCGTCTGGATGAGCCATTTCTCACGGACACACGTGCGCCCCTCCTGCCGTTCCACCATCCGCGGTTCGAGATCACACGGCCCGGCAGCATTGAATTCCAGCCACTGCCGCCAACGGCGTCGCATCCGTTCCCGCCACGCGGTAAATTCCTCAGCCGTGGCACCGGGCCGGGGGCTTAGCTTCTCGCGGTAGCGTTCGTCCATGTATGCGGGCGACTGCCTGACCTGGTACGTGTACCGCGGTTCCACACAGGAACCAGGGTCGACGACAAGAGCAATACCACCGGAGCCAGGGACAGTCAGCGCAACCTTCACCCTGCTTTTCCCGCGCAAGTCTCCGGTCCCTTCGACCTGGAGGGGAACGAACGATTGCGAGGCCGGATCCATCGAAACACTTTTGGACCACCCACCAGTCCCCCCGCGCAGACGCCAGCCGGCAGGTCCGGTGACCTCAGCCGTCACGCCTTGCAGAGCGCGGCAAGCGTAAAGCATGACATGCGCACGCGCCTTACTGTCTTCCAGATGAAACCCACCGAAGCTGTTGGCCGCAAAGAAACGCGAACCGGAGAAGAACGGTGGTTTGTCCAGGAACGACAGTACCATCAGGCCGCGTTGCTTTTCCTCCGGCAGCATCCAGTTCTCCAGCAGGGAGAGAGAAGGATCCGCCACCACGTTGGAAGCCGGCTCTATCCTGCAGTACAGGTCGACCGGCGCACTCGAGTCAAAGGCATGGGCATCCGGCGTCATGGCGAGGAACGAATTGGCGCAGAACCGTGTTCCCGGCGCCAATTCAACCGTGTCGTAACGCAGTTCACTGGAAGATTGCGCGAACTCGCCGGGTACCGGCAGCATCCCGCAAACACCGCGCAGGTGATCGGTTGCCGCCCCGAGGAAGGCGTGCATAGTGCCATCCTGACCCGCGTGCACCAGCCGGATGGTCGAACCCTTCCTGCAGACATGACCTCCCCAGTAGATTTCGGTTTCCTCGTACGGATCGCGCCGGCCGTCAGTGACAACCCACCTGTCACGCGGCCAGGGATTGAAGGCAAGATGCACCCAGGGAGTGAGGTACTTCGTCTCGTGGCCGGTATTTGTTATTGCCAGGGTGCACTCGATACAACCACGGTGCGCGCTGTAGGTGAATGTCTTGTCAAGAACCAGGCCGTCAATATGCAGCTCACTGACTTTTTCCGGCCAGTTTGCCATCCGCATGAATCCGTTCGGCAGATTCCAGTAGTGGCGAAGATGCACCCTGAATCCGTCCGGGCCGGTTTCCCGGTCGATCACCTCGTGCGCGGCAACCCAGCTGGATCCGGGGTACTGTTCTTCCGCAAAGAGAACGCGGAACAACCCGCCTTCGAGAAGGACCAGGGGATGGACGAGTTCCGTGCCGGCATGCTTCCACGACACGATCCTGCCCCCGTTGCGGGGAGACAGGACAATGCGATCCGTACCGCCGCTCCAGGCAAGGTCGGTCGGGTCCGTAACTGTTTCCGCGTCCGGTCTCATAGCCCAAGCAGGCGGATGGCGTTCTCCCGGGCTATCTTCCTGAAGGCCGCATCTGACAACTTGCCTTTCGCCTTCAGGTCCTTCAGGAACCCGGCCAGCGGCAGGTCCTGTTTTGCGTGGCAGATGTCCGTGCCGAACAGCAGGCGATCCTGGAACTCGTTGAGGAACTTGACCGCGTGATCAGGGTCTCTCGCCAGCGAGTTGTACCCGCTGCCCGCCGACAGGTCACCCAGCAGGTTCGGGTAGCGCCGGAACAGTTTCGGCACGACCCCCTCCTCACGCACCGGGTACCTCGGGTAGGTTCCCCGGTCTGCCGTTGTATCGAGAACCCCCATTTCCGACCAGAAGGCAGGACCGTGCCCGAGAATCTTCAGCTTTGGGAAACGGGCCAGGGTTCGCTCAAGCTGCGGTAACCCCATGTCGTCGTAGAATCCGTAAGTCCCGCCGATCCGGTCGGCAATATCGAATATGAAAGGGAACCCGATCTGCTCGCAGTGGCGGAACAGGTTCTGGCAGCGCAGGTCCTCGAAAGGCAGGTTGGGCATAACTTCGCCCATCCCGCGAAATCCGCGGCCCCGGTAGTGCTTCAACCAGATATCGAACGGGGCGTCAGGCGAGTTCGTAAGCCCGCGCGGGTCCAGGTTGCAGAAGGGAATGAACCGCCCTGCAGACCGTTCGCACATGTCCAGTATTTCCTCGTTGGACTGTGGCAGGTACACCTCGGGCCCGATGAGCGGAAGAAGAACTCCTCTCTCAATCTCCAGCTCGTCGTACCGTTTGAGCACCTCGTCGGGCGTTGCGAATGTCGTGTGTCCGTCGGCCGGCGGGCAACCGGCCCGGTATGCATGGGCGTGTATGTCTATGAACATGATGCCTCCTCAGTGTTCGGGTGATAACCGCTGACCTATGAATATGGCTGACAGCAGGGTGAATATGTACGCCTGCAGGAAAGCCACGAATATCTCTAGAAAATACACAAAGAGGGCCAGCGGAACGGCCGGCAGCGCCCAGAGACCGAATGTCACAACAAGCCCCAGCAGGGAAAAGATCACAAGGTGACCTGCAAGCATGTTGGCGAAGAGACGGACCATCAGGGCGCCCGACTTTATGACCAGTCCCAGCATTTCTATCGGAACCAGGATGACAAGGACCGGCCACGGGACCCCGTGCGGCACGAACCCGCGGACAAACCCGACCAGGCCCTGTTTGTAGATCGCCCCGAAAACCATGAATATGAACGTGACCGCCGCCAGTGCGCCGGTGACGTTGACATTGCTCGTGGCCGCATAGAAACAGGGGACCAGGCCCACAAGGTTCATCGTGAGGATGAATATGAAGAACGAGCAGAACAGTGATGCCAGGGCGCAGCCATCCTTCTCCCCCAGGTGCGGGATGGCAATGTGGTCGCGGATGAATTTCACATAGAATTCCATGAGATTATATGCACCGTGAGGGATTTCCGAACGGCGCCGACAACACATCCACAGCAGGACAACCAGAAGGGCAGCCGACAGTACCACCATGAGTCCGTGATGGGACAGCCAGGCCGGAAGAGGGAACGGCAGCCCGGCGGGGGCCGTATACCTGCCATCTGCCATGTGATGCAGTATGAAACCCTGGACGTCGGGCGCCTGCTCAGGGCTCGATGCTGTGACCATGTTGGTTATGGGGTCCATTCCCGTTGCTCGTTTCTTCCTGCCTACCAAAGGTGCCGCACGGGGTCAAGTCACCGGTCCCCTGCGCCGTCCCCTTTGCCTGCACCTGCCCTATCGAGGGCACGGACGGCTTTCCATGTTTCGTAGAAGCCGTAGAACAGGCCGGCAAAGAGTCCGACTATCAGCCAGATCCTTCCGGTGCCATAGCGCCGGTCCAACCAGTGCCCTCCCAGCCCGAACAGCAGCATTCCCCCGGCCATAACACTGCCGAGGTTGAGCATCTGCCCCACTAGTACCCGTCTGTTGGACGTTGCTGAGCCCTGCCTGTTCTCCTGTTCCATAATCCAAGTGTGGTATCAGCACCCTGGTCCGTCCACAAGAAAACACAGGTCCGGCAGCCGGAAGATGTTGGCAGGCTGACTGGAATAGGTTAGCATCATGGTGAAGAAGACAAATGCAACGGGGCACGTTATGAATCACCTGAAGATCATCCACGAGTTCCTGCAGGCACACCGTGACCCGGAAGACATACCGGCCACCGGGTTCCCGTTTGTGACCATTACCCGGCAGGCTGCGGCGGGCGGACACCTCCTGGCACACGTGACCACCACCGATTTCATCAAGTACCCCGAAGAAGACGTTCTGCAGGGCTGGCACGTTTTTGACCGGGAGCTTTGTGAACTCATCGCCCAGGACCCGGAGCTCGAGACGTCTGTTGAATCCCTGATGGCCGAGCGGTACCGCCCCGAAGTCTCCGACTTCGTAGAGAGCCTGTTGACGGGCCGGTCCAAGCAGTTTCTTCTGCAGAAGAAGACTTTCCGCATCGTGCGCATGCTGGCCACCATAGGGAAGGTCATCATTGTCGGCAGGGGTGCCCAGTGCGTTACCCAGAGCATGGCCCAGGGAATTCACGTGCGCCTGGTGGCCCCGGCTGAACAGCGTATCCGATGGATGATGCGTAAACTCAACCTGTCGCGCGAAGAGGCCCGGAAGATGACGGAGTCCCAGGACAAGGAGCGACGGGTCTACACGAAGGATGTGTTCGGGAAGGACATTGACGACCCGCTGCTGTACGATGCGACATTCAACAGCGCCAGGATGGACATGCACGAGATGTCCCGGACGATCACCGAGATGGTCCTGTTCCGCGCCGCAAAGCAGGGCCGCGAGACCCCGGGCGGGGCAAGGTAGCGGAGATTCCTACAGTTCAATCTGCAGGCCGAGTTCCACAACACGGTTCGGCGGCAACCTGAAGAAGAGCGCCGGGTTCGACGCGTTGTGCGACAGAAACGAGAACAGCTTCCTCCTCCAAAGGGTCATTCGCGACTGTTCGCGAAACACAAGAGTCTCCTTACCGAGGAAGAATGTGGTCCTGGCCGGGTCCAGGTTAAGGCTCTCCTCGCGGATCCGGCACAGGACCGCCGGCAGGTTCGGGTTCTCGCTGAACCCGTACTTGACGAGGATCCCGTAAATCCCCTCGCCGTGATTCACCACCTCAAAACGTTCCGACTCGGGCACCGAGGGTACCTCCTCTGTTCCCACGGCAAGTATAACAGTCTGCTCGTGGAGCACCCTGTTGTGCTTGAGATTGTGTAATAGCGCACGGGGAATACCTTTCCAGTTACCAGAGAGGAACACGGCCGTCCCGGGCACCCGCGTGGGCTTGCTCCGCGCGATATCCCCGACAAAGATGGGGATATCAAGTGCCTGCGCTGCAACAGTCTTACGAAGTATCGTCCGCCCCTTGCGCCAAGTCGACATGAGCAGATAGACGGCAAACGCCAGAAGGAGGGCGACCCAGCCCCCAGATAGCACTTTTGCCACGTTACTCAGGAAGAATGCGATGTGTATCAGGAGTAACAGCAGCATTACCGGCGCGATAAGGAGACTACTCCTGCCTTTCCAGTAGTCGCGGACAATCCCGAGGAACAACATGATCGTCAGCAACATCGCCGAAGACACTGCAATGCCGTATGCAGCGGCAAGGTTGCCCGACTCCCTGAATCCGATGACCAGCCCTATTGTCGTAACAAACAGTGCCATGTTTACAACCGGAACGTAGACCTGGCCGATATGGCTGGCGGAAGTGTGAACAATCGAAACGCGCGGCCACAATCCGAGCTGTACCGCCTGCCGGGCGAGCGAGAACGCACCGGTGATGACAGCCTGCGATGCAATGACCGTGGCAAAAGTTGCAAGGATCACCAGTGGGTAGGTCAGCCGGGCGGGGGCCAGCTGGAAGAAGAGGTTCTCGGCGTTGCCGTCGGGACTGGCCAGCAGCACGGCGCCCTGTCCGAAGTAGTTCAGGAGGAGGCTCGGGCATGCAACAAGGAACCATGCCCTCCGTATCGGAGTCCTGCCAAAGTGACCCAGGTCAGCGTACATGGCTTCCGCTCCCGTCATCACCAGGAAGACGGAGCTGAGGACAAGGAAACCAAGCCACCCGTTGTCTACAAACAACCTGATAGCCCACCATGGGTTCAGGGCGAGGAACACAACCGGCTCACGAACGGCGGCAAGAAGCCCCAACACGGCCATCGTGGCAAACCAGACAAGCATGACGGGGCCGAACACGAAGCCGATCTTGGCGGTGCCCCTCCTCTGGAAAAGGAAGAGAACGGCGAGAATGGCCAGCGACAAGGGCACCACGTACGGGCGAAACAGCGGGGTGGCACGGTTGAGCCCTTCCACCGCGCTCAGGACGGAGATGGCCGGGGTAATGGCCGCATCGCCCGACATCAGGGCCGCGCCAAGAATACCGAGCAGCATCAGTCCACGCGCCCGGCTGGTCAGCCCTTCCCTGTCTTTGGCTACCAACAGGGTCAGGGCAAGGATCCCGCCTTCTCCCTTCAGGTCAGCCCGCAGAAGAAAGACCATGTACTTGATGGATATGATGAGAATGAAGGACCAGACAATAAGGGACAGTATGCCGAGAATGTTGTCCTGCGTTACGGGAAGGCAGTGATGGCCTGAAAAACACTCCCGCAAGGCGTAGAGGGGACTTGTGCCTATATCACCGAACACAACGCCCAGGGCCGCAACGGCAAGCCCATGAAGCCCTCTGGATGCAGGCTTGCCGGCCGGGTAACCGTTCTGGCCTGCATTTGGTGCATCAGCCTGCCTGTCCCCATTGTTCGGAGTACTCATTCCATTGGTTCCATCACAAAGCCGTGAAACCTATGCCACCCCCCCTCCGAAAGCAAGAAGGCACTTTTTGTTTGACCCCCTTTCCGGAACCTCTACGATGTGTACCCGTGACAGTCCTGACTTGCCAGACTGATTGCGTTCTCCCATAAGCTCCTGGCCTTCAAGGGAATACGCGGATTCTCACAGAAAGTTGAGTGTTTGTGACATTGTTGATTGTCAGTATACTGGTTGCATTGTCGGTTTCGTTCCTCTGTTCCCTTATGGAGGCCGCCCTGCTCAGTCTAACCCCCGGCCAGATGGCCGAACTCCAACGGAAACACCCCAAGGAAGGTGCTGTATGGCAAGGACTTAAGCAGAACATCCAGAGGCCTATCACTGTCATCCTGACCCTCAATACCGCCGCCAACACCCTGGGAGCTACGGTGGCCGGGTCGCAGTTCGCCGTCGTCTTTGGGCACACCTGGATAGCGCTGTTCTCCATCTCCCTCACTTACGCGATGCTTCAGTTCACTGAAATACTGCCCAAGTCGCTGGGGGTACGTTTCAACATGGCCATCGCCCCCTACATGGCACGTCCTCTGGCCGGGCTGCTCTTTGTAATGTCCCCCATCATCCGGTTCATCACACTCGTAAACCGGGTATTTGTCGCCGCCCCGAAGGAAAAACACGGCGCCACCGCCCTGCAGGAGATTGAGGCACTCGCCGGTACAGCACGCCTCGCCAACGTGATCGGAAAACACCAGGAACGGATCATTCAGACCACGACCCGGCTTTCCCGCCTCACGGCAAAGGATGTGATGGTCCCGCTTGACCAGATAACGTTCCTGTCCGCAACTCAGCGGCTTACTGACGCGATAATCACGGCACACATGGACCCGCACACGCGTTTTCCAATCATCGAGGGAGACGACAGGAACAAGATCCTCGGTTACATCAACTTCAAGGAGCTCGTCTATCGTGCCCGCACAAACCCTGCGGACCCTACCTTGCGCGGGATCATCCGCCCCATCGGGTTCGTGGCGCCCGCCACCACCTGCAACCTTGTCCTACGGTCATTCGTTGATGAGCACATGCACATAGCCATCGTGTACGATGATGCCGCGAAACAGACACTCGGCCTCTTGACCCTCGAAGATCTGGTCGAGGAACTCGTGGGCGAGATTGAGGATGAGTTCGATCACCTGCCCAAAATGTGCCAGGCGTTGTCAGGTGGCGTATGGATTGTCGGCGGAGGCGTGCCCGCAACCGATATGTTTGCGCGCGTCGGCATGACACCGGAAACTACAAAAGACGTTGTCTCGCCCTGGCTCATCGCCAGGCTGGGCAAGCTTCCCAAGATCGGTCAGGTCATCAATGTCGGGGAAAAAGACATCACCGTTCGCCGCATAAGGCGGGGAAAGATCTTTGAAGTTCTCGTGACTCCGCACGGCCTTGCACCGAGGGAATTCATGTAGAGCAAAGGCGGATCACGCCAAGTTCGATCCGCCAAGTTTCTGGGGACCGAGAATCCCGCCCGAGACGATCATCTTGACGCCCTCTTCCACCGAGATGCCGGCCGGTTCGACTTCCTTTTCCCGCACGATTATGAGGAACCCCGTAGTGGGGTTCGGCGCCGTAGGCACAAACACCTTGTGGCAGGCATGGCCCTTCTCATCGACTATGTCGCCCGTGATGAACCCGAAACTGCGCACGCCGGGCCTGGGAAATTCCACCAGGACAACCGACTTGAAGCTGGTCTTATCTGATGCCGCAAGAACATGGACCGCCTGTTTCGAAGCGCCGTAGATTGTCTTCAGCACCGGCACTCGCATCAGGATCCGTTCACCGAAAGAGACCATCCTCCGCCCTATCACCAGGCTGGCGAAGAGCCCAACGAAATACATGACGATGACCAACAGCAGTATTGCCACCACCGGCAGGACAAAACCGGGCAATCGTCCCGCGTAGCGTTCCACGTAACGTTCCAGCAGCGGACCCAGTATCCCACTGGCAAGGCTGAACAGGAATTTCAGGATGAGGAACGTGATGCCGACCGGCAACAGGAGAAGAAGCCCGGAAACAAGGCGTTTACGGATATGCTGCATCAGCCTGAACCGCTTCCCGGGTTTCTCGATGCCTTGTTCGTACGTGTCTGTCATGCCGCACATCCCTAGTATTTTCAGGGTTCTGAAGTCAATGGCATTCTGCCGTTTCTGGTAGTGCCTCACTGACGCGGGGCGGTGACATGTAGGGCCGGACTTTACGTCCGGGCCCTGCTCTGCAGCATGCGCTTCGCTTCACTGCAGGGCCCCGTGGGCAGCGACGCGGTTCGACAGGCTCACCGCATGCAAGGTCGCGCCCTACATACGCTGCATGACTGGGTGATGCCTTACTTTGTCCGTTTCCTCTTCCCGCTGCCGGCTGTTCCTGATAGAGGGTGTTCCTGTCACGCGGAAGGAAACCCCTATGAAACCTGACCTGTCGCGTCCCCGGTACTTTTCCGGCAACACCATGAAGGGAACGACGCTGTCTCTCCGGCTTAAGCTCCGCCATGCCCGCTTCTGCACAACAGAGGGCCGGAGGGCTGAGTGACCGTCGCAGCCTGGAAGAAGCAGATCAGGACCCGGCTGGCCGGTTCACACGCGCGCCGCAAGATGCTGGTCCTTTCGTTTTCCACCTCCATCTTCTCAATCGTTCTCGGCGGTGCGGAGGTACTTCTGCCCCTCTGGGCGACAAAGGTACTCGGCTGGGATGCATCGCGATGGGCAGCCCTCCGGTCTGTCCGCTTCATGGCGGTGACCGTCGGCGTGATCCTGCTCGGCGCACTTTCCGACAGGTTCGGTCAGAAACGGATTGCACGGTTCTGCACCGTCGCCATGATCATCGCCCTGTCCCTCGCCGGGATCTGCGGCAGCGCAGGTCTCTGGATCCTGATACCACTGTACGGGCTGGCGGTCAGCACCGTATTCGTGAACCTGAACACGCTGGTGCAGGAGGTCTCCTCGCGCCGGCAGGGGCTCGCGAATGTGATCTACCGCAGTGCGGGCATGGCGATGGGCATCGTCGCACCGATCCTGGCCACAAGCCTGGCTGGTTGGTGGAACAGTTACCCGGCCGCCATGGCCTTCCTCGCCTCCGGACTCCTCCTGCTGATTCCACTGCTCCGTCCTGACGGCGACGAAACCACCGTCAAGCCGCTCGGGGACATCCGCAGGGAGATCGCCATGCTCTGGACGACATACCGCGTCGCCCTGGGGCAGAAGCACTTGATGCGGTACATTGTCTTTTCGCTCCTCTGGCTGAACCTGACGGCCTCGGTAGGCGCATTCGCCGCCATCCGGTTCACCCAGGACCTGCGCTTCACCGACCAGCAGTTCGGCTGGATCAGCTCTGCGGCCGGCATCCTTACCCTGGCCGTAGTCGCGCTTTCCGCCCTGTTCATGGACCGGATACCGTTGCGTGTGATCCACGTCATCAGCGGTTCGTCGGTAGGCCTGGGTTGCCTGCTGATGGGAATCAACGACACCCGGCTGCCTGCTGTCGCCGGGTTCCTCCTCTATTCATCTTCGGTCAACCTGCTGCTTGGCCCGCTGAGCATGTGGGTCAGCCGCGCCGCCGGTGAAGCCAGCAGGACATCGGCCTTCTCCGTTCACAAGGTTGCCGCGGCGCTCATCCTGTCCGTCACGATGGTGGTAGTCGGCGTACTGGAACGACTGTTCGGAATGAGACTTGTGCTCCTGGTTGGCGGCATACTGGCATCCATCTCCAGCTTCGGGTTCCTGCTCCTGGAGGAGCCTCCACGCATGAGGGACCGGCCTGCCGCAGGAGAGCGGTGACCGGTCCTACCAGTCTCCGCTGCAGGCATTTGTGGTCTGCCACCACGTCAGCTGTTCAATGTGGCCGTCAATAAAGACGGCGTTTCCGACAGGATGCGCAACGCCATTTATGATGCGGGGACCGTGCAACACTCCGACACTCTCCACCGGGTAGGCCCCGGCCGGCACCGTGTTCGCATCCGGCACCCCCGTCAGCTGGCAGTCGTACGGGCACGGTTCCACGTAGCCGAAACCGGCATCTGGCACGGAAACATAGTAACTGTCCGGGGCCGGCGGTGTGTCCTGGAGCAGCTCCTGCCTGCAGATGCGGACCGGCCCGCTTCCATCCTGCGCCGGTGCCTGCACGTTGAAGTCCGGGTGTCCATCCGCAAACAATAGCACCCGGTCGGCACCGACCAGGTCATAGAAACTCCTGTGACTGGCCTGTGAGTTCATCACGTAGCTGCGTACCGCCGGATTTGCCGGCCCTAACAGACTGCCGTCGGGCGCGGTCTCCCATCACATCGGTGCGAGCGAAGACCGGACAGAGATATGCTTTTAGGTCCCCCCCGCAGCGCCACAGGGTACCGTTGGTGATACAAGTGACGCCGAGACTGCCCCACCACACATCCGGTTTGCCGGGCCTTCTCGCGGTCCAGTCGTTCGTCGGGTCCGGATGTTGCACCCATTCCCGCCACACTATCCATCCCTGTCCCTCACCCCAGTAGACAGGATTGTATGGGTCATATGCTTCGTACGACCTGGAAGCAGGCAGGCACTGGAACTGGCAGAGGTGATTCAGCACGGCGACATGAAGATTGTGGAGGTTGTTCTGGCACTGCGTATTGCGGGCCCGGGAACGCATCCTGCCGATTACGCCCATGACCATGGATACCAGGATGACTATCAGCAGGGAAACTACCAGCGCCTCCAGGAGAGTAAAGCCACCCACTTCGGGCCGCGGTGTGTCCCGGCGCGGGCGGGTGAACAGGTTCGTGCGGCTGTTCTTCATTGCTGTACCACACAGTCAGTTTCGCACGAAACCGGGCCAATGCCAACTTCCTTGTTCATTTGCGGCGTACCGCTCATCAGCACCATCTTTGTTGACACACCCACCCTTTCCGTGGAGTGTCTTTTCCCTGTGCCCAGCCCTATGAGGAATTGACCATGAACTGGCGAATTGATGTGACCAAGTCACCCACGGATCTTACCGCCTGGCCAGCACGCGTCAGCATTCCGTTTCCGCGCGGAAGGAAGCCTGACGGGTTTTCGGCAAAGGGGCCCGACGGCAAGCTCGTTCCAGTCCAGTACCGTACGTTGACGACATGGCCGGACGGATCGCCTCGCTGGGTCCAGCTTGATTTCCAGGCACAGCAGGCCGGCCGGCACGTTGTTACGGACTCGGCTGCCGGCGCCCGGCCGACACTTCCTGTGGAGATCCGCCGGAAGGGAGATACACTGTTGGTATCGGTGGGCCGTCTCCATGTTACTCTCGACCCGGCTTCCACCGCAGTGCCGTCATCGATCACATGGGAAGGCAAGGCGTTGGCTTCGCCTGCTGCGCCGTTTCAGTTCATGGTCACCGGCACGGATGGCGTAAGCTACCCGGCGGGCAAACCATCCGCCGGTCTCAAGATCGAAGCAGAAGGACCAAACCGCTTCCAGGCATCCTGGGAAACAACGCACGCGGACGCAGCGGGCCACCGTCTGCTCGACGCCAGGTTCCGCATCGAATTCCTGGCCGGGCTGGAGGGATTCTCCCTCTCGTACCAGTTCTTCCACAAGTTGCCGGGTCACGACCGGCTGGAAGTTGCCGCCATCGAAGCCGCGTTCCCTTTTGACACGCTGGCCCGTGACGGCGGACAGGCCGTGGTAACGCAGGAAGCATATACTGAATTCTGGCTGCGGCGTTTTGTCCGCACCACCAACGCCGTTCCGATACTCCTTGACCTCACCAGGCGCGATCCCCACGTGGAGGACGGACCGGCAGTGCTGCAGGACACGACCAATTACCCGTGGTTCCTGATGCCTGACAAGGCCCGCCCCATGGGTCATGCCGTGGCTCTTGAGAATCGACTGGTGGCAGTCGCGTGTGCCATGCGGGATTTCGAGCAGCAGCGGCCAAAGACCCTCACCGTGCGGCCTGGCGAGATCCGGTTCGGCATATGGCCGAAACGCGCCGGTGTCCTCTCCCTGCCTCAGGGTCGCAGCTGCAGACAGGTGTTTCATTTCCGATTCTCGCCGCCGGCCATGGAAGCGGTCGACAACCTCCTGACACGGCCGGAACGATGCCACATCGAACCGGCTGCATGCTGGTTGGAGAAAGCCGACAGCGTTCATGCCGGTCCCACGTGGGATCCTCCGCACCTTCTCGCCGTGTCGGGCAGGGCGGAAACCTATCTCTCGGCTTTTCTTACCCGGGGCGCCTCCCGCTGGATTTCGGTCGGTGAGATGTTCAACTACGGGGACGTTCCGGAGACCGGCTACACGATGGGATACATCACCCTCGGAAGGTCACCCGCGGAAGCCACGGGCCGGGAGTACCATCTTCGTTCGGACGGAGGACTCCACGACCTGCTCCACACTGCAGACCATCAACCGCCCGTCTGGGCCAACAACGAGTATGACGGTATTTACTGCTGTATGCTGGAGGCCCTTCGGGCGCGGGATCCTCGTCTTCTGCAGAACGCACAATCGGCCGCCCGTCATCAGATCGAGGTCGATTTCGTTCACTATTCGGACTACTGGCAGCATCACAGGTCGACGCCGGCTCACACGTTCGACCATGTGACCACTACCTCATCGATCCCGAGCCACCAGTGGACCCAGGGCCTGTACTACTACTACGCGGTGACCGGGGACGATGATGTGCCGGAGGTGGTGCGCGCCATATGCGACTATGACCTCATGCATATCCAGCGCCCCGAACTGGCAGATGCGCTGCAGTTCGACCGTGAACTGGGTTGGACCGTACTGGCGCTTGTGTTCGGATACGAATTGACCGCCGAGAAAAAGTATATCGACGCGGCAAAGAAGATCATACACCGCCTGATCGGCCTGGCAGACCAGAAGGACGGCGAGGAGTACGAAAAGAAGCATCCCACGAGCCGGCGGCTGACGATTGCCGGGCTGGGAGGGGGCTTCAACGTCAACACGATCCCCCTGGCCGTGAAGTCATACCACCAGGCCACCGGTGAGAAGTGGGCCTACGACCTGGTCAGGGAGTGGGTGGCCTTCGGCATGACGAATCTGAATGACCGCAGCACCGGTGGCAAACTCACCGAGTTGTTCTTCGAATCGCTCTGCTACGTTTGTGATCGGGAACACACAACCCGATACCTCAAGGACAGTATCTGGCACCTGGTGTCATTCTTCCGCGGGAATGCGACATTGGGCTGGATCAATGCAGACGGGCCGCTGACAACCAAACAGTTCACTCGCATATACCGCGGGCTCATCAACTACCTCTCCGCCCTGTCAAAAGCCGGCCTGCTGGAATGGGCCGTCAAACGGACAATCGGCGAGGATCTCCTGCAGCCGCAGAAGAAGGTACAGCGTACCAGGAAAGCGTAAATCCCGCTGAACCGGCAGGACGGCTCGGCAAGCCTCGCCCTCCAGTATCTCAACCAAACACTTGACTGCACCATGGAGGGCGAGGCTCTTGTCCCGCCGGAGCTTCCGGGCGCAGGCGGATGCCGAGCAGATCCAAATCATGTCAGCCGTATTCTGTACCTCAGGCAATCAGCCGTGTAGTCCTCGGGGCGCTTCATGTCCGAGAAGTTCATGTACTTCGGCTGTTCCGGCAGGAGCATGACCAGGTCACCGGTGCCCCGCTCTTCATAGAAACCCCAGTTGGTATACCGGCGCTCCACTGGCGCCCCAGGGGGCAGGTCCTGTATCACCCGCACCGTCTTTTTCAGCACACGGCACCCGGTCGTATCGAACTCGGCGATCGTAAGCGGGTAACGCGGGGTCTGGGCATGGACAGCGTGGTCCAGGATATTGGCAAGGACGTACGTCTTCCCTGTTTTAGATGACGTGAAGAATGAATGCACCGATGCAGGCGTCCAGACCGTGCTTCCGTCTTCGTAGGACAGCGGGAACACCGGGCCCCATGTCCTCCCGCCATCCCCGGACACGGCAGACCAGCGCGTGGCATAGATACCGGTGGCCTCGTCCCCCTGGCAGCGGAGGGTAGCGATCAACCGTTGCCCGTTCAGGTGCAGCAATGCCGGCTCACAGCACCCGCCGGCAGCTTTCGGGAACTCGACGTGGATGGAGTCCCCGAGTTCCCACTCGATCCGGTCCCCGCTATCGGCGAGACGACCACGCGCAAAACACACCGTCGAGTACAGCTCCCGCGCCCGGTCAGAGCGATCCTGCAGTGGAGCTTTCGGGTGAAAGATTACGATCCCTATCACCAGCGTTCCGTCCGGCATGAACACCGGCTGGCCGGCCACGACCCCACCAGTGGTCCCGTGGCGCAGGTCCGGCCCCCAGTGCTCCGCGTCGTAGCCGGGCCTGCCATCAAAGATCTGCCGGGCCGCTGTCCAGGTCCGACCGCCATCGCCCGACAGCTGGTAAAGTGTCCGGTATGTGCGCTGTACGCGGTTGCCTGTCCCGAAGGTCGACTCGGATGGGTTCACTTCGTGCTCGCCCATCAGGCTGACAATACGGTTCCAACCGGGATGCAGGAATGTGCCACAGTGGTAGCGTTCGAGTTGCGAAGGTTTACCGGGTTCAGCCCGATGCAGGTCGGTTTCTCCACTCCATGTCCGGCCATTGTCTTCCGAACGTCGACGGAAGATCCGGGGCGCATACCAGATCTGCCCGCCGTCCGGGAGGTAGTGCACCGCCTCGTACCGGATCGTGTTCAGCATGGCCACGCCGTCCGTGCGCGCATAGCACGCCTCGGCATACGCCGCGCATCCTTCCGGCGGGGCATGAAACAGTTCACGAGTAACATTCATATTCCGGTCGACCCATCGATACGCACAACACGCGGCTCGGCAAGCCTCGCCCTCCAACACGCAATCAAACGCCTGTTTCGGGAACTGGAGGGCGAGGCTTACCGAGCCGTATCATGCTGGCAGTCTCTGCCCTTCACCGCTTCGCCACATCCCGGAAAGCCTCAAACATGACACGCGCGGCGGAGGCCGGCACACCAAGTGCCTCCGCGTCGCCGTAATTGAACACGATAAACCCGCCCTTGGGCGTGGACCAGCACTTGACCAGCAGGCGCGCTTCTTCGCGGATCTCATCCGGGTTCCCGCGCGGCAGCGTTGCCTGGATGTCGGTCGTGGTCAGGAAGGCGATCTTCCCTGCAAATCGCCGGCCAAGCTCTTCGATCCCGTAGCACCGCGGTTGCTGCATGTTCATGCAGTCAACCCCGGCCTCGATGAAGTACGGGACAAAGTCATTGATCCGTCCGCAGCTGTGGAGAATGAATTGCCATCCATAGCCATGAACCGCTTTCACAAGCGTCCTGTACCGCTCGAGGAAGAAAGTGCGGAAGATGTCGTGCCCCACCAGTGGTGCCTCCTGCGTACCCCAGTCATCCGTCAGGAAGAGCCCGTTCACGCGGTCGCCAAACCGGCGATTCAGTTCGGCAAACATCGCAAGTTTGAAGTCGAGGACCATGTCCAGCAGCTTCTCGACCTTTGACGGCTCGTCGTAGAAATCCGTGAGCGCGTTCGAGAAGCCACGCAGCATGTGGAAGCGCTCAAACAGGTTGAAATGGCTGGTTACCACCACGTAGCGGTTCCCGACCCTGGACATTTCATGCTCGAGTCGTTCGAAATACCAGGGGTCACGCGGATCGGGCGGCTTATAGGTCTTCAGCGAGGTCCAGTCTTCCAGCGGATGATGCCGCACCTGGCCCATGTTCTTTTGCTCGGTCTTCTCCCAACCACAGCCCCAATCGTCTACTACTGGGTTGTCGAAGAACCACCCGCCCCTGCCCCTGTCCATTTCCCAGCAGTCGCAGACATCGTCGGGGATATCGGCAAAAACGTGCTGCCAGAAAGGAAGCCTGTCGGGTGACCCGAACTTGAGGGCGCGCGTGACCAGTTCTCTCGATGTCATTCGATCACCCATCCTGTCTTTTGAAAGTCCCCCGGCAAAGCCGGAGGCTTGCCATCCTGGGAGCGGCTCAAAGCCATACCGCCATGCGGGCGAAAAGACAACCACGGAGTCACGGAGACACCGAGAAAGACCCGACACAGAGGAGGTGACGGGAATGCTGCGCAGCCAAGCCGCACATCATTCCCGTCACGGCTGCTCTAACCGAGTACACCGAGCCCGTCATCAAAGCCCGCCTCATCTTACTCTTTTGGGACACCCGCTGTTTGGATTTGCGGCAGCACCGCGCTGCCGCAAATCCAAACAGCACTCGATCTTCTCCGTGTCTCCGTGGTTCAGATTCCCATTCCCGGAATTATCAAGCTTTCGGCTTTTCGTTCCGAACCTTCTCCTTCTCCCTTTCCCTCTTCTCCTCGATCTTTGCCAGGTCCCTGGCCATGTTCTTGCGGATCTCCTCTTCTTTCTTGCCTTCGGGATCCTCGCCGAGCTTCTTGAGCTGATCCTCGGAACGAATCCGGACTTCCGCTTTCTTTGCATCAAAGTCCCTGTCAATTTCCGCGAGCTTCTGCTTCTGCTCGTTGGTGTAACTCTTCGATCCGCCAAGCCTCTCCATGGCCAGTTCAAATGCAGATTTCATTCAACGCCCTCCATGACACAAAACCAGGCACGCCGACAAGTGTACGTCACGCCGCTCCGACAGGCAATGCTTGTCGGCGGAATTGCTCTTGAGAGAGGCCCGCCCCCTGTGCGATGCTGATTGTTTGATGGTGTCCTGATGACCGTTCACGCGAAGAAAGTCTACAAAGTGCTTGTTGTCGACGACGAAGAACTGGTCGTCGAAGTCCTGCGGGAACTGCTGGCAGGCCTCCCGTACACGATTGTCACCACCACGGATCCATCCAAGGCCATCCAGATCCTCAAGATGTGGGAGATCGCCGTCCTGGTCTGCGACCTCAACATGCCCGAGATAGACGGCATCCAGGTGCTGGCCAGGGCACACGAGGCAAATCCCGATACGGTTTCGATCCTGATCTCGGGTGTGGCCGACCAGGAATCGACCGTGAAAGCCATCAATGAAGGCGGAGTATGGAAAGTGGTCGCAAAGCCGTGGAACTCACAGAACCTCCTGCAGCTCGTTGACGATGGCGTGAAGCGGTACATGAAACTGCAGGGTTCACCCGCCCGCCTGGAGCACCTCGCCCACAATGTCACCGAGCACTTTCATCAGCACGAGGGTTCCCCCGGGAACGGCAAGGCACAGAAGAAACCCATCGTGGTTTTCAAGAGGGAACGCAAACCGACGGCCATGGAGAAGACTGCCGATATCGGCACTTCGCGCTACAGGCTCGGGGATGTTCTCGGAACCGGCGGCACCGGCACGGTCTACAAGGCTGAAGACCTCCTCATGGGAATGCCCGTCGCCATCAAGGTCCTGAGCTCATCTCTCGCGGAGGACCAGATAGCCATCGGCCTCCTCAAGGAAGAAGCAAGAATCGCGATGCAGCTCTCGCACCGCCATATCGTGCGCCTGCATAACCTGGAGAAAGTCGGCGGGAAGTACTTTATCGTCATGGAATTCGTGGAAGGCCGCAGCCTGCGGGAGGTTCTCGAGCTGTATGGCAAACTGCCGTTGGAAACCGTTATGCAGATAGCCGAGGTCGCCGCCGACGCGATTTCGTACGCCCACAGGCACGGGGTGATACACAAGGACCTGAAGCCGGACAACATGCTCCTAACCGAGGACGGAGTCCTGAAGATCATAGATTTCGGCATAGCCAGCCTGAAACACGCCCAGGTCAAAGACGCGCCCGTGATGGGTACACCGCTCTACATGAGCCCCGAGCAGATCATGGGCAAACCGCTGACCGAGAAGACCGACATATATTCACTGGGAATTATTCTCAGCGAACTCCTCATAGGCCGCCCTCCGTTCGACAAACCAGTGGAGACGACGGCCCAGCGCATGGCACAGAAACCGCACCTCGTTGGCATAGCCGACCGTCTTGTCAAGGTGCTGCATAAGGCAGTTTCCGACAACGATGCCGACCGGTGGGAGAGCGTGGAGGAGTTTGCGATCCACTTCACCGACGCCTGCAGTACTGTTGTCTATGGTAAGTGAGCTGCCGGGCTCTGACGAACGGCGGCAAGCTCCTGTTCTACCCATCGAGTGATCACTGACGCCACGTATGCGACCTCGCCGTCGGTGAGCCGGTTGCCCTCCGGGATCCCGTGCCATTTGCACAGGCAGCTGCGGCAACAGGTCGCGGTGGCATGCTGCGCCACGAAACACGGATGGCCACGCATCGGCGTCTGCTTCCCGTCATTCAGCGGAGCCGCAGGGGCCAGCCTCTTCTCCACAAAATCCCTCGCGTGGATTGCCATTGTATCCCGGCCTTTCTCAATGCCGTAGGTCAGTTCTTTCGGTGACAGGCGAAAGCGGCCCCGGAACCGCGAACGCCCCAGCCGGGCCTGCAGATCCAGCCAGTCGGAATCTCCGATTGGTCCGGCGTTTTTCATGACGGTTTTGTACAGTTTCACGGCTTGAACGGGAACTCTTTTCATGGCAGGTTGACATGCAATCGAAACGCACGGGAGGGACTGGTGATCAACCAATTCAGCAGGTTTGTGGCGGTTACCCTTGCCGCGGCAGGCGTCCTTGCCTGCATTGGCTCCGGTTGCGTCGGACCGCGCGGCAGCGCAGCAACCGGTGGCGCCAGGCCGCCGGACGTCCTTGAACAGGGCGACAGTCAGCTCGTGACCGTCGATACGTCTGTTGGGACAATTACAGTGGAGCTGTGGCCCAATGCCGCGCCTGCCACCGTCTCCAATTTCCTGGCCTACGTTGACGCCCGGTTCTATGACGGGACAATCTTCCACAGGGTAATCACGGGGTTCATGATCCAGGGCGGCGGATTCCAGTCCAACTTGCTTCAGAAACCGACCCGCCCGCCGGTCCAGAGCGAGGCATCCGCCGACTACCCGAACCGGCGCTGCACAGTGGCTATGGCTCG